>Ga0265780_10000765_pt1 | contig 48236 bp, 52 predicted proteins | sample P1T30metagenome_FD_192432 | JGI IMG/M metagenome (GOLD analysis project Ga0265780, IMG submission 192432) | Plant litter microbial communities from East Loma Ridge, Irvine, California - P1 T30 | ecosystem: Environmental > Terrestrial > Plant litter > Unclassified | place: USA: California... | reverse complement strand
ACCGCATCTTCGCTTACATGGAGAACGATCCGGATATGACGTTCTTCATTACCAAGGTCGCATTCAATTATGCAGAAGCGAGGAGTGTGATGGAGTTGGCTAGGGATCAAGAGACTGGCGAGGATGCCGATGCTATCACGGTGAAATGCTATGCTCAAGGTCGCCATCGGTGGTGGCAATTACATGTTTGGGAAGTGCCGGACAAGTGGCTTTGAGGTTACACTGAGAAGATTGTGGACTTGTGTTTGAGGAACTTACGATCGATATGCCATGATCGTTTGCGATACACAGAAGAGGTAGGGAAGTGAAGCAGTTTACGATGAAACACAGATTTGCTTGTCAATCAAGCATTGACTTCAGGTTGGCTTGCCAACTCCAGGCATATGTGGAAGCCACCGAACTCATCGACCAGGTCCGGGTGTCATTCTAATGGTATCACGTGATTCCGAGCAATTCTATCCCAGTGGTCATCCATATCGTAAGCCAGTGTACCGCGTCAACCCCCGGTAGGAAACACGTCTGGCATGTCTTGTGAATAGTTTAGACTCCATTTGCGATGTCTACCATTATGTGCCCACAGCAAGCCAGTCCACAAACACCACCAGTAACCTTAAAAACGCAGCCCTTTCGCACTCCCAACGACTCACCAGCGTCATTCGCAACCTCATCGAAGCCATGAGTAACGCAATCTACATCATCCTCCGCATCGACACCATAAAAAACATCATCCCCAATCTCAAACTGACCCTCACCCCCCAAAAAAGCCCCCACATCTTCACGCACTCCTTCCGCCGTGGGCGCCTACGTCAACGACACCCTCCTGCACCCTCACATCCACAAGATGTATCGCATCTTCATCGAGGCTGAAGTCGCCGGATTCGCCGAAACGACCCTCGACTACGTTTTCACGGCCGACAACGAGAAGGAACGAAATGGCTATTTTGATCGCATTCCTGACATCGAGAGCATGAAGAAGAAGAAAATCGGCGGGGATTGTGTGGCGGGGTTGTGTGCGAAGAATAGATTCTCGGGGAAGAATATATTTTGGATGGCGTTGTGTGTTGATGTTCATGAGTTGGATGGGAGGAAGGAGGTGTTTGTTGTGAGGAGGGAGAAGGTGGTAGATGTGGAGAGGACGTATTATGGGGAAGACTGATCAGGGTGGTGGGGGAGGTGTGGAAAAGAAAGATTGTGTTGAATGTTTATACATTGGTGAAGCATGATCAGGTCAGTTCGAGCACCTTTATCGGCTCATACCAATTCATCTACAGCTGTTCACTGCATTCCACCATTTATTATCATATCTCAACTTCCTCAGCCCTCTAATCTCCTCATACACCGTCCACCCCCATCCCCCCTTCCCGTTTCCAAACTCCACGTCGGTCAATAACATCCACTCATAGTCCACCGTGTTCCGCCTAAGCCCCACGCATGCTTCGCTAACTTTCCACACACCAAATACGTCACCCTCCTCCTTCAACCTCGCTTTAGCCTCGTCCTTGTCAAACGTGCACGCGGCGATGCTCATGTCCGTGACCTGTCCGATTTTTGCATTTCGGCGCGGACCCAGAGGTTGCGGTCCTTGCGGATCTCGTATCGTACGCCGGTTGAGCGTTGCATGCTGTTGACCATCGGGGAAAATGTGCTTGCGGGGTTGTTGAAGAAGGCGACGACGCGGCATGCAGGGCGTTCATCGACGTCTGTCTTCATGCGGATGACTGTGTAGACTGTGGGCACTGTGGTGTATCTTGCTTGCAGTGTCGTTGGAATGAGGAATAGGTTGGTCAGGAGGGCTTACATACATGCGAAGCATGATGAGCTGTTGTCGTTTGCAAACACGAACAATGTCAAGCATACTAGCTTTCGCTAGAGACCTTGGAGGTTTGAGACTCTTCCTGAGACAGAACATCGAGAGGAATATCAGCATGCATCATCAGGTTTTCAAGGTTGTTGATAATGCGTCTACTCACATCCTCCTTTCGCTGATGTGCTTTTCAAGCTTTTCAAGTTTGCGGAACCATCAGTCTACAAGACCGCTGCAATCTCTATATTGGAGAACGTATCATACTGGCACCGATCAGCTCGCTGTTGACGAGCTAAGCTGCATTTGGTCAGCACATCTGGGCCCGCTCATCGTTCCCAATAAGTGCACCAGGAAGCTTACCTTTGTTCGCCGCAGATGGCGGATTGCATGCAAATGTTACTCGTGCATGACGATATTGTGAGAACCACAAACTCGAAGCGAAACAACGAAGGTAGATTAAAAATTCCGTTATTATTGCTTTGCGGGTCATTACACAGGACAGGTTTATTGTGCAGGGGAATGAGCGACGGGATAATTAGCGTCGATGTGGCGGAACAGGTTTCCTTTTCCTCCGACCTTGACAAACTTCTCAGCCCATAAATGTAGCCCGAAGGTACTGACTACACGTAATAAGCGTTGGCGTTCTTCGCCTTGAAAGCTAAGCCAGCCTCGATGTTGTCCTTCACCCATGTGTAGCTCGCGGGAGCTTGCTTTTGACATTGCTTGATGAAGTGACGCGGCCACTCGCTCACTTCAAGCTCCAAGATGGCACCGAGATCGATCGCACTAACTCGTGGGCCGGTGTAAGGCTTCCCGGGCCTGGGCCAACCGTTGTACCGCGAGCCATAGCAGTAGACCACCGATATCTCCGTGTCGCATTTTAGCAAATAGTGGTACAGCGGAAGGAAATTCTCGAGATCTGTCATAGCTTCCCATGGCATTTTCGATCTCGTGAAGAGAGTGATATTCGGTAATATTGAACGTACGCCGTCAAACATCGCGTCCAGTCCTTCTTCTCCTAGGTGGAGCGGCGACGACTGGCACCGCAAGTACTGATACCCATAGAGGTCCACACAGCTCGACTGACACTCATCCAGAAAGATCGTGATCGAAGCAACAGCATCTTTTGGGAACAAGCCTGCACCGAATATGTCGCGCGTAAAGTACTCTTCTAGCACCCCGACGTCCAGCGTCTCAACATAGGCCGGCGCCATTCTGTAGAAAGTTTCGGCGGCTTCACGGGCAGTAGCGTCACCAACATACTCAGAGTTGGTGAGATGGAGTGTCGGGTAGGGTCCCAATGCATCTGCGCGAGGATGTGGAGGCATGCAATACTCGGTGATCAGACCGTCGACGCCATCGATCACCTCTTCATCCACGTTGTGCGCGCGCCAGGGTCGCTCATTCGTGTAGTGATCATAGCCGGCGAGCTCATCCCAGCAGAAGGCATTAAGTCATGTCCCGGAGCTCGCGTGGAAGCTTCTCATGGATTGCATCTGCCAGTAATTTGGATTCGAACTTGGAACAGTCTGCGATAGCGTTGAGCGTCGTTCTGTATGTGGTTAGCACGCTCTTCTCAAATCGGCCAGGGCTAGAGTACCTCGTAGCGCTCTTCATGCCGTCACGAGCTGTCTGAAGACGTTGGTGCAGCTGCGCAATCTCGTCCTCGAGCTGTCCGATACTGAAGGAGTGAGTCAATCACTTCAATTGAAACGGCCGGAATGCGATTGTGTGGAGCCAGATATTTTCAGTAATAGTGACTTACTGGTTGCGGTAAACTGAACGCGTGGCATCTCCTCTGGAAAACGTGTTAGCCTCTGAATCGCCTGTGAGTATTGGCTACAATACCTCAGCACGTTATCAAGCAGCACAGCTCGCTGCGCGTTCGTTGGCGATGCACGTTGCGCCATCTTCATGGGCCGGCTCTGCGTCCGTCGGTGCTCAGTTTTATCAAGATGTGTGGTGTGGTGAGGTGAGGTGAGAAGGATTCGGGCTCATTGCGTTGGAGGAAGGCACGGGTCGCGCGGTCACGTGCACCATCAGGAGCGCACATCAGTTCATGCAAACACTACACATTGAGGGCACATTGAAGAATTGAGTATTTTTCAGAAACAAGACATAAAGAACAGGGAGGTGGCTAATGGAACGCACTTCGACACACTACCTAGGTACCTCACTCTCACCTCATATCGCAGCCTCCTCTTTCGTCCACACCGTCTCCTTCACAGACTCGCCAGTCACTTGTGGCTTCCCACTCATACTAACAAGGTAATCCCTCCCCTTGATAAACCACACCACAAAATTCGGAAAGCGGTAGCCAAATGCCACGCCAACCCCACCTATAGTACCCATTGGCACCAGCATTCCCTCGCGAGTATCGATAGTGTACACGCGATCTTTACCCTTGGGCTTTGCTTCTGGCTCATTCGGGTTGAATGAAAGCAGATCGCGTTTCATGTTGACTGCGAGTGTAGGAAGTGCAAACAAGATGTCCCAACCATTATTACGCGAGTAGGACGCCACATCCCCGAACGCGTACACACGTGGACCCGCGCCTTCAACGCGCATCTTGAAGTCGGTATTGATGTATTTCTTTTCGTCGAGCAGCTCGGATGGCAGCCATGATGAATTGGGAAGCACACCGTAGGCCGGAACATAAAGATCGGCCTCGAACTTGTCTCCTTTCGCGAGGGTAATGATAGTGCGGCCGGTCTCATCTTTCGTGGCATCTACTACCCGGGAGTTGTATACGACATCGACTCCAAGTGAGTTCAATTTCTGTGCTGCTGTCTTGCTGATTGCTGGCTGCAATGAAGTGAGCAGACGATCGTCGGCCGTGATGAGAGTAATGTTGACTTTGGGTTGAACGTCGCTGAACCACCCTGGCTTTCCATTGCGATGCTCGCCAACTTCTGCGGCGAATTCGATCGCTGTTGGGCCGCCACCAACGATGACGATGTCTTTGGCTGACTCAACTTTCTCGTTCGTCGTCTTGATGGCATCGATGACCTCTTGGCTACCCTCGCTTTGGGAGAAGGCTTGGTAGTACGTCCTGCTGCCGGTTGCCACCACCAGAGCATGGTATGAGAGTTGCTCGGCCTGGATGGACTTCGTGCTCTTGTACGAGACCGTTCGCGCCGGTGTGTCGAGATTAGTTACAGAAGCCTCCACGAAGGTGAAGTCGTCCATGGAGTACTTCTTAAATGCTTCCTTGATGTCGAAAATGATCTTTTCGAGAGGCATTCGCTTGGTCGACGTGGCAGTGCGAGGGCTTGCTATCCGGAAGTACCAGTTCGGAGAGGGATTGATCAGGTAGACATGGTATTTTGCGTCTGCTTTGGCCTTGAGTGTGGGAAGAGTGAACTTCAGGAAGCTGTGAGCGGCATTTAGTCCAGCGAAGCTGGCGCCCACAATGACGATGTTCCGCTGTTCCACCATGGTTGGTATCCAGGTGTCTAGGATTTGGGCGATTTTGTGTGCTTGAAAAAAAAACCTCGATATGTAGAGAAAGTACAGAACAATTATCGCACGGGTTGATGAGTATAAAGATGCGCTTTCCTCTGGACGACGCGCAGGGTACTTATACTCATCCTCGATCCTTCACGCCACTCACGGACGAAAAGTGTGCACATTTTTGCATGCGAGATTAGTGTTCTACAACCTGTTGCACGAGCCCAAAGCAGTCGTTTGCTGCACATGTGGCGACAGGTGCATGCTGTTTACTCAAGGTAGAGCAGTGATAACGAATATGTCGAGGTTGGTAATCGCGTCACAGTGACCGGAAACGCTAGCTTCCGTTTCCCGCGCCTACTTTGTCAGCCAGCGATGGATGAAACGAGCCGATGCATCTGATTGGTCAAGTTTGCGCGTTAGTCTCATCGCCCTCCTTTTGCTTTATGTTGTCTTCTTCGTCCTCAAGTTCATGATGGACATCAAGCCATGGGACAGTCCTTAGATTCGCTCTCCAGCTTGGACTTCTTTAACAAATCCAAATCGCACTCGTTGATCCTCCATATGCCTCAGGATAAGGAACTTCTTCGCAACTCCACACGTGAGACGGGCATGTGGTTCGCGTCGCACTTGGTATATGTATAGATCAAGCAGGTAGGACATGTGAAGATCTCGTATGATCCTCCGCGTTTATCCACCGCTATGCAAATTGAAGTAGGTCGTCAAAGACTTGGTATTACATTGCTAGTGTCCCAAGGTCGGTACGGCTCCTTCATCCACTTCCTACTCCGTAGCATTGGGCAGTCGGAGCACTCCTCCTCGGTCTACGCGTAATTCTCAAGCAAGCAAGCCAAAAGTATACAAACAATGGAAAAGAGAATACAAAATACAAAGTAACCAAAACCTAAGTCAGGAACTTCACCGCCCGTTTCCCAAGCCCGAACAGTGCTGGGAATGGCTTATCCTGGCACGAAGATGAGGCCTGAATCCACTTGACCTGATTCATAGTACCCGTTTGCGCAAACGAGAACGTACTTCCATCTCCGAGTAGAAGGTTGATGTTGGACGTGTAATCACCCGTGTAATCGCCTTTCATAGCAGTCGCCTGACAATACACACGAGCGCCCGGCTTCAAGCTCGTGGCAATCGTGTACGTCAGCGTCGTAGAGTCCTCGCGAGTTGACTCTTCTGTCTTCGCGTTCGAGTAGTCGTACGCGAGCGTCGTGGTGGATTTGGCACCGACGCCTAAGAGCCCGCCCGAGACCTCGAAGCTTGAGAGAAGCCGAAGGTGTGAGTGGCGGTTGTGGAATACTTCTTGGAACTCATGACTGTGAGTCCGTGGCCGAAGCTGTAGGATTCGTTCGTAACGGGAAGGTTGTTGGTGTGGTCTGCATAGTCGATGACATGGGGCGCAAGACCTTGGTGGCGGTTGTTGAGCTCTTCGGGTGTTTCTTTCTGTTTCAACGTGTTAGAAGAGCACTCCGTGTTCGGTGGATTGGGGACTTACGAATTTGACGTCTGAAACTGTCAACTTGTCGATCTTGCTTTTGAGGAACAGCAGTCCGAGGTCGTCGACATAGTCACCAGAGCTTCCAAAGGCACCGAGGAGGATGCCAGAAGAGATGTTGGTCTCGAATACGTCTTGGCCGCTGGTGTCCTTGCCTTGATCGAGTTCCTTTCCAGACTTCGTACGGATGTACACGCGACCTAGGCGTTTGCCATTGCCGTTGACCCACATCTTGACTTGGGATATACTGTCGACCGATGGATCCCAATCAATGCGTTGCTTCGTCTCCTCATTGGGCTCGCCAAGCTGTCGGCTATTCGTTCCATCGGAGTAAAAGAACTGGATGGCTTCGACGCCTCCACTGCTGCTGTAGACTTCGACGCCAGTCATGACGATGCCAGCCTTGTACTTCGTCTCGCAGAAGGCACCGCCGCCCTATCCGCCAGTCCGTCGAACATCAGTCCACGGGCCGACTTCGCAGTCGTCAGCTGTTGCGAGGCCACTGAACAAGGCGAAGGCGCCGAACAGAATTTGCTTGGTGCTGAGTAACATTGTGATAGAGTGAACGAGAGAGTCTGTAGGGTATGACAAGAAGTGAGGAGAGTAGGAGAGTGGTAATGCCTTGAGGAGACTGGACCAAGAGATGAACGACTGAGGTGGTGAATCCACTGAGGTTTCGCGGCGACGCTCTTATATGTTTATCGAGCTGTGTTAGACGGGACACACAGATGAGGAGGACCTGGATCGATGTCATGCATTCATGTTCTCTTATTTTCTCTTGCCTAATGCTACACAGATCTCTCGTACTAGACGAGGCTGAAGTCTGTGCGTGTCACTAGTAATCACGATCGACACAGCCCTGTTGTTGACTGCCATAACAGTCAACTGTTTCATGCTGTCAGTAGGAATCAGACATCCAATGAAGGTGCCTTTCAGAACCTGTTTAGAAACGATCAAGTCCCCGTAGTAAAGGTAAATGCAGATTTCGCCGACCGGTAGGTATGGTGAGTTCGTCGCACTCGCACTGGCAAGGTGTATTCTTTGCGGCTAGGAAAGCCCTACAGCCCTGAATTCTCGGCGCAATCTCGACCTCTGGTAAGCAAATCATAGTTACCTCGAATTTGAACATAGCTTTTTCTGCCAAGCATACGGGGACAGAGCTCAATGATGCCCTGAAAGCTTTGCGTAACGTTTCTAGGAAGGTCACTGAAAGCGAAGCAATGATTTCATGTCGGTATGGCGGAAATGTCCATCTCCATGAGGCTGTATCGGCATGACATTAAGCAGGGTGTCCAAAAGACTGTGCCAGCTCTTCATCCTAAACTATGCGCGGTGCACCCTCTTGTTGTTCGTTCAGAGTAGCAGAATTCGCTCAGCATGAGAACTCTGTTAGTTGGTGGTGTACGTCTGGCGGTTGGTCCATGCTGTGGGAGCAAAACGGTCGATCATGTGCAGCGGAGCGACTGATCCATGTTGAAATCGGCCCGCAGGTCCTCCGTTGTGAGGCCGAGTGGAAGAAAAGCCGTGATGGTGAGACGGAGCGACGTGTTGGTGTAGATGCCACTGTGCATGTTGGTGCACAGTGGTGGCCTGAACTAGGTAAGGTACCCGTCCCGCACCTGCTTCCCAGGTAACTGGCGCTAGTCCATTTCGGTGCTTGAGCTTGAGCCAATTCAACGCAAGACCCTCGACTGCCAGACCGCGTCCCCCACATCCGATGCGGGGTGATTGAATTGATACATGGACTTCGTAAGAATGTACTGCTGCGCGACGACGTGCGCACATTGCTGATGCAGCGCAGTGGGTGAGGCTCCTCGGCGGCTCGTCCCAGAAGAAGCAAGCCGCCCCAAACAATCCTCAGCACCGTCTGGCACGCTTCCGCCAACGATACAACCAGGTCCTGGTACGGCGGACCCCCGAAATACACGTTATACAGCTGATTGGCGCCGTAGCAAACATGGCAGAAGGCGCAGAACCTCTCCGGCGACCGCGAGGCTCTGGGAGACATTCGCCGTGGCTTCCAGGCCCTCACTGCCATCCTCAACGATGAGTCTCGGTCGCCTGCACCACACATGTGCCTACAATTCGCCGCCGCTCAGCAAATATACACGGCCGTCTCGAAGATTGCGGCTACGTCACGCGATGAGGGCATGGTGAGGGACGCCGTTGCATTCTACAACGCGCTCATCGATAGCGAGGAGGAAGACTTCCTGGAGAACGATGTGTTTGCCGTGTCCCTAATGAACTTCGTCAATAGAACTGTCGGATCGGGTAGCATGGGCGTAGGCGAAGACATCGAGGCCGACATTGTCGAGCTGCTGTTTGGGATTGCTGCCAAAATTCGGCTGCAGCCAGAGATTTTGCCTATATGGTTCACCACTACGTCACCAGATTCGGATGGTCGTTCGGTGGCACAAAAGGCCGACTTTGCAGGCATCACTCAAAAGGAGGACTTTCCGCTCTGCTATCAGCTCATCGACCATGTCCACCACGAGGGTCGCATTGGAGACTTTGCGCGCACAGGACTGCTCTACATATTCGAGTCAGCATCCAAGTCTTTGACGTTGGAAGCCTGGATAGTGAACAGCGACCTACCCACGTTGATGGCCACTGGTCTTGGCGCTCTGTACAGTCAGCTGAGCAGGTGCGACATCCTGTTGGTGTAGTCTTGACAACTTCAGCTAATGGAATTCAAGGAAGCTGTCCGTTTTACACCCACCGCAGAACCTACCGCTTATATTATCGCTTTCAGACTACAGCGAGATGCAGCTCAACCCACAAGCAGAGGACTTCTTCGGCGAGGACTTTCAGAATCACCTTGTCACGTTCCTCTCCTATCTCACATTTTGGCAAGACGTGCTCGAACACTGTCGTTCGACAGAAGTGAGGCACACACTAATCGACCATTTTCAGATTTTGTTCCTCCAACAGCTTCTGTGAGTTCAAAGATGCTTCCTTTTGTTGCCGCTCACTGATTGTTGATAGATATCCATCACTATTAGAATCCTCCGATGCTGACGGCGGCTCATCCGTCGCGGTACTCACATACCTAAGACGCATTCTTGACGCCCTCGACCACCCCGAACTCGTCAACATGATCCTCCAGTATCTGCTTGCGCTTACAGACTACACGGTAGCGTCTCCCAGAGCGCCACGCTCGCCAGCAGCCGTTAGACGCCGCCAGTCATTGATGATTATGAGCGCACCGGCGGAAGATGAGGACCGACTGAACCCATCTTTGTTCAACCTCGTCGACTTGATACTTGGCAGCACTAACTCCCGCAATGCACAGACTGTTAGCGTGGCTTTGAAGCTGACAACGGTCATCATTAGCAAGAACCACGGATATGCGCTTGGCTCCCTGCTTAAGGTCATGCACATTCATCACAAGGAGCCTTTGCGAACAGTAGGCGCACTGAACATAGAGTTGGACACATATCTGAATCTGGCCATGGGCATTGCTGGAGAAGACGGCGTGAACGAAGCATACGATAGCCACCTCAAAGACATGCAGAGTATGCTGGAAAGCCATCCATGCTCCTTGAAAGTGATAGCACTGGCCGAATCATCAAGCAAGAGTCCAGGATACTTCGACAACGCCGAGCCGTCGGCGAGAGAGGTAGATCCTCACTATCTCTTGCCGGAAGACCCACTATTGCTATCACTTATTGGTCTGTTGCTGCGATTCTTGACGAACGATATCGAAACCAACCTTGCGTTGACGGAGACGATGATTGCTATAGGTTCTTGTGCGCAGCTCAAGCTAGAAGGATGGCTTGCGGTCGATCCCACGGACTATTCTTTTGAAGAGTCGAGCTCGGAGGAACCTATGGAGTACACCAACGATAGCTTCCGAGACATGCTCTTGGCTAGTAGGCTGCCCACCTGGAGAGAAAAATCCTCTCCGCTTGTCCTTGCGTGCCTACAGCAGCTACAAGCCCAAATCGACGCTTTGCGTGCCGACATACCCGATTGGGACGACCACGTCGCCAGCCGCAAGACAGCTTTCCAGTTCCACGAAGAGATGCATGAGGCGATGAAAATGTCGACGCCGCAGCAGAATCCAAGTCGACAGCCATCAGATACACCCGCAGGGGCATGGACGCCGCAAATACCGAAGCATGTCCTAGACAACTCTGCGACTCCATCAAGGACCCAGTCACCCCGAGGAAGAAAAGAAGCTTTGGCAGAGCAGCGCAGCACTCCGGCAGCCTCCCCCGCGCCGTCGCGCTTGGGTGGACACGGTGTAGTTCGCTCGCCATCTAGAGCGCTCTCTCCGCTGCCCGCACCGCAAGCAGCGAAGCGAAACACCACCCTCTTCTCAGACATTGACGCAAACTTCGCAGGGCTGAGGCAGTCCGAGTTCTACAAGAGACGCATCCGTTTTCGGCGGCCTGCCGACTCGCAGGAAGTCGAGGTCATGCTATCGAAGTACCAGCCACCGCCGAAAGATGACGCAGATGATACCACGGCGGGTGCTGAGAAGGAAGCTAAGAAGGACGACATTCGCGAAGCCAGCTTGTTGCACATCATCACGAATGTTGTGATACTTCAGGAATTTGTCCTGGAACTTGTTGCCCTGATCCAAGTTAGAGCGAGCTTGTTCAGTGAAGTCAGATTTGCGTGAGAAGTAGTGTAAAGGCGTGTGAGGTGGAGCAGAGGCATATACCCAGTGTACATTTATATTCGCAAACACATTAATCTTCAAAATAAAACCGCATTCCAACTACCTATCACGCGGCTGAAACAAATACACCGAAGCACACCATCTTGCTTCGTTCTTCTTCCGCTCCGATGTTCGCGTGTATCGGCCAGAACCGGAAGACACATGCCAGCGGAACGTCATCTTTCACATGTCTCGCGTAACCCCTCACCCAACCACATTTCCACGCTCGTGACGGCCAGCTAACGAACTAATCACGCGACATCGCTCAAGATTCTCCACGAGCATCAGCTTTAATCGCTGTCGAGCTCTGCAACAACAAATGGATGCGAATGCATGTACCCTGCATCTCGGCAACGTAATTCCAGCAGCCGATCCCGGCCGAACGACACACCGCGACGAGAGTTCCGCTCGTCCACCAACGCGGATCTGGGGTACAAAAAGGTGTCGCCAAGAAGGGTGCACGCGTGCCCTGGGAGCTAGAGGTTGTTCGTTCGTCGGCCTGGGCTCCACGCAGCCCCTTGCCTTGCGTATGGCCGAGGCTTTGCGCGGGACAAATTATGTTGTTTGCCTCACACCCGCGGGTAGCTGGTAGCTGGTAGGTAGCTGGCCCATGGTAGGATATGACTCTGATGTAGTCCTTTACTCTTGGTCTCTTTTCACTTGACTTTGGTCTTTGCGGTGCAACTTTTCCGGGATACTGCTTTCTTTGTCGTGGTCAAAGCCGAGGTTTTGGATAGCTTGGAGCTTGGGTCGTCGATCAACAGGCGCGTCATAATTGCAGGCCGCTGCTTTTTCGTGCTCTTTGGACTTTTGACAATCGTGGGTTCGTGTACGGTTCGAGATTGAGGTTTGAAGCATGTCGGCGAAGTCAGTTGCTGGGCCCGGCGGCAAGAAGCCTGCTTCGGCGGCTACCAACTTGATCGGTGAGTTTGGATTAGGACTTTGCGAAGAGTATGGGTTGTATTGGTTATGTACTAATGCGCTGGCGAAGCTGGTGGAGGTGCTGGTATGATGGAGGCTCTCGTGTGCCATCCTCTAGGTAAGACGAAATACCCAAATCTCACCAACAAACAATCGCTGACTTGGATCACAGATACGATCAAGGTCCGAATGCAGCTTTCACGACGAGCTCGTGCGCCAGGTGTATGTTCGAACCCATACCAACCTTCCAAATCGGACATTGACGAGCAGACAATAGGCGAAAGCACGCGGCTTCCTTACCACGGGCAAGGAGATTGTGGCTCGCGAAACGGCCCTGGGATTATATAAGGGCTTGGGCGCGGTGCTCACAGGCATTGTACCGAAGATGGCTATTCGTTTTACGAGTTACGACTGGTATAAGCAAGCGCTGGCAGACAAGGACGGGCGTGTGAGCTCGAAATCTACTTTCATGGGTAGGTTGAATTCTCCTCGAAATTCATATGCCAGACAGTCATTTGGAGGTACACCAACACCAGCATTCACTGACAACCCCCAGCCGGTCTCGCCGCCGGCGTGACCGAAGCCGTCCTCGTCGTCACCCCCATGGAAGTGGTCAAGATCCGGCTCCAGTCCCAACACCACAGCATGGCCGACCCGCTCGACGTACCCAAGTACCGCAACGCCGCGCACGCCCTGTACACCGTTATAAAAGAAGAAGGCGCGGGTGCACTGTGGCGCGGTGTCTCACTGACGGCTCTACGACAAGGCACAAATCAAGCAGCGAACTTCACCGCGTACACGGAGCTGCGCCAGGCGCTGCAAAAGTACAATAACACGACTGATCTGCCGAGCTACCAGACGAGTCTTATTGGACTGATTTCTGGCGCTGTGGGCCCGTTCACGAATGCGCCGATTGATACGATCAAGACGAGGTTGCAGAAGACGCCGGCTGAGCCGGGGAAGAGTGCGGTGCAGAGGATTGTGGGAATTGGAGCGTAAGTCTGGATCATATGAAATCGATTGAAAGGGTGGTTGGCTAACATCTGGCATAGTGATATGTGGAAACAGGAAGGTGTGCAGAGTTTCTACAAGGGTATTACGCCGCGTGTTATGCGTGTTGCTCCGGGTCAGGCGGTTACGTTTACGGTGTATGAGTATTTGAAGGGAATACTGGAGAAGACGAGGGAGATGATACCTGGGGGGCAGTATGAGGAGTAAGTAGTAGGGGTGAATATCGTGCTGAGGAATTTTCAATGTTGTACATAGCAATAGCATCAAAAATCCATTTCAACATGTTCTCGGATTATTGAAGCAGGAACACAGCGTGCAGCCGGCGAACGGCAGGGTCCGCCAAGGTGGTTGCCCCACTATATCATCACCCCTCGTCGCCAGTAAACATTGACCAAGCTTCCTGTTCACGACTCTACAACACAGCACAGCCGTGACTACAGCTCATAGAGCCTCAGACCACACACCATGCAGTCCGGCATCTCCGGTACTTTTCTCCCTCCCAAGCCATTCAAGTTCCCAACTAATCGATTCAAGCTTCCCAGGAGCTCAAATCTGCCCTCGGCACGCTCCTATCATCCACCACTCAGCGCGGTCTCCTTGCCACAATCGACAAAGAGACCATTACGCCCGGTGCAGCCATAGAATCTACATCCACTTCCTTCCTCTCGGATCTCTCAAACCTTTCCTCCCACATCTCGCCCACAGCAGCGTCCTACATCCTCCTCCGCCGCGCCGACTCCCTGTCCTCACCCGATCGCTCCCTCGTCGCAATAACCTACGTCCCAAATGCCGCGCCCGTGCGCCAAAAGATGCTCTTCGCCTCCACACGACTCACGCTCGTGCGCGAACTCGGCGGCGAGCACTTCCCTGAAAGCGTGTTTACGACTGAGGCGAGTGAATTGACGAGCGAAGGGTGGGAGAAGCATATCGCGCACGAAGCGAAGGAGAACCCGCTCACGGCGGAGGAACAGAGTTTGCAGGATATCAAAGATGCGGAGGCGCTAGAGAGTCGGGGGACGAGGGGTCAGGGATTGGCACAGGGAGGGAGGATAGCGATTAGGGCGGATGAGGGGATTGCGGGTGCTTTACAAAAGCTGGGTAGTGGAGGATCAGACAACCTCGTGCAATTGCGCATGGACGGCGCTTCGGAAACGCTACAGCTTGTGTCCGTCTCATCCGCAACGCCGTCGTCTCTTGCTTCACAGATCGATGCAAAGGAACCGAGGTTCAGTTTTTACAGGCACGATGATGCGGCGGGGTCGATTGTGTTCATATCGACGTGTCCGTCAGGAGCGAAGATTAGGGAGAGGATGCTGTATGCGGCGAGTCGCGGGAATGTGGTGAGCTTGGCACAGGGCGAGGGCGGATTGAAGGTTGCGAAGAAGCTGGAGGCAACGAATCCGGAGGAGGTGACGGAGCAGGTGGTGTTGGAGGAGTTCAAGAGCGAAGAGAAGGAGGAGAAGAAGGGGTTTGCGAAGCCCAAGAGGCCGGGGAGGCGGTAGACATTCAGTGCTCTTGAAGCATGAACTGCTTCTAGTTCTGTGAAAAAGTACACAACACCAAGCCTCATGCATGAATCGTTCATCGTGTGCTCTTTCGTTATTGTATACACCTTCTCCATCTACAACGCACCAAGTTCCTTCAGCTTCCCAATCAACCCATCCACATCCTCAACCTTAACCCCCGCCTTCCTCGTCTCAGGCTCCTTGACCCCCACCGTCTTCAACCTCACCTCCGAGCTCAGCCCAAAATCATCCAACGTCTTCTTCTCCAGCGGCTTCTTCTTCGCCTTCATGATATTCGGCAGACTCGCGTATCTCGGCTCATTCAGTCGCAAATCCGTCGTAATGATCATGGGCAACTTTGCTTTCAGTGTCTCCACGCCTCCGTCGACTTCGCGCACGACTTCGACTGTTTGGTCCGAGATTGTGACTTTGGAGGCTTGCGTGGCTTGAGGCCAGTTTAGTAGCGCGGCGAGCATTTGTCCTGTTTGGCCTGCGTCGTCGTCGATACTTTGCTTGCCCAGAATCACCAAGTTACTTTTCTCTTTCTCGACGACTTTCTGCAGCAACTTCGCCACGCCCAGCGGTTCCAGCGCATCCTTCTCCTCGACGACGACGTGCACGCCCCGGTCGGCGCCCATTGCCATTGCGGTGCGCAGTATGTCTTGGGATTTGGCGGGGCCTGCGCTGAAAGCGAGTATGTCTTCGACTTTTGGGGTGGAGGCGTGGTGGGGTTGTTTCTTTTCGCGGAGGCGCACGGCTTCTTCGATGGAGAGCTCGTCGAAGGGGTTCATGGAGTGTTTTACGTTTGCGGTTTCGACGGCGGTTTGGGCGCGGTTTACGCGGGGTTTGACCTGGAGATGGTAGTGATGTTAGCACGCAGGTCTCGGTGTAAAAGTTGTGGTGTTGCGTATTGTCGTTTTCCAAGGTGTTGAGTCCTGCTCTTCAAGGTCTCCATGCCTGGCTCGTTTGCATGATGGGATGACCTACCGCATAGTCAATCACCCGTTTGACGGGTACTAATATCCTCAGGCCTGACATGGTGTGCTTTTGTGTCCTCCAACTGCCTCACTGTGTGCTGTGGTGGATTGTCTCGCTCAATGATGTCTTGTGAGCATTGGAGGCAAGGGTGGGGGATAGCATCGGCGGAACTGCAACATTGTTAGCCGAGGCGTTTTCCGATGATGCGGCCTTGGCGCAGTGAAGACTAGCGTGAGAACTACCTGAGTGAAAGGCTGGCTGTTACTTTTCACTCACGACACGTAAACACGTCGAGCGTCATTTCTTCAAATGTAAAGCAGGGCGCCTATGATGACGATGTCGACGTGTAAGATGAAGCACGTATCACGACTCAGCGCTTTGAGTGAGATGTGCTGCGTAAGCAAGGTGCAGGTGAGTCTGAGAGGCAGGAAGGTAGGCTAGACACTACTACTTCTTTCGTTTACCTATCCTCAATCGTATCGTATTCACTACTCACCCTAGTCTTTTTCTCGCCTCGGAACTATACAAGCTTCACCCCCGACATTTCGCATCCTCCTACTGTTCCACGGCAGCTCAACCTCCTACTCGCGCCTAACTTCCCATTCGCCGCTTCCTCAACATTTCGACACCGCCGTCATGCCAAACACCCTTGTCATGTCACTCGAAGGCTTCTGCATCTCATCTCGGCAATTGTACCCCTCGCTGTTCGGCAAAGTCCTATCTCGCTCCAACGTACACGAATCGTTAACACTAGACGATGCTCTCAACTACCTCCGCACTGGCTGGCCGGACATTGTCCTCGTTTCTGACCCCGGCATAACCAGAGCAAAGAACAAAGAACTCCTCGACGTCATTACAGACTGGATCAAAGACGGTGGCATAATACTGCTGCTAGGCTTCTTCGTAACCACAACCGAGGTGACCCGCCTGGACTCTCTATTTAAAGAACAATTCGGGCTCAGATGGCGTGTCGCCGAGTACGACGCTATGCACGACGTTCGACTGTACAAGGCGATTGATGAGAACATGATTCGAAGGGCCAGTCTGGTCCCAGAGTTCCAGGCGCAGGCAGTCTTCCTCGGCCACGTACCTGCCAACGAGGTCATTTATACCGGAGGACCAAAGAACTTAGCGTATGCTGCCTTTGCAAGAGTCGGGCTCGGGAAGGTTGGGTATGTCGGTGATGTGAACTTTGGGGAGGAGCCAGAGCGTCTGATAATCGCAATGGGTCATCTCGATCGACCTGAAGACGCGTTCCAGTCGACGGACATGAGGTGAAGGCGTTGAACGCGCCGCCTACAGGATGATGCTAAAAGGTACCACGATGACTGGAGCAAGCTGGGAATAAAGCGTATCTCGGAGATAGGCTCAACTACCCCACTGCGGGCGAATTGTCACAAGCTCCTGCCGTATCTGGTTGAGATAGCGACTGCCGGTACCGTGCAGACGTCTAGTACTAAAGACATTGGTAACACTTCTCAGACTTCCTCTTTTCAATCGAAGAAGTAACCTTGGCTTGAATTTCTTTCCCTTCTTCAAACTTTCTCTGCCTGGCTATCAGACACGGACCTACCCTTCTCGGTAGCCAACGATGTCTTCTACCATCCCTCAAGAACCCCATCGCAAAGCCATAATCGGCTCCCCGTCCAACTTCTGGCTGCACTCCTCGCAGGATGGCTTCGACCTCACACACCCGACCGACCCCAACACGCCAGTCTCAGGCCCAAAGATCACCCTCCAGACCACCACCTCCCCAATCACAATCTCTCCCAGCAAATCCGCCCTCGTCATCATCGACATGCAAAACTTCTTCCTCTCTCCCGCCCTCGGCCGCATCCCCGGCGCCGGCCACTCTGCCTGCGAGCACCTCATCCAGCACGCTATACCCGCCGCCCGCAAAGCTGGCATCAGGATCATCTGGCTGAACTGGGGCCTCGCGGATGAGGACGTCGTGAAAATGCCTCCCGCGGTGAGACGCGCGTTTGGTTTTTTTGCCATTCCCGCTGAGGCCGACTTTGAGTCTGACGAAGGTCATCCCGAGAGTATCAGCGTGAACAAACACGGCGTTCCCTCCACGCAGAAGACTGCGTACAAAGGCATTGGATCCGACATAGGTACCCTCACACACAACAACGAATCCATCACCGCAGGCCGCCTCTTGATGCGTGATACCTGGAACGCCGCCTTATACCCACCCCTTCTCCCCCTCTACCAAAACGGCCTCCAAATTCCGCACAACCCCGACGTCCTCATCCACAAAGACCGCATGTCCGGCCTCTGGGGCGCCAAGACCGCGTGCGAAGAGTTTCTGAAGAAAGAAGGGATCAAAACGCTGTTGTTTGCGGGGGTGAATACAGATCAGTGTGTGGGCGGGACGCTGACGGATGCGTTTAGTAAAGGGTATGATTGTGTGCTTCTAGGGGATGGGTGTGGGACGACGAGTCCTGGTTTTGCGCAGGAGGCTTGGGAGTGGAATGTTGGGATTGGAGGCACGTTTGGGTTTGTTGTTGGGTGTGAGGGGTTTGCGCGGGGTGTGGGAAATATGTTGAGTGAGTGAGTAGGATTGAGTGTTTGCTCTACAGCCGTAATCCGCGACAAACAAATTTCTCCGCTCCCATGCGCCCGGCATTTTGCATCCCCTACATATTCACACTACCTCTCAATCTTCTCATCAAAAGGGCATATGGTCTAATGGTAAGACACCCAATACCGTAAAGTAGGCAAAGTGGGGTCGGGGGCACACACGAGGTCCATAAGCGCAGATTGTCCTCTCACCCAGGAATGCCTTTAGGACCTCATCCGTGAGACGTCATGGGACCAGGACTATTAGTACATACATGGGACGCTATGTGAAGGATGTATGAGTAAACATGTCGAAGAATTAAATCAAGGCGCTGAAATGCGAGAGAGTTGCGGGTTCGAGTCTCGCCATGTCCAGAATCTCTTTTTGGACTTTTGGACTTCTCGCTCGGCTCACAGATCAAGACGTGTAGAAGTAGATGCAAAAGTGGCTGCGGCCAGACTTTTGCACCTCCACCTTGCTATGCACGATCTATTGATGACACTACCTTGTCTGTCTTCAACCTAAGCAAAGTCGACTACGTCTTGTATATCATCATGCCAGCGATCAAACTCATTATCAACGAGAAATGCGGTCTAGTAGTAAAGCGTCCCACAACAAGGGTTTCCATGTGTGCTTGCGACAGTGCAATGCCATCGTCAGCCGGAAGCAGTCTCGCCGTACCTCTTATGGTCGGTTTAGCAACCGTCATGATCCGTGCAGATTATCGGGAATCTGCTTCTCTCCACTGGTCTCATAAGCATCTGTCCATATTTCGAAGAAGCTTTCGATCATTTTCCATTAAAGTAAAGCCTTTCGCACTATGACACATATCTCTAATACATTACAATCTTAAATAATGCTGTCAAGATGAAGTACCACCCATACACTGACCACGCTCACAATTAATCTCATCCAATATAATCTGATGCAATCCCATACTCTGTTCCTCGAAAGATACCCAAAATACACTCTCCGGTAGTGCATTCTTCAATCAAACGTGCCCTCCATATACTCATTCCCAATGCGTTCACACTAAATCACCCGAACCGTCGCTTTTCCCCCTCATCGCCATCTCCTCTGGCTCTACTCCCGTCCGTTGATGCTTATACTTTGTTCTCAGAAATACCGCAGTAAACAAGATGAGAATGAGTATAGCGAAGATAGCGGCTACGATTCCGATGGCTTCACCACCTCGTCGCATATGCTCCCAATTGGGCGACTTGTCTGGCGGTATGGTAGGGTCGGATTGGAGATATAGTAAAGTGTGAGGCTAACTTTGTAAGAAGATAGGAGCAGGGCGCGATGTACCTATGGCTATGAAAGATGTTGGAGTGTCTCAGATCGTTGGAAAGTTAAAGAGTGCGAGGGTCAGCTTAGGATTGTAGCGGGTGTGCTTTCGAAACAGCTGAGAGCTTTGGTAATCGGAAAGTCTGAGTCGATAGTATCGTATGTAGTTCTTCGGTGCAGGTAAGACGGAAATGGGTGTTGATACAGGATCGTATACGATGGATGTGACCTCGAAATTTTAGCGAGAGTGTTGGAAGGCTCACTAGTGAAAGGAAATAACGATAGCTATGAATGCATTTTGTACGATGTTGGTTGACTTGTTCTGATTGCTACGTGAGGGTGCTACGGAGGTGTACATGACCTGAGTCGAGTACCGGTAGAGCCGAAGTAGGATCGAGTCGGCTCGTTGGGCAGCGTTGAGCTGCCGACATCCCTACTGATACTCATGATCCGACAGAGAGAAGGTTTTGATGTAATGATCATAGAGATGCGCGATACTTATGAGTACTTTACTTGTGAAGCAGCTTTTCAGTTTGCCATTTTCGGGTCCAACCAACGCTTTTGGTTGCTCGATACTGGCTGTGAAGCTCATTGCACCCCTTCACCAAGTCAATGTCGGTTGGTGGAACGCATCGCACCTCAAACATGGAGGTTCTGAGAGTTATTCCAGCGATCAGTCGCATTCTTTCATACATTCAAGGTATCCCAACTCCAACGTTTCATCGCTCTTACACCACCTGAATCGCCTCCGCCGGACCCGCGTCCTTCTCATTCCTCTTCATTTCCTTCCTGTCCTTGCGCTTCTTGATCGATTCGTGATACCGCTCCACTGTCATAGGCAGCCCGTATACGATCCAGTAGAAGGCCCAAGGAGCAGTGACCACGGCGATGATGATGCCGATGGCAATGAACTCAGGGAAAATGTCGTGTGATCGTAGTCAGGGCAACATGGTAGCGATCGAGGGAAGATGGCTTGGGAAGTATTAGTCTCAATAGAAACGGACAAGGCAAGGGGTGGTGGGACGTGCTGGTGAAAGGTAGGGGTGAGTTTGTATAGGACTCAAGTACGTCGAGCTCGAAACAGTAGGCAATGGGTATGAATGTGAGATTGGATTGATGTTGGCCGCAAAACATTGCGAGCGTGTCGTGATTGAATTGAGTGAGACTCGTGTGATCTTTGACTTGCGCTATCAACAGGAAGCCTGATAAACTAGTGTGCTACGTTGTGACAACGTGTTTGTATCCCGCCCAGTGACGGTGTAGCAGCGTTTGTTAACGTGAATTTGACCGGACGTCGGGATTTGGAAGCGATCGTCATCACTGCAATAAATTTTGAGCACCATTGGATAATAGGTAAATTCTTATACTCGATCTGTTTAGGGATGCTCCATTTTCCTCGCCGCGCCTAAATCCTACACGTGTCCAAAAAGATCAAATCGAATCGGCACTCACTATTACAAGTCGTGCACCCTGATAGACTAACCCAGTCGTCTCTGTGACCGCTCTGCCTTTTCCCTTCTGAGGTCGTCTTCTTACACTATCGCTCCACCAGACAACTAGCTCATACCAGGGTGTAAAGAGGCCCACCACCACAATGAAGGCCAATATTCCCGATAAGAGGAAGAACAAGCATACACCAAGCTTAGCATCTGTGTGGTGATGAACACCGCCATGAATGAACGGTTGGCCCTTTGGCGTGGGCACAGTGCTGCTTGAGTGGATTGATGCTGCGCCTGAGGTAAATGACGTTGCAAAAGTTGACATCGATGTAACCATGAGCAGTGTTGAAGATGGTTTCGTGGATATGGTCGGAGACGATGGTGTCAGGGTTTTGTGCCAAGTGGTAGTGTTCATTGTCGGGATTATAGGTTTAGGTACAACAGGTAGCATCGTGGAAGAAGCATTCGGAGGTCCAGAGACTACCGATGTAAGCGCTGAAGTCGCTGACGGCACATCCGGGATTGATATTGAAACGTTTTGAGTGTTGGCTGTCATGGACATGCTACTGCGTCCAGCCTTCCACATGTGCAAAGTGTGAATGGTGCGAGTCACGCATCAAATATTCGGCATTGTCCGCACACTACTTGAGCATAATCCAGAAGCTTCACCAAAACCCGCCTATACAGACAGCAGGGCGTCAAACTTGAAGGCAAGTCTCAAGATATTGTACTTCTCTATCATGGGCCTTGTGTTCAACCACTAATAAAGGAGAATCAGAAGCAAGCCACTATGTTCCGAACACGCCGCGCCATCCCAGCCGTCCCCTCAGACTTCATCACCCCTCATACTGCGCCCCCTTCCAACCGTCCACTCCCCCAATGCCCTACTCGAGTACCCCGCCTGCTCCAACTCCAAACCCTCTCCCCTCCTCTCTGCTGCCTCCCATTCCAGCTCCTCCCTCGACTTCATTCGTTGCTTCAAGAAGTGGTTATTATACCACACGTAAAGTATCGTGCCGAGGACTATCACGAAGACGGTGATCAAGACGCCGACCACGATGAGGGTGAGACCGTGGCTGCCACCGTCTTTGTCGCGCTGATCTTGTAGTGTCGCAGGATCGAGGGCGGTCTGGTGCGATTTATTGTTAGCGAGTGGAAGGAAATACAAGGAGAAGTAGGGAAGTGGGCTTACGGATGTGGGTATTGGGTGAGATTGCATTTGCAGAGTCGTCATTTGACAATTGATGCTTTCGGGCGTCGATGGATACCCCGGAAAATGGCGTTTGATAAGTGTTTGCTGCTTGTCTTGGTTAGGGGCAGAAACTGATAGCGGTACTAAGTGCAGGGTGCCGTTGGGTGCGTGGTAGAGGAAATATACTCGGGACACACGGCGAAGGTGTTGAGAGCTGGGTGTGAGAGATGCACTTGAGCGTGGCCTTGCCCGTTTGTGACATGCATGTGTAGTCCCACTAGCACGTTACACACTGTGCTGTACGACTTGTCGATATTGTGAAAGTGGTGCAAGCCTGTGAAGCGCATCAAGTATGAATGCCACATGTCAGCGAGGCAGCGTGATCGCGGCACCGCTGGGGAGAACATGTAACTATTGACTGATCTTGATTCGCTCGGCAGGATACCTATCGGCACACATGGTCTATCCTATAGTCGTCCCTGTTCCGTCCTCCACCTATCCCTACCCTACAGGTATCTAAACTACAACAACTGTCAAAGGAAAAGTGAAAGCGAAAGTGATAAAAGGTCAAGTATTAAGGCAGGCAAATACGCAATCAAATTACAACAAGTATTTCGAGCCAGTACAACAACAACATCGTGACGCCATCTCCGTTCCCATACCCAAAACGAATGCAAACTAGGTAGACAACAGGCAAAAAAAATATGAGAAATTGGGCAAAGTGACCAATAAGCAAATGTGGCTAGCATGGGGAATATCACACATGGAAAGGGAGTAGGGGCCCTCGAACATCCAGACGAGTTGCTGATGTCCACTCAGCTTTTGCTTGTGCCTATTGCGCGACAACATCCTCCTCAGCCCAGCCGGGCAGACCACCGTCACCCTGGAGGGCAAGGCCGTAGCCACCGTTGCCACTGCCGAAACCACCGATGCCGGAGCTCAGGCTACCAAAAGAGCCTTGCTGGCCGCCTTGGCTCGACTGCACGGAGTGATTGAAGGGACCTTGTGTGAAGGCTGGCAGACTCACGGCACGAGAGTGCTGAGCGCGCGCGTTCAGGTTCGATGGGGCAAGAAGACCTCCGACGGTAGTGGCACCGGAGCCATTGCCACTTGATGAGCCGTTGATAAGGCTGAAGCTTGATGTGCTGTTGTGCGACGTGTGCGAGTGGTGTGGTTGTGGGGAGGGGTTGAGCTGATCCGCACCATAGAAAGCTGCTTGAGGCGATTGATACTGCTGTTGCTGTTGCTGACTCTGCTGTTGTTGCTGCTGCTGCATGTTCGCATCGGCTTGCTGCTGTTGCTGCTGCTGCTGAGCCTGGAGATACATCATCAATGGGTTGTTGTTGCCCGAGTTCAGAATGTTGGCTGGGGCAGGCGCCTGCATGGCAGGAAACTGTCCGTTGGTGCTCTGGCCAGATCCTGGAGCGCCAGAGCCAGTCGGCGAGACGGATGCACCCGCACGATTAGGGTGGAGTCCGTTGATGGGCGACGGTGAGCCTACGCCATCGCTACCATTATGCTGCACGTGCTGCTGCTGGTTGTTCATTTGGCGAGGCGGGTTGCCACATCTGTCTTTGCCAAAATTGACCTTGAATCGCTTGTACTCATCGCGACCACGGATAGCTTCAATGGCTTTGATGGCGTTGGCGATGTTGGTGAAGTTCACAAAAGCGCAGCTCTTCTCACGCAGAGTGTTGACTAGCTCAATTTCTCCATACTCCGAGAAGTCCTGCCTGAGGCGCTCCTCGGTCCAGGATTCGTCGAGGTTACCGATGTAGACGTTGCGAGATGCACCACCACTGACAGCAAGCGCGATGGCTGGTGGGAGTGCACCAGAGTGCTTGCCCCAGCCAATCTTCAGGCGACGGTTGTGGATCATCAAGCCCTGGAGGTTGCTGAGAGCATAGAAGGATGCTGCCGAGGTCGGGTCGATGAAGGTTACGAAGCAAATGTGTTTGTCGGGAATGTATCGAATGTGGTGAAGGAGACCGCCGCGGACGACATTGCAGATCTCCTCGATGGTAGTCTCAGGGTGGATGTTGCCCAAGTAAACGGTTCGGTTACCAAGGTTGTTGACGCCTCCAGCAGACGTAGCAACTGCGGCTGCAGCAACAGACTGCTGGGCGAGGGCGTTCGAAATCATATCGCGGTCGGCGCCGTTGAGAACGTGAGCGTATCCGGGGGCAATCCCAAGGTACTGAGCTGCATTCTGCTGCTGTGTCTTTGAGACGTAGGCGCATCGATCCTTGCCATAGTACACACGCTTGGGAGCCTGCCACTTGGGCTCTTGGGGCAGTTGTGCGACCGCTTTGATGGCGTTGCCAATCGACAGGAAGTGAACAAATCCAATAGCCTTCTCGCGAACGATCTTCACGGTATCGATGGGACCAAACTTACTGAGATCCTCACGGAGCTCATCTTCGGTCACATCTTCGGTCAAGTTGCCAAGGTAGACGTTGCGAGAAGCTCCAGACTGCTGCACTGCCAGGGCAACCGAGGTTGGGACCTGCGAAGGCTTTCCCCAACCGATCTTGATGTCCTGACCTCGGATTGACAACTTTTTCAAGATCGCATCCGAGTGGAAGTGCGTAGCCGAGCTGCTATCCAAGAAGGAGATGAAGGCACAGTTCTTGTCTGGGAGCAGCCTGACGGACTCGATCTGCCCACTCCTCACGTGGCCGAGTATCTCTTCCGCGGAAGTCTCAGGGGGAATGTTGCCCAGGTAGACAGTCCTACTGGTGCCAGAAACTAGGCCAGGCGCGATTGGCATCGAGGACCCGAGCCCACCAAGGCCCTGCGCGCCATAACCACCGAACCCTCCAGTAGGAGACTGAGGACCACCATAGAAACCACCACCGTTCATGCTCGTAGGAGAAACAAGGCCCTGGTAGAGCTGGGGCGACAGCGGCTGCTGCAGGGGCGAGCCCATCTGCTGGCCTTGGTGGTTCTGCTGCTGCGCTTGGTTCTGCTGCGCGTAATTGGCGTAGTTTTGGAACTGCGGGGAAGCAAACGCTGAAGGGGAGCCTGGCTGGAATGGGCTACCAAGAAGCAGCTGCGAAGGGAGCAGAGGCGTGAAGTTCATGTCATACCCAGTGCCAGGAGTCTGCATGTCGGCGCCGTTCTGGTGGCCACCGGGAGCAAGTCTGTTGGTGTTGATCGACATGTTGTTCGAACGCTCAGGGTGCCTGTCGGCGTACCCTGGCTGGTTTGTTGCGAACGCGCCATGCGAGAAGCCGTGATGGCCGCCGCCGATCACTTGTCCGTTCATCTGTCTCTGGAAGCTCGTTTGGAGACGAGGCCCGCTGGGCGCAGTCGGAGCAGAGTCGTGCTGCTGCATGCCGAGCATGTGCGGAGGCAGGCTAAAGCTGTCCCGCGGGTTCTGGGATAGTACAGCCGTTGTGAAGGTGTATTACTGCGTCCGGTACTCGAGGACCAGACGGCAAAAGTAGATAGCGGAAGGTGAAGATGCAACCGGTTGCACGGGGTCGCGGTGTACGTGAACGTGAGCGAGCGTGAAGGGGGGGTGCGATATTAAAGTTGATAGAGCGATCTGTGAATGTCGAAGATTAGCTGTCTGCCCAAGACATCAGATCAAGAACGAGAGAAACACATACATCCAAAAAGACAACGGCCAATGGTGATTAGTGCAGGGCTTGCAGCGCTGGACTAGAGGTCAAAGAAACCCAAAAGATGTTGTTTGCAGGTATGCTAGGTTAATGCACTGCCAAATCAGACCGACTAATCACGCTTGACCTGAATGGAAACGGTCTGTGAAAGGGGTCCAAGTAGGAGCTGTTTACTACCAATTACGGCCTTGCGAGTGCGTTTGTGCTGCGTGATAGAGTGCGCAGAGGGCAAACCCTGGTGGCTTGTTTATGGATGCGAAACTTTAAATAAGGAACAGTAACAATGAACGACGCAAAGAGGCGAGCCTTGTCAGGAACCTCAGTGCTGTGAGAATGTTAGGCAATGAACGAAGGGGTAGAAGAGGGATCACGACCAGATGTGTCGGTGGAAAAGAGAAGAGGTGGGTGAGAAATGCTTGCCGCAAGACAGGAGAAGCCAGGCGCAAATGAAGCGTCCGAAGGCGGAATAGCACGCTCCATGTTAAACGCCGCGTGCCCATGCTCAACACCTGAATCATGCAAACCACCAACACGCGCCGCTCGTCCTTTGCCGTTTTTCTGGGACCATAGACGCCTGTGCAAGGTGGCATCCATTGTTTGCAGTGATGCGCTCTTGTGCCTAATGATGTTGACCGTTCCAGAGCCACTCGGAGGTGCAGGCCGCCATTCAGAGGTCGCAGCAACGGGTAATTGCATGAACTAGACGGCCCGCTTCACTGCTCTTGAGCAAGCGATAATCCGTCATGCATGATGGATCTGACGGGCGGGCTGATGGTTCAGAGCGACAGCGGCACCTGAATCCAGTGTTCAGGGTTGCCCTAGTTTGACGCGCTGTTTCAAGCGTGCAACGCGGAAGCGGCAAGATCTCACGTGGCAGACGATCTTTGATTGGATGAGTACGCTCTGACAGCCTTGCGTTCGTGCGGCCAGTTGTCAAGACTCAAGAGACAATTTGCGCCCAATAACGGCTCCTGGTGGATACTCACTAGAAATATAGCTCACGACGGTACTTGTGATCGGTTGTATTCCACGAAAACTCATCGACTGTGAATATCCCGAGCTGTGCTTCCGAGGACGTTGCCATTACATTACGAAAGGGGCTCATTCTTATGGTGTCAAACTCCACAATACACTAAACGTCAAGGTCGTTGACTTGATATATACGAGCACCTTTGCAGACAGCAGGCAGGAATGCTCTGGAAGTTCAAGGCTGATGAACACCCCCAAAGCTCAAGAAAATAGCACTGTACCATGCAGTAATGCTGAACTCGGGAGGGATTGTTCGGGTGATCAACCGACAGATTTTACAGACGCTGCACCAAACAAAGGTGCTCGTATATATCTTGTCAATCTTCAGTACACACTGAACGCCAAACTTCTTGACTTAAATATTACGAAAGCCTTTGAACTTTGTGATGTCCAAGTGCTGCTCCTGGTTCGAGCAGGGGAATCTATACTAGCGCCTCGCTTACGTAGGTAGTGCGACTTCATTGCAGACTCCAATCCTGTGCTCTCCTCCGATTGCTCCACCGCCAACAAGTGAAGCCACCATGTCCGAACTGTATCCATCAATCGCACAATGCGCCGTTGTGGCCACGGCGTTGAAGCTTCTACTTCTACCCGCCTAGTAGGTCAAACTTCACTTCCTTGGTTTATGCAGCATAGGGCATGCTGACTGTTTCCGGCAGCAAGTCAACCGACTTCGAGGTCCACCGCAACTGGCTAGCCCTGACCCATTCTCTGCCTGTCAAAGAATGGTACTACGAAGTGCGAGGGCCTCAACACGTGTTACGCAAGATTGAGGGCGGTCTAACAGTGCTGTAGAAAACATCGGAGTGGACGCTGGACTACCCTCCGTTCTTTGCATGCTTTGAATGGCTCCTATCCCAGGCTGCGGCGTATGTCGATCCAGGCATGCTTGACGTTAAGGCCCTGGAGCACGACAGCTGGCAGACTGTATACTTTCAACGAGCAACAGTGATCGTGACTGAGCTAGTTTTAGTCTACGCTCTCCACCTGTACTTCACCTCGAGCCACATGCAATCGCACGCATAGCTAATGTGTATCCAGCTATGTCAAGACATCCAAGTCCAAGGTCACTGCACACGCCGCAGCTCTTTCTGTGTTGCTCTCACCAGGCCTGTTGATCATTGACCATATCCATTTCCAGTACAATGGCTTCATGTACGGAATTCTGGTGCTGTCGATGGTCCTTGCACGCAATGACTCGACACTACTTCTGTCTGGACTCCTTTTCGCAGTTCTTTTGTGCTTCAAGCACATCTACCTATACTTGGCTCCAGCATACTTTGTCTACCTCTTGCGCGCATACTGCCTGGGTCACCGTGATGCATTTCCATACTTTAACATACGATTCTTCAACTGTGTGAAGTTGGGTGCAGGAATCATCGCCATCTTTGCCGGCGCGTTCGGTCCGTTTGCTGTTTGGGGTCAGCTGGAGCAGGTCTTTCGCCGGCTGTTCCCCTTCTCACGTGGGCTCTGTCATGCATACTGGGCGCCAAACGTATGGGCTATGTACTCGTTTACAGATCGAATTCTCATTTACGGTACATTATAAGCTCCGTTTGAAGGCGGCAAAGCTGACGCAAACAGTTGCTCCTCGCTTGGGGTTGGAGGTCACTCACGAGGCAGTGAACAGTGTTACCCGTGGATTGGTTGGGGACTCATCATTCGCCGTCCTACCCGACGTGGTACCTCTGACGTGCTTTCTGTTGACCTTTGGAGCTCAAATCGTGAGACAAACATCCATCTTACGCTCTTCGCATCGCGCTAATAAGTGATAGCCTGTGCTACTTCGATTGCTCTATAAACCGACTTGGGAAGCGTTCGTCGGCGCAATCACGCTCTGCGGCTACGCGTCCTTCCTTTTCGGCTGGCATGTCCACGAGAAGGCGATTCTTCTTGTCATCATCCCGTTCAGCTTGATTGCGCTGCATGACCGCCGGTTCTTCGGCGCGTTTCGCCCCCTGGCAGTAGCTGGCCATGTGTCACTCTTTCCACTGCTATTCACAGCGGCTGAATTTCCCATCAAGACAGTGTACACGATTCTCTGGCTCGTACTGTTCCTTCTTGCCTTCGATCGCCTAGCCCCAGCGTAAGTCCTCGTAAACACATGATGGAACACGACTAACAGATCGCAGTTCACCACAACCACGCATATTCCTCCTCGATCGCTTCTCGTTTCTGTACATTGCTTTGTCAATACCTTTGATCGCGTATTGCTCGTTGGTGCATGGTCTGGTCTTCGGAGCTCGCTACGAATTCCTCCCGCTGATGTTCACGAGCTCATACTCGGCCATTGGCGTTGTGGGCAGCTGGATCGGGTTTTTGTTTGTATTTTTTGACTTGTAGTCATTCTAATCAAGTATACGAGCGTTACCTAATCAATCCTCAATTCCGTTCTATATTCCGTTCAAGCGGCTGGTACGCTCAGTGGTGACTTTCAACCCGAAGTATCTCTTTATAGAGCAATGGCTATTGGTCACCACAACGGATGTTCAAAGCCGCTGGTTCCAACGAGCACAAGTTGCTAAATCACACAGGAAGGTTTGAAAGCCCGTCGATTGTGGCTCACCCGTCAAAAACTATCCGGCTGATCTTCCCATTGAGGAGAAGATATAAACCCCTGGAATACTGTAATACTGCGTATATCAGATGTATAAATGACTATACAACATGTCGTGGATTGTTCTTCGAGGATCGTTGAGCACTGGATTTCGTAGGGTGTCATGTCCTCACAAGTGGGCCAGGCCTTCTAGGGTTTTGCTTGGGTGGTCCAGCATGAACACTCCGGGGCGAACATTCACTCTCAGATCGGCGAGCACAACGCATATTTGTATGATTTCAAGCGATGCATCTATTGCGCTAGACGAACAAACTCGTGCCGACGATTCAAATGAGCCCAAATACGTTGGTGTTGTGATTGCAGTGGGGTGTGAGATATGAACTTGACTGGGGGTGTGCTCAGGCCTACTTAACCCAAAGGAGCATCTTGGCACTCGACATTTGCTACTACCCTCCATTTCTCGCCATTGACCCTCCTCTTGCGATCCTGCTGCCTCCCACCCGCTACCTCGTCACCCACGCATCCACCACATCGAATATACCACCCTCAGCTCCCCTACACGCGGTTTCGGAACGATCAGACGCGTCTCGGAACGCTAATCGGAGGCTTGACGAGAGCAACAACGTTTCTGAGAACGGCTTCCTACGCGTAGTAGAGCTCTCAAACAGCTCGACCGTCCTCCCGAGGGGTCATTACCTCAACCAACCTCCCATAGCTGGGTGCGCCACCACTTCAGAGCGCGCCTGCTGCTTTGCGACACTTCCGAGAGCTGCGACGCGGTAGTGAAGGCCACACGTCCGTAGAGACTCACATGAACTAAGGCTCAGAACAACATGGTACGTGTAAAGTCGCCATATAGGTGGAATGTCATACTGAACTCTACAGGTCCTCTACAAGCGCAAACCCGTGAAGTTTGAACCTACACCGAAGTCCATCGAGGACAGCACCGAGGTACGTTAGTACCAGCAATATATATCGAACAACAGAACTGAGATGAAGACATAGGTCTGGGCAATCGATGAGACTGGAGAGGTCTTCATTGACTACGAGAAGTTCCTCAACAGGTACGCAAACATAGGGTGACGTCAAGTTGGAGGATGGCTAACATAAGGCAGGCGCGACTTCTACGATCAGGCAAGCACCAACACGGCCTACGCTACCCCTCCCATATATCTGTGGCTGACAATTACACAGAAGAAATTCACCTGCGAGTCCACCGGCCACACTGGGTATACCTTCTTCGAAGCCAAGGAGAGTGAGGTACGCTCCACACCAGTGTTGGAAAAGGGCAGTCTCATCGTAACAACGCCACAGGCGGAGGCTTCAAAGGAGATTAACAGCATTCTCTCTGATGGCTTGAGGTCCCGCGTCCTTGACTACGTCCAATTCCAGACCACGTCGCGCATGGATGATCTAGGTAAATTGCTTCATTTTATCACCATACGTTCACTGCTAACGGTTTCCAGTCAATGATGTGTTTGATGTAAGTTTTGTCGGTAACCTGTTGCGTGACTCAGCTAACCACCGTGTAGCATTTCAAAGAGCACTTCCAGCTCCAAGACCGTGTGTCCATCGACAACGATACGATTCGTCGGTTCGGCGTCATTAGCGACATCTACTACGGCGGCAGTCCAACACAGAATGGGGTCAATGGCAATTCAATGGACGATTCACGGCGACCGTTGTCGTTCGAGATCACGTTGGACGATAGCGATGAAAAGGTCAGGCGGTACAGGACCTCGGATCTCCAGCGAGACAGGAATGTCTACTCGAAGCTACTCCTCAAGACCTTTCTGCGAGATGCTATAAAGCGAGAAGGCTGGATTGGCGCACCATGGATGGTCTTGGAGCACCTCGCCAAACGCTACAACATCTCCACCAAAATGCCCGACCTCAAGACCCGAGAAGCCAATCTTGCGCAGAAAAGGGCCGCACGGAGGAACATCACAAATGGCGCGAGCCCTCCCGTCCAGCAATCATTTCCCCATCAGTCTTCGAATGGGCATCCTCCTCAGGTCAATGGACATGGGCCGCAGCAACAAGCACCCGGCCAAGGACAAGCAACCTTCGTCAATTTTTCGGCGAACGGCCCACAGCAGTACCAACAGCAGCAGCAGCAGAACTCTGGGCGCCCGCCTCTTCCTCCTCCACATCTAATGAATGGGCCGCCTCCGCACCATCTTGCTCACCTGCAACAACACCCCCCGCCGCCGCACCTGATGTACAGCAACATTCCCCCGCCACACCTTCGAGGAGCTCCGATCTACCCACCATACGCTTTCAGCTCAGCTCCCCCTCCACACCTTCAACATGCTGCGCATCAACACCCTATGGTATTGCACCAGCATCCTCAGCATCCCCATTTCCAGACGAGCTTCAACCATCATCCGACCGCTACTCCTGCCAGTCTCCCGCAGCCTCAGCAACCTCCTCGTATGCCCACGCCTTTCGAGAAGTTTCCGATGGAAGATCTCGAAATCAGGCAGCCGAAGACTAACCCTGTCCGACCATCACTAAAGTTCTTTTCTGATGATGTACCTAAGGGTGTAGAGGCACCGGCAGAGGACAAGCAGACAGGCGTACTCATGAAGAGCCTTGGCCCGCTCCTGTTCACGTGGGAGACTCTCAATGTGCATGACACCATATACATGCTGGACTCATTCACATTCGACGACTTCGTAGCTGCCATGCGCTTTGCCGAGGAGGACATCGAGTGTGAACTCTTCGTCGAGATTCACTGCTCGATACTGAAGCAAATCGTCAACGGCTCCGGCAAGGTTCAGACACCTTTGCCTCGAATGGCCGAGACAGAAGAGTCGGAGGACGAGGCCTCTAGCAGAAATTCGACGCCAACGCCAGAACCGGAACCACTTAAACGGACTACACGCAGCAGCCTGCGAAAATCTGGCGCCCAGGAGATTGTGCGGCAACGCACGCCGACCCCTGAGCCCCCAAAGGAACTTCACAAAGCCGAGCAGTTCTGCTCCGAATTCAACTGGATCGAGCAATGCAAGATTCGCAACTTCCGTGAAGGCGGATGGCAAGCGATTGTCGTCGCGCTCCTGTACCGCCTCTCGTTCGATCCGATTCAGAAAGACGCCTGCGACGAGGTCCTTGCGCAACTTGTGCCCCCACAAGAAGAAGAAACAACTATCGAGACGATCGCCCAAAACTACATCCATCTGGATGTTAACCTTCGTGTTTCAGCACTCGAGCAAATCTTGAGGCTGACAGTTACGACTGAGGCTTTCCGAGATCAGCTTCTAGCCGCGGCTCAGGATATGACCAAGCTGCGCAAGGAGAAGATCGACTTCCAGCGGAAGCGCAAAGAACTGTAAGTGATTTGTGCGTAGTGAATGCAATCATCGAAAGCTAACCTCTTGTAGGGCTGACGAGCTCTTCAAGTTGGATTTGGAGCGTAAGATCCACCTGCCTGCGAACACGCCTGCATCACCGACAGAGGCAAAAGAAGAAGACGTTGATATTTCGATGACCAGCGCCAACTCGGACGCCAAGGACAACGTCAACGCGGAGGAGAATGACTCAGAAGGACCATCTAAGGCTCGACTTCGCCAGACGAACAAGAACAAGCGCAAGGCCGCTGCCGAAGAAGCTCGGAAGGAGAAGGCGAAGAAGGCCAAACAAGAAGCCGAGAAGACTAAGAAGCAAAAGGAGTGGGAGAAGCTACTCGACTCGATTGAGAAGAAGAAGGACGAATTGCGCGACTGCGAAGCTAACATCAACGAGCTCGATGACGATCTACGCGAGACTATGGTTCACCGAAGCAAGGCAATCGGTAAGGATCGTTTCCTGAACAAGTACTACTGGTTCGAACACAACGGCATGCCTTTCGGAGGTGTTCCAAACAGCTCGACCGCAGAGTATGGCTACGCCAACGGCCGTCTGTGGGTGCAAGGTCCAGACGTGCACGAATTCGGACCCAACTTGGAGGAGTCCGCCATCACGCAGGATCGCCAGCGCTTCGGCTTCGATATTCCGCAGCGCAAGCAAAAGGAGGAGGGCGATACACACCTAACTACCTCCGCCGAGTGGGGCTACTACGACGACCCGGACGAAATTGACGCCCTTCTAGCCTGGCTCGACGAGCGCGGACTGCGGGAGAAGGCGCTACGCAAGGAGCTACTCGTCTTCCGTGATCGTATCGCCGAGTACATGGATATCCTGAAGAAGCATCTTTCAGAGACCGACAAGGAAGAAGAAGAGGAAGAAGACGCAGATAACAGCACGACCCGCATCTCGACGCGCAACAAGACGTATGTCGACAAGGACGCGACCAAGGACCGGTGCTTGCTCTGGACCAACAGCATCATGCGCGAGGAGTACGACCACAACCACTCGGAGGAGTACGAGCCGCCGAAGAAGGGAAAGGCGAAGCCGGTCAAGGCGGCGAAGGGAAAGGGTAGGCGTTGAGTCGAGGAGCAAGAGACAATCATCCTGGCCCAGTGCCGCAATTACGATTTACGAGATTTATTTCCGGCGGGAGAGACTAGGGCGTGTTTTGATACCATTCAGCATACGCGTTTGTAGCATATGGGGGAGTTGGGGTAAGGTGGCATCATCGAGCGACTTGTTGCTTATTAGATGGCGCGGTAGTCTGTTTTGACCTGATCCTTATGATCTGGCCTCAAGCATCATCTAACGTGGAATATGTACAAGTAATGGAAAAGCAACTACACACACCGTTTGTCTCTACGAAAACGCTGAACTGTGGTTGAGGCTGCATTAGGTAAGCGTGATCCCGGTCTTGGCACTGCGGCCTTGAACGCGGAGGTCGCGACCAGGAGGCCAGCCATTGCACCCACTATTTCTCATCACCACGAGCAGTTCCGACATCTGCACTATCGCCAAAACACCCATCTCCATCCACAAAACGCTAAAATCTGCCACCGAAGCACTCCGCAGGCGCGAAGATGGCTGCAAATGGGGCGAGGACGGGTGAGTCGCTCGAGTTCCCTACCCTGTTGGGTTCTCTACCCACCCACCACGCACCCACCAAGCCGCTCCTCCACCGCCCCGCTAACGTGCCACAGCGCCGCCATCTTCCAGATTAGGACTGCTGGACGCGGCCGAAGTCAAAAATCTATTCATGTCGGACAAAGACAAGAAAAAGGTCACGCTCAAGCTCAAGAAGCCGGTTCCTAAGCCCTCTTTGCCTGGCAACTGGAAGGAGAGCGAGCCTATCAACGCAGACAACAAAGCTCCCACTCCCGCTGGCGGCTCGCCCACGGTCAACCCTCTCGAAGAAAAGACCATCGCTGGCTTCCCCAATGGCCGGCCACTCGACGACAAGGTCGACACCGTACAGTGCAAGCACTGCCGCCGCCCAGTCCTCCGCGCATCGTCGGCTTCACACATTCGCGAGTGTCTGAACAAGAAGCAAGAGAAGCTTAAGAAGAAGAAAGAAGCCAAAGAAGCCAAAGACGCCGCTCTCCGCAAAGAAAAGGGCGAAGATGACGACGGCAGCATAGGCGCGCGCAAGTCGGCTGTCAAGGGCATGATTGACGGCGAGGGCGCAAAAAAGGGCAAGAAGAGGAAGCTGGATGATGGCGCAGAGAAGGGTCCAAACGCGAAGAAGAAGAAAAAGGACGAACCGAAGGCCAAAGGCGCGAAGCCAAAGGGACCCGTTGATGTCGAGAGACAGTGCGGTGTCCCCTTACCCAATGGCGGTTGCTGCGCAAGGAGCTTGACGTGCAAGAGTCACTCAATGGGCCTCAAGCGCGCCGTCCCTGGTCGAAGTCTGCCATACGACATGCTTCTCGCGCAGTACCAGAAGAAGAATCAGGCCAAGTTACAACGTAAGCCTATATCCAGTATACATATTGGTTGAGAAGCTAACATCCTCCCAGGCGCCGCTCTCGACGCCAACGCCCCACTCCCCGAAGACCTCGAGCCCTCAGGCGCTGTCGACTCCGACGAAGAAAAGGACGCCGTCATGGCCGCTCTCGCACGCCACAAGCCACGTCCCCTCGCTACATACACACACGTCTCCCAACGCTCAAAGTACCAGTTCGTGCGCATGAAAGGCATGATCCGCTCCGCTCTGGGCACACCACCGGGCGGCAGTTCTGGCGGCGGTGGCGGAATGTTCTCAGGATTCCCTCTTGGTGGGAGCGGCGATGGCATGAACTCTGCCCGCGGCCTTAACATGGGCATGTTCGGCAGCATGACACCATCTGCCGAGCAGTTTCCTCAGAGCGCGGGATTTCCGCTGAGTGCGGGACTGGATAGCGGCGCGGGAAGTAGGCGGCCGAGCGTTCTGGGTATGGGTAATGCGAATGGTGGTGGGCCGAGGCAGATATTACCAGGCCAGTTACCTGGACCTGGTCAACAAGCGAGGAAGAGCAGTATGGCGAGCGTGAGTGCTTCTTAGAAGGGAGGCAATGTGGCGGTCTTGGGAGGACACGATCGTGCTTTCCGGGAGGGAGACGAGGAGAGTGTTTCCTGCGAGGAGGACGAAACGAGTTCTTACCAGGAAGGAGACGATGAGAGTGTGGACTAGAGGCGCAAAGGTGTTGAACTGGAGTACAGGTCTTGGTCACTATGATACCCTGGGGTCGAGCACTCAGGTGCTTGGAGTTATTCTTTGTTATAAGTAAAGTCAAGTCAATTATTATTACTCTGAAGAAAACAACCCCCTTGTTTGTTCGTTGTTTGGTGAGCCGGCGGAATTGCATTTGTACCCATTGCTGTTGTCGACTGTCTTTTCGTTCTCCTTTTGATATCATCTTTGATCTTCAGACATGTCCACCCACACTCAACGAACTCCCTCTTCCCACTTTAGGAGTTTCCAGTGTTTTGAGGATACTCAACCACTTCTAAACACTACGTCAGATACGAAAAGCCCACTACGGTGTTTTCTCCCGCCCAAACCATTTCTTTACGGGCGTCAGTCTTGACAAACCAAACGCAGCAGTAGCGTAGCGTTCCTCTCTTCCGGAGTCTGTACAACATTCCATTTCATTTCCAAATTTCTGCTCCCACTGCGTTGGAACAATTTTCCCATCGGGAATAATTCCCTGTTAAATACTGGTGCCTGGATAGCGAATTGCGAGAAGGAGAACCCCTTGTGTGAAGTATTCTAGCGTTGGGTAGATGTGCTGTGTTGTGGTAGTATGTGGATGAGGATATTGGTTGGAGGGGGATGTATGCCCGTTCGAATTAGGAGTGTTGTTGTGCGCGTCCATGTTGGGGGAATAACACTTAGCGTCGTAACTTTCACAAAGCTTGCAGTATAAGATTTCTCGGAGAAAGGCGTTTCCGCGGTGCTGTTGTTGCATGCTTCACTGTTTGTCGGCGCCGTGGAAAGAACAATCCTCCGCGGAAGGCGTTCTCGTGGTAGTGTTGTGCGTCGGGCAAGCTTCACGAGGTATTCCGCGCTGTAGTATGTCAATCAGCGTATTTCCTTGGTGAGGAAGGCAACTCCGGCGTCATGTTACAAGCTTCCTTGCTAACGTGTCTGTGTGATAGTGAGGCTGACGCCGTAGCGCATGCTAAAGCGGAGTAGTGCTCGAAGCTGACAGCACATACGCAAAACACGGAGTTCGAACGCCGTGGTATGCTTTTGTGCAGAACGTAGGATTTGGAAATTGCAGCCGTGGGTAATGCTGTTACATGCTCGGTCGTGCTCTAGTGAGGCTAACACGGCAACTATGTATGTAATCTTGGCTGCTCGTGCTACAGTGGGGCGTGGGGCGAGAATCATGGCTTACCTAGTGACTGGAAGAAGACAATGTTAGTTCCTTGATCATGTCCGTCGGGCGCACACAGATCGTCCGCGGCACACGGGCTCCTGATCGCTCGGTACACACGGCGTTGTTGTCGTCGCTCAATGACCCACAGTCAACAACATACAAGCCTCGCCATGAGTATTCCTTGGCCGGAATCCTCGTCCGGGCAGTCGCGCGTTATGACCTTGTTGCATCTCACATACCCACCCTGTACCAGCACATTTTGCTCCAGCGTATACGTGCAACAAAATGTGTACTGGCGCACATACCAATCGTTCGCACGCACCAGCACGGATCCAACCCCCGGTTCCAATCAGCTTCCGCACACAGCATGGGATTCGCAAATACGCATCTTGCGTCGTGACACGATGCGGGAGGCCGCGTTCGATTTGCTCGCTCATCTAGCATATCCGACTGGTCGAATGTGGTTGCTCCAGCGTGGGGTCTTGTGCAAGCGTGCTAACGAGGCTCCGTGTACCCCCCACCAACCACGGAAAAGCTCAGGAACAGGTGGATCGTATCGCTGCGGTGTGGCAAGCGCCTCCGTTTCGAAATACTGCATATAGACCAGTCAAATTGGGTGCGGTGAAGTAGGGGGTATTTGGAAGATGGATTTGCGATTGGTCGAGCATGTAAAGACCTAGCACCGGACGCAGTGGGATTGGAATCGAGATTCGTCTTTGAGTTTGTGTGCTTTCACGGCGATGCTGTAGATAGAATGGGAAAAGCATAATCGACGATCGCGAAGAAGTAACACGAGTAGATGACTGAACGGCGAGTATATGTTCATTGATCATTTGCCTCGTCTGATTGACGTGAAAGCAGGCGATAAGTGTGTGCGTGTTGCTCGTTACTGAATCTTGGACTTAACCACCATGTACGTATCCTTTTATGGGAAAAGTGCCCGCCGCGAAGTTGAAACAAGGATTGAGCTGAGATGAGAGACATGCGTTGTAGTGCCACCGTAGAAATGTTGCTCTTGAATTGCCTTGTCAAAGCGAATGATGACGTCTAGGGTATCAGATACCGCCCATGCATATGCAAAAACAGTGAACGACGAAGGAAAGAAGGTACTGTGTCCATGGTTCAAGAGCACGTCTCGGGAGTCCAGGGCGCATCTGTCTTCTTCTCTGCGAGCCAGCGAGCCATAGCGGCTGTATCGTCCGTGGTGATTGAAGCTTCTCGTTTGGAAGCTGTGCTGGCTTAGACAATTGGAGGATATTGGTCAGACCTGTTCTGGTAAGAACTCGGTCAGCAACTATGAGTTGACAAAGGACGGCTTTTGTACTTGAGTTGACTGTGCTACGACTTGATGATAACCTCCACACCGCGGCTGAGGGATATCGGTTTTAGAATTAGGATTGGCCATTCTTGGTATGTTTACGATATTGAAGAGGACGAATCGAGCTCTTAAAGGTCGTCGGCGCTTGTAAGGTATGATCAAGGTAAGGTGGCTGATGTGATTTGTAGACTGAAGGTTTTCTGCAGCTCGATATGACTGATTCCGATGGAAGGAGAAGTGAGGTCCGTGGAAGGAAAACCTTCTTATGCGGTATCGAGCCAGCTTCAGGCAGTTCAAATCACCGATCGATGATAGACAAATGATGACATGGTCTTCCTGATCAGGAAATATCGATGCTACTGCGTTGCCATCAACGCCTGGGAACACATGATCCTCCGCGAGTAACAACCTTCTTGAATGGTTATTCGTGATCCACAGAGCGCTGTCCTGCAGTGTATGGTTGGGCAATCCCAATATAATTTGGAATCGCCTGCAGGGTCAATATTTGTTCCCTTTTCGGAGGCTGTCTCTTGACACGTGCCAATGACTCAGGATCAAGGATTAAACTACTGGGGGCCATGTCCCAGGCGATAATATTCCCGCATCAAGGTCAGTGCATGCTCCTCTTTGTGCTTGTATATTGTTAGACTAGCCACACTAGTCGATGAAGCGGGCGCCCAAAGGCGGACAGCTTTTCGCAAGCTTTCGGCAACGGGCAGTTACTCAAAGGAATTGATGTTGTGGTACATCAAGTTCTTCTCATCGTCATTATATGGACAATGTAAGTGTGAGGTTCGTCAGGAGTCGCTCCGTAAACGCTAGCATTGATCAGCCACACTTGAATGGACAGCAAGGGAGAAAGACCCCCAACGACCACGACTTGCTGCCCTCGTTGTAGAGATAAATAAATTTCTCGTCTCTAGAAATTAAAAGGTAGTAAACAAGGGTGTCGGAAGACTCGCACAAAATGTAGGGCTAGTTCGACAGATCTGCTGCACCTGGCCGCGCGATCTAGGGCTGTTGTAGTCCAACTGTGAACCGGACAGGGGGTGATTCATCAGGTCGGCTGGCTGTGTAACTTCGGTTAGTCGCAGGTGTTCGTGCGCCCGTTCGTGTCGCTGTCAGGCAGGCGCCCTTGACGTATACTCGAAATGGTCAAACACCGCGTGGCGGCGAGGTCGTGAGCAAGGGCTTTCGACTTTACGAGTCGATAAGGCTGTTATGTAATGTAAAAGTGTGGTTGTGAAGCTCACCTTGTCGATGAGGTGTTCACATCGGTCGCAATGGTGGAACCGATGTCGTTGTAGCTAGTGCAAGTAATGCGAAAGCACCCGAAAGCAGCATAGGCGAGAGTGGACGCGTGAGCCATTTGATGTTGAGCTCGCAACTACCGCACTCTACCCACGAGTTTAAATGTCCGCAGGCGTCGGAAAGAGGTCTTGAAATGAGGACTGCTGGAGTGCCGTCGCATGTGCAGGGCTGACAAGAGGATGACGACCAGTAGGTGATGTCCGGGCCATTGCATAATTGTACAAGTTTGCGATTTAAATGGACAACGTGAGCCACAGAAGATTTCTTTGAGATGCGTAAGATGGAGACGCGATGGAGCGCCTTGTCTCGGCTGTTTCAGACCATCGCATGCGCCATGCTTGAGGTGAGATAGCAGAGAAGCCTCGTATATCGTTGCAAGATTCGCTTGATCAGGGCTTCCAGCTTCGACCGTTGCTATCTGCTTGGAATCCATGGTCAGATGAATGTACGGACAACTGGTAGCAGTTGCCAGAAAGGGAGATTATTTCGTGTAGCACCACCATTGCTACGGGCAGAATCTCGGGAGGTTGAGAATTGGGGAATTGCCAGCGTTTGAAAATCCACATTTGGAGCGGGACTGCTTCCAAGAAGGAGTCCATCGGATGCATGTGTAAATTGTAGTCTATCAGGCCCGTGAAGTGAGCATCCCTAGAAGATCTCCTCTCAGCAGGCACAACAAAGACGCAAGTAGATGCTGGGTGGTCAACCACGTCCACAGCTGTCGTCGTTGTTTGATTAGCTTGCGTACACGGCAGGCAACTTGTATTCTCTCACTGTAGTGCGATGTACCCGCTTTTCGCGCAGAGGGTCTGGCCTCTTGCTTGCCCATGAAATGTCGTGTCTGTATGGTCTTCCCTTACCCGAAGTAATGTCTTCGGCATATCGAGCTGTTACCATGGTGGTAGTATGGCCCAAAGGTGAAATGCGTGCAGCACGATAACGTCAATGCTATGACGATGGCAGGTGTCAAAAGAGCGGCGAGGCCGATGAGGTGCGGCCGCGAAGGAAGGAAATCAGATCAATTTAGCTCCAGGGAAGCGACAAAAACATCTGCAGGGGTGGAAGGTGTACTATCGTACTATGTCCTCGAGTACCAGCTCTGCTATTCGAGGCGTTCCTCGCCGACTTGACTCGAGGAAGGGCAATAAAGCTCGAGGGCGTACTGAAAGCACGTCATACTGACAGATATGTGAGGCAAGGAAGGCGAGGAGGAAACGTGACCGGGGCAAAGACTATTGGAAGCACAGGTGTGTCGCATCGTGATGGTGATGGGTGATAGGTACGTGCTGAGCGCAGGTGGACAGAAAGTGACAGCGTGGTGGCTCAGCTAGCGCGCCACGCGCCCCATTTACGCAGGCAGGCGCCAGTGACGGACCCCTCCCCCACCAAGGCCAGCGTGAAAGGCGGCCTCGAGGTAGACAACACTCAACACCCAACTCAGCCAGCGATAACACACCACATACATATCCCAGACTCTGTACCTTCACACCAACATGGCCTACAACTTTGTGCGATCCTACATAGACACCTTCCGCGAGCGCACCGCCGCCATCAGCCACACCTCCACCTTCCGCGAGACGGGTCAGCTCACGCCAGAGGAGTATGTCCTCGCAGGCGACTTTCTCGTCTTCAAGTTCCCCTCGTGGCAGTGGGCAGATGCTTCATCACCTGCGAAACGCGTACCGTACCTTCCTGAGGGCAAGCAGTTCCTCGTAACGCGCGGCGTGCCCTGCCATAGACGGCTCGACGACAACTTTGCGGGCGAGGCTGGCCAAGATGAGACGATAGTGGGTGACGGCTTCACGGGTGGCGATGCAGATGACGACGGCTGGCTGCGGACGGGTGGCATGGGAGCAAGTCAAGAGGCAAAAGTGCGCGACGTACGGACAGTCGATGAGAGCGGCAATCTGGGCGCGGCGCAGGACGACGAGGATGAGATCCCAGACATGGAGGACTCTGATGACGACGAGGCGATTATAAGAGAACCGCACGACGGCTCATCAACGTCAGCGTAGGTCTCACCATCTCCATATCGGCTTCACCGCAGTGGAAAGTGCTTCAAGGCTGTCACTAACAACCCTCAGTCCACTACGCACATACACCCTCTACATCTGCTACTCCGCCCACTACCGAACGCCGCGCCTCTACCTCTCCGGCTACGGCTCATCCAACATCCCACTGAAGCCGCAAGAGATGATGGAGGACATTGTCGGCGACTACAAAGACAAGACCGTCACAATCGAAGACTTTCCCTTCTTCGAGCACGCCCTCAAGACCGCCTCCGTACATCCCTGCAAACACGCTTCGGTCATGAAGGTGTTGCTCGACCGCGCAGACGCCGCTTTGAAGTTACGCCTCGCAAAGCTCAAGGCTGGCAAGGACGTCGGCAAGCTCGACAGCGGCATGGAGGGCCTGGTCGACGACACACGGCTGCTGAAGCTCACCGAGCAGGCGAAGGGCAAGGAAGGCGACGAGGGCAAGGACGACTGGGAGGTCCTAAGCGAGGGCGGAGACGACGAGGTGGCCATCCGCGTGGACCAGTACCTCGTCGTCTTCTTGAAGTTCATGGCGAGGTAAGCACAGCATCACTCTGCTACGTATGACAAGCTAACACACGACAGTGTCACGCCCGGTATAGAGCACGACTTCACCATGGGCGTTTGATCTTTCGTCCCATCTTTCATCTTTTGATTAGCCTGGCGGTCTGCTTGAATATGCGCAGGTACGGCGTTTAGTGGAGTTTCAACTTAGAATGCTAGCATGCAAAGCGATGGGGCGTTTCGTATTGCAGAGCGTCGGCGATCCTGCTATCTATCATCAATCGATGTTATTATACCACATTCAGCGTACCGCAACGAGTCGCGCTGCCCGACTCAATGAACATGTCGCGTCCGAATTGGGTATAGCTCCCGTTCACTAGATCCTCCCCACATGCTGCTCCACAGCTCATCGCTGCTGCACAAAGTAGCGCAAGCACAGCGAGGCTGACAGAATATGTTGCTTACCCTCTGGCTCCTACCTTCAAGTTTCACATGATGCGCAATAGTTGTGGAACCCCGAGATTCTGATTTCGTAGATGGTTTAATGCGGTATGCAGAGGAGTAATCGAGTACTCGGCGTAGTACGCTCGGGTATGCGATGAGGGGAAAGCGGCGACACAAGAGCCGGACCTGCTTTGACGCGACGCAACGTTTAGACTGGCCCGACGATGTGGTGCCCTAGACGTCGATGGTCGCGTGGAAAGCGGTGCTTGCTTTCTTAAGTCGCGTTGGGGCGCTCTTGCCGTTTCAATCCGTCCCTTTTGTTCCTTCCCTGCCGTAATTCAAGAGCTTCTTCCCCTTTCCTGGTACCTTCGTGCCACAAATCATAACTTTTACATTTGCATGAATTGTATAAGATGGGCAGCTCACAACCATGGCCTCAAGTCCCGGTTGGGAACAAAGACCACACTGATGCTGCTGTGGTGATTGTTGGAGCTGGCATATCAGGTACTTACGTCACAAAGCGAATACCTCATCCACGGACTAACGATGTTAAGGAATGTGTATGGCCATCGATCTGCTCAAGCGCAACTCGCTTCAGAACTTCGTCATACTCGAAAAGTCATCTTCGATCGGCGGCACTTGGCATGATAACAAGTACCCCGGTTGCTGTTGCGATGTCTGGTCGATGCTGTACAGTTACTCGTTTGAGCAGAATCCGGACTGGACGAGGGAGTATCCGGGACAGGAGGAGATCCTGGTAAGACGTTTTCCAATTATCAATGTGGTGCGAGTAAAAACTTAGAAGTATTCCAGGACTACCTGCGAGGTGTGGCGCAAAAGTACGGCCTCTACAAACACATACGCTTCAACACATCCGTCGAAGCAGCCACCTGGGACGACTCCAAGAATCGGTGGAAAGTGGACGTCAAGGTCACTGGAGAGAAGGATGCAGAGTTCAACCCAGCATACAGTATTGACTGTGACTTTCTGGTTTCTGCAGTTGGACAATTGAATCAGCCTAGCTACCCTGATATCGAGGGTCGGCAAAGCTTCAATGGCAAAATCATGCACTCTGCACGCTGGGACTGGAGCTACAATCTCGAGGGCAAGAACGTAGCTGTCATTGGAAACGGTACGTCTTCCCTTTCTCCAATCTCGCAAGTCCTTCTCGACTAACACCATGAAGGAGCCACAGCAGCACAAATCATCCCCGAAATCCTGCCCTCAACATCCTCCCTTACAGTCTACCAACGCTCCCCCAACTGGGTCATCCCCCGGCTAGACGGCGCCGTCTCCCCCTTCCGCCGCGCAGTATACCGCTACCTACCACCTGTCCGCTGGCGCATTCGCGCCAACATGATGGACTTCCGCGAATCGTTCCACGATGCCGTGACAGATGGTTCTTCTGCCTTCGCCGACCTAATCCGCACATCTTGCCTCGACTCCATGAAGTCGCAGATCCCTGGCGGCGACAAGACTGGTCTGTGGGAGAAGCTCACACCAGATTACAACCCAGGTTGCAAGCGTGTTATCATTTCGGATGACTACTATCCCGCCCTCGCATCTGACAAGTCTCGTCTCGAAACGAATAAAATCAGTCGCATCACGGAGTCGGGTATCGAATTGCAAAATGGTCAACATAACGAGCACGACCTCATTGTTCTAGCGACAGGTTTCCGCACCGTCGAATTCCTCTATCCCATCAACGTAACCGGAACACAGAACCGCTCGCTCGGCCAGATCTGGGACAAAGGCGCATCAGCCCTATATGGCACCACGGTGCCCAGTCTGCCCAACTTCGGCATGTTCTACGGCCCGAACACAAACCTCGGTCACAACTCCATCATTCTAATGATCGAGGCGCAATCGCGCTATCTTTCCACTCTGGTATCTGCAGTCCTAGATGCGCGCAATAGAGGCGACAGGATCGGTATTATGCCCAAACCAACACGTAATGAGGAATTCAACGACAAAATTCAGGAGGTGTTAATGAATAGCTCTTTTGCGGACCCGAAGTGCGGGAGCTGGTATAAGAATGCTGAGGGGCGGATTACGAATAATTGGTCCGGCACCGTGGTCGAGTATCAGGAGATGCTGAGTAAAGTGGACTGGGAGGATTTTGAGACCACGACGGGTGGGGGTGGAGTTGGACTGAAGAGTAAAGGAGAGTGTGCGAGTCGCGTGGTGTTTGGGAGTGGGAAACAGGAAACGAAGATCGGGAGGGTGAGGGAGGAAACGCTTGTGAGTAATACCGTGCTGGGCTTGGGCGTGTTGAGTGCAGTAGCCGCGGGCGCAGCGTGGGTTTACCGGGGAAAGATGCCCAAGCGGCTGGGACTTCGGACATGAACATTCCCCTTGCATGTTTGCGGTTCTCGGGTACCAAATATATATGTTATAGTGCTGTTCATATTCACAGTTCCAACTCCTGACTCAATTCATTTTCGGCAACTAGAAGCCCTGCTTTCCCCTCCACATCTCCTCCCACCCAGGGTACCACGGAGTTTCATCCAATGTATGTGGCTCCCACCCCTCCTCTACCAGCCCACTCTCAATTTGATCCCTATGCATCTCCTCGAGCGCCGGCTTAACCACATGCTCCACATGCCACGTATTCTTGTACTCCATAAGACTCCCCTTTCCCTCGTTCAGTATCTTCAGCACCAAGCCAGGAATATACGGTTCGTGCCGAAAGTCCTCGACGGGCGTGAAGAGTGCTTTGAAATTGAACACAATGGCGCCGGACAGCGGGAGGCGCCGAAGAGTCTGCCAGTCCACGCGCAAATTGCAGCGCGAGAGATCGAGAGCGGGGGATTGCTTGCTGCGGTGTGCTTCGTGGGGGTCGCCGGGAGGCATGTAGAGGGGCGTGTCGACTTCGAGGCCCCAGGAGCCGCGTTGGATGGGCTTATCGGTGGGCTTTTTGGCGAAGTATCTGTATGCTGTTTCAGCATGCCACAAGGTTTAATCCTTTCCGTCTTTTCCTACGTACCTGTCCATCGAGAACTGCATTTTCTCCTTATAGTCCGGGATGGGCGCGTGAATTTCGCTCAGCCGTAAGCCTATTTTACTCGCTACATTCCAGCCCAGCGAACTGCAGATTATGCCCGCGCGGAAAATGTACGCGCCTGTTTCGTCATCGCGGAGCATGAGGGCGAAGTCTTCGGGGACATTGTTGAATAGGACGTGTAGAGGCTCAGTGGTTTTGAGATCCGTCGTGGTGTCTAGGATTTGGTTGTGGAAGATGAGGTTTTCGGCATCGAGCTGGAAGTGGCTGGGGTACCGCGCACATAGGAATTGGAGGCACATTTCCATGAGTTCTTTACATGCGAGCTCGGAGCCGGGGAGGGCTTGGAGAACTGCGTCGCCGTGTTTGGCTAGAAGGGATTGTCGCTCGTGGATGCGTGAGGCGTAGGTGCTTTCGACTTCGAGCCACCAGTCGGGTTCCATTCTGGTCAGTGCTGTTCGGCATCAGTGTTGTGTGAAGTCTCATGTTGATGTTTGACTTACACATTGTTTGGTGGTACGCCCATCGGAAGGGCCTGTATGGCCGTGGAAGCGCTTTGGAAATGTCAAAGTTGTGGTATTGCTTTGGAAGTGGTACTCCGCTGAGCGTTGCGTAGTCCGGGAAATTCTCGAGTGCTTTGATCTCTTTCACTGAGAGACCACAGGGCATGTACGTGTCCTCGTCTGCATCCAAGTAGGAAGTCTTCATTGGTACTAAGCTCTTCTTCCATTCTTCTGGTGGCTCTTCCGTGCTTTCAGTGGACGTTATCCAGGGTTCGTTCCTGAGAGCGAAGCGACGAGAGGGTGGAAAAGTATCCACATGGTTCGGGTCTAGCAAGCCCTGAACTTGCTTCTTGCTTGGGGACAGGGAACGTGGTGGTGTCTTGGCGCCAGAGACTCGTCGACGACTGAGGTGTAGTCGATCCAGGACAATCCCGCGTTTGCCTTTCTGTGATATGAGAAAGAAGGCTGAGCTGGCCACGAAGACGACACCGAGGTACCAGCCTAGATTGCTTTCCATGCTGAATGCCAATGCTTTTTTGTCGTCAACCTCAAGGAACGACTTCAGAGAAAGGAAATTGAGGTGGTGCAATATATTACAGAGAAATGACAGAGAAAGAGAAGCAATTAGCTCGCTGTGAAGTGAAGTGATACTTCGGTTTTCAGCCGTCTTCGCATCTCAAACCGACACCATTTACACTCGATTGATAGATGACGTGCCCGTTTGCATGTACGAACTCGTGAGGTCCTTATCAAACAAGACGTGCGGGGCGACCTGCGCTTAAGTAAAGAGGAAAGAGAGTGTCAGTACCATCCCAGAAAAAGCAACAAGCCACTTCGTGTCCGGCCCAAGACTACCAGACTTGAGCGAGTCTTCCAACGAGAGTGGCCAAACGACGGCACGCTCGAGACGCTGCATGCACAACATCACAGCTCATGTGGAGGGGTTATCAGGGCAGGATCGCCCCCGGGACAGTTGAGGCTTAGCGGCTACCCTTCGTGGTATACAAATCCCACGCCGCTTGGCGGAGTGGTGGGAATTCAAATATGGCTGCACTGTGGTGGGCTTTCCATGGGCTGGATGTTCGTTCAGATGTTCTTTTGCGGTGCGTGTCGCGGCGGCTCGAGCTCTTCCCCGCGGTTGGCACTGCATGTCGTTATCGGCCGCAGCACGTCTCCTTGTGGTAAAGAACTCCCAGAATCCATAAGACTTCGCTGGCGTCGCGTCTTCTGCGGTTGCTTCGCACAAGCACGCCACGCACATCTGGTGTCAACGATCATCGTCTCGTCGTGAGCCCGATATGGGCATTACCTGGTAACAAAGGGGGGTTCTTCCATGCTTCTAGACGCCACATCTGCATCCCAAGTTATCTGGCTCCCGCAATCCTGGTCTGTTAAGTGGCGGTTGCAGTGGAGATTCGTCTGGTTGGAGGAACGTATCGATGGCGGGGAACAATTGTCCAGCCACACCTTCCCGATATTCGCATCGTGGAGCTGACACTTCGTATCTGATGTGCGGCATTGCGAATGAGCCATGCTGTTCGTGGAGATGCAGCGCGCCGCAGCGAGGAGAATTGTACGTTGAAGATATGTTGAGGAAGCGACGCTTGACCGGAGGACGAAAGTTCGGGCATGCACGTGGCGCATCAGTACATAGACTGCCCGATCACAACGCCATCAACTTCTTTGCATTTCCTGTCACACCACCACACCAATGCTTCGGCAACGCGGTGAGAATTTCGAGAGCCGGTTTCTAATACCGCTCGCGAAACTTCGGGAGAGGTAGTAGCCATCGCTCTACGCCACCCCCTTACATCACTTCTAAAGGATCGAGCTCCAATCCTCGTTCTTAATATACTCCTCCATCGGCGTATA
>Ga0265780_10000764_pt1 | contig 48237 bp, 41 predicted proteins | sample P1T30metagenome_FD_192432 | JGI IMG/M metagenome (GOLD analysis project Ga0265780, IMG submission 192432) | Plant litter microbial communities from East Loma Ridge, Irvine, California - P1 T30 | ecosystem: Environmental > Terrestrial > Plant litter > Unclassified | place: USA: California... | reverse complement strand
GATCATTCGCGCCGCGGTGTACCGCGATTTGCGAGCGCGGAAGGGCGAAAGCGGGGCGACGGCGGGTGGGGTGTACACCATCGTCGAGAACGAGGTGCCGAGCAGCCCGGCGCCGGGGGAGCGCTAGGCGTGTTCGCAGCGCCGGGGCGCCCGGTCTTGCAATAGAGGGCGGCGAGCCGCTCAGATGTCGGTGTTGCAGTGGATTTCCCACCATTGGCAGGCAATGTCGATGCCCAGCGCGCACTTGCGTGCATAAGTGTCGCACATGGTGCTGTTCGCCGCCGCGCTGACGGACATGGAAACGCCGAGGCCCAGGCTCAGGCTCAGCACGAACGCCATTTTCTTGAGTGTCAGTTTCATCGTTCTACTTTCATCGTTCTGTTCGTTGAAAAGAACCACCAGGGTGCCATGCCGGCAAGCGCCAGGCGCCGGCGTTCGCCCATCAGCCGCCGTAGTCGTAGCAGTTGATGCTCCACTGCAGGCAGGCGCGCTCATTGCCTTCCGCGCACTTCACTTCCCAGATCGCGCAATCGCCATCGCTTGCCGCGTAGGCAGATACCGAAGCGGACATACCCACGCCCAGGCCAAGGCTCAGCACGAACGCCATCTTCTTGAGAGTCAATTTCATCGTTCTTCTTTCATCTTGTCATTGAAAAGAATATCTGCCACCGCGAGGTGTGGAACGATCTTAGCAGCGGTAAATTGCCCAGCTACTAGCAGGATGAATAGTCCTGTACGTTTGACAAACAGCCTCTTTATGAAAAACTTCTTGCCGAGGCGTTCAATTTTCTGTCGCGCTCACGTTACGTGAACACATAAATTTATTGAACAAGCCAAGCGTTTGGTTCATAATTTTTGCATGTTCACGTTACGTTAAAAGCGACAAATTATGAACAACCTTGCTTCGTTCCCACCAGCGGCAATGGAACGCGATCTCATTGATCGTGCGTTGTCCGAGCTGGAGCAATCCATCGATGCCCGTGGAAAAGTTCTGGCTTCCAAAAATGCACCATGGGATGGGCATGTCCTCCTCGAAGTAGGTGGACAGAAATTGACATACCGCTGCGAAGTGAAGGGGCGCATCGATCGTCGTTCGGTTCTGCTGGACCTCAAGGCACGCGGCCTGGCGGTGCCTGACGGTCTTCTTGTTACCACGCTGCTGAGCCAGCAGCTGGCCGCAACATGTCGCGAACTCGGGGTGCAATTCATTGACGCTGCCGGCAATGCCTATCTCAACAATGGAGCCGGCTTGTATGTTTTCGTCAGCGGACGCCGGGCCAGCGACCTGAGTCTCAACCCAGTGGAGGGCGCAACCATCACTCCCGCCGCCTTGCGGGTCATGTTCGCCTTCCTGGCTGATCCATCCATGCTGAATGCACCCTACCGCGAAATTGCGCCTGCGGTGCGTGTTTCCACCGGTGCGATCGGCAAGGTGTTTGGCACCTTGCAGGCACGCGGATTCATCGCCACTGCACCCAACGGCGACCGGGTTATCGCTGCGCCCGACTTGCTGCTCGGTGAATGGGCCACAGGCTACCTGAGCCGCCTGAAACCCAAACTTAAAGCCTACCGCTTCAGCGGCCCGAGCGTGCAGGAGTTCATTGAGCGATGGGTGCCTGAATATCGTGAGTCGGCCTGGGGTGGTGAACAGGGCGCAGCGATTCAGACCAAGCATCTGAAACCTGGCGCATGCACCATCCATATCCAGATGGATGAGCCGCAGGCCTTGCGTGACCTGGTCAGGGATTTCAAGCTGAAAGCCGATCCGGCAGGCCCTATCGAAGTGGTCGAGGCATTCTGGAACATGGATTGGTTCGCCGACAAGTTTCCGACTGTGCCGCTGCCTCTCATCTATGCCGACCTGCTTGGCACCCACGATTCAAGGAACCTGGCCGTGGCAAAGCAAATTGCATCGGAGGTGATCAACCATGTACGCCGTTAGAGCGGACCGTCCGCTCAATCCGGACATTCTCGCCATCCTCGGCGCTTTACACACTGTCGCGGCAAAACTCGGTTTCAGCTATTTCCTGGTCGGTGCGACGGCTCGAGATGTCCTGATGACCAACGTCTTCGGACTCGACGTCCAACGTGCGACCCATGACGTCGACTTTGCAGTCGCACTGGAAGACTGGTCTTCCTTCAAGACACTAAAGAGCGAACTACTCGGCACTGGTGATTTTGCCGCTGCCGACGGGCGGGAACATCTACTCCGTTACAAGCCCCACGAATTCCAGAACGCTTACCCTCTCGACCTTATTCCTTTCGGGGGCGTGGAGCATCGGTCGCACGAGATTTCCTGGCCACCCGACATGAATGTGGTCATGAACGTGACGGGCTATAGGGAAGCCCTCCATTCTGCGTTACAAGTCGACGTTGGGAGCGGGCTGGTCGTACCTGTGATTTCGGTACCCGCACTGGCAGCCATCAAGCTGCTCGCCTGGAATGAACGCGGATTGGAAGACAACAAGGACGCCCAGGATCTGTTTCTTGCTGAGCCGTTATGCGGATGCCGGGAACATTGATCGCCTGTATGGCGAAGCATTTCCTGCTTTGGAAGCATGCGGATTCGATCCGGGCCTGGCCGGGGCAAGGCTGCTCGGCCACGATGCCCGGCAAATGCTGGAAAACGGTTCACGCCGCGCCATTATCGACATCCTGGGCGATGCAACAAAGCGCGACCGATTGATCATCCATATGCTTCCGGATCGCCTGACCAGCTCGGAAATGACAGCGGCATTACTCGATCAATTTGAACAGGGATTTGCTAGCGCAGCCCTGTAAAAGAACCCGGCAACCGCTTGCCAAGACTTCTCGACCAAAAACTCCCTTACTCGGCCTGCATCTCTCCCGCCTGATGAAACACCAGTTCCTCCACCTTGCGCCCATTGCACAGGTGCTCGTCGATGATGCGGTCCATGTTCTCGGGCGTGACGTTGTAGTACCAGGTGCCGTCCGGCTGCACAGCGACGATCGGCCCGCCCTTGCAGGCGGCGAAGCAGCTGACGCGGCTGCGCTTCACGCGCAGCGGGCCGTTGTTCAGGCCCGTCGCCTTGAACTTGTCGCCCAGGCTGTCGAACAGGGCCTGCGAGGCGCCGTCCTCGCTGCAGCGCGAGCCGGTGCAGACCAGCAGGTGGCGGTGGTAGCTGCCGATCTTCGGTTTCACGGGCTGCTTGTCCGCTGCAATCTCGGTGTTCTCGGTAGTGCTCATGCTTCGCTCTCCTCGGTGGGCGCAACGGCGGCTGCTTCCCAGGGTTCATCCAGGGTCGCCTGGATGTAGTCGGCCGGCAGGCGGTGACGCGCGGCCAGGGTCTCGATGCTGTCGCCGGCGGCATGTTCGGCGGCCAGGGTCTCGAGCCAGCCGAGCAGGCCGGTCGACAGCGAGCGGCCCGCGCGTTCGCCTTCGCGCGTGCTGCCGCCATCCTGCATGTCGTACTTGTTGGCGTAGCCGCGCGGCGTCACCATCAAGCCGTTACGCACGAACGTATTGCTGTTGCCGATCAGGACAGTGCTGAGCATGCCGATGTCGGCTTCGGCCATGCTGTCGAGCGTGGTGAAGACGATGTTCTCGCGCCGGCGGTAGGCGCTCTTCACGATGGCGACTGGCGTGTCGGGACGGCGATGGCGCAGGAACAGGCGCTGGGCCTCGACGATCTGGCGCGTGCGGCGTCCGCTCTTCGGGTTGTACAGGGCGACGACGAAGTCGGCCATCGCCACCGCATCCAGGCGGCGCGCGATGGTCGGCCAGGGGGTCAGCAAATCGGACAGCGAGATCGCGCAGAAGTCGTGGGTCAGGGGTGCGCCGACCAGGGCGGCGCAGCTGTTCAGGGCCGAGGCGCCGGGAATGATCTCCACCTGCACTTCATCGTCCGGGGTCCAGCCCGATTGGAACAGCACCTCGTAGGTAGGGCCGGCCATGCCGTACACGCCGGCGTCGCCCGACGAGATCAAGGCCACCTTCTTGCCAGCGCGCGCCGCTTCCAGTGCGCTAATCGCGCGGTCGAGTTCCTCGGTCATCGACTTGCGGATGATTTCCTTGCCCTCGACCAGGTCGGCCACCAGCTTGATGTAGGTGACGTAGCCGATCACCACGTCGGCTTCGGCGATGGCGGCGCGCGCACGCGCGGTCATGTGGTCCACGCTGCCGGGGCCGATCCCCACCAGCATGATCTTGCCGGCGGCTGGTGCCGGCGGCGCTTCAAGTTCCATGTTCATCCGTTTTCCTTGCAATCGAGACGGTGGCATTCTTGCCATCCGCGCCCCGGTGTTTGTGTTTTTCGACGACCAGCGCGGTCATCGGCGTATGCGGTCCGGCGGCCAGCAGCGCGGCGGCTTCGCTGACCGAAGGCGTGCCGGTGTACTTGCGCACGGTCTCGGACGGATTCGGTACCGCGACCTGCGCCAGCTGCTCGGGCGGATAGAAGTGCAGCGGCCAGCCGTTTTCCTGCGCCAGCGCCAGCAGCGCGGCTTCATCCTGCTTGATGGTGATCGACGCGGCTGCCACCACCTGTTCGCGCCGCGCGCCGGCCTGCGCCAGCGCGGCCTGCACCGCCGCGCGCACGGTGTCGAGCGCCACGCCGCGGTCGCAGCCCAGGCCGACGGTGTAAGCGATCACGCCGCGTCGTCCTGCGGCGGGCGATACACCACCAGGCGCTCGTGCAGCGCGTCCCAGCGCTCCTGCGGCACCTCGGCGTGCGTCACCCACAGCACGGCGGCGTAACGCGCCAGGTCCACTTCGTCGAAGCGGCTAAAACGGTGGATGGTGTCGGGCAGCGGCGTCGGGCGCGTCCACCAGTCCGGGCTGCCGGCCTCCTGCACGAATGCGATCGGTTCGCCATTCACCACGTGCGCCGACACGCGCGTGATGTTGATCTTCGGTGCCTCCACGCGCCAGCCCAGGTGGCGGCCGAGGATGTCGACCGGGATGGTGCGGCCGACGTCCGACGCCGTGGTCAGCACCGGCGCCGCGCCGATCAAATCGGCGATGCGCTCGCTCCATTCGTTGGCGCCGCCCACGTGGCCCGACAGCACCGGGATCACGTACTGGCCGGCGTCGTCGACCACGATCACGCCCGGGTCCTCGTCCTTGCTGCGCATGTGCGGCGCGATCAGGCGCACCACGGCGCCGAGCGAAACGAAGAACACGACCTGGTCGTAGCCCCCGAACAGCGGGCCGATCTCGTCGCGCAAGGCGCCGTCGTAGGCGCGCACCGGGTTGCTCACATCGGCAAACACGGCGGCGAACTTGCTTGAAGTGCAGATGGCGGCGTCGGGCAAATCGGCGGCCAGGCGCGCGGCCTGGGCGGCGCCGTGCTTGGTGATGGCGACCAGGCAAACGCGTGGCGTGGCGATGGAAGGATTGCTCATGCAGTCTCCGTAAGAATGGGTAGGGGGCCGCTCTTCTTCAGGCAGCCCTTGATGCGTTCGCCGCGGATGCGGTGGTTGTGCTTGACGATCAGCAGCGACAAATAGCTGACCTTGGTGCCGCGCAGCGCAAGAATGTCGGCGCCGCTGTAGCGCCGCTCGTCCGGCGCGCCGACGCGTTCGATGAAGTGGGCGCCCGCCAGCAGCTGCCGCTTTTCCATCCAGTCGATCAGTTCATCGAGGATGGGCTTCACCTTCATCAGCACCAGGGTGTCGAAGTCGGGCAGCAGGCGGTCGACCGCGCTCACGCCATACGCGGCCGGCACGATGGCGACCGTGTCGTCCTGCTCGGCAAAGGGCACATCGGCCATGGCGCAGGCAGCGGTAAAGGCGTTCACGCCGGCGACGATGCGGGTCGGTATCGTGTCGTCCAGCGCGCGCACGGTGCGCGCCAGGTGGCCGAAGGTGGCGTAGGTGCTGGCGTCGCCCTCGACCAGGAACAGCACGTCGCGGCCCGCGCGCAGCCAGGGCAGCACGGCCTCGGCGGCGCGCAGCCAGGCGCGGCCCAGCTTTTCGCCATCGTGGGTCATGGGGAACAGCAACTGGGTGTGCTCGGCGGGCGGCGTCACTCCGGCGCGCACCACGATGTCGAAGGCGTAGCTCGGCGTCTTGCCGCTGCGCGCCGGGTAGACCCAGACCGTGTCGCGTCGCTGCAAGGCGTCCCAGGCGGTGCGCGTGATCAGGCCAGGGTCGCCGGGACCAAGGGAGATGCCCCACAGGGTGCCGGTCATTGCAAAACTCCAGTCTTGCGGGCGCAGACGATCCACACCGGGTTCTCGGCCGCCATGCGGTGCATGTGCAGGATCGGCTTGCTGCGCGCGGCTTGCAGCTGCAGCACGTCCCAGCTTACCCCTTCCGTGGCCTGCAGGGTCGCGGTGGCGGTGGCCAGGTTTTCCAGCGTGACGAAGTTCATCACCAGCGATCCGTTCGGACGCAGGCGCGCCAGAATGGTGGCGATCAGGCCGGCCAGTTCGCCGCCCGAACCGCCGATGAAGACGGCGTCCGGATCGGGCCAGGCGTCGAGGCCTTCCGGCGCCTTGCCATGATGAAGGCTGTAGTTGCTGATGCCGAAGGCGGCGTGGTTCTGGCCGGCGATGGCGAAATCGAGCTCGTTCTTCTCGATCGCCCACACATGGCCGTCCGGGCACAGGCGCGCCGCTTCCAGGCCCACCGAGCCGGAACCGGCGCCGATGTCCCACACCAGGCTGTCCTGGTGCAGCTGCAGGCGCGCCAGGCTCACCGCCCGCACCTCCTGCTTGGTGATCAGCCCCTTCTCGGGCTGGCGCTGCGCGAATTCGCTATCCATCAGGCCGAAGCGCACCGGCTGTGCGCTGGCCGTCACGCGCCATAGCAGCACCACGTTCAGGTCGGCGAAGGACATCTGCGCCGCCTCGATCGGGTTCAGGTCGGCCAGCACGCGCTCTTCCGGCTGCAGCAGGTTTTCCGCCACCGCCATGTGGAAGTCGTCGGCCAGGCCTTCGGCCAGCAACAGGCGTGCGATGCGGTCGGGAGAGTTATCGGGACTGGTCAGCACCAGCAGGCGCGACTCGCGGCGCAGCGCTTGCGCCAGGCCGTACAGGCCATGCGCAGGCGTGCTGCCGCGCGCCCACTCGCCGGCATCGCGCGCATGCACCGAGACGATGCGCGCATCCTGCCAGGCCAGGCCCACGCGCGCGCAGGCCAGCTGCAGCGTCGACAAATTCGGCAGGATGTCGAGCGCATCCACGCACAGGTGCTGGGCGAGATAGGGTGCGATGCCGTGGCAAAGCGGGTCGCCGGTGGCCAGCACCACGCAGGCCAGATGGTCGTTGCGCGCGGCGCGTACCCATTCCGGCACCTCCTTCAGGCGCTTGGTGAGGTCGTGGCGGACTGCATTCGGCTTGCACTCGCGCTCGAACAGCGCCAGCGTGCGCGCGCCGCCGATGATCACGTCGGCGTTGCGGACATAGGCCAGCGCGGTCGGGCTCAGACTGGCGGCGCCGTCATCGAGCACGCCGATCACGCGGCAGGGGTTGGGATCTTTCAGCATGGTGTCCATGAGCTCATTGGTGGAAGGTGTCGGCTTCGGGCAGGTGGTCGATGCCGATGCGGCCCGCGCTCGGCGGCGGGTCCTGCGCCAGCGCCGGCGCCGACCACACGTCGGCCACCTGCACGCCGCTGAAGTCGCACACCAGCACGCGCAGCTGGAAGGCGTGGCCGTAGCGGTCGGGCGCGGTAAGGGTGTCGATGGCCGCCTGGGCCAGCGCGTGGTGGAAGGCGTCGCCCAACCCGCGCTCGACCATCAGCTCGGCGCCGAAGCGCGCGGTCTCGGCGGCGGCCATCGCCGCGCAGTCTTCGGGCGCGGCGCCGATCCGGCGCGCGATCTCCGCCACCAGGTCGGTATCGACTTCGCTGCGGTTGGCGTGGGTGATGGTTTCGCCCTGCGCGATCTTGGTCAGCTTGCCGACCATGACCGCCAGCACGACCAGCTTGATGCCCTGGGCGACCGCTTCGTCCAGCGCATAGCGCAGGAAGTCGCCCATCTGCACGAAGCAGGCCGAAGGCAGTTCCGGGCGCTCGGCGCGCAAGGCGGCGATGGCGAAGCTCTCGGTACGCCCGCCCGTGGTCAGCGCCACCACGTCATGGCCCGTGGTGGCGGCCACCTGCACGCCCTGCACCACACTGGCGCGCCAGGCTGCCGTCGAATAGGGCTTGACGATGCCGGTGGTGCCGAGGATGCTGATGCCGCCCAGGATGCCGAGGCGCGCATTGGTCGTCTTCTTCGCCATGGTCTGGCCATCCGGCACGCTGATGGTGACCTCGATGCCGTGCGCCTGCAGCAGCGCCGGCGCCGCTTCGCGCAGGTTGTCGGCGATGTTACGGCGCGGTACCGGGTTGATCGCGGGACCACCCACTTCCAGGCCGAGGCCGCGCATGGTGACGGTGCCGACACCGTCGCCGGCCACGTAGGTGACCTCACCGGCCTGGCCCGGCAGCAGACGCAAGTCGACCGTGATGTGGGCGCCGTCCGTGCAGTCCGGGTCGTCGCCGGCAAATTTCACCACCATTGCGTGTGCGGCTTGCGCATCGCTGCGACCGTCCTGCACGGCAAAGCGCACCCGACTGCCGTTGGGCAGCAGGCTTTCGATTTCCTCCGGCACGGCGCCGCCGGCCATGCCCAGCACCGCCGCACGCGCAGCCGCGGCAGCGCAGGCGCCAGTGGTAAAACCGGTGCGGGTGCCGCGTTCGGCCGCCTTGTCCTTCATGCCCATGTGCTCAGGCGGCCTTCTGGCGCGCCTCGGCCAGCGCCAGCAGCGCGTGCAGCGCCGCCACCACCAGCGTCGACCCGCCCTTGCGGCCACGGATCACAATCCAGGGCACTTCATTTAGCTCGGCCATCATGTCCTTCGACTCGGCCGCCGACACGAAGCCGACCGGCATGCCGACCACCAGCGCCGGCCGCACGCCCTCCTCGCGGATCAGGCGCACCAGTTCGATCAGGGCGGTCGGCGCATTGCCGATGCCGACGATGGCGCCGTCCAGCAGCCCCTTCTTGTGCGCCTTGCGCATGGCCTGCACGGCGCGCGTGGTGTCTTCCAGCTTGGCGGTTTCGATCACGTCCGCATCGCTGATGAACTGGTGCGTCTGCATGCCGAAGTGCGCCAAGCGCGGCTTCGACAGGCCGGAACAGATCATCTCGACGTCGGCCACCACCGGTGCGGCGCCGGCCAGCATGGCGCGCACGCCCGCTTCCACCGCGTCGGGGTGGAAGGCGGTGAGGCCGTTGAAGTCGAAGTCCGCGTTCGCGTGGATCATGCGGCGCACGATCGGCCACTGGTCTTCGGTGTAGTCGTGCATGCCGGTTTCGGCGTCGATGATGGCGAAGCTGTCGTGCTCGATCGCCTGGCCGGCGCGGGTCAGCTGTTCGGTGACAGTGTTAATCGTGCTCATGCCGGCTGCTCCGTGGCGGGGTGGGCATGGCCGTGGCCGTGCTCATGAGCGTGATCGTGGTGATGCTCGTGCCCGTGGTCGTGACCGTGCGCATGGGCGTGGTCGTGGCCATGCTCATGTGCGTGCTCATGCTGATGCGGATGCGGGTGCTCGTGCCCATGCGCCGGAGCGTGGTCGTGCGTGTGCGCATGCGAGTGGCCATGTCCCATCTCGTGCGCGAGCTCGCGGTAGCTGCAGCCATCGCAAGGCAGGCGGCTGTCGGCCACGCCGGCGCGCAGGTTCTCCACGCGCTCGTCCATCAGCGCGAAAATCTCCTTCTCGAAGCCGAAGTGGGTGCCGCAGAAGAAGCGCACCTGCGGATACTGGCTGCGCAGGTGTTCCACCTGGCGGTGGATACGCTGCATCAGCGTGCCCGTGTACAGGTAATAGGGCAGCACCACGACCTGGCGCATCCCAAGCAGCACCTGTCGCTGCACCACCTTTTCCAGGCGCGGCCAGGTGATGCCGGTAAAGGCCAGGTCGACCAGTTCGTGGTCGCCCTCTTCCTGCAGCCAGCGCGTTATCTTCGCCATCTCGCCATTCGCGCCGCGGTCCGAGGAACCGCGGCCCAGCACGACGACGCCGGTGGTGGTCGGATCGGGCATGTCGAGCGCATTCATCGCCTTGCGCAGGCGGCGCTTCAAAATCGCCAGGATCGGGTCGCAGGCGGTCAGGTGCGGCGCCAGCAAAATCTCGGTGTTCGGGCAGGCGGCGCGTGCGCCTTCCACCGCTTCCGGAATCTCCATCTTGACGTGGCCGGCCGCGTTCAGGATCAGCGGCACCACCAGCACCCGGCGCGACGTGCGTGCGGCGGCGAGCAAGGCGGCGTTCATCTCGGGCGGCGCAAACTCGATGAAGCACAGCTCGATGCGCCAGTCCGGGCGCTGGGCGCGCCACTGCTCGGTGAAGTCGCGGATTTCCTGGTTGCCGGAGTCCTCGCGCGAACCGTGGCCGACGATGAGGATGGTGTCGCCGATGGCAGGCATCGGGGTCAGGGGGGAATGCGTCATGGTCGCCGCGTTCATGCGCTGGCCTTTCTGAATCGGTGAGTGAAAGTGGGGTCGTACAGCTTGGAGCGCACCAGGGTTTCCCAGTGCAGGGCGCCGAGCGTGGGGCTGGCGACGATCATCGCCTGGCTCGCCACGCCGGCTTCGCGGCAGCGCGCCTTGATGTCGGCCAGCGTGCCGCGCAGGATCTTCTGTTCGCCGGGCCAGCTGGCCTTGTGCACCACCAGCATCGGTGCGTCTTCGGGCCAGCCGGCCGCACGCAGGGCCGTCTCGACCTTGTGCAGCAGCGTGATCGACAGGAAGATGCAGATCGTCGTGCGGTGCGCCGCCAGGCTGGCCAGGTCCTCGCCCTCGGGCATCGGCGTGCGGCCCTCGACGCGGGTGAGGATCACGGTCTGCGTCACCTCGGGCAGGGTCATCGACTCGCCGGCAGCGGCCATCGAGGCCATCGCCGACGACACACCAGGGACGACTGCCCATTCGATGCCGGCGTCCACCAGCGGACGCGCCATCTCGATCAGCGCGCCATACAGGCCGGGGTCGCCGGTCTGCAGGCGCACCACAATGGCGTGCTGCGCCGCCTGCTCGATCAGCCAGGCCGTCATCTCTTCCAGCGTCATGTCTTTTGAGTCACGGATCGTGCAACCCTCCGGCGCCCACATGGTGGCGGCGCGGTCGACCAGCGAACCGGCGAACAGCACCGCGCCCGCCTGCGCCAGCAGCTTCTGTCCCTTGACCGTGATGAGTTCCGGGTCGCCCGGGCCGGCGCCCACGAACCAGACCTTGCCTGTTGTGCCCATCGATGCTGCCGTCATGAATTGACTACTCCTGAATGAGGGATGGGCAGCGTGCGCAGTGCATCGAGCACCGCCTCCACGCTGCGCGGATGGTGGTCGCTTGCCAGCACGCCGCGTTCGGCCAGCAGCGTGTGCAGGGCCAGCGCATGTGGCATGCGCTGGCCGGCGGCGCGCAACATGCCTTCCTGGCGCGCCACCTGCCAGGCCGGGCCTGAGGCGATGCAGCTGCCCGCCGCCATCAGGTGGATGCGGTCGGCCCAGCGGTAGGCGAAGTCGACGTCGTGGGTGGATAGCAGCACGGTGACGCCGCGCGCGGCCAGGCGGTCGAGCAGCGCTTCCAGCTCCACCTGCATGGCGGCGTCGAGGCCGGCCATCGGTTCGTCGAGCAGCAGCACCTCGGGCTCCATCGCCAGCACGCCGGCGATGCAGACGCGCTTCTTCTGGCCAAAGCTCAGGTGGTGCACGGCGCGATTGCCCTGTCCCTGCAAGCCGACCGCTTCCAATGCGGCCGCCACCCGCGCACGGACGGTGGCGGCATCCAAGCCCAGGTTCAGCGGGCCGAACGACACGTCTTCCTCGACCTGGGCCGAGAACAGCTGGCGGTCGGGATTCTGGAACACCAGGCCGACGCGGCGCCGCAGTTCGGCCATGCCGGTGCGGCTGTAGTCGAAAGGCTGACCATTCCAGCGCAGCGTGCCGGCGCTCGGGCGCAGCAGGCCGTTCAGGTGCTGCAGCAGCGTGGTCTTGCCGGCGCCATTCGCGCCCAGCAGCGCGTGGCGCTGGCCGCGTTCCAGCGCCAGGCTGCAGCCGCGCAGGCCGAAGCTGCCGCCGGCGCTGCCGTTTTCAAAAACGTGGTCGACCGCGTCCAGCGCCAGCACAGGATTCACCACAGGCGGTCTCCCGCGGCCAATGCCAACAGCAGCGCACCGGCCAATGCAGCTTGCAGGTTCTGGCGGCGCGTATCTGGAAAAACGGCCGGCAGGAAGCGCAGCGTGCCCGCGTAGCCGCGCGCGTCGGCCGCCATCTGCAAGGCCGCGCTGCGCTGCCATACCTGCACCGCCAGCTGCCCGGCCAGCAGACCCATCGAACGCCAGGCATGGCGCCAGCCCCCGTAGCCGAGACGCGCGCGCTGGGCGCTGACGCCATCGTCCCAGGCCTGGCGCAGCACGAACAGCATGCGATAGCACAGCACCATCAAATCGAGCAGGAGTTCCGGCGTGCGCAGGCGGCGCAGCAGGCCAATCAAGTCGGGCAGCGGCGTGGTGAGGACAAGACCGAGCAGCGCCGCCAGCACCGCCAGCGAACGCAAGGCGGTGCGCGCCACCAGCTCCAGCGGCGCGCCGTGCCAGCCCCAGTTGCCATGCGCGTCAAGCCCGGCCAGCATCGCCAGGCAAGACAGCAGCAGGAAGCCGAGCGGCGCCGCCACCAGGCCCAGGAAGCTGCGCAGCGCGATGCGCGCGCCGAACAGCGCGGCCAGCGCCAGCACCACGGCCAGCGAAGCGAGGACGGCCGGGCTGTGCGCAAGCCAGGCCGCGCCGACGCCAGCCAGCGCAAACAGCGCCTTGGCCGACGGCGCTACCTGACGCCAGCGGCTGGCGTAGGCCGCCGTTTCAATCAGCATGCGGTTCCGATTGCGTGGATGATGTCGCAGATTCGCGGCGCGCCCGTTCGCGCGCCACCGAGGTGCCGAGCCAGTAGCCGATCACGCCGGCGCCGATGGCCGCCTGCAGCGCAAACAGCAGCGACGCGATCTCGCCGCTGGCCGGTTCGAACAGGGGTTCGAACCACGGCGCGTAGTCCGGCGCCACCGTGCCGATGGCCTGCTGCGCGCGCTCGTCGGCGCCGCCGAACATGGCAGGTGCTTCGGCACCGGGTTCGGCCGGCGGCGCGCTGGCAAACCACAGCGGCAGCACGGTGAGCAGCACGATGACAGCCCAGGTCATCCAGGTACGCGTTTTCATGCGCTCTTCCTCCCCGCCATCATGACCGGCAGCGCGCGCAGTTCGTGCGCATTGAAGCGCGCCATCGCGTTCACCACCAGCACCGTCAACAAGCCTTCGCTGATGGCGATCGGTACCTGGGTCAGGCCGAAGATGCCGGCGAATTTCACGAACGAGGCGCCGAAGCCGCCCACCGCATCGGGGAAGGCCCAGGCCAGCTGGATCGAGGTGACGACGTAGGTCGCCAGGTCGCCCAGGCAGGCGGCCAGGAACACGGCCACCGAACGCGAGGCGCCAACGCCGGCCGCGGCGCGGAACACGCCATAGGCGACGAAGGGGCCGACGATCGCCATCGAGAACACGTTGGCGCCGAGCGTGGTCAGGCCGCCGTGGGCCAGCAGCAGCGCCTGGAACAGCAGCACGACAAAGCCCACCGGCACCATGGCGGCGGGGCCGAACAGCAAGGCGCCGAAGCCGACCCCGGTGGGGTGCGAGCAGCTGCCCGTCACCGACGGCAGTTTTAATGCGGACAAGAGAAAGGCAAAGGCGGCGGCCACGCCCAGCAGCATGCGCCGCTCGGGATGCGCCTGCAGGCTGCGCTTGACGCTGTGCAGGCCAAAGGCCAGGAAAGGCAAGGAAGCGGCTGCCCAGCCGAGCGCGTGCGCCGGCGGCAAAAAGCCTTCCATGATGTGCATTCGAAACCTCCCGTCGAATGGTCGATAAATGCACCATGCGGGGAGATGAGCGGACGGACGACGAGGCTCGGGAATGGACACGCGAAACCGGTCGACATCGGCTTCCCGTCACCCCGGGGAATGATGCTGGCGATTCGGGCCGGTATTCTGGCTCGCCTTCATCCTTCCCCGTGCCTTCCCGCGCAAAGCGCAGTGGCGTGTGACGGAGTCGTCAGGCTTACAGCAGCGGGGGCTGCGCCGGAATGGCTGCGTATGTACTACGTCGCAGATTCACCGGCTTCCCGTTTAACGCTCTTTCGGAGAGAAAGAAGCGCACCCAAGCCGGCATGGTACACGGGTGGGAGGTATTGTGCCAGCCTCGGCTGAGAACCATTTGTCCCCGTTGGGAAACGGGGAATGGCACGTCTTAAAACGTGGCGATCGCTTCACGCAGATCTGCTGGGAAGGGTACGGACCTGCGTACAAAGTGTAGGTGCAGACCCTAAGGCTCATATCGTAAGCTGATGATTTTTAACGGTTTTCACAAGAATTCGTGCATTAAGCCTGATTTTTTGTGAAAAACCTTTTGAATCAATAAGTTAGAATTTTTATCGCGTAATTGCTTGTACCACTACAACTGGCCTGCTCAAGCGCGTGAAGCGGACAGCAATAACCGTGAAGCCAACAAAAAGCCCGCTTTCTTTCGAAAGCGGGCTCTTAATCAAACCCTGAAAATTCCAGATTAGAACGGAATATCGTCATCCATATCCGAGAAGTTCGGCGCCGGACGCTGTGGCTGCGGACGCGCTGCCGGTGCCGGAGGCGCCTGGCGTGGCGCTGGACGCTGTTGCTGCTGTGGCGCGTCATAGCCGCCGCCGTCGTCCATGCCCATGTCGCTGCCGCCCATGCCCTGGCGACCGCCCAGCATTTGCATGTTTTCGGCGACGATATCGGTAGCGTAGCGCTCGATCCCGTCCTTGTCGGTGTACTTGCGGGTTTGCAGGCGGCCTTCGACGTAGACCGACGAACCTTTTTTCAGGTACTGGCCGACGATTTCAGCCAGGCGGCCGAAGAACGAGATGCGGTGCCATTCGGTCAGCTCTTTTTGCTCGCCGGTGTTGCGGTCCTTCGACTTGAACGAGGTGGCGACCGCGATGTTCGCGATGGCGTCGCCGCTCGGCATGTAGCGGATTTCCGGATCGCGGCCGAGGTTGCCGACGATGATGACCTTGTTGACTGATGCCATGGTGTGACTCCTTCAGATTGTGTGAGCCCTGGCTCTGCTTGATGACTAGGCGCCAGGGAACTGGGGTGATGCAGCTCGCTATTATGGGGCTGTTGCCGCCTGAGTTAAAGAGGATTTTTTGCGGTCCGACAAACGCTTGGAGGCGTGCGATCAGGCCCCGGTTCCACCCATGTGGTGGGTCTCAAAACCGGCGTTATCAAAATTTTTTTTCGGATTCTGAACGGTTTGCCATTGAAGCGGCCTTGAAACGGCACATATGCATCCGAAGCGGTCGCGTGCGTCAATAAACACTTGCCAGTGCGATATGCCAGCTTGCCATCGCTGGTACACCACCACTGGATAAACGTACAGCCGAAGCAAAAAAGCGCTAAACTAGCAGATTCCCCTCGATTGGCCCGCAAGCGCGACAGTATCGTGCGCGGCCCGCACAAACTTACAGAAAGCCTGCCAAAAAACCAATGGAAGAAATTCGTATTCGTGGTGCCCGCACGCACAATCTGAAGAACATCAACCTTGACCTGCCGCGTAACAAGCTGATCGTCATCACCGGCCTGTCGGGTTCGGGCAAGTCCTCGCTCGCCTTCGACACCCTGTACGCTGAAGGCCAGCGCCGCTACGTCGAGTCGCTGTCGGCCTATGCGCGCCAGTTCCTGCAGTTGATGGAAAAACCCGACGTCGACCTGATCGAAGGCTTGTCGCCGGCGATCTCCATCGAGCAGAAGGCAACGTCGCACAATCCGCGTTCGACGGTGGGCACCGTGACCGAAATCCACGACTACCTGCGTCTGCTGTACGCACGCGTCGGCACGCCGTACTGCCCGCAGCACCCGCACGAGCCGCTCGCTGCCCAGACCGTGTCGCAGATGGTTGACGCTGTCCTGGCCATGCCGGAAGGCACCAAGCTGATGATCCTGGCGCCGGTCGTTGCCGGCCGCAAGGGCGAGCACGGCGATTTGTTCGCGGGCATGCAGGCCCAGGGTTTCGTGCGCTTTCGCATCCAGAGCGGCGTCAATCCGGCCAAGATCTACGAGATCGACGAACTGCCGAAGCTGAAGAAAACCGAAAAGCATTCGATCGACGTCGTCATCGACCGCGTGAAAGTGAATGCCGAGATCAAGCAGCGCGTGGCCGAGAGCTTCGAGACGGCATTGCGCCTGGCCGATGGCCGTGCTGTTGCCTATGAAATGGACACCGAGAAGGAAACGGTGTTCTCGAACAAGTTCGCCTGTAACGTCTGCGGCTACTCGCTGCAGGAACTCGAGCCGCGCCTGTTCTCGTTCAACAACCCGATGGGCGCCTGCTCGGAATGCGACGGCCTGGGCCACATCGAGTTCTTCGATCCAAAGCGCATCGTTGCCTTCCCTAACCTGTCGCTGGCCTCCGGCGCCGTGAAGGGTTGGGACCGCCGCAACCAGTTCTACTTCCAGATGCTGTCGAACCTGGCGGCCTACTACGACTTCGACCTCGACACGCCGTTCGAAAAGCTGCCGAAGAATGCCCAGGAAGCCGTAATGTTTGGCTCGGGCAAGACCTCGATTCCGTTCACCTATGTGAACGAGCGCGGCCGCACCGTGATCCGCGAGCACACCTTTGAAGGCGTGGTGAACAATTTGCAGCGCCGCTACCGCGAAACCGATTCGATGGCGGTCAAGGAAGAGCTGGCCAAGTTCATCAACGAAAAGCGCTGCCCGGCCTGCGAGGGTGCGCGCCTGCGTACCGAAGCGCGTTTCGTCAAGATTGGCCAGGGCGCCCAGCAGCGCGCGATCTATGAAGTGTCGGACCGTCCGCTGCGCGAGACGCTCGATTACTTCGAGTCGCTTGAACTGACCGGCGCCAAGCGCGATATCGCCGAGCGCGTCATCAAGGAAATCATTGCGCGCCTGAAGTTCCTGAACAACGTCGGCTTGGATTACCTGTCGCTCGACCGCAGCGCCGATACCTTGTCGGGTGGCGAAGCCCAGCGTATCCGCCTGGCGTCGCAGATCGGTTCCGGCCTGACCGGCGTTATGTACGTGCTCGATGAACCGTCGATCGGCCTGCACCAGCGCGACAACGACCGCCTGATCGCCACGCTGAAGCATCTGCGCGACATCGGCAACAGCGTGCTGGTGGTCGAGCATGATGAAGACGCGATCCGTACTGCCGACTACATCGTCGACATGGGTCCGGGCGCCGGCGTGCATGGCGGCGTGGTCATTGCCGAAGGTACGTTGGAAGAAATTATGGCCAACGAGCATTCGGTGACGGCGCAATACCTGGACGGTCGCCGCAAGATCCACGTGCCGAAGAAGCGTACCCCGGCCAACGAAGAGCGCCAGCTGGTGATCACGAATGCCACCGGCAACAACCTCAAGAAGCAGACCCTGACGCTGCCGGTCGGCTTGATGACCTGCGTGACGGGCGTCTCGGGTTCGGGTAAATCGACGCTGATCAACGACACGCTGTACCCGGCCCTGTCGCGCCACCTGTACGGTTCGCAGACCGAACCGGCGCCGCACGATGCGATCTTTGGCCTGGAGCATTTCGATAAAGTCATTTCTGTCGACCAGGCGCCGATCGGCCGCACCCCGCGTTCGAACCCGGCCACCTACACTGGCGTGTTCACCCCGATCCGCGACTTGTTCGCGACGGTGCCGACCGCCAAGGAACGTGGCTACAGCGCTGGCCGCTTTTCGTTCAACGTGAAGGGCGGCCGCTGCGAAGCCTGCCAGGGCGATGGCGTGATCAAGGTCGAGATGCACTTCCTGCCGGACGTGTATGTGCCATGCGATGTTTGCCATGGCAAGCGCTACAACCGCGAAACGCTGGAAGTGCAGTACAAAGGCAAGAACATCACCGAAGTGCTGGAGATGACGGTCGAGGACGCGCACGAGTTCTTCAAGCCGGTGCCGGTGATTGCCCGCAAGCTGCAGACCCTGCTGGATGTGGGCCTCGGCTACATCAAGCTGGGCCAGAGCGCGACCACGCTGTCGGGCGGCGAGGCGCAGCGCGTGAAACTGTCGCTGGAACTGTCGAAGCGCGATACCGGGCGGACGCTGTACATCCTGGATGAGCCGACGACTGGTTTGCACTTTGCCGACATCGACTTGCTGCTGAAGGTGATCCACCGTTTGCGCGACCAGGGCAATACGCTCGCCATCATCGAGCACAACCTGGACGTGATCAAGACGGCGGACTGGATTGTCGACCTGGGGCCGGAAGGTGGGGCTGGCGGCGGTACGATTGTCGCGACCGGGACGCCGGAAGACGTGGCCGAGAATCCGGCCAGTGTGACGGGCAAGTACCTGAAGCCACTGCTGGTGCAGTAAGCACCGGCGTTGTTGATACGTGAAAAGGCAGAGCTGCGGCTCTGCCTTTTTTATTGGGATTTTCGGTGTGGTTTTGTAGGGTGGGCTCTCGAGCCCACGCGGTAAGCCCGTTGAGCGGCCCCAACGCTTGCACGAGGTCGCCACGGCTGAATCCGCGTGGGCACAAGTGCCCACCCTACAGCTCACCGGTTTGCCTTGACACGCTAACAATACAAGCAGACATTGAACACACCTTCACTGTCGCGCTCCCGCCATGACCGACCTCCTGCTGGCCATCGTCCACCACCTGATCGTCTTCGGCCTCGCCGCCGTGCTGGCCGCCGAGCTGGCGCTGATGCGCTCCTCGACCATGTCGCCGCAAACGGTCAAACTGCTGGGCCGCTTCGACTTCTTCTACGGCATGCTGGCGATGGCGATCCTGGTTGTCGGTTTCGTGCGCGTCTGGTTCGGCGCCAAGGGTCCCGACTTCTACATGCACAACCATGCCTTCTGGGCCAAGATCGCCGCCTTTGCCGTGGTCGGCCTCATCTCGATCAAGCCGACCATGCGCATTCTGGCCTGGCAAAAGTCGCTGAAGGAAAACGCCGCCTTCGTGCCGACGCTCCCGGAAATCGCCAAGCTGCGCCGCTGGCTGCTGATCGAACTCCACGTGTTCGCGCTGATCCCGATCTTTGCCGCGATGATGGCGCGCGGCGTCGGCTATGGCGCCGGCTGAGCCCGTATGCGCGTACTCATCATGGGCAATTCGGGATCGGGCAAATCGCACCGTGCACAGGCGCTGGCAGCGCAGCATGGGCTAGTGCATCTCGACCTCGACACCATCGTCTGGGAGCCGGGCCAGATTGCCGTGCCGCGTGTCCCGGAACAAGTGCGCGCCGAGCTGCTGGCTTTTGTCGAAGGCAATGAGAGCTGGGTGGCGGAAGGCTGCTATGGCGACCTGGTGGAAGCCGCCCTGCCCCATTGTTCGGAACTGGTATTCATGAATCCAGGGCTGGAAACCTGCCTGGAGAACAACCGCCGCCGGCCGTGGGAGCCGCACAAGTATGCGTCGATGGAAGCGCAGGAGAGCAAGCTGTCCTTCCTGCTGGAGTGGGTGGCAGGCTATTACTCACGGGACGATGCGATGTCGTATGCGCGGCACCGGCAGATTGTCGATGGGTTCGGCGGCAACAAGACCGAAGTCACGTCGCTGGCATGAAACGTCGTTGTAGGGTGGACTCCTGAGTCCACGCGGATTCAACAGACGGGGACTCGCGATGGCTTTGCGGCCACTCACGGGTTCTACCGCGTGGACACAGGTGTCCACCCTACAACATCGCGTGCATGCATTCGCCGCCAAAAGAAAAAAGGGGACAGGCAAGTGCCCGTCCCCTCCTTCGTTTTGTGCGGCCGGCTTACGTGAGCCGGCCGTCTCTCCCCCACTGCTTTTACTTTCTTAACCCAGCTGCTGTTCCAGCTTCTGCTTGGCCGCCACCAGCTCTTGCGGCAGGTGGTAGGACAGCTTCTCGAACAGCTCGGTGTGCAGTTTCAGCTCTTCGCGCCAGGCATCCTGGTCGATCGAGGTGATCTGCGTGAACTGGGCCTCGGTGAAGTCCAGGCCATCCCAATTCAGGTCGCCGTAGTTCGGCGAGGTGCCGAACAGGTGCTCGCTGCCGCCGGCCTGGCCTTCGGTGCGCTCAAGAATCCACTTCAGCACGCGCATGTTGTCGCCGTAGCCTGGCCACACGAAGTTGCCTGACTCGTCAGTACGGAACCAGTTGACGCAGAAGATCTTCGGCAGCGCGGCGCCGTTCTTCTCGGCCACCTTGCGGCCCAGGTCCAGCCAGTGCTGGAAATAGTCGCTCATGTTGTAGCCGATAAACGGCAGCATCGCCAGCGGATCGCGGCGCACCACGCCCATCTGGCCGGCGGCGGCGGCGGTGGTTTCCGAGCCCATGGTCGCGGCCATGTACACGCCTTCGATCCAGTCGCGCGCTTCGGTGACGAGCGGCACGGTGGTCGAGCGGCGGCCGCCGAAGATGAAGGCCGAGATCGGCACGCCGGCCGGATCGTCCCAGGCCGGGTCGATCACCGGGTTCTGGGTGGCGGCGACGGTAAAGCGTGCGTTCGGGTGGGCGGCCTTGGTGCCGGACGCCGGGGTCCAGTCCTTGCCCTGCCAGTCGATCAGGTGCGCAGGCGCTTCTTTCGTCATGCCTTCCCACCATACGTCGCCGTCGTCGGTCAGTGCGACGTTGGTGAAGATGACGTTCTCGCGCAGCGAGGACATGCAGTTCGAGTTGGTCTTGTCGTTGGTGCCCGGGGCCACGCCGAAGTAGCCGGCTTCCGGGTTGATGGCGTACAGCTTGCCGTCCGCGCCCGGCTTGATCCAGGCGATGTCGTCGCCGATGGTGGTGACTTTCCAGCCGTTGAACGAGGTCGGCGGAATCAGCATGGCGAAGTTGGTCTTGCCGCAGGCCGAAGGGAAAGCGGCGGCGACGTATTTCTTGTCGCCCTGTGGCGATTCGACGCCGAGGATCAGCATGTGTTCGGCCAGCCAGCCGGTGCCGCCCTGTTGCGCTTCCTGGTAGCCCATGTTCGAGGCGATACGCAGCGCGAAGCATTTCTTGCCCAGCAGCGCGTTGCCGCCGTAGCCCGAGCCGAAGGACCAGATTTCGCGGGTGTCCGGGTAGTGCACGATGTACTTGGTGCTGTTGCACGGCCAGCGCACGTCTTGCTGGCCCGCGCTCAAAGGCATGCCGACGCTGTGCACGCAAGGCACGAACTCGCCTTCGTTGCCCAGTACGTCGTACACGGCGCGGCCCATGCGCGTCATGATGCGCATGTTGACGGCCACATAAGGCGAATCGGACAGCTCGATGCCGATGTGGGCGATCGGCGAACCCAGCGGGCCCATCGAGAACGGCACCACGTACATGGTGCGGCCAGCCATGCAGCCGTCGAACAGGCCGTTCAGCGTGGTGCGCATCTCGGCCGGGTCGGTCCAGTTGTTGGTCGGGCCGGCTTCTTCCTTCGTTTTCGAGCAGATGAAGGTGCGGTCTTCGACGCGCGCCACATCCGACGGGTCGGACTGGGCCAGGTAGGAATTCGGGCGCAGTGCAGGGTTCAGGCGCTTCATCGTGCCGGCTTCGACCATCTGTGCGCACAGGCGGTCGTACTCTTCTTCGGAACCGTCGCACCAGTAAATGGCGTCGGGCTTCGTCAGGGCGGCAATGTCTGCCACCCAATTGATGAGCTTTTGATGGTTGATGTAAGCTGGGACGTTCAGGGCGGCGACGCCGCTCATCACGGGCTGGTTCATGAGTACCTCCAATAAAGAATTCTGGTCATGTCCCGGCAGATCGCGTCGTGGGCCAGGGAGAACGCTTCGGAATCCCTTTGCTCGCATGGGAGCACGGCGTACGGCGGTCGTGTCGACAGCCTCGTTCGCGAGGCTGGGTGGAACGGTGCTGCTGGGCCTGTGTGATATACACAATCGTGCTGTCAAACCCTCAATATTCGGGCGATTGTACACCCCTGAAAATCGTGCACAAGCTCTTCGGAGCCAAAAATGTAGGAAATATAGTTGACTAAAGTAGTGGGCTACTTTCGATTCTCCGGATCGTGTACTTCCTTTACGTGCTCATCAATAACTTCGTCTAACTTCGATGAAAATTGCCATTCTTGACGATTACCAGAACGCCGTGCCCGGTCTCGACTGTTACAAAATTTTGGACGGGCACGAGGTCAAAGTGTTCAATACCTCGGCCCGCGGGGTAGGACAGCTAGCGATCCGGCTGGCGCCCTTCGACGCGCTGGTGCTGATCCGCGAGCGCACTGCATTGCCGGCGGCGCTGCTGAAGCGGCTGCCGAATCTGAAGCTGATTTCACAGACGGGCAAGGTCAGCGGACATGTGGATGTGGCGGCGGCGACTGGACGCGGTATTGCGATTGCCGAAGGTGTCGGCTCGCCGCTGGCGCCGGCCGAGCTGACGTGGGCGCTGATCATGGCGGCTAGCCGCAAGATCGTTCCGTATGCGAATCACCTGAAGGAAGGCGCGTGGCAGACGGCGTCGGTCCATCCGCAGCTGAACGGGCTGGGACGGGTGCTGCATGGCCGCACGCTGGGGCTCTGGAGTTACGGCAAGATCGGCAAGCTGGTGGCGGGATATGGCAAGGCTTTCGGCATGCGGGTGCTGGTGTGGGGGAGCGAAGCCAGCCGGGCCGCAGCGGTGGCGGATGGGTGTGCGGCGGCGTCATCACGCGAGGCTTTGTTTGCCGAGGCGGATGTGCTGAGCTTGCACTTGCGGCTGGTGGAGGCCACGCGCGGCATCGTGACCGCCGAGGATTTTGCACGCATGAAACCGGATGCCTTGTTCGTGAACACGAGCCGGGCGGAACTGGTGGTGGAAGGTGCGCTTGAAGAAGCATTGCGGCGCGGGTATCCGGGGGCCGCAGCGCTGGACGTGTTCACGAGCGAGCCGCTGGCGCCGGATGCGCCGTTGTTGAAGATACCGACTGTGCTGGCAACGCCGCACTTGGGGTATGTCGAGCAGGACAGTTACGAGATGTATTTCAGGGCCGCGTTCGAGAACATTGCCAGCTTTGCAGCGGGCAAGCCGACGAATATCCTGAATCCCGCAGCGCTGACAACGTAGGGTGGGCACTCCGTGCCCACGCGGAACGATGCGCAAAGTTAGCGGCATTTCATCCGCACCAATCGGATAATCGAAACGTCTCGAATGATCATTTGGACGCTTTAGCGAATGGCGGGTATTGGCTGCCTGAGCAGCGTTAACACTGCACATACTTCCGCATGGGCACTTCGGTCGAGAGGCCCCCAGCCTCTCGACCCCCACCGTACGGTCAACGCTCCGGGCCAGCTCAGCCTAATTCCGGCTCACCGGTCAGCTTGATGCGCCGCGCCGGCATCACATGCCTGCCGGTCCACAGCCCCGCCCAGCCCGGTGGCCAGCCGATATCCGGCCCGGCATACGGTTTCACTCCAGCGCGCACCGGCACGACCGGCACCGGCGGCGCCTCGACCAGTCCGCCACCGGCGGGACGCTCCATGTTCAGACTGTACATGTACCCTGGCAGCAGCAGGTCGCATACATCCGCAAACCACGCCGTGTGATCCTCGTCGCGCCCCAGTGCCTGGGCCAGCCCCTGCGGGTCGAATTTGGCCAGTGCATGGATCAGTTCCTCGGTCGTGGCGCCGGGCGTGTCGCCCCAGCCCATCACCGGGTTGTTGTTGTACTCGGCGCCCGAGCCATACCAGCCTTCGCGCCAGGAACGCTGCATCCAGTTGCGCTGGCCGGTGAACAGATGCCAGCGCCAGTGCAGGCCCGACGGCTTCGGCCATGAATACAGGTACAGCTTCTGGTACCCGGCCTGGTGCAGGTCGCGCACCACGGCCATCAGGCGCGCGTGCGGCATGCGGTCGGGTGGGGTGCGGCGGAACAGGATGGGTTCGCCATCGGCGTGCTGCACTTCGTCGCTCGACAGGTTCAGGTCGAGGGTGCGCGCTTCGTTGCCGAAACGCGCGGAGATCCACCCGGTCAGCAAATTGACATGGGTGATCACGCCATACCCGCGATGACGGTGGAAAATAACGGTTCCTGGTGCTACGGCTTTCATTTTTATCTTAGGCAAATGCCTGGCAAAGACAGCAGTCTACTCATCCGATCCGGCTGATTCTAGCGCAGTCACATATGGATACACTACGATTTGCGGCTATCATGAGCCACCTTTTTTCACTGCCTTTACAAACCGATATGACTTTGCGCCTCATCGCCACCGGCGGCACCTTCGACAAACATTACAACGAACTGAACGGTGTGCTCGGCTTTGCCGACAGCCACCTGCCGGCAGTCATCGCCCGTGCCCGCATGACCATTCCGGTCGAGCTCGAAGTGCTGCCCCTGCTCGATTCGCTCGACATGGGGGACGAAGACCGCGCCCGCGTGCTGGCTTCCTGCCAGGCCGCTGCCGAGAAAGCCATCGTCATCGTCCACGGCACCGACACCATGCGCGAGACCGCCGGCGTGCTCGGCGCCACCGACCTCGGCAAGACCATCGTGCTAACCGGCGCCATGATCCCCTACGAAATCGCCAACTCCGACGCCCTCTTCAACCTCGGCTTTGCCTGCGCCGCAGCGCAAACCCTGCCGGCCGGCGTCTACGTGGCGATGAATGGCCAGGTGTTTGCCTGGGACAATGTGACGAAAAACCGCGCCGCCGGCGTGTTCCAGCCGCTGTAAGCAGCTGGGTTTCCTAAGGGCAGCCGGGCGCTGCCCTCAAGCGTAAGTTCCTATACTTTTCTCTCCCGTGAACAGAGAGGAGAGTTTCCCATGTCCGACCGTCCTATCCTGACTACGCGCCAGGGCCATCCCGTGCGCGACAACCAGTCGCTGCGTTCCGTCGGCGAACGCGGTCCGGCCACGCTCGAGAACTACCAGTTCATCGAAAAGATCACCCACTTCGACCGCGAACGCATCCCCGAACGCGTGGTGCACGCGCGCGGCACCGGAGCCCATGGGTATTTCGAGGCCTACGGCAAGATCGGCGACGAACCGGCATCCAAATACACCCGCGCCAAGGTTCTTACCGAGGTTGGCGTGCAGACCCCAACCTTCGTCCGCTTCTCGACCGTGATCGGCGGCAAGGAGTCGCCGGAAACGGCACGCGACCCGCGCGGCTTTGCGGTGAAACTGAAAACCGTCGAGGGTAATTGGGACCTGGTCGGCAACAACCTGAAGGTCTTCTTCATCCGCGACGCGATCAAGTTCCCGGACATGATCCACGCCTTCAAGCCGGATCCGGTGACCAACCAGCAGGAGCCATGGCGCTTCTACGATTTCATTGCGAACCACCCGGAATCGCTGCACATGGTTACCTGGGTCAAGAGCCCATGGGGCATCCCTGCCAACTACCGCGAAATGGAAGGTTCCGGCGTCAACACGTACAAGTTGATTAACGACGAAGGCGTGGCGCATCTGGTGCGCTTCCACTGGCAGCCGCGGCAAGGCGTGCGCAACCTCACGGCGCAGCAGGCGTCCGAGATCCAGGCCACCGACACCAGCCACGCCACGCGCGACCTCTACCAGGCGATCGAGCGCGGCGATTATCCGGAATGGGAATTCTGTATCCAGATCATGGCCGACGGCGAGCACCCCGAGCTCGACTTCGATCCGCTGGACGACACCAAGCGCTGGCCGGAAGACCAGTTCCCGCTGCTGCCGGCAGGCCGCATGGTGCTCGACAAGAACCCGGACAACGTCTTCGCAGAAACCGAGCAATCGGCCTTCGGTACCGGCGTGCTGGTCGACGGCATCGATTTTTCCGACGACAAGATGCTGCAGGGCCGCACCCTGTCCTACTCGGACACCCAGCGCTACCGCGTCGGTCCCAACTACCTGCAATTGCCGATCAATGCGCCGCAGGAACGGGCGCGCGCGAAAACCAACCAGCGCGACGGGCAGATGGCGTATTACGTGGACGATGGCGGCGAGAGCAAGCACATCAACTACGAGCCGAGCCTGATGGGCGGATTGCAGGAAGCGCCGCAGCCGCAGCGCGACTACCATCAATATGTGGAAGGCCACCTCGGCCGCTACCAGACCACCTCGACCGCGGCCGACTACAAGCAGGCCGGCGACCGCTACCGCACCTTCGAGGACTGGGAACGCGACGACCTGGTGAACAACGTCGGCGGCGATTTGAAGCAATGCCCGGAAGTGATCCAGCTGCGCATGGTCTGGCACCTGTGGCATTGCGACGAGGATTACGGCCGCCGCGTGGCAGAGATTGCCGGTATCGACCTGGAAAAGGCCAAGGCCCTGCCGCCGCTGCCGGGCAAGCCGGCGCCGCATGCGGATCGCCAGGGTGCGACTTACACCGACGGCAAGAGCGAGGAGCCGGCAACCAGCGATGAGGTGGCGGCGAAGTAATCCATCATCGCCCGAGCAATAAAGCAAAACGGACCCTTGCGGGTCCGTTTGTAGGGTGGGCACTCGTGCCCACGCGGTCGTGCTGACGTACACCACTACTGTCAACACATCGACCGATCATGCTTCATACCGCGTGGGCAGTAGGGCTGGCTAAATGCCAGCACTACGAATGCCCACCCTACGAAGCCGCGGATGATGCCGCGACATGTGGCCCAGTTACGCCTTGGCTTCGCCGCCCAGCGCTTCCACCACATCGGTCAGCATCTTCGACAGCTCGCCCGTCATCAGCACGATGTCGTTATCGAAACGCTCGTCGTCGCTGTAGGTGACGGTTTCGCCTTCCTTGATCACGTCCAGCGGCTTGACGCCCTTGATCGCCAGCGATTCGGTCAGCACGAACGATACGCGGCTGTTCCAGGTCATGGCCAGGCGGGTGCACTGCTTGCCTGAGGCGATGTGGCGGCGGATGTCTTCCGGATCGAGCGAGTGCTTCACGTAACGCACGGCGGCGCGGCTTTCGCCGGTGGCGCGCAGTTCGGTGTCCTGGTCGATCGTGAAGTTGTACGGCGCTTCGTCGGACTCGAGCCAGCCGGTCATCACGGCTACCGGCGAGCGCTGCACGCGCAGCGATTCGAGCGGCAGGCGGTCCACGGCTTTCAGCAGCAGCTTGATGACTTCGTCGGCCTTGGCCGGGCTGGCGGCGTCGATCACGAGCCAGCCATTGACCGGGTCGATCCAGGTCCAGGTGTTGCTGCGGATGGTGAATGCGCGCGGCAGCAGTTCCTCTGCCACGCGCTCCTTCAGTTCCTTCATCGCCTTTTTACCTGGCGGGAAGCCTTGCTGCTCCTCCATCTCGACAGCCTTGGCCTTGGCGACCTGGTTGATCACCGAGCTTGGCAGCAGTTTCTTTTCCGTGCCCAGCATCATCAGCATCTGCTTGTTGACCACGTGGACCAGCTTGCCGTTCGGACGTGGCGCATCCCAGCCCTGGCGCAGCAATTCGTTGCTGCTGGCCGGCGTAAAGGCCTGCGACTGCAGCGCCTCTTCCATTTTTTCAGGGGCGAAGTCCCAATTGGCGGGCAGACGGTAGATCTGAAGATTCTTGAACCACATAGTTGCTTTCTGTTGTTTCAGGATTTCACGGGAACGACATTTTACACGCTGAAGCCACCCTATTTTCGGGTAGCAACACACGCTTTTTCAATGCCTTGTGTGTTCGTCAAACAGGCTCAGCTGTTCAACATGTTCGGTGTCGCCCAGGCGCACGCCCACGCCCAGCAGGCGTACCGGGCGGCTGGCGCGCTGCCAGCCGATTTCCATCAGCCGGGCAAAGGTCGGCAGGTGTGGCGTATAGCCGACACACTCCACCGTGGTCTGCTGGAAGTCTGAAAATTTGATCTTCACAAACAGCTTGTTGATGAATTTTTCGGCACCGGCGCGCTTGATACGGCCCAGCAGGTGCTCGTGCAAGTCGGGCAGCAGCGCCAGGCAGCCCGGCAAATCCGGGATGTCGGGCGTGTACGTCTCCTCGGTGCTGACCGACTTGCGCTCGCGCTCCGGACTCACCTCGCGAAAATCGATGCCGCGGCACAGATCGTGCAGGCGCGCGCCGAAGCTGCCGAAGTGTTCCTGCAGCTTTTGCATGCTCCACTCGCGCAAATCGGCGCAGGTCTGCAGGCCCAGCGCGTTCATCTTGGCGGCGGTCACCTTGCCGACGCCGTGCAATTTCTTCACCGGCAGCGCGGCGACAAAGGCATCCACCTCGTCCGGGCGCACCAGGAACAGGCCGTCGGGCTTGTTCCAGTCGCTGGCGATCTTCGCCACGAACTTGTTCGGCGCCACGCCGGCCGAGGCCGTGATGCCCACGGTCTCGAAGATGCGGCGCCGGATTTCCTGGGCGATCAGGGTCGCGCTGTTCTTGCAGTGCGGCGAGTTGGTCACGTCCAGGTAGGCTTCGTCCAGCGACAGCGGTTCCACTAGGTCCGTGTAGTCGCGGTAGATGTCCATGATCTGCCCCGAGGCGATGCGGTACTTCTCCATTGCCGGCGGAATGATCACCAGCTCCGGGCACAGCTTGACGGCCTGGGCGGTGGCCATGGCCGAGTGGATGCCGTAGCGGCGCGCCTCGTAGTTGCAGGTGGCCACCACGCCGCGCTGGTCCTGGCGGCCACCCACGGCCAGCGGCCGGCCGCGCAAGGACGGATCGTCGCGCATCTCGACCGACGCGTAGAAGCAGTCGCAGTCGCAATGGATGATTTTACGTGCGGGGGCGTTCACTCGGGCGGCGGCGGGGCCGACTACTGTCATTCCATACAGTATCTCGTCAATTGGCGATTGGCGCAAGAGCAGCGTTGGCGTTACCGGTGGTCGATAGCGTTGGCTGATCCGTACGGTGGGCACGCAGTGCCCACGCGGAACGTGGCGCTGTGTTGGCCAAGGTGCTGGCCCGGCAGGATGATGATTGTTGACGTCTCCCAGAGAACAGCCGCTAACATTTTTCTTTCAGATACTCATCGACATGCGACCACTACCACCACCACACCAGCCGCCGATGACGCATCGTTCCGCGTGGGCACGGAGTGCCCACCGTACGGGTCAGCGCTAACCGTTCACCAATAAAAAAAGACGCGCGGCAAGCCGCGCGTCAATCACCCTTGGTACTCGACTGTTATCGGAACAATTACCAGCCCAACTGCAGCGTGTACTTGCCGTTGGTGGTGCCGGTGCCGCCGCTGTAGTACTTGACGCGCACATAACGGGCGGCGGTAGCGCTGGTGCTGTTCGCCACCGAGGCGGTGTCGGCCGCGCCGGCGCCGTTTTCGCTCAGCGCCAGCTGGGTGCCGGAGCTGTTGTAGATGTACACGTCATAGTCGGCGGTCGAGGTGCCTGGCGTCATGGTCGCGGTCAGGGTTTTGCCGGCCGGCAGTTGGACCACGAAGTAGTCGCTGTCGGTGCTGGAACCCATGTTGCCGGTCACGGTCGTGTTGGCGGTGCTGACGACGTCGGCGGTGGCGATCGTGTTGTTCGATTCGCTTTCGGCGATCGTCGGGCCGGTCGGCGTGGTGCCGCCGCCGCCGGTGGCCGAGGCCACGGCCGCTGCCGCGTCGACGATGCCCGTGCCGCAACCCGAGCAGGTGGCCGGGAAGGCGCGCGCCGTGCTCTTCAGCTTGGACTCGATCTGGTCCGGCGTCAGCGCGCCGTTTTTCGCCAGCATCAGCGCGGCCACGCCGGCCACGTGCGGGGTGGCCATCGAGGTGCCCTGGTAGGACGCGTAGGTGTCGGCGCCCGGACCGTTGGTGCCGCTGTTCAGGGTCGACAGCACGCCGCCGCCGGTACCGCCGCCAGGGGCCGCCACGTCGACCACGGTGCCGTAGTTCGAGTAGGAAGCGCGGCCGCCGGCCTTGGTGGTCGCCGCCACGGTCACCACGCCCGAGCAATTCGCCGGGCTGGCGTTCGAGGCGTTCTGGTTCTCGTTGCCGGCTGCGACGATGACAACGGTGCCGCGCGAGCGGGCGCTGTTGATCGCGTTCTGGGTGGTGGTGTCGCAGGCGCCGCCGCCGCCGAGCGACATGTTGATCACGTGGGCGCGGGCCGCGATGGCCGGCACGCCGCTGACGCTGCCGCCCGAGGACCAGACGATGGCGTCGGCGATGTCGGAGGTGTAGCCGCCGCACTTGCCGAGCACGCGCACCGGCACGATCTTGGCGCCGAAGGCGACGCCGGCCACGCCGACGCCGTTGTTGGTGGCGGCGGCGATGGTGCCGGCCACGTGGGTGCCGTGCCAGCTCGAGTTCGAGGCCGGCGAACCGGAATAGCAGGCATTGGCGGCGACGGCGTCGCCCGGGTCGGAGGCGTCGCTGTCGCGGCCGTTGCCATCGTTCGAGACGGCGGTGTCGGAGATGAAGTCGTAGCCGGCCAGGAACTGGCCGGAGAGGTCGACGTGCGGACGGTAGCCGGTGTCGATGACGGCCACGCGGATGCCGGCGCCGGTCGAGTTATCCCAGGCGGCCGGCAGGCGCAGGCCGCCGGTCGTGTCGAAGTAATGCCACTGCTCGCTGTAGCGCGGATCGTTCGGCGTCATCATCTTGGTCATGATGCGGTCCGGCTCGGCGTACTCGATCTGCGGATCGCGCGCCATCATCTCCTTGGCCAGCGCGCGCGCTTCGGTCAGCGACATCTTGCGGCTCAGCTTCATGACGTTGGCGCCGGTGGCGATGCCGTGCAGGGCCTGCAGCTTGACGCCGTAGTCCTGGCCGGCGCGGTCGGCAACCGACTGGCGCGCCGCCGTCACGGCCGGCACCATGGCGCGGCCGTTCACGACTTTCGCATCCTTGTACTTCACGATCATGCGGTCGGTGTGGAGGATGTATTGCTGCTCCGTGGCGGCGCCGGGGACGGCGTCTGGAACAGCGGCCGAGGCGTGGAGCGGGCCCACGACGACGGCCAGTGCAGCGGTGACTTTCAACAGGCTCGGATAAAGCGATTGCATCGACTTCATGGTTCGTCCTTTTGTATAGTTTTTCCGTCAAGGCGAGATGCCTTGTTTTATGTGTCTCCGGTCATCTCCTACCGGAGTTGCCCTCTGCTGGCGGCTAGGAAAGACTACTCCCGAGTAAATATGCATGAAGGGAATTTCGAATCGTGTGCAGCACTTTCGCAACGGTTTCTGTGCTTGACTTAACAAAAACATGGATTATTTGCCACATTTGTACGTACGCCAAATAACGTATGGTAAGCATTCATTATCATCGTCACAACAATCATTACCTTGCGTGTAAGCCAAGATATTTCTCCTCCCAACATGCATAAAAAAAGGCCGCGATCGCTCGCGGCCTTGTGCTGTGTCAGGTTCCTGTAATCAGAAGTTACCCTTGAATTGCACACCCCAGGTACGCGGTTCGTTGGTGAAACCGGTCAGGTTGTTGAAGTCGATGGCGCCGGTAATGCGGCGTTCGTCGAGGATGTTGCGGCCGAACAGGGCAGCTTCGTATTTGCCGTTGGCCCAGGTATAGCCCATGCGCAGGCCGCCTTCGGTCAGCGGCTTGCCGGTGAACTCGGCTGCTTCGTACAGGAAAAAGTTGATCTTGCTGCGGTACGACCAGTCGGTGAAGACGAAGAACTCGCCGTCGGCCACCGGCACGCTGTAGCGCGCGGTCGCGTTCACGATCCAGCGCGGCGCCTGCGGCAGCATGTTGCCGTTCACGTACACGCGGCCGGTGGACGCCAGCGGATCGCGCACCGTGCAGGCGGCGCTGCAGTGTGCCACCACCAGGTTGGCGTCGCGGATTTCCGTGAAGTTGTAGCTGGTGCTGGCCGTCAGGCGCAGCGACGGGCTGATTGCCGCTTCGACGTCGAGCTCGACGCCGCGGCCCTTGGTCTTGTCGGCATTGAGCAGCTGGTTGGCGTTCGTCAGGCCACCGACGGCGGTCAGTTGCTGGTCCTTGATCGTGTAGTCGTAGACCGAGAAGGCAACGCGGCCGCGGCGGTCGAACAGATCGGCCTTCACGCCGGCTTCGACCGAGGTGATGGTTTCGGCATCGGCCACGGTGATCGGCACCGACGCCGATGCGGCGGCGATACTCGGGGCGCGGAAGCCGGTGGCCACGCGGCCGTACACGTTGACTTCCGGCGTCAGTTTATAGGTGCCGCTCAGGTCCCAGCTGACCTTGTTCTTGCTGGTGCTGACGCTGGTATCGCCGATCTGCACCACGTTCACGGCGCGCACCGTGTTGAAGTCCTTCTCGTCCTTGGTGTAGCGCAGGCCGGCGCGCAGGTCGAAGCTTGGCGACACTTTGTAAGTGGCCGAGCCGAACACGGCCCAGGCGGTGTTGTCCTGGTGGCTGGCCAGCACCGAGGTGCGCGCGCCGGTGGTGCTGTTGAAGTTGTCGCTGCCGCCGGTGGCGTTTTCCTCGAACCAGTAGACGCCGGCCTGCCAGTTCAATGGACCTGCGTAGGCCGATTCGACGCGGAATTCCTGGCTGTACTGCTCCAGGCGGTCGATGTAGCCGGCGGTTTCGACCTGGAACGGCACGCGGCCCGGGCCGCCGACGATGCCGCCGTCGATGTCGCCGCGGCTGATGTAGTCGCCCACGGTTTCATAGCCGGTGACCGAGTGCAGGCGGTAATCGCCCAGGTCCCAGCTCATGCGCAGGTTGGCGCCGCGGGTGCCGAGGCGCTGGTAGTTCTGGGCGTTGGTGACGATGCGGTCCAGATCCAGGCCGCCGACGATGTCGTTGCTGCCTGAGCGGATCAGGTTGGCGCGGAACAGGCGGGCGCTGCCGGTGGTGCTGCGCTGGTGCAGGTTGAACAGGGCATTGAAGGCATTGTCCGGCTTGTACAGGAACTGCACGCGCTCGGCGTGTTCGTTGTAGCCGTCCAGGTCGCCGCTGCGCTGGGTCATGGCCAGGTCGGCGTAGTTCTTGACGTAGTCGTCGCGGTGCTGGCGCAGGGTCGACACGCGCATGGCGACGGTGTCCGACAGCGGCACGTTGACGGCGCCTTCGACGTTCACGGTTTTATGGGTGGCAACCGACGCGCTGTAGTAGCCCTCGGTCTTGCCCAGCTGCGGCTTCTCGGATTCGAACTTCACCACGCCGGCAGGAGTATTCCGGCCGAACAGCGTGCCCTGTGGGCCGCGCAGCACTTCGACGTTGGCCACGTCGAAGATCGGGAAGCCTTTCAGGATCGGGTTTTCCTGCACCACGTCGTCATAGATCAGCGAGACCGGCTGCGAGGCGAAGGTGTTGAAGTCGGTGTTGCCGTAGCCGCGGATGTAGAAGCGCGGGAAGGTACGGCCGTTCGACGATTCCACGTTCAGGCTCGGCAGCTTGCCGGCCAGCAGGCGGATGTCCTGGCCGCTCGAGGTCAGCACGTCGAGCTTTTCGCCGCGCAGGGCGCTCACGGCCAGCGGCACGTCGCGGATGTTCTCGCTGCGGCGCTGGGCCGTCACGGTGACGGTCTGCAGTTCGGCAGTCGGCGCAGCCTGCGCTGCCGGGGCCGGCGCGTCGGTCTGGGCCATGGCCACGGCCGGCAGGGCGGCAAGCGCCAGCACGACGCGGCGATGCATCTTGGACATCTTGATCATGATTGTTCTTTCGTGAGTAGTGAAACCGCGATGTCCACTCTTTCCTCCATGTGCTGCTCCTCTTGAAGCAGCAAGGCGGTTTGCCCGCCGCGGCACCTGCATCTTGTTGATGTCTCAAGGTTGCCGTCCAACAAAGGCGTGATTGTTCGCTATACGATTTCGAATATCAAGTGAATATTCAAATGCAGATGTCAAATAACAACAAGTGTGCTAGGACGCCGTAATGACAATGGCGCGGAAGTCGTTGACGTTGGTGCGGGTCGGACCCGTGACGACCAGGTCGTCCAGCGCGGCGAACAGGCTGTAGCCGTCGTTATCGCGCAGCATGGCGGCGGCATCGAGTCCGTTTGTGGCCGCACGCGCCAGGGTGTCGGGGCCCAGCAGCGCGCCGGCATTGTCTTCGGTGCCGTCGATGCCGTCGGTGTCGCAGGCGATCGCGTGCACGTTTTTCAAACCGCGCAGGGCGATGGCCAGCGCCAGCAGGAATTCGGCGTTGCGCCCGCCCCTGCCCTGGCCGCGCACCGTGACCGAGGTTTCGCCGCCGGACAGGATCACGCAGGGCCGCTGCAGGGGCTGGCCGTGTTCGATCACCTGGCGTGCAATGGCCGCGTGGACAATCGCCACCTCGCGCGCCTCGCCCTCGATGCTGTTCGACAGCACCAGCGGCGTGAACCCTGCCGCGCGCGCCGCGTCGGCGGCCGCATCCAGTGCAGCCTGGGCGGTGGCGATGACGACGGTCTCGTTGCGCGCCAGGCGCGGGTCGTCCGGACGTGGCGCCGCCAGGGCCGGGTCGGCCAGCACGGCGCGCGCCGCCTCCGACACCGCGATGCCGTATTGCTGGAGGATGGCGAGCGCATCGGCGCCGCTGCTGCCGTCGGGCACGGTGGGGCCGGAGGCGACCACGGCCGGATCGTCGCCCGGCACGTCGGACACCACCAGCGTCAGCACCCGCGCCGGATGACAGGCCAGCGCCAGGCGCCCGCCCTTTACTGCCGACAGATGGCGCCTCACGCAGTTCATCTCGCCGATCGGCGCGCCGCTGCGCAATAGCTGGCGGTTGATGTCGCGCTTTTCCTCCGCCGTGATGCCGGGCGCTGGCAAGGACAGCAGGGCCGAGCCGCCGCCGGACATCAGGCACAGCACCAGGTCATCCTCGGTGAGGCCCTGCACCAGTTCCAGCATGCGGGTGGCGGCGCGCACGCCGGCTTCGTCGGGCACGGGATGGCCGGCCTCGATCACCTCGATGCGGCTGGTCGGCGCGCCGTGGGCGTAGCGCGTGACCACCAGGCCACTCAGCTCGCCCTGCCAGTGCTGCTCGACCGCTTCCGCCATGCGCGCGGCCGCCTTACCGGCGCCGATCACGACCGTGCGTCCGCGCGGCGGCAGCAGCAGGTGCTGCGCGATCAGCTTGCCGGGGTCGACGGCGGCGAGGGCCGACTGGAACAGATGGGTCAGGAACTGGCGGGGATCGAACGCGCTCAATCGGCTCTCCTTGGAGTGAATCCAATGATCTTGGCATAAAAACATCGCGCCGGCTCAACTGTTCGGAAAAAACGCATTTTGCATATTTTTCAGAAAAACCCTTGCGCAATCGCTAGGGCTTAGCTATGATTCGGGCCTCTTCAGACGCAATGACAAGCGTTAGACGAAACGAATAAAGTGAGCGGGGCGCTTAGCTCAGTTGGTAGAGCGGATCCCTTACAAGGATTAGGTCGGGAGTTCGAGCCTCTCAGCGCCCACCAAGTTCAGTTTCAGAAAACGAAGGACCGATCAGTTAAAACGGAGCGGTAGTTCAGTTGGTTAGAATACCGGCCTGTCACGCCGGGGGTCGCGGGTTCGAGCCCCGTCCGCTCCGCCAGTATCAAGAAAGAAGGGTCCGATTCGTCGGACCCTTCTTTCGTTTACGTGCGTGTTTCGCTCGCGTATCAATGGCCTGCGGCCGGAACCGTACGGTGGGCACTCCGTGCCCACGCGGAACGACGCGCTAACGGAACGCCCGGACGAACGTTGGCCAATGATCATATGATCCGCGTCGAAGAGAGCAGCCACGGTGCATGCGTTCGCGTGGGCACGAAGTGCCCACCCTACGGTTGCGGCCGCAGGCCACATCACGCCACCTGGCGCACCGCTTCCCCCACCTCTACCCGGTTTCGCCCATTGCGCTTGGCCTGGTACAAGGCGCGGTCCGCGCGCGCCAGCGCGGCCGGCAAGTCCTCGTTGGCCTCGATCACGACCACGCCGATACTCACCGTCATCTCGTAGCCGTTGCCGCAGCTGGGCAGGCAGATCGCCATGGTGGCCTGGCGCAGGCGTTCTGCGGCCTGCAGCGCGCCGTCGAGGTCGGCGCCGGGCATAGCCAGCGCAAATTCCTCGCCGCCCATGCGGCCCAGGACGTCGTGCTCGCGCAGCGCGCCGCCGGCGGCGCGTGCAAACAGCACCAGCGCCTCGTCGCCGCTGGCGTGGCCAAAGCGGTCGTTCAGGCGCTTGAAGTGGTCGATGTCGATCATCAAGAGCGCGATAGGCTTGCGCAGCCGTATCGCCAGCATGCGCGTCTCATTGGCACGGGTAAAGAAAGCACGCCGGTTCAGCAGGCCGGTCAGGTCGTCGAGGGTTGCCAGGCGCTTCATGACGGCATCGTTGCGCTGCTTCGACATCAACAGGAAGCCGAAGCCATTCACGATCATCAGCATGTAGCCGGAAATATAGCCTGCCATCTGGGCGCCGTCGGTCTCGGTCATGTTCAGCTCGCCACGCAGGTAGGCGCCGACTGCCCAGCTGGCGATCGCCGTGCCGAACACGCCGTTGTTCACGCCAATGATCCGTTGCAGCAGCGTTGGATTCTTCAGTCGCGGGCTCAGCAGCACGCAGGCGGTCGAGATCGTCGACAGGGCGAACACGCAGGCGACCAGGCCGATGAGCTCACCATAACTGGCCAGTTCCAGCGGCACGACGCAGGCGGCCGCCAGCAGCGCCAGGCCGGCGATCGGGAAGGCATAGCGTTTCCAGTTGCGCACTTCAAAGAAGGTACAGAACGCGGCCACTTCCAGCGCCCAGCCAATGAACCAGCCCATCGGTTCGACCAGGGCCAGCACCGGCAGCCCCAGCTGGGGACGGGCAAAGGCCAGCAACTGGGTGGTACCGAACACCAGGCGCGCCCAGGTCCAGAGACGCAATCCGGGACTGGGTTCGGTGTCGCGGATGTAGGCGACCATCAGCACGGCAAACGAAAGGTTGCCGATGCCCAGCGCCAGCATATAGGTATGGATATCGATCACTGCATTCCTTGCGGGAGAGTCAGCACGACGAAAACATCAATTCTATCGGCGTAACGCTATAAAAATGCTAACAACTATTTCCCAAAGGAATCATATTACAGGCTTTGATCCTTACTGTTCGCACGATTGATCGATTTAGATGCCGGCCTCGAACCGCGCGGGGCGAGTCCTGCGTGACAGTAAGAGATGCCATGTCGTGCATACACAACAGCAATGAAAAAGGCCAGCCGTGCATCCCTGCGCGGCTGGCCTTGAGCGGGTCCGACAAATCGTCAGGCTTACTTGCGTGGCGCTTTCGGCTTGGTCTTGATGGTCGACAGGATCGACGGCCGCGTCTTTTCCGGCGCGGCAGCAGCAGCGCGTCCGCCGGCGCCGGCACGCTCGGGCTGGCGCTTTGCCGCAGCCTGGGCATTCACCACATGCGGCGCCGGCATGCCATTGCCGCGCTTGGCCACCGGCGCCACTGCTGGCGTACGGGCGGCGGGCTGGCGCGCCGTACGCGAACCGGTCTCGCGCACCGCGGGCGCAGCGCCCTCTTCCGACGGATGCCAGGCCGGCACCAGGTGGCGATCGCCATTCCCGATCAAGTCGCCGCGGCCCATCTTGACCAGGGTCTCGCGCAGGATCGGCCAGTTTTCCGGGTGGTGCCAGCGCAAAAAGGCTTTATGGGCCTTGCGCATCTTGCCGCTGCGCGCGGTTTCCACCACTTCCGAATCTTCCGTCACCTTTTTCAGCGGATTCTTGCGGCTGTGGTACATGGTCGTCGCCATCGCCATCGGTGTCGGCGTGAAGGTCTGCACCTGGTCCAGCTTGAAGTTGTTCTTCTTCAGCCACAGCGCCAGGTTCAGCATGTCCTCGTCGGTCGAGCCCGGGTGGGCGGCGATAAAGTAGGGAATCAGGTACTGCTTCTTGCCGGCCTCGATCGAGTACTTCTCGAACATGCGCTTGAACTCGTCGTAGGCGCCGATGCCCGGCTTCATCATCTTCGACAGCGTGGCCTGCTCGGTGTGCTCGGGCGCGATCTTCAGCAGGCCGCCCACGTGGTGGGTCACCAGTTCCTTCACGTATTCCGGCGAGCGCACGGCCAGGTCGTAGCGCAGTCCGGAACCGATCAGGATCTTCTTCACGCCCGGAATCGCGCGCGCCTTGCGGTACAGCGAGATCAGCTTGCTGTGGTCGGTGCCGAGGTTGCTGCAGATCGTCGGATACACGCACGACAAGCGGCGGCAGGATTCCTCGATGCTCTTTTCCTTGCAGGCGAGGCGGTACATGTTGGCCGTCGGGCCGCCGAGGTCGGTAATCGTGCCGGAGAAGTTCTTGGTCGTGTCGCGGATCAGCTCGATCTCGCGCAGGATCGACGGCTCCGAGCGGCTCTGGATGATGCGGCCTTCGTGCTCGGTGATCGAGCAGAAGGTGCAGCCGCCGAAGCAGCCGCGCATGATGTTCACCGAATAACGGATCATTTCCCAGGCCGGGATATGGGCCTTGCCATAGCTCGGGTGCGGGGCGCGGGCGTACGGCAGGTCGTAGACGTTGTCCATCTCGTCCATGGCCAGCGGCAGCGGCGGCGCGTTCAGCCACACATCGCGGTCGCCATGGGCCTGCACCAGCGCGCGCGCATTGCCCGGGTTCGATTCCAGGTGGAACACGCGCGAGGCGTGGGCATACATCACCGGGTCTTCGCTGACGGTTTCGAAACTCGGCAGGCGCACCACGGTCTTCAGCGCCTTTTCGCGCAGGGCGGCCTGGCGCTGTTCGCGCGTCATGATGATGACGGGTTTGACTTCCGGTTCCGGCGCGGCATTGTCGAGCGCGCAGGCTTTCGGGTCTTCCAGCGCCATCGCGTACGGGTTCGGCTGCTTGTCGATGCGGCCCGGTACGTCCACGCGGGTGGAGTTGTGGGTCGACCATTCTTCGTCCGGCATCCAGCCCTGCGGCACCAGGAAGGCGGTACCGCGCAGATCGCGGATGCTCTTGATGCTTTCGCCTGCAGCCAGGCGGCGCGTGACGTCGACCAGGGCGCGTTCGGCGTTACCGAAGATCAGCAGATCGGCCTTCGATTCGAACAGCACCGAGCGGCGCACCTTGTCCGACCAGTAATCGTAGTGGGCGATGCGGCGCAGCGAGGCCTCGATCGATCCGACAATCACCGGCACGCCGGGATAGGCTTCGCGCACGCGCTGGGCATAGACAGTCACCGCACGGTCCGGCCGTTTATTTGGCTCGGCGTTCGGGGTATAGGCGTCGTCGGAACGGATTTTGCGGTCGGCCGTGTACCGGTTGACCATCGAGTCCATGTTGCCGGCGGTGATGCCCCAATACAGGTTGGGTTTGCCCAGTGCGCGGAACGGGTCGACCGAGGTCCAGTCCGGCTGGCTGATGATGCCAACCTTGTAGCCCTGCGCTTCCAGCAGACGGCCGACCAGCGCCATGCCGAAGCTCGGGTGGTCGATGTAGGCGTCGCCGGTGACGAGGATGATGTCGCAGGAATCCCAGCCGAGCGCGTCCATTTCGGCGCGGGTCATCGGCAGGAAGGGCGCGGTAGCTGCGCGGCTGGAGCGCTTGGGCACGCTCGCGAAGAGATTGGCTGGGGAGTTCATTGGCCGGCATTGTACCGGAATTCCCCGTCCAAGGCTGCTCACCGCCTGGAAAATTGCTTACATTTCAATGACTTGTGGCTGAGCAGCCTCTATTTCCAGCGCTTCAGATGCCCATGTTCGACAGGATGCTGCCGAGTTCATTCAGCGTAGTGGCCACTTTCGGATGGCGCGCGGTGAAGCGGGCGCTGAGTTCCTGGGTGCGCGAACCGAGGCCATAGGTGTTGACGTCGAGGTCCTGGTCGGCGCGGCGCTCCAGCACCTGCTTGATGTCGCCATCGAGCTGGCGCAGCAGCATCTGCAGCTCTTCGTCCACCTCGTCGGTTTCCGACAGGCTGCGGTGCAGGGTCTTCAGGCGTGTTTTCAGGTCTGGATCGCTCAAGTTCTCGTTCTGGTTCTCGTTCAGCATGGTGTTCTCGCTAGTTGGGGAAGCGGGTTTCGAGATACAGCTTCTCGACCTCTTCGCGCGCCCAGGGCGTGCGGCGCAAAAACTTCAGGCTCGACTTGATGCTCGGATCTTTTTGGAAACAGTTGATGTCGATCCGGCGGCCGAGTCCGTCCCAGCCATAGTGCTCGACCAGGCGGGTTAACAGCGATTCTAAAGTAATACCGTGCAGGGATTGAACACTCATCGCTTGGGGATTTTTTGTCGTGGTGGGAATCGGGTGTTTATACACCGGATTCGGGGGGCGGTGGGGTGTGCGTGCGCACGAAAAAAAACGGTGGGCTCGAGAGCCCACCCTACGTATTCCGGCAATTGTTATTGGTTGATTCGTACGGTGTACGCATATCCACGAAAACGCGTGGGCACGGGGCGCCCACCCTACGATCGCGACGGCCAGCGGCTTCGACAACGTAGGGTGGGCTCTCGAGCCCACGCGGTACAACATCAGATCAGCCGCACAGCGGCCGACAGATTACTCCCCCGTCAACCCACGACGCTCCAGCAACGGCTGCACCTGTGCATCACGCCCGCTGAAATTGCGGTACATCTGCATCGCATCGAGCGTACCGCCGCGCGACAGCAGGGTCTTGCGGAAATGGTCGCCGTTCTTGCGGGTCAGGCCGCCGTGTTCCTTGAACCAGTTGACGGTATCTGCATCCAGCTTCTCGGCCCACAGGTAGCCATAATAGCCGGCCGAGTAGCCGCCCGAGAAGGTGTGCGAGAAGTAGGTCGTGCGGTAGCGCGGCGGCACCGGTGCGAAGTCGACGCCGGCTTTCTTCAGTGCCTCGGCTTCGAACGCCAGAACGTCGGTCGGGATCTGCGATGGGCTCAGCTGGTGCCAGGCCTGGTCCAGCAGCGACGCGGCCAGGTACTCGGTGGTGCGGTAACCCTCGTTGAACTGTTGCGAAGCCTGTACCTTGTCCAGCAGTTCCTTCGGCATCGGCGCGCCGGTCTGGTAGTGCTTGGCATAGTTCGCCAGCACTTCCGGCCAGGCCATCCACATCTCGTTCACCTGCGACGGGAACTCGACGTAGTCGCGCGGCACGCGCGACAGGCGCGGGTATTTCACTTCCGAGAACATGCTGTGCAGCGCGTGGCCGAACTCGTGGAAGGTGGTGCGCACTTCGTCGTAGGTCAGCAGGGTCGGCTCGCCGGCGGCCGGCTTGGCGATGTTCAGGTTGTTCGCGATGACCGGCTTCGTGCCCAGCAGCTTGCTCTGGCCGACGTGGGCATTCGCCCAGGCGCCGCCGCGCTTGTTGGCGCGCGCGTAGGGGTCGAAGGTGAAGATCGCCAGTTGCGAGCCATCGGCGTCGAACACGTCGAAGGTGCGCACGTCTTCCACGTAGGTCGGCAGGTCCTTGCGTTCCTTGAAGGTCAGGCCGAATTCCTTGTTCGCGGCGAAGAACACGCCATCCTGCAGCACGCGGTTCAGCTCGAAGTAAGGACGCAGTTGCGAAGCGTCGAAGGCGTACCGCTGCTGGCGCACCTTGTCGCTGTAGAAGTTCCAATCGTGGGCGGCGACCTTGAAGCCACCCTTTTCGGCGTCGATTACCTTCTGGATCTCGGCCGCTTCCTTCTTCGCGTTGTTCACCGCCGGCTTGGCGAATTCGGCCAGCAGGCTGTTCACGGCGCCGGTGGTCTTCGCGGTCTGGTCTTCCAGGTTGTAGGCGGCGAAGTTCGGGTAGCCCAGCAGCACGGCGCGTTCGGCGCGCAGCTTGGCAATCTTCAGCACCACGTCGCGGTTGTCGAACTCGCCGCCGTGCGAACCACGCGACAGCGATGCGGCCAGCAGTTTCTCGCGGGTGGCGCGGTTGGTCAGCACCGACAGGCCGGCTTGCTGGGTGGTGTTCACGACCGGGATCACGAACTTGCCGTCCAGGCCGCGTTTCTTGCCTTCGGCGGCGGCGGCGTCGATCTGCTTGTCGGTCATGCCGGCCAGCTCTTCGCGGGTGTTCACGACCAGGGCCGAGGCGTTGGCTTCCTTCAGCACGTTCTGGGCGAACTGGGTCGACAGCGCGGCCAGCTCGGCGTTCATCGCCTTCAGCTTCTGCTTGTTCGTATCCGAGAGTTGGGCGCCGGCGCGCACGAAGTCGGTGTGGTAGCGCTCGAGCAGGTATTTCGACTCGGCGTCCAGGTTCAGCTTGTCGCGCTTGTCATACAGCGCCTTGATGCGCGCGTACAGCTTCGGATTCAGGCGGATCGCGTCGCTGTGGGCAGCCTGTTTCGGCGCCAGTTCCTTGGCCAGGGCTTGCAGGGTGTCGTTGGTGTAGGAGCCTTGCAGGGTGCCGAAGGCCGAGCCCACGCGGTCGAGCAGGCGGCCCGAACGTTCCATGGCGACGATGGTGTTGTCAAAAGTAGGCGCCGCCTTGTTGTTGGCGATCGCTTCCATCTCGGCCGCTTCCTGGCGCATGCCTTCGGCGAATGCCGGGGCGAAGTGCTCGTTCTTGATCTTGTCGAAGGGCGGGTACTGGTACTGCAGGGTGCTGAACTTGGCGAACGGGTTCGAGGCTTCCAGCATCGAGGCCGGTTGGGCGTAGGCCAGGTTGGCAGCGGCGACGCTGGCGGCGATCAGCAGGAGTTGGGGACGGGTCATGAGGTCTCTTGATTTATGGTGGTGCGGTGAAAATGGGGGTTCTTTCTGTGCTCGCTTCCGCGTGGGCACGAGTGCCCACCCTACGTATGCAACGTTCGTTGCCGTATCTAACGTAGGGTGGGCACGCCGTGCCCACGCGGAACAACGATCATTGTTGGCGGTGCAAACCGAAACACCGCCAACGCCAACCATTACTGCGTCAAACCACGACGCTCCAGCAGCGGCTCGATGATCGGATCACGCCCGCGGAAATTGCGGAACAAATCCATCGCATCGGCTGTGCCGCCGCGCGACAGCAGGGTCTTGCGGAAGTGGTCGCCGTTCTTGCGCGACAGGCCGCCGTTTTCGGTGAACCACTGCACCGTGTCCGCGTCGAGCTTTTCGCTCCACAGGTAGGCGTAGTAGCCGGCCGAGTAGCCGCCGTTCATCGAGTGCGAGAAGTAGGTCGTGCGGTAGCGCGGCGGCACCGGGGCGAAGTCGACGCCGGCATCCTTCAGCGCCTGGGCTTCGAACGCCAGCACGTCGGTCGGCACCTGGGCCGGGGTCAGCTGGTGCCAGCGCTGGTCGAGCAGCGAGGCCGACAGGTACTCGGTGGTCACGAAGCCCATGTTGAACTTCTTCGAGGCGACCACTTTATCCAGCAGGTCCTTCGGCATCGACGCGCCGGTCTTGTGGTGCTTCGCGTAGTTGGCCAGCACTTCCGGCCAGGTAGCCCACATCTCGTTCACCTGCGACGGGTACTCGACGAAGTCGCGCGGCACGCTGGTGCCCGAGAAGTGCGGGTACTTCACGTCCGAGAACATGCCGTGCAGCGCGTGGCCGAATTCGTGGAAGGCGGTGCGCACTTCGTCGTAGGTGAGCAGGGTCGGTTCGCCCGCGGCCGGCTTCGGAATGTTCAGGTGGTTGCCGACCACCGGATGGCGATCCAGCAGGTGCGACTGCGACACGTACTCGTTCATCCAGGCGCCGCCCTGCTTGTTGGCGCGCGCGTACGGGTCGAAGATGAAGATCGCCAGCTGCTTGCCATTGGCGTCGATGACGTCGAAGGTGCGCACGTCCGGGTCATACACCGGCAGGTCCTTGCGTTCCTTGAAGGTGATGCCGAATTCCTTGGTAGCGGCGAAGAAGACGCCGTTCACCAGCACGTTGTTCAGTTCAAAGTAAGGGCGCAGCTGGCTTTCGTCGAAGTTGTACTGGGCCGAGCGTACCTTGTCGGTGTAGAAGGCCCAGTCGTGGGCGGCGACCTGGAAGCCACCTTTTTCAGCGTCGACGATCTTCTGCATCGCGGCCGCTTCTTTCTTCGCATTGTTCACGGCCGGCTTGGCCAGTTCGGCCAGCAGCTTGTTCACGGCGGCCGGATTCTTCGCGGTTTCCAGTTCCTGCGAATAGGCGGCGTAGTTCGGGTAGCCGAGCAGGACGGCGCGTTCGGCACGCAGCTTGGCCAATTTCAGCACCAGGTCGCGGCTGTCGAATTCGCCGCCGCGGCTGCCGCGGTTCATCGACGCCGCCTGCAGGCGCTCGCGCACCGCACGGTTGGTCAGGCTGGAGAGTGGCGGCTGGATCGTGGTGTTGACGATGGCGATGACGTACTTGCCGTCCATGCCGCGCTTTTTCGCTTCAGCGGCGGCGGCGGTAATTTCGGCGTCCGACAGGCCGGCCAGTTCTTCGCGGGTGTTGACCACCAGCGCCGATGCATTCGCTTCCTTCAGCACGCGCTGCGAGAACTCCGATTGCAGCGAGGCGATCTGGCCGTTGTAGGCCTTCAGCTTCTCTTTATCGGCGGCGGACAGCTTGGCGCCGGCGCGCACGAATTCCTTGTAGTAGCGTTCGAGCAGGTGCTTGGCTTCGGCGTCCAGGCCGAGCTGGTCGCGCTTGGCGTGCAGGGTCTCGACGCGCTTGAACAGGCTGGCGTTCAGGTAGATGGCGTCGCCATGGGCGGCCAGCTTCGGCGACATCTCGCTGTCGACGGCGTTCAGGCGGTCGTTCGTGTTGGCGGTCTGCAAATTCGAGAAGGTGGCGGACACGCGCGACAGCATCTGGCCCGAGCGCTCCATCGCGACGATGGTGTTCTCGAACGTGGGCGCCGCCTTATTATTGGCGATGCTGGCCACTTCGCGCAGCTGCTCGCGCATGCCGGCTTCAAAGGCAGGCGCGAAGTGCTCGTCCTTGATCTTGTCGAAGGCCGGGTAATTGAACGGCAGCGTGCTGGGCTTGGCGAAGGGATTGGATGCATCCAGAACGGTACCGGAACCGGCAGGGGCGGCGAAAGCGGTGCCGGCGAATGCCAGGCTGGCCGCGATGATGAGCATGGTTGGGCGTTTCATTGTCTCTCTCACGAATTCGACTTGGGCTGCCCGCGGGATCGCCGCCGACAGGTGCGCCGGAGATCATAGCAGGCTTTATTGCCGTATCGTCACAGTGAAACAAACTGCTAACAAACGTGTATAGACAGACGTAATGACGGTGTTGTCGCGCAGTCCGCTGCCTATTTCTCGAAATTCTTGCGGTATTCGCTGAAGGGTTCCATGCCCATGGCAGCACGGCGTTCGTCGATGTGCTCGATGTCCTCGACCGGCAGGGGTAGGGTGGGCTCTCGAGCCCACGCGGTACGGCGCATGCACGCCACGCGCCCGAGAACAAGCCATGTTGCCGAGATATGCGGTATTAAATGGCCGTGCGGTACATTGCCGTACGACCGCGTAGGCTCGAGAGCCCACCTTACGAACTAGCGCGGCCTGGCCCACCCTGCGGCCGCAGGCAATCAATAATGCGGCGGACGCTCGTTGATCGGGTTCTGGCCGGCTTCCTGCAAATTGCGGATGTGATCGGCCAGCTTGGCGATCATGGCTTCGAGCTGGTCGATCTTGCGTGCCTGCTGGTAGACGGTCTGGTTCAGCGTGTCGACCAGGTCTTCCTGCAGCGCCAGCTTGATTTCGATGTCGACAAAACGGTCTTCTTGGTCCACGGCGGGTCCTGTATTCAGCAAATTAAAGAGCGGCATTATGCCGGGTATCGTCTACCGTACGGTGGGCACCCCGTGCCCACGCGGATACGTGCGTGTGCTTGCACCTGCGGCGGTGGCTATTCGCTCGGGAGATATCCGGCGGCGACGGACGCTTGCATCACGCCCTTTGGATACGGTGCGAGCGGGTTTTTACGGCCACGGGTGCAAGCATCAGCACGTAACCGCGTGGGCACGGAGTGCCCACCGTACGGGTTACGCAACGGGCGATTCGAACAGGCGGCACTACGCCGGCGTGCCCGGCGCGTCCGGCTTCGGCGTTGCCAGCAGCGCCTTCAGGCTCGCCAGGCGGTCCTTCGGACTGATGATCTCGCTTTCCTTGGGCGGTGCATCGCCCTCGTCGAGCGCCATCTCCTTGATGAAGCGCGACGGGTCGCAGTGCACCAGTTCACCCGCGCGCTTCCTCTTCTTGCACCAGGTGATCTGCAAGGTACGCTGGGCACGCGTGATCCCCACGTACATCAGGCGCCGCTCTTCCTGGATGCGCGCGGCGATCTTCTCGATCGGGTCGTCCGGGTCGCCCTTGTGCGGCAAAATCCCCTCTTCCACGCCGACCAAAAACACGTGCGGATACTCCAGCCCTTTCGAAGCGTGCAGGGTCGACATGCGCACCGCGTCCGGCGTTTCGTCCTGCCCTTCGAGCATCGACATCAGTGCCACCATCTGGGTCAGTTCGAGCAGGTTCTTTTCCTCGCCGTCGCGCTCGCGCCCGCCGCGGCCCCGTTCCTTCAGCCAGTTGGTGAACTCCATCACGTTCTGCCACTTGGACTGGGCCGCGCGGTCGTCGAAGCTTTCGTACAGGTAGTGCTCGTAGTTCATCTCCTTCATCATGTCGTCCAGCACCTCGGCGGCATGGTCGCCGCTGCCGGACGGACCGGGACGCGTGGCGCGGTCTTCGAGGTCGTCGATGAAGCGGCAGAAGTCGCGCAGCGGGTGCAGCTGGCGGTCTTGCAGGCGCGCCTCGATGCCGCCCTTGCTGGCCGCCTCGAACAGCGAGCAGTTCCACTGCTTCGATACTTCGCCCAGCACTTCCAGCGTCGCCATGCCGACGCCGCGCTTGGGCGTGGTCACCGCGCGAATAAACGCCGGGTCGTCGTCCTGGTTCGCGATCAGGCGCAGGTAGGCGATGATGTCCTTGATCTCGGCCTTATCGAAGAAGCTCTGGCCACCGGACATGGTGTACGGGATGCGCTCCTTGCGCAGCGCCTGCTCCATCACGCGCGCCTGGTGATTCCCGCGGTACAGGATCGCGTAATCCGACCACTTGTTCTTGCGCTGGAAGTGGTCGGACGAAATCATGATCGTCACCTGGTCCGCTTCCTGCTCGTCGTTCTGCATGCCCAGCACCTTGATCGGCTCGCCCAGGCCATGCTCGGACCAGAGCGACTTCTCGAAGATCTTCGGATTGTTGCCGATGACGGCGTTCGCCGCCTGCAGGATGCGCGTGGTGGAGCGGTAGTTCTGTTCGAGCTTGATGACGCGCAGGTCGGGGAAGTCGACCTGCAGCGTCTTCAGGTTTTCGACGGAGGCGCCGCGCCAGGCGTAGATCGCCTGGTCGTCGTCGCCGACGGCCGTAAACATCGGCTTCTTGCCGATGCCGGTGACCAGCAGTTTCACCAGCTCGTACTGGCAGGTATTCGTGTCCTGGTATTCGTCCATCAGCAGGTAGCGCAGGCGGCGCTGCCAGCGGTCGCGGATCGGGTCGTTATTCCGGAACAGCTCCACCGGCAGGCGGATCAAATCGTCGAAGTCGACCGCCTGGTAGGCCTGCAGCGTGGCCACGTAGCTGCGGTAGACGCGGCCGGCCTGGGCTTCGTCCTCGTCCTTGGCTTGCTTGATGGCGTCTTCCGGGTCGACCAAGCCGTTCTTCCACAGCGAAATCGCGTTCTGGATGCGGCGGATTTCCTGCTTGTCGGTGGTGAGCCCGAGGTCGGAGACGATGGTGTAGCAATCGTCGCTGTCCATGATGGAAAACTTGTCCTTCAGGCCGACGCCGGCCGCTTCCTGGCGCAGGATTTTCACGCCCAGCGAGTGGAAGGTCGAGACAGTCAGCTGCTTGGCCTGCTTCGGCTGCTTGAGCAGCTTGGCAATCCGCTCCTGCATTTCGAGCGCGGCCTTGTTGGTGAAGGTCAGCGCCGCGATCGTGCGCGGATCGTAGCCGCAATGCTCGATCATGTAGGCGATCTTCTGGGTGATCACCCGCGTCTTGCCCGAGCCGGCGCCGGCCAGCACCAGGCAGGGGCCGTCGAGATAGAGCACGGCTTCGCTTTGCGGCCCGTTCAGGCCGAACTGTGGTGCATTGGACATGGGAATAATTTGCGGGGGAACAGCCGGGTATTGTAGCGAAGCCGGCGCGGCTGTGCGCGGTGAAGATGCTGCTTTCTGACACCTTCGCCGGTGGTCTCTGGTTGATCCGCCAATCTTGCTGTGTGGATTTGCAACGCTGCTGTCTCGGGGCGGCTGCGCAGGTTGAATTCCGGCGCATCGGCGGCATATGGTCTGCTTCCAGTGCGATCGGTTACCATCGCCCCCTTTGCGCCCCGCGCCTGCCTTCGAGTCCGAGACCCATGAAATTTGAACACCTGATTGAAATTAACGACCTGCTCAATCCGTTGAGCGACACGATCACCCGCGAACAACTGTGGCGTGGCCTGGTGATCCGCGCCGAGTCGCCGAAACTGTTCGTGCCGCACTTGGACGAATGCGAGATCGGCGAGCGCGAAAGCGGCAGCTTCAAGCGCCGTCTGCGCTACGGCGACCTGGTGGTGCACGACACGGTCGTGCTGACCCCGCTGCAGGAAGTACGCTACGAGGTGCCGGCCCAGGGCGAAATCCAGGCATCGACGCTGACCATGCGCATCGAGGTGCCCGCCGAAGCACGCCTCTACATCCGCTTTTCCTACGACGACGGCACCGGTGAGCACACCGATC
>Ga0265780_10000763_pt1 | contig 48306 bp, 68 predicted proteins | sample P1T30metagenome_FD_192432 | JGI IMG/M metagenome (GOLD analysis project Ga0265780, IMG submission 192432) | Plant litter microbial communities from East Loma Ridge, Irvine, California - P1 T30 | ecosystem: Environmental > Terrestrial > Plant litter > Unclassified | place: USA: California... | reverse complement strand
GCTGTTTATGTATCAGGAGCTACTGTACTTCATATTCCTCTTCTGTCTAATCCGGGATTAGAGGGAGCTGATGATAGTTTGCAATTACATTAGGCTTGACGGCTTTGATACTGCCATACGCTAGACAAGCTGCTAAATTAGCAAGACCACCTCCTGAGTTCCGGTCAAATACGCATTTACTCCTAAAACGACCTTTACGCCAAGATATCTCTGCATCGACGCCTGCCTCAAGCAGTACGAGCAATAATACAGAGATACCTCTGATGGATATGGAGGAGACGCTGGAACCTGGGGAGAGAGAGGAACCTATGAGTGGATTTATGGCTTTCAAGGCTCTAGGAATAGCTACGGCTGTTGTCTTTGGTTCAGCTGGATTTGGGGCATTCGCAGTAGCCAAATTACTGGGAGTGGACAGTGTATGTTGCCTCTCTTCCTTCCAACCCATAGTTGTGAGCTGATGACCAGATGGAAGGATTCGCGTCGAAAATGAGAGAAGGAGTTGATAACAAGATGCCAGGTTTAACGGGCGGGATACGCAAGTATGGGGAAGAGCACGACGAATTGGCAGAATTATTGGATGATATGGCGATGGAACCGGAGGAATTAGAATTGCAGCGGACGATACGAGAGAGTCAGACAAAGCCTTCATGATGATGTTATGATAGGAATGCATGAACTTGTACACGGCATGATGCTTCTGACTGATTTCATTCTGATTTCTCGTATAATTTCCTAGATTCCGTGGGGATAGCCTAGATCTTCCTGTGCTTCCAAGCTTCCTTCAAACCTTGTTCACTAATCGTCAGTCCAGTCTATTACGATACCAATCTGACCTACCCAGCCTTGGGCTCTGGAGGAGGATTCCTATCGGCCAAAGTCCCCTCCTTAGCCTGCTGAGTCAAGACATTGTGGGGAAGATCCATACTTGTCGACGAAGCGCCAGTCTCATGGGATGGTTTCATGGAAGGGTCGGCCTTGGGTGTCGCCTCGGCCGAATAGGCGGAATCCAATTTAGAAGGAAGAGCTTCAGGTGGTACGTCCTAGTCATTAGCTCGGACTCAGCAATCTGCCTACAAGACACGTACATGACCCTTCTCGGCGGCTTCCGAGTTGAATGTCTTGGAGTAACCACCAGGAGGCCTTGTGGCGTATCCTCTCTTCTGCTCTGCTGCTTTTGAGGGAAGGTGTGGTTCGGGAGCGGCATTGCCCTTTCCAGAGTCTCGCTTTGAGGCCGATTTGTGCTTTAGATGAGGGCTCTGATCAGATTCGGGTTCAATGTCTTTCTCGTGTTTAGGTTCTCTCGACTTGGGTCCCGCATCAGACGATGGCTCCACATTGGATCGGGCAGAGGTGTGGAAATGTTTCTGATCTTCAGCGCTACTCCGTTGCACTACGCTCTGCTTGTAGTTCAAACTCACCTTGGCTCCCTTGCCGATATTTCCAGTCACGACGTTCTTGGCCATATCGGTATAACTTTCTCCGGCAGCATCAACTTTCTCGCCCTTCTTCGCTCCTCCAGCTCCTTGTCCTCCTACTTGATCCATGAAAGCCCCGGTTCCAGCAGCGGAATTAATCTTCATTTCTCCTCCCTTGTTCCCCTGTCTCGCAGCATCGAAAGGTTGATCTTCCCCATCCTTGCTTGGGTTAGATCGCGCTTCTTGCTTGTTTTGTTCTCCGCCTCTAGCAGCGGATGACTGAATGTCTTTATCTTTATGGATTGGATCCTTTGATTTCTGGGTCACATGACCTTGAGTCGACGGGGTTGTATCGGCCTTCAAGAGTGGGGTGAATCGAGTGAATGATCGAGTGTTTGATCGGAGTTGAGTCCGAGCGAGCTGAGTAGCTGGGCGCAGGAATGACATTGTCGAGTATGGGTATTGATGATGAATGAATGGAATATGGTTGGATACGATGATCTCAGCAAGTACTAGTATTTGAATCGCTGATCTAAGGTTAGGCTTAATTGCCGAGGGTTGCATCTAGATGACTGAATACGTCATATTCGGTTACATCCGGGTATCCTTCTGTTCTTCTGGCTCCTGTGCATGCCAAGTAGAGTAGAGTGGGGTAAAGCGATGAATAAAGCATGCTTGCTTCTAGCCACCATACATATACTGACTATACTGACCAAATGCTAGACCTTAATGATCGTGAGTGTGTCTGAGACCATCACGAAGCTGACAAGAGTCCCACCGCCTCCTCCACCTTATGCTCCGGCTACCCAAGTCCGTCATGGTCCCGCGAATATGTCAAGCCTGCCAATAAATGTTCTTCATCGGATTATAGCATTCACGTTGGATCACAAAGCCACGCCTAGTAGATTCATGGGTGGTGAAGAAGAAGAAAGAGTTCGTAGGATATTTCAGCTATTCTACGGTCTAAGAGGTGTCGATAGGCGTTTCTATCTTAGTATGTCCTCCTCTCTCTTCTAGCAGTAGTGAATCTGATGGACAGTCTCAACGTCATTACTAAGGTCACTCTACCTACCGACATATACATCAAGTATAAAGCGAGGAAATACTTCATCGCCAATACCGGAAGTATCACTTCCACTGGAAGATGGTCCTGTACAGACTTCCGTACTGGAGTATGGGAAAAGAGAAACAGCTATTTTGGATAGGTACATTGCTATCAAAGTAGGGGAGGAATTGAGGAAAGTGGAAAGTGATCTCAGTGAAGAGTCCGGTGGATTAGATGAGCTGTTCCATCGACATCAGGTAAGTCTTCTCACTCAATCACTTCGACACGATTTGACTCGGATCACTAACGCTTGAAGCCATGTGCACGGATGGAAGATCTCCTTCTCACCCTTCCCACGTCAATCGTTACTTTGTCCATGACCTCAAATTCACCAAGATCCTTCCCCCTCTCCCATTCGAATATCGCGATAACCCTGACGCCCTCTTGGGTTCAGGTCATATTACATTCCAAGCCGGTTTGGGAACCTGGCAATCGATCCAAGGAGCTTATTGTGGAGGTTAGGCGGGAGCAGACACTGGAAGGGTGTGCGAAGAGGGTGGAGCAGGGACTGGATGATGTACGGAGAGGTTTAGTCGCTTGGGGTGAAAGGGTTTGGTAGCTCAATCTCCCTTTATGTTGTATCATCGTTCTCCATCACCCATGTATTGCTTGATGCTATCCTCTAACCCAGCCCCCATCCCTTCTTGCATGCATGCATGCGAAGACTACGACCTCTGCCTTGAGACCAGTCAAAGCAGCCACGTGTCGGGGTTATCCGAGTGTGGCATCTGACCTAACGCTGACGCGCACCGTTGATCGTCCACCTTGACTTGCTCACCTCCTACTCTATACGAATTCCGACCATAATGCCAGGTCTTACTACAGCACAGGTAAGCTCAGTGTCACTTGTTCATGTACCGGAGCTGATCAGTCAGGTCACAGAGCTATCAGCCCTCAATGTGTGCGTCGAAGCTTAACCTGACATTTGATACCAAAGCTGACATCAAGCGTTGTACATCCTCTCGTTCTCCTCTCGGTAAGCTTGTTGATTTCTCACGACGATACAACCAGCTAACAACCAGGTCGTCGATCACGCACATCGAACCCAGATCTCTAAAAGTAAACGTGTACTTGGTCTCCTACTGGGCCAGAACGATGGAAATACGATAAACGTCGCTAATTCGTGAGCTGGTCCTATCCCTTTTAAGCAAGCAAAGAGCTGACATATAGCTTTGCGGTTCCATTTGAGGAAGATGAGAAGGATCCAAAGACATTCTTCCTAGATTTAGATTATGTAGAGGAGATGTTGAGGATGTTCAAGAAAGTCAATGGTAAGTGGATCAGACCTTCCATCTGGGTATTTGGGTTGAGCTGACGGAACAGCAAAGGAACGCCCTATTGGTTTCTACCATACCGGACCCCGACTCCGTTCCTCGGATTTGGAAATCACGGAACTGTTTAAACGATTCTGTCCTAGACCTGTAATGGTTATTGTGGATGTCAGGGCCAAGGGAGGAAGGGGAGATACTGGTATTCCCACAGATGCCTACTTTGCCGTCGAAGAGATCCGTGATGTGAGCTTTATCTTGCCTAAACTAACACGATTCATGCTGACGAGTAGGACGGAACAACGACTCAACGTACATTCACACATATCCCCACATCGATCGAAGCCGAAGAAGCTGAAGAAATCGGTGTCGAGCATCTCCTCCGTGATGTGTCGGCTTCATCATCCGCACCATCATCATCACTCTTGACCGCCCAATCACTTTCTACACGCGTAGCTGCTCAACTTCAAGCTCTAAGGGGTCTACATACTAGATTAGCGGAGATTGGAGAATATTTGACTCTGGTCAGGGATGGTAAACTGCCGATTAACCATCAAGTCATTTATCAATTACAGGAGATTATCGGGCTGTTGCCTCAACTTGGCGGAGATGTGGATTTGGGCAAGGCATTCAGGGCAGGTGTAAATGATCAGAGCATTATCGTTTATTTATCGTCAATCATCAGGACCGTCTTGGCACTTCATGATCTCAGTACGTATTCTGTCTTATGACTGTTCGCTTGGTCAAGACAGGAGTTTTGCTAACCCCCTAGTCGAGAATCGAATATCGAATGCTCAACAGGAATTGGAAGATGTCAAATCACCTGAATCGAAAGAACATGAAAAAGCAGCAGAATTAGCAGGAGTAACACCCGAGGAAGTAGCAAAGGCAATCAGAGAGAAGGAGGAAGATAAAGATGGCAAGTAGAGCATATAGACAGCATACCTATGTGTAGAGGTGGTGTTCATTACGATGGTGATATGTGACTTTGACGAGATCATGCATTGTGAATTACTAGGTCCAAGATAAGATGTGGTATTACAAGCGAAGATGACATTTGAGCAGTGGTGCACTGGTTCGTGGGGATGAGATTATTGTAGAGGCTCGCGACTGATTGTTAGCATGGTAAGAAAAGAGCCAGATGAAAGACATACCTAGAAGATAGCTTGTTGAGGTGGATGTAGACATCGGTACCATATCCGTCCATTGAGATTAACCGTAAATCACCACCGAAGAATCGAGCATAGAGTCTAGAAAGGGGTAGACCGTATCTGGTAATCAGCATTGATCTGTAACAATGTAGAATGCAGAAGAGACTCACCCGAAACCAGCCATTGGAGCTGTGAAATCCGACGCTTCGATGTTTGCTTCTAGCCCCGCATCACTCATCGTTGTATATAGATATCTATAATCAGTTTGATCCTTTTTGATAGTGGGATGGGGATAGAGAGGACTCACGTCCAAATCATAGGTACGGCAGATCGAGGGATTCCACCTCCTTCATCACTGATCTTAATTGTAATATCCTCACTTCCCTCCACCACGACGACTTTGATAGGTGGGAATTGATCTTCATTATCGACACCAAATCTCTCTACTACAGCTCGAAGGGAATTCTTGAGAAGCTCAAAACAGATATGTGAACTAGATTGTCAGGTCACGGGATGGTAATCGAGGGAGGAAAAGGAAGAAAGGACATACAGATGACCTGGGACGTAAGGGAAAGAAACGTCTTTTGGACATAGAAGCTGAATTGGAGGACCTTTGAATAATGCGTAGTGTTCTTCACAGACGTATCGGGCGTTCTCAATCGCTTCGTGACATATATCGTGGACATTCTGTCCGTTAGTCCGAAAAGACTCCAATGGCCGAGAGCTACTTACCGCTCTTGTACAGATAATTCCGACGTAATCCTTATGTGGTTGGAGCGTATTCAGCGCGACATCTGCAGCTTCAGCTACTAGATCCAAGAACCGAACGCAGGGCGACTGTCAAGCACAAGAGTAGACTCACGCTGCCCGATCAAGAACCTAATTCCAATACGACTCAGATAGAACCTATCCAGCCATTCCTGTACACTCTGATCAATCCTACCAGCTCCTCTTTTTCTCTTCCATTCCAGTACTCCTTGAGCAACAGTCGTAACAGTTGGATCATGTCTCTTTTTGATATTTTGCAGTAAATTTGTAAATCGGTCATTATAATCGTGTACTTCCGGTGGGTAAATTGTCCCCTTGGGTGGTGGTGAGAAATATCTGTCATCAGTTTTCAAGCAAATCAAGTGGAGAAAGGGTTGCATACCTCCGCTCGATTGGGATTCGCATACGTGTAGCATTTCCCGACCCAGCTCCATTTGATCCTGGGGTCCATGCCTTATCCATTGCTAGATTTGAGCCGGACGGTCCTTCGTGCATCAAAGGATCAAGCGATGGATTCTCTGTAGCCTGTGGGAAATTCGGATCCCTCGCTGGTCAGCTAGATTTACATCTTCACCTTGTAAGGAGACATACTGAGAAGACATTTTCAGAGTATCTAGGAGTTCTTGACTCAGATTCGGTCTTTCGAACGTTACAAGCTCCTATTTCCATCAGTTTCATCATTGCAACGGACACGAACAGGGACATACCTCGAAAGACTGAGCATACCACTCTTTAACCTTTTCTATACTTGGCATTTTATTCAGTCCATCCGGAAGAGCATCGAGTTCCGCTATACGATGCGAGAGCCTTATCGGTAGCTCCTCAGAGAGGAATTGGGAAGCTTTCAGTAGTGTACCCTGGGAAGGGTTCTGGCCGAATCGGACCATTTGCTGGAGAGAGACTGTCTATCAGCTAACTGTCTTTTCTACCAAGCGTCGGACAGCGCGGAAATCAAACATACCTCCAGTCTGTGGAAAAGCTGCGAAATGATTTATACGATCCCATAGTGCTCCTGTGATCTTGAATCTCGACATGGTCAGACGAGCTCTTGTCCTCTATATATGTGCTGATATTTCGGCCGAACTGTCGGTTGTGTGGTGAATGGCCTCGTATGGCGAGTGGTGTGGGGTACTTGGAGGGAGATTGCTACGGTCTACTGGTGCCTATTGCTAGATGTCGCTCGTACAGTATGAGACTGATGGTATGAATATGGACTAATGTATATGACTCGGGATCGTCATTTGATATGGTGAGTTACTCTAGATCTAATGCTAAAGCGGAATCAAATTGTGTTAGTACCGAAAGCCGATCCGGGTATCACGGGGAACGGGTAGCCGGATTGAGTCAAGTATCGTCCACAGCCTATGGGTGTAGAGGGGGTACTCGTAGGTCTGCATGCATAACGACTGGTCCTGATGAAGTTTGGCACATTGTTGATCACAGACTCATAGAAAGCCAACGACTGAACAAGAGGTAGATCTCAAATACCCATGCCAAGCAAGATCACCATTACCATTACCGATGATGGCTCGGTGGATATCCGGCGGTAAAGGACCGAGAAGCTCCACCTGACCTCCACTCACCTCCACCTATCTACTTCAACCCATAAGCAATTCGCCGGGACAAGTCTCGAGGTCTTCATTCCCCCCGTGTCATCAACAACCACAAACAATTCATCTTGCCCACAATGAGAATCGTATTCACTGGAGGATCAGGTAAAGCAGGTCGACACTGTATTCCACACCTCATCGAAAAAGGCCATCAAGTCCTCAACCTCGATCTAGTTCCTCACCCCGATCCACGAGTCTATACTCTTAAAACCGATTTGACCCAGTCTGGGCAGGTATTCAATGCCCTCTCGACTCATTTCAGCATGGACGAGTATTCACTCCCTTCGTTACCTGGAGTCGACGCCGTCATCCACTTTGCGGCTTATGCGAGGGATTTGATCGTTCCTGATAACGAGACTTTTACCGCCAATGTCACTAGCACCTACAATGTCATCGAGGCCGCTTGTAAACTTGGGATCAAGAAGGTCATCATCGCTTCATCCGAGACCGTCTACGGAGTCTGTTTCACCCAAGGAGAATCCGATTACAACAGCTGGCCCCTTGATGAGGGTGAGTGATTCCCTCATTGTGATCTCACAAGCTCAACTGATGACTAGACACATACGACTGTAACCCGGAAGACCCATATGCTTTGTCCAAGCTATGTGGAGAGAGGACCGCACGAAGTTTCGCTAGAAGGTTCAAGACAGATATCTACGTCTTCAGGATTGGAAATGTAGTCGAGCCTCATGAGTATGAGAAAGACTTCCCAACTTACCTCGCCAAGCCGGAGAGTAGGAAGAGGAATGCTTGGAGTTATATTGATGCGAGAGATCTAGGAGAAATGTGTCATTTGGCAGTAGGGAAGAATGGGCTTGGGTTCCAGGTGAGTCATCATCACTTCAGCGTACTTCGTCTGGGATGGTCAGCTGATGATAGGTGTTTAACGCTACCAACGATACAATCACGCTTCATGGAGTCAACACCACCGAGTTCTTGAAGCAGCAATCGCCTAATGTACCATTCACCAGGGAGTTGGGGGAGATTGAAGCTCCATTGTCTAACCGAAAGATCAAGAAATTGTTGGGTTTCGTCGAGCAGCATGACTGGAAGAAGTACGTCAAGGGCCAGTAGAAGTCGCGCAGATAGACATGTTACAAATAATTATGTCAAAAATTATACATGCATCAATCACTGCTTGTTTCCTGAACCCTTTACTGGGTCATTTTCTCGTACCTCTTGCCCATAGTCTCCTGCCACTCGCTCACAATCGCATTACCTGGACCAGCCGTGATTGTTTCTTTGCCCTCATCCCACCCTTGCCTCACCTCATCCATAAACTCCTCTTGCGTCAACGCGATTTTGTTCCCCTTGTGTCGTTTATTATCATCCGGATCAACCCTCTCCCTGTGCAGATCCGACTCTACAGCGGGAGGTACGATCTCTACAATCCTAATCTTATCCTTTCCAGCCTGTTTCACTTGCGTTCGTAGATTTGTCGTAAAGAAATGAAGCCAAGCTTTCGCCCCGTTGTATACCGGATTGACGACGCTAAATGGTACAAATCCAAGGACAGAACTAACATTCATAATCACACCTCCTTTTTCCTTTTTATCGAAATGTTCCCTTATCATCATCACTGAAAGATGCATTGGACCTCGAATATCAATATCGATTTCTTGATCGGCCTTCTTCAGGTCGAAATCGTAATCAGGTCCGAAAATTTGGAAAGGTCGTTGAACACCAGCATTATTGATTAAACAATCGAGTTCGGGGTGTTCTGAGGTGATTTTGGAAACGAATGAGGCGAGAGATGAAGTATCCCCAACGTCTAGTAGGTAGTAGCCTGCAGCTCCGATTTCGGATGTGGTCGCTTTGAGGGATTCTTCAGTTCGACCAGCGAGTAGTACTTTCTTTCCTCGTTTAATCAATTCTACAGCCATCGCTTTGCCCTGTAATGTCGGTGATCTTCCCTCAATTCTCAAATAACCGTTAGACTCACCAATCCTCCAGCACCACCAGTAACCAGTGCACATTCGAAGTCTAGTGTTTTGGAGCTCATACTGATTGATGATTGATGATTGATGATTCAGTGTTCTGAAAGAAAGATTCGTCACCTATAAATACCTGGACGTTGGTTGCACTACGTGATGTCATCAACCCATTCACCGGCATGAAACTGCGTCGCTCGGCATGATCTGAACCTCTGGTTCGAGATGAAAGCGGGGGAGCGATGTGGACGCTCGACATCCTCGTCTACTTGAGCAAGGTTCATGCATGCATCTCGCCATACGTGATGGGGAGACCACACGGTAGATGAGCGAAGGCTACCTAATCGCGGCTATAGCCGGGTAAGCGCGTGAGTACGAAGCCGCACACATCACACACTGCGCTGCTGCGTCATGCATCATTGAAAAGATGATTGTCTCGTTGTCAACGAGCACCGCAGCTCCTGTACGAGCTACGCAAAAAACCTATAAACCACAGCACCTAATAGGATTCGCAAAGGACTTTTGGCTTACTATGAAACACCCTCAATCGTTCTCACTTCGGCCTACTGCGACCTGACGATGGATGAAAAGGCATTTGTGGGGGTTACAGAGAATGCAAAACGGAATAGACGGATACTCAGCATGGTGATGGTGGTCACGGGAGCCATTGCTGATGCCTTCATGACCAAAGGTAGGGATTTGAATCTACTGTCTGGACAGTTGCCGGAATCAAACTTTGCGTGGCCGGTGTTTGGGTGATATGGCGATCGAACGCGATCGAAAAATTGGGAAGTACGCCTGGAGTAATCACAAGTGTGCCTGCATGTACTCGGTCAACGTTATTCAATGACCTTTGGAACAACATGAGCGACGCTATTGTTCAAAGCCTGATCCGTGCTTTTCATTTCACAATGTCTTGGCAAGACCGTCACTTTTCAATTCATATACCGTCATATAGTACCAGCTGAAGATCTACTAATAATGTCTCTCGCCATTGCAAGGCCTCTCTCTGTGTCTTCTCCGCATGTAGGGTCCCTTCTAGATAGCTCGAGACACTCTAGTAACGCTTCCCGCTGCTCTCTTTCGATTCTGTCCAGTGTCGGTAATTGGCCAGGAGGAACCGAGACTGTAACCGAGGGATGACGGTGTAAACCCAGGAACCCCAAGCTGAGACCGACGAGTAAGGCTTGCTCCTTGTAAGGTTGATCTCGCAGGCTCAACAGATCTCGGACGTCTTCGGACATTAGGTTGATTGCATCTTCAACGCCGATTGGGTGACCAAAGATGATTTCTCCAATTTCCCAGAGTCCGAGGATGTCTTGCCCATTTCCGAAATCGTCTAGTCCTGCGCAAATGTCATTTGAATGGTGCAAAGCCGGGAATCCCAATTGAGCTCTGATAACGCGAAGAATCGACATGCCCAGCGGCGAAGCCAATCGCGACGGGGACAATGGGAAACAGTCGAGCAACAGAAGTGAGGCGAACCATACGGGTGCCATTCTGGCGGTGCTGCTGGCGCAATTAAAGACCTGGGCTGAAGGAGGCCGGCTGCCGGTGTCTTGAGCGATATCATAAGTGACATGATCGGCGAACCTTTGCGCAAAGGAGCAATATACCCCAGGTTGAATAGGATGGGGTACTAGCCCAGCAACCCAATCCTTGACGATAGTCACTTCAGATTTGGAGAATGCTCCAAACATCCTGCCGCCCCACTGCATCTCCCTCACCAGTCTACTCTTTTCGACGTCTCCTGCCTTGACTAATGGCCGGTATGTCGAAAGTGCTCGGGTGAATTCTATCGATTTCGGAGGAGTCATTGTATTGGGGTCAAGCCACTCTTCCAGCGTTTCGCCGGCCACACGTATTCGGGACGGGCAATGCATTCGCCGTGCAGCTTTCGACTTTGCGAGAAATAGTTCAGCGACATCTTGTTCGGCCCGAGTCGGCAGTTGTGCTACTGCTCTAGGCTTGTATCGGGAGCCGACCCTTTCGAAATCGATTGGGGACCAGGGAGTAGTGGGAAGTCCTTCCGCTAACACCATCCCAGCCTGAATCCTCCTCCACGCCAACTTTTGCGATTCTCCCTCCAGCTGATTCAGATAAGTTTCGACGGCCAAGCGTGCCATTGCGGCATGTCCAGAATGCGGGTTGTCGATCGTAATATGCAGAGCGAAATAAGAGTCGTCGATATCCAGCTCTCTCAGCTCGTACGACGTCACCAGCAGGTGATATGGTAAGGTCTCGTAGGCCATATTGAAACCCAACGACTCTGGGAAAAATTCGGGTGACAGTAATCCGATGCATTGTTGGGCGACAGCAGCCGCCCAGCATCGTGGAATACCATGATCGATTGCCGACCCGTCAAAGCCCGGCTGATCTCCTCGCATCGCTCGACCGTCCTTATCCCTACCTCCTAAACCCAGCGAATCTATCAGTCGGTGATAAATGTAGACGTGATTCTTGTCGATATCCCCATCGCCAAACTCTTCGGAAATGACCTGCCAGGCGATTCTCGCACTTTTGCGTTCTTTGATACTGGGTCGTAACAGGATTCCAGATACCCAGCTTCCGTCTACGTACTTTACACAAGCTGCAAGGCGTAGCCATTCGTGTGCATGGGCTGAAGTCGGGAACAGCTCCCGTGGACCCCCGGCCCACCTTCTGGCGAGGTATTGCTGATACTTGTCAGCACCGGTGAGGTGAGCGGTTTCGAGTAGTCTTTGAAGAGCGGACGAGGAATATTCGGGGATAGAGAGGATTGATGTAGGATCGGAGTGGGAGGCGGCTTGAATTGTCTCATCAAAGAATTCGATCAATCGGCTTCGAGCGGATCTGAAAGCCTCTGCAAAGATTTAGCACAGCAAGTCGAAACCGGCTTACTCACCAGGGTGGTCCTCGACATTCTGGAGCTTCCGATACAGATCCTTGTCTCTGATCATCTGTTCCTTTCCTTCGACATCTTTCGGAATATGCAAGCTGCCAAGGCTAGGAAAAGCATCTATGTAGCCGTCGGGCTCGAAGGTTTCGTCTGGGATTGATTTATCGGCCTCTAGATGTCCTTTTGGCGGTAGTATCTCAAGTCGCGTGGAACGGGCAAAACGACGAGCGAACAAAATCACGACGACGATCAACAAAGACCATAGAACCGCGGCATCGCGTACATCGATCATTGTGAATTGAAGCTGAGGAACGAGAATACTGTATGCTAGATCGTTGTTGGCGAAGCGCGCTTACATGTAGCTCGATGAGCTGTCTTCGGGATTGCCTCATAGTGAACTTTAAGTTGCTGACGTCCGGGGCACTTGAAGCGATCGCACCGATTCTGACACGCATGGGAGGTCACGAACGGTCAGCGAGGAGTTGCTGATGTCAAGAGCAGGAATCGTGCCTTACCGGATCTTGGCATTGCCGTGAATGTTTGGATTATTCCACACATAGAAACGATTATGACAGGTGGCTGTGACCCTACAGTGGGCAGTATCGCGGCACTTTTCATGGCACTGTCCAGCGGTGATTGTACATCATAAAGATAGCACAGCAAGTAAGGTCTTGTTAGTAAATGCTGCGATCATGACGCATTAGTGAGCGCTGCTTATCATTCTGCCCCAGCTGAGGTGCGACGACGATCCTCAGCAAGCCAAGCATATGTCCGAGACCTCCACTGAGATCAGGTGAGGGTCAACTACCCAACAAGCGACATGGTCAAAGGACTGACACTTGGCTCTGGGGTTTGCAGAGGCCAGCACGTTTCAGAGATTTGGGCCAAGGCATCAACTGCGCCGGGATGTCGGAAGCGGATGACGCCGCCTTTGAGGGCCCGACGAGTGTCACCTGTGCTCTAGTAGTGATATCGCAGCATTCACAGTAGCAGAGTGAAGCGAAGACTCGGCGCCCTGGACCGTCATTGTCAAAGAAGCTGAATGTTCTTGACGACCTCCTTTAGACTTCCTTTCCGTCAATTCTCCACATATCGCACAACGATGTCGCCAGCCAACTGGTCGAGACTCATACGATTTAATCCAAAATCGGCGCCATCTCAGATCCTCATTGGTGAACCTGTCGATCGTGAACTTGATGTGGGATTAGCTTCGTACAGCTCTGAAGAGATTAAAGTCAATGTTTATTCTGGAAGTACCGTTCTAGAAGCCGGACAGCAGACGGGCAAGGAGGAGGTAGTAGGCAGATTGCTGAGTCCGTTGGCGAAGCATGAAGTGGGAACGATCAGATGTATCGGCTTGAATGTGAGTCCATAAAGGCTCGTACGCAAATGGCTGATGATAGTATCTCACCCATGCCCAGGAAATGGGTATGGAGACCCCTGATGTGCCAAGTGTGTTCATGAAACCCTCAAACTCGCTTGGAGATCCATATCCAGCTCCTACTATCCTCCCAGCTGCTTTTGTCAAAGATGATGCGGCGGATCACGAATCAGAAGTCGCTTTGGTGATTGGCAAGACCGCCAAGAACGTTTCGGAAGAGGATGCTATGGATTACCTCCTTGGGTACGTGGTGGTCACTTGCAGAAATGGAGACGAACTAATGATCCAGGTACACAGCAGCAAACGATCTATCTTCAAGATTAGCCCAATTCGCCCAATCTCAATGGTGTTACTCCAAGTCTTTTGATGGGGCTTGTCCCATCGGCCCTGCTCTCCTGAATGCCACACAAGTCAAATCAGTCAGCGACCTTACAATCCGGGGCGAGCTCAGCGGAAAGACGGTGCAGGATATGGGTCTACAGTCAGTCTCTTTTGTGCCTACTCAATCGATGTTGACGTTCAGTGATCTGATCTTCTCGATACCCAAAATCATCTCATTCCTGTCACAAGGAACCACCCTTGATCCTGGAACTGTCATCTTGACTGGGTACGTTTCACTTCATGGATCGTGGTATGTGCTGACGACTAGAACCCCACCTGGTGTAGGCTGGAAAGCTAACCCTCGACGAATGCTGAAGGAAGGAGATGAGTTTAGAGTCTTTGTCTCACACGGAGTCGGAACTTTGATCAACAAGATCGAAGAAGAGAAGTGAGGATACGGACGGATAAGCTTAAAGCAAAAGATGTCTCGGACGCTTGGGATCGCCTGCACATTGTAAACTACTACTGGCTGCTGCATACTTCTTGCCTGATACTAGTGTACTGCATACTGATACACACACTCTCACATGTACAAAATAACACAGCCTACCGACTACTCGTAAGGAATCAAACCAGCAGCCTGCTGAGCCTTCTTAGTCAGAGTCGGCTTGCCGTATGGGAATAGGATATTCCATTCCTCGGTACTAGATGCTTTGGCGATGAAAGTGCAAGGATCGTGGGAAGTACACCATCCTTTGTTGAAGTATTCGATCTTCTTCTTCCTAGCTTCGTCACTGAGGAAAGCGTCGGGCTTGTAGCATGTATCTGTTCATCAGTCTGCACCCTGTTTCATGGCGAGCTTGTTACCCACAAATTGCCATTCGATGATTCTGTTCTTCAGGAGCAGCTCCCCAGTGAACAGTCCTCGAGTCCCAGACGATGAAGTCTCCAGGCTCAAGGCATGGTTTCTCGATGTAACATCCCCTCTCTGCCAACCAGGCCATTTGCTCGTCATTACACTTGATGTGATCGTGAGAGTCGTACGGAGCCTGCACGTTAGTATGGAGGACATAGTGATCGAAGGATAAACTCACCTGCTTGTCCTCGAAGTAGTCCCAGATCTCCTTGAAGTACTTGGTCGATCCAGTAACGACAGTCAATCCACCATCCTTGGGGCCGTTTGGTAAGAGGTTCAAGATGCCCTGGATAGAAGCCAGCTGGGGCTTCAAGGGAGATTGATCCATGTGGGGCCAGGGCGCTCCACCGTCTTCCAGCTGTTCCTTAGGCAAGGGAACTGAGAAGTTGCTACCATCTAGCAGTGTCAGCACTACCAACACGAGTTGGACAAGGGGCTTACCATAGCTGACAGTGAGTTTGTCTGTTCCCCAGATCTGCTCAAATATATCAACAACCCCCGGCTCAGTCTTGGCGTCCCACACGAACTGGGCATGAGCGACCGAATAGGCCGAGTACAGTCCTCCCCTGAACAATCAGCATTGTCGATCGCGATCGTGGGGCGAGAAGTTGGCTCACTTGTTGCTTCTGGGTAGGTTCTCCTTCCTCCAGGTGGACGGATCGTCATGTTTATAACCATAGCCAAAGCCCTCGAGCCACTTGTTGGCTTCTTTGACGTAATGAGCGGCTCGTTCTTCCGAGATCGCCTTTGGGATGATCGCCCACTGACTCCATTAGCGTGCACTCTAAGACGTAAAAGGGCAAACCTACACCCTTCTTATCGAGGTCCTTGATCCACTGGGGAGAGGCGTCGGTTGTAGGTGCGGCAGTCACCGTAACATGTGAGAAAGGGTTATCCCAAGGGACGGAAGGTGGTGGTGCAGTTTGAACTTGAGCCATATTTACAGGTGTATGATTTGTTGTTCGAAAGCAGGAGAGGTGAATCGGCAAGGTGCTGACGTTGTATGAAAGTATATATACCCTGCTCCAGAGGGGAGGTGGGGTTTTTAGCAGGACCGGCGAGAATGTACCGATGCCGCCGACAACCGATCAGGGGCAAGGTCAGAGACTATGATCTCCGCACGAGCTCCGCCGAAGTGGAGGGGACGGTACTGGGACGGCATCGGTATTAGGTCGGACTCTGGTCGATATCCGACCGCCTGAGATGGGATTACCCTGCCGTCTCCATTTCCAGTCGGGGAACGTAAATTCACCGTATCGTCCATCACTGACATGAAACTGCGATTCATCCTGATAGGAGGCAGCGACTGGTGGGTCAGATATTAGCCTCGGGCATGGTACAGAACGATCATGTAGTGTGCTTGCGCCTGTCCCTGTGAACTGAACAGGTCTATCGTGCCGCAACATCAACGTGTAGAAGTTGGCTCTGTCGGACCCCCCGGGCATTGCCAATAACCATGGCCACTCTCCAGACATTGAGTTGCAGTGGCGGGGAATGTACCTTCTGTGGTGATGTTTCTGGATCGACGAGCGACCGCCTAGGTGGGGCGAGTGATCCCAGACCGAGGCGGTCATTGCACGAGTCCGACCACTGTTTGCGAGACAATCCTCAGAGACAACCGAGAAGACAGCAATAGCAGCATAATGCATGTACCCAGTATCCCTATAGTAGAGCAGACAAATATAGAATATAACGCAGCGTCGAGGCTACTCTACCCCCGAGTAGACATTTACAATCGGTGACCAGAGATCTCGTCCTGGTGACCAATGTCGACCTTCTCGATATCCTCAGTCTTGCCCTCGTGAACACCGACTCGCTCCATACCAGGAGCGACCCTGACGTTGGTGTCACCGAACAAGAGACCAATCTCCTCGAGGGTCTTGTTCTTGGTCTCAGGGAAGAGGAAGTATGAGACAATTGCGTTGGAGACGTTGGTGACGACGAAGACCATGAAATATTTCCATCCGAGGACATCGAGACCGAGAGGGGTGACTTGCCCGATGATGACGTTGTTGAGCCAATTGGAAGCGGTGGAAGCGGCGGATCCCATAGCTCGCAAGTTCATGGGGAAGATTTCGGATTGGTAGATCCAAGAAACGGGACCGAACGACCAGCCGAAAGCCCAGGAGAAACAGAAGAAAGAAGCGACACCGGCAACACCAGCGCCAAAGTTGGAGTAACCAGGCTGGCTGAATTGTTTACCGATAGCTGCTTGCCAGGCAAGACAGATGGCCATCAGGATGGGCCCGACAATGAGAGGCTTTCTTCGACCGAGCTTGTCAACGATGAAGGTCTGTGACGTCAGTGACTGAAGGTTGATCGTCAGAACAGAGATGACATACGATGAAAATGAAAGTGGTAACGACACCCCAAGCTCCGGACAGACCGTTGATCATCAGAGTAGTCTGACCCTCGAAACCAAGCTTGGCGTAGATAGTAGGACCGAAGTAGGCTCCGACGTTGACACCGGTCCACTGGCACATGGCTTGCACGAGACAACCGCAAACAGTTCGATGAAGATTGGGCCTGGTGTTCACGAGATCCATGATATTGGTGGATAGGTTCTCTCGCTCCCACTCGATCTGAAGCATCATCTCTTGGAATTCCTCCTCAACAATCTCGATATGGGCGGATCGTCCACCGTGGAGTCGGATCATGGTGGCCTTTGCCTCTTCATCTCGACCTTGCTTGGCGAGCCATCGAGGAGAGAATGGTAGCAAGAACATGCCGCTGACTGGTCAGTGGCTGCTACATCATGTATAGGGGCAATCTTACAATAGAAGCGCGACGGCGGGGACGATCTGGATGGCAAGAGGAATTCGCCATTGGGCATCGGAGTTGAGGAATCCACAACCGTAGCCGACCCAGTTGGCAACAAAGAAACCCCATCCTGTTTTGTCAGTCCATGATCTCTGCTCAGAAGTGCGGGCGACTTGCCAATCATGAGCTGGGTCCATCCGGAAAGGAGTCCTCGAGCGTGTGGTGGCGAAATCTCGGCCTGGTACATAGGAACAATCATCGACAAGACACCGATAGACCAACCAGCGATAAATCGACCAGCAATAAGCATACCGACGTTGACGGCAGCAGTTTGGAGAGTACATCCGACGATGGCAATGACGGAACCGATCTGAATGGTCCTCTTTCGTCCAAATTTATCAGCAGTCCAACCAGCCATGATGGCACCGAAGAAAGCGCCCGCGGCGAAGAGGGAGACAATGGCACCAATGACTCCAGCCTTTGGCGCCTCGAAGTAGTCATGGAAATGTGTGTAAGATCCCGAAATGACGGAACCGATGATACCAGAGTCGTAACCGAAGAGGAACGATCCAAAAGCACTGGGCATAAGCACTGTTCGCTCTGTGTCTACAATGGTACTCACGCAAAGATAGCAGCAACGTAGTTGATCAATGCTGGTTTGGCGTCTCCTACGACTCTGCCAGAGGCTGGCTGAGATGGGAGGTAATCGGGCATGTTGAGAATCGACAACGAGTTGGGCAAAGAGGTGAAAAGGGTGGTCGAAAGTTTTGATTCGGGTCGAAGCGATTGAGCTTCTGCAGAGTCGGGGGGAGTGTGAGGGGCTTCTAGAGGAACAGCATGCCCCTCTATATATGTTTATCAGTGGATCAGCTGGACTAGATGGACAACAAATAGACCGCAGATCGCGGCACAATACCCTGGGCCGGACCTGGCCAAATCGCCGCTTGCTGCTGGGGTCTTGCCCGTACATCCGGTCTATGCATGCAATTGACTTGCCTCTACCGCTCATCGGGTAATGCAAAACAGCGAATGCATTTACGACATGGAATTCGAGGCTTAAGGTACGACGAGCGCCAAGGGCGATGAATTGGGTAAAAATAGGGAACTAGCTCCGATCTACCGAGATCTGTAATAGCAGCAGGCACATGTGCACGTCTTACCGACCGGGCTCCGCGCTCGTGGCCAGGCTGTTCCGGTCTCATTCCCCGCACAATCAACCGCATATCATCTCGTGTGAGGCCGGATGACCATTTTTCGCCCAAAAAAACCAATATCCCGGGGTATATCACACCATGTGATTGGTGGCTTGCCTAAATGTAGCATTCTTGAGCTCTGGGTCTCCGTGCTCCCCGACCATTGCGTCCGAAATTACAGATCCGCGATCCCAAATCATACTCGGTCTAGCACCGATAGGCTGTTTTCTGCGGTATGATTGGCAATTATGGGTCGGAGGTTCACCGAGAATCCGAGCTAGGCTAACTCAATCTGGAATGCAGTAGTGGGATTTAGCCTCGCGGGCTATGGATGATCCGTGGCGATACAATGAGGCAAGACATCGAGACCTTGCTAGCCTTCGGCATCTCGATCTACCGACTAGCGTCTGGAACGCTCCCGTTATTGAATGGCTGGACGTTTTCTAGCCACAAAGGTGGCACCTCGGCTTCTCGGGCAATGCACCAGGCCCCGTTGATCCATGTGCGCATTGTAGAGCATACAAATTTACCACTAGATCATCATTGTCGACGGTGTTTGTATGTAAATGAATGGGGTGAAAAACTGCGACGCCGATAATGCTTAGGCCACACGCCTGTACCGTATGCATTCTTACATTCCTGCCTCGCCGAACCATTAGAGATGCCTAGCAACGGCAATTCCCTGCTGACTGATCTGGACATCAGCCGAGATCGCACCGCTCAGTCCGAAACGTACACGGATCTTGAAATCATCACCACCTTTGACCAGCATACAGATGTCCTTGGCGATACCATTCCAGAGTTGAGCTCCGTCGAGATCATCTTCACTGGCCAAGTTAGAACCTAAACACCTGTACAGGGAAGGGGTGGTTAAGGACTGACTCGAAAAAGTCCAATCCGTGGTTGAAGGCAGTCGAGAGCAACCATATACCTTCATCTTCCGGATATTGACCCTACATGATCAGACCCAGTGTTTTCAGGAGAGATCTAAGCGTACTTGTTGACCGGCCGGGCCTTCGAGCACCGAGATGGCATGATCCATAATATTGATCATCCTTTGCTCGGCCGTCTTGTCATGAGCCTGACTGGTAAGGAGCGCTCGAGTTGATCTCGCGTAGCGGGCCACATCCTGGAATGTCTCAAGAGAAGTCGATTGGTGTAACTCTTGATGCAAATGCCAGGTCACTGCGGAGTTGATCAGCTCCGACCAGCCTCATAGACGTACAGCTGGAGGGACAGGCGGGATATCGCGATGCGATATCCAGAACCATCTCTAAAGTTTGGGTTCGATCGTCAGATCGTGGCCATGCAATGATTTCCTATCATGTCAGCGCCCTTGCTGTCTACTTGGGGGTGATGCTGACCTTGAGAAAGGAGTCCAAGTTTTCCCAGTCTTGATCTTCGCAACTGAGCTCGGTGTGATAGACATCTATCATCTTTTCCATCTGAGGTAAGGCTGCGAGTGCCGATGATCCCGACTCGAGCGCTGTCTCCACCGCTGCTCGACATCTCGGCAGATATCCTTGAAGGTGGTCGAGAAGTAAAGCCTTGAAGTGAGCATTGTGTATGTGGGAATTGGTTGAGACATACCTTGTTGTCTCCCGCCTCCATGGCTCTGAACTCGAAAACCTTTCCACTCAAAACGGCAAAGTACCCAGAAGCCAGGTGACTGCAAACCTCCATATCCCCTTTGGCTTCCTCGAGGGTAGAATAGTCGATCATGAGCTGTGGTTTAGCGATTCTTGTCACTCCCACGAGCCGTCTTGACTGACCTCGACGGCCTTGTCAAAGACGGCGGTAACAAGTTCGGTAGCCCACTTCCTGCCTCCTTGGATGGCTATGTTCATAGCTGTCAACATCAGCCAGTATTACTTGGTCATGGTGTAGACTACGCTCACCCGACTTGTAAAGCCACACGACGTCATTCACGTTTCTGGAAGGATCATGGGTCTCGAGGAAAAGTTCGTGAGCTGTATGGTCAGCTTTGCCGGGTCTGAGCGATGTACCAGAGCCCAAGTACCGAACGAGGCTCTCGACATTTGCCGGCACATCCACTTCCTCATCACCTCCCAACTCGCTCAGAAGCAATCGTACTAGAGTCCTTACGGTGAGCAAGCTCCAAACAAGTTGAGGTGGACATACCTGATCAGGGTAAAGCCCTCGGTTTTGACTTCCTTGGCGACATGGGGGTCCTTTGCCGCGTCCGACAGAGTTGAAAGAGCTTTGATCAGTACTCGCTTGTTCTGCACTTCATCGGCCATCGATCTTCATGTATCAGCGCCAGTGATCACATGTGGAGCGCCTGACTCACGCCATAAGCTGTAGCTGAATGGGCTGCAGGTCGGGACATCGGCAGATATTGTCAATAGCTTGGATAGCTATATGTCAGCATGTTTCAAGCTCGAATGGTGGTCAGCACACCCGTCGACTCCTTATTCTGATGCAATGCGACCAGGAAATTGAGATACTGGGTAGCTGCTTGGTCTTGGGGACAGGGTCGGAGAACTTCCTGAGCCTTTGCGAAATCTTGAGACTGTATGTAGCACAACGCGGTCTTTCTGTACAATCAGCGAGACTCTCGTATTCATGTCATGACTCACCGTCGAATGATATGCTGGTTCGCTGGCAGTTCATCTTTTTGGAAGATCGGCTGCAATGCGAGCTCGTCTTAACATTAGCTGGGCTCCTTACCATCCAGTATCGACTCACACCACTGTACAGCAGTCTCATTCTGATTTTCACCACTGAAGTGATCACCCAGACCCCACACTATCTGTTCATGTCAGCAGCGGATCGAAGTCTAGGACAGGACTAACGGTCTCAACGGCCGGTAAGGCCTCTCCCATGTGACGAAGATCAGCTCTTCGGGCTATCACTGCGAGGTTAGGTGTAGATCTAGGGAGAAATCGAACTTAACTTCAATTGCACTTTTCGCTAACTTAATCGCCTTTGATGATTTCGCTTTGGCGTATGATCGAAGAAAGGTGAAGAGTCCGAGCAGCACCTCTTGCGAGAAGGCTTGACCCGCCTCACTAGCCTCTGCTGCCTCAAACATGAACTGGAGTGCCTCTCCTGATATATCATCCCTGCATGATGAGCAGGATTCATACAGCTTATGGCTCACGCAGGATCGCGGAAAGCAAAAGCGGCGAGAAGTCTAGATATCAGCAATGAACGGCGAGATATCGTTGACCTACTCCTCCACTACCTCTGAAGACCACACTATCTGAGATAGCAGGGCGTCAATACCTACAGCTCAGCATCAGACATCTGATTCGCACTCACTTGTAGTTATTTCGGCAGTAGACACATCGCTCAAGCGGAGGATCCTAAAATTCAAGATCGCTGATTCGCAGGCGACTTTAGAGTCCTGGCCGCTGTCAGCTTATTCCAGCGAGAGACTCACCTTTGAGTCGACCAATTTGGTCAAGTCATAGAAGAGAGCTTTAGCCCTTTCAAGCGCATCTGGGTCAGGCGCACCCATCACCAAGTGACATCGGACTACAGGTCAATCAAGGTTCCAAGTGTCTCGATCTCGACCAATAAATAAGGTCTCACCTAGACTTCGATGAACAGCAATGTTCAGGTCTCTCATCCAGTGAGTCGAATTCGCCTGCTTCTGTAGCCAATCAACGAGATGTAGACTGCGGTACAGCCATCCGACAGCTTCCGTCATTATATCTGGCTCTTCGTCCTTGCCTTCGATTCGGAGGTCGTCCCCCACCTCCCAGCACTTTGTCGCGATCGCCCGAACCTGTATATCAGCACAAGTCGCGGCTTGCAGATGAGACCGTACTGTGGCTGAGGAGACATAATGTTCCTTGACGAGGTCCGAATTGGTGAGCGAGCGGCGTTAATTTATACACTTACCTATCGCTTTATCGACAAATAAGCATCCAACTTGCGATAGCTGTTGCTTGATAGCCTACTCATGAGCGAACTTGACGAAGGAAGACTCCTTCACCCACAACCTCGACTCTGCCCAAGTAGTAATGAATCACGCATTCCACAGCGAGGTCGGACAGGCCCCCTTCGCTTCCTGCGGCCGGAGCGGTCAGGCCATTCTCGAGCTGAGCATTAGCGCCTGCGCAACCGTAGCTGCCTATACCCCCACCTCCGCAGCTGACAGGAGTACCTCATCGGCATCCCCATCTTGTCCTGTTTCTACTTGTCAACCTCATGCTTCGCTGATCGGTACTTACTGATTAGGTGTACTGACGTTACAGTAACCATATCAAGTCGCCTGACAAGGTCTATGTTCAGCGTGTCATGAGTACTACTTAATCATACTTTTTTCATCGGAATTGCCATCATCTGCGGCTTGCACGATTCGATGGGCTGCTAATCGGACTGTGGTCAGTCCCGTATCAAAGTGATGCAGCCTTACTCTGAGCGAGTGTAACATCGGCGTCCGTGACCTGCTCGACTCGACCTCTCCTTGCACTCATCTCTTCGATTCTGTTGTAGATAGCGGTCCCCTCTAGATCTAGCCGATATCCCATTTCCTTCACTTTCCCATCAATAGCCTTCTTCATGGCGACTTTCCTTTCCTTGGCGAAATTGGCTGTCGCATCGTGAATTGGCTCGACGAGGCTTTTGAGGTGTTGTATCTGAGTTTCATCAAGGATCGAGAGGTCAGTAATGGTGGTGAGGCTTTGCTTGAGTCGCAGCGAATGCTCTAGAACAACGTCAGCCTCCTCGGCGATGACCTCGATCCGACTCACGCATCAGCGCTTTGTAAGCTTCTCTTGTCATCGTCAATGTGGTGAATCAGGTATTGGTATTGAGGGAAACTGCAGTTTCAATGAGGAGCTTGATGGACCAAAGCAAAGGGTGATAGGTATGAAGGAGGAAGCTGGTTGCAATGGAGGGACATGAGTGGACATCGAAGGTGGAGGCAGGGCCTTTATACAGACCGCCCCTTTTTGTTGTTTTATCATGGTGGGAGTTCAGTAGCTCTACTTGGCTTCAATTTTGAGTACATCAGGGACGATTATGGCCAAGTCAATGATGCATATGTACTACACAAGGTATCTGAATCCCCTTTGAAGCCCCGAGATCTCAGCATCGCCCTCGAGGTGGATCTGGTCGCGCTTGTGGGAGTCCACGGGTCCTTCAGCTTCGGCAGCCTGTTCAGCGGCTTCGATCTTCTTGTTCAATCCGACCAGGATCTGTCGGAACCAGAAGCAGCCAGCGATAGTCACTGCGAACATTGCGATCACGATTCCGTACGACTTTCGGAAGCCGTTTTCGGGCATTTGCCACACGTACGATCCAGCGATGTTGCCGAGCTGAGAGAAGGCGTTGACCATGGCGATCGCGACCGCTCTCTTCGCAGGAGGCCTTGGGAAGCTGCTGCTAATCATCGAGTAGAACGTAATGAATCCTGCGTAAGAGCCGGCCTGAAGGAAGAGCGCGACGTATCGAGCGGCGACAACTTCAGTCGAGATCGATATGATAAATCCTACGAGCCCGAGACAGATGGGACCGACAATGTGCCAGAACTGAAAGTCAGCACGAGATAGAACGAGTATTTAGGATATTGTGGTATGGAGACGAGTGAGATGACTGAGCTGCCAACGGAGGAGTGGCGGAACAAGGGAGACTGCTAACCTTTTCCTGGGTCCGATCGGCATGCCAGGCATTGGCCATCGAGATGATGACCGAGAAAGCCCATGGAGGAGCACTCATGAGTAGAGTGGGGACATAGCTGAAACCAAGAGTTCCGGTGAGGGTAGGCTAAAAGTCAGTGACCACTCGTACATGTATACGCTTATCACTCACGAAGAAGGCGTTGAAACTCAGACCAACGACATAGGCAGTCAAGGTGAACATGAGAACGTAGATCTTGGTATCCTTGAGAGCCATTTTCAGACCCTCGAAAGCACCCTGTTCCTCAGAGTCAGTGTCGGCCTCTCCGACATCCTCCTCCATTCGCATTCTAGCAACGAGTAATTCGTCCTCGGTGAATCCCCTAGAGTTGGTGGGCAAGTCGGGTAAAATGAAAGCAGCTGGATCGTCAGCTTTGTAGCCTTACTCCAAAGGTGACAATATCTTACCAGAAAGTGCTACTCCCATGGTTACCGCTCCCTCGATCCAGAACAACCATCGCCAAGCGGCGTGACCAAGAGAGCCCTGCATGTTGGACAGACTGATTCGTCAGCAGATCCCTTGAGCCATGCGGGAAAGCCACTCACATTCCAGCGGCTACCAAAGCGGAGAAGGCATTCGAGATGAGATTCCCGGCAAAAAGAATGGCGTTTCGCAAAGTCAACTCTCGACGTGTGTACCATTTCGACAAAATGAGCAGAGCTCCGGGAAGGAAAGCGGCCTCTACGAAACCTGAAAAGGGATCAGCATTCCATCTTGGCGGCTTTGGTGGGCTGATACGGCGACATACCGAGGAAGAAACGACTGGTCGTCAGCAGAATCCACAAACAGATTTGCTCAAGAGTACTTACGTAGCGACCATACCACCAAAATCATTGACGACTCCGGAAAGAGTAGAAATAAGACCCCAAAGAAGCATCTACTGATGAGTACGAGCCAGAAAACCATGAAAAACAACTCACAGCAGCGGCGATATACCAACTAGGGCGAGAGATCTTGTTGATGATCATGTTACTGGGAATCTGCATCAAAATGTAACCGACGTATAGGATACTTAGACATGTCGAGTACTCGGTGTTGGAGAGGTTGAGGTCCTCTTGCAGCCCACGCAGACGAGCAGCGGCAATGTTGTTTCGGTCGAGGTAGTTGAGGATGTAGATAAGGACGAACAGCGAACATCTGTATATCAGCATAGATGTCGCATTTTCGCTGCTTTGACTCACCTGGCGTCGAGCTTTCGCTTGAGCTTCTTTTCAACAGCGATACGCTTCTCTGTACCGGGAGCGAGAGGGTGCTCGGATACTCCTTTCAAGTTCGCTTCGACAGCCGAAGCATCGTCGTTCTGAATGATCTCTTCGTTCTTGATATCGGCCATCTTGCTTTGTGAAAGAATGGCGGGGTGAAAAGATGAGGAGAGAACAGGTATTTCTCGGACCGACCCCGTCGTTTTATACCCCTTCGTTCCCCCTTCGATCACAGGGCCTCTCGTCGGCCCAATGAGCACAATTTTCCCACCCCTCATGATATCCCGTGCCCCGTGCCGCGCGGTCTGTAGCTCCGTTACCCTGCTACATCCGTTGCTGCTTGTGGGAAGATTCGAAAAAAATCTCTCGGCATCGCCCAAACGAGACCCGGTTCTGCCCATACTCAGGGTCATGGGGCTTCTACCGGCGGCAATGGGGTGCGGGCGTCTTGGCAGATTTTACTAATAACCTCCACATTTTCGCTTACATGGACGCCACCCAACAATTTGACGGTCTACGACAACCGGAGTGAGGGAATGAAGAGAGAACACGTCGCATGACCGGAAAAATGGTATGAACTCATTGCGGCTGTGAACGGATCTCTTTCTGCTGGCCGCGGACAAACCCGCTTGAATCTTCCAAATCACGCTTAACTCTTGGAAATAGACTCCTTCAGACCCTGTATGAAATCTACTCGAGCTTTTGCGTCCAGGTTCATCTCGGCGTGTACGCCGTCGATATGCTTCGCTTCAGTGACAGGCCCATACTTGTCACTTACCTCGTGTAACTGGACGTCGACGCCATCCCTGACCATGACATCTCTGAGTAGCCGAATTTCGTCCTCGAAAAGTTCTCGAGTACCGAGAGTCAAGTGCATATTCACATTTGCATCTGCCAAATATGACCAGTCTCCTTTTGAGGCTTTGGCGGGAGAAAACCAGACATTGCTCTTCATGAACGGGGCGTACCAACGAACAGCACTATCCACGGCGGTAGCAAGGCGCTTGGGTTCCAAGAAGTCGAACCAGGCATGCGTCGTGTAGCTTGGGTACGCTGGAGCGAAATCTGACCATGGAGATATCAAGCCCACTGCTTTTGGTTGTGGCAAGTCGATGACGGTGAGATATCGAGATAGGAAAAGGCATAAATGAGCTCCGGCCGAATCGCCAACGAACGTTATATTGGATGCGTCGAAAGTCTTGAGGAGATAGGTATAGGCAGAGAGGGCATCCAGTAGCGGGGCAGGGAATGCAGTCGACTCGTTCAGACATTTCCGATAGTTGACGGCTTTGTGATCAGCGATTCGATCATCTCAAGTAGCTTACCGAACACAGGTGTACCCGTTTCGATCGCCAGATCCTTCGCCAGTGGCTGCCACATTGGATGCCCTCGAACATAAGCCCTGTAATCAGCTTCGTGAAATCAATCCCGCATGAGATAGCCAACCCACCCTCCATGTATATAAAGGATGATCTGATCGGTCTTTACTCCCTTTGGTCTAAACCAGAATGCAGGTGTAATCTCGCCCTTAATCGCTGGAACATTTGCAATGCCCTTCCTCATACTATCCTCCACCGGGTGCAGCTTGACTACCTCAAAGTCGATCTCTCCTCTGCTGATGGCTTCCTTGTAAGGCTTGCCATCAGACGGGATACCCCACTGTTCCTGCTCCGATCTCGGCTGAGGAATGGTAGTACTGAATACCCAGCTCGTCAATCGCATCGAGTTGACAACTACCAAGCGTAATAACGACCACGGTGGACTGGTCTTGCGCTTGAACACTTTAAGGTAGACGAGATAAGGGAGTTCGGCGAGAAGAAGTGGCGGCATCAGGACTTTTGACAGTAGATCCTTCATGATACCGACGATGGGTAAGGGCGCTGATTTTGCCTTCGTGTCCGGAGTGAGCCGGATCGCTCGACTGTAGTCAACCTCATCGGAGCCCATGATGCCAAGGGGATACGCGGTATGGTGTACGAGTAGTCTGAAGACAGGATGATCTAATCTGCCGACGATTCGGTAGATCATCCCGGCTACGCGCCGGGCCGGAAATTCATTCTTGAATCCCTCGTGGTACGAGCCATCAGCATGCACAGAATTACTCGGACACATCATGCACTATGCGGGCGACTTGCTCAAACCAGCGTTCGCACAGACCATGAGTACGATAAGGTATGGTACGACATTGGAAATGGACCTATAGCCAGACCGTCTCAAGGGACCTCCCAGCTCAACTGCTCTTCTTACTCTCAGCCCTGACGAATGTGAATGGTATGGCATGTCAACAACTCTATGTATACTCCTCCCCATCCAGATCGACATCGACATCGTCTGTCCCTACGACCAATGTATCATCCGCTCGCGCATCTCGGTCTCCCTCACTCTCCGTCTCCGGCTCAGCAATGACTTCATCGTCTTTGGGCTGGTATTTTCCGTACATTGCCAGCCTGATGGAATCCAACATTGCACTAGTAACGGGCGCGCCTCTCGTCACTTGTCCGATCAAAGCCTGAGCTTGTCTCTTTCCTGCTTTACTGATCGACCCGTTCTCTTCCAGCATATTCAAGGCTAGACCGTACTCGCCGTGACGGACACACAATTGAACATAACCGACAGTGACTAGCCGCATATCCGAAGGGAAGATCTTGCTGCGCTCGAGGTACCATTCGACTAGACCTTTAGCTTCGATGATCCGATCACGGCGAGGCCTATTGAGTGTATCGCCTAGGATAGCGAGGAATCGGTCTGGGACGAATTGAAGGACATTGGCGGGCGGGAAGGAATCGACGCAAAGGTCAAGCAATTCAGCACGAGTTTGTTGAGATAGCGAGCTTGCGATCAGGCGTCGAAAGATCTTGCTCCAAAGCAATTGCCCTGTATAGTGAGTCACGTTTATAGGTGGTTCGCTGCGGGTCAATCCCAGGATACGAATAGCGACAAAGAATTCCTGCTCGGTGGTCTCGTGCCGATCTTGGAATCGTGTCAACATGGACGTGATGGCGACCTCCCAACAGTCGATGGTATTGAATCTCTCGCTCTGTACGATGGATTGACGGAATCGTTCGACAACTTCATCGGCTTTGTATCCCCATGAGAGCATATGAGCGAGTACAAGACCGACGGACGCAGGATCGAGGGGTATTTTCGGCGGTTTAAGTTGGAGGGCTTCCAGAACCAATTGTCGACTTCTCGGTCCTCTGTATTGAGAGAGACCGGCCAGCTTGAACACTCCTGTGAAGGTCTGCTGATTTGGATAACAGATTCCTGTACCATCCAGCCCAGCTCGCAAGATTTCGAAAGCTTGTTCGGCTTGACCTTGCCGCATAAAATAGTTTACTAGACATGTGATTGTCTTGACGCCAGCCTGTGGGAATTTGCCGGACGAGATAATCTGATACAGAGCTGGAACGGAGACCGGATCGTACATGGACAAGCTTTCGATACGCGCTGACAGCAAGTCGTCGTTGATGGGGATGCCGCTTCTATTAATCTCACCCCACAGTTCTTCTGCCGCTTCTATCGCTTGTTTCCTGATAGCCGCCGAGGTCTCCTGTTTCTTGACAATGTAGGCGAATGACACCAGGAATGCTCGATAGACCAGTGCAGATGGCTTGAGATTTCGCAACGGTATCTCCTTCTCCAGCATATTTTTCAGCCCGTCAAGGTCGCCTGAGCGCTTCATATATGCAATAAATCGCACTGCGGGTCAGGTCAACATCTGGTGCAATATAGCAAGATCGACTCACACCACACAGCTGTAGTGAATGGAACCTCCTCGTAATGATCTCGCTCACGTTCGTGTAAATCGTAAGCATGAATAAGTTTATTTGGTCCCACGGACAGATCGAGAAAGCGATTGTATAGCTTTTGCAGTGCCGGCCAATCTTCATTGAAATCGAGATCTCGCATTGTTCGCAGCAAAGCTTGAGGGTGCCAGATACTCAATACGAAAATGGCGGTATCGATCAATTTGTAGAAATCACGCCGTACGATCGCTCGCTCCGTCTCTGGCAGAGTCGGCAAGATTGAGCTCAGGACCGTGTCCATCATTTTTTGCGGAGAATTGAAGATCGGCCGCTGGGTCTCGAATACACTCATGATGACTTTGCCATTGATTTGCCCAAGCCGCATCATGGCGAATAGATAGGCATATGTCAATGGTTTGGGTCCGAAGCCCTCCAACCTGCTCTCATCTCTTGCAGCCTTGCTGCGAACTATGTGCCCACCCCGCGATTTGCCTTGAGCTTTGTGAATGGCGGTCTTGTAGTTCTCATAGGCGTTTGCGACAATTGCTGGATGTCCGGTTCGAAGTGCCGCGATGAAGAGAGTGTATAGACCTTTCCATGCGTCTCGAGCAGCCGCCTCGATGGCGATGTCCTCGAGTACCGCATAGTGCTCCTGATTGAAAATCTCCTCTACCCATTTCGATGTGAAAGTTTTCAATATAAACTCGCTGAGCTTTGCGAAATCGTTGGATTTGAGTAGACCCACTGCATCGAGTTGACGAAGCCGCGCCCATCCCCTAACCAAGTTTTGAACATCCTTCTTGTGGCAGGAATAGTTTATCTCACTGATCACAGCTGTGGGATCCGTAAGGGTAGTGACAAAGGGTATCGGAGGCGGTTTCTTGATATTGGGTATTACGGGTTTCGGTCTGAATTTGAAGACGGCATAGAGACGACTTTTGGCGGGGCAGCTTGGAACAGCAACTGAATGTCGAGCTGTGTTGGCCAAAGAGAGTCGAAAGGCGAGTGTAGAAGGTCCTGGGCCGGCACCTCTGCTTGCGAATGTGAGCATAACACTGCTGCTAGAAATCGCTGATCGATCTAGACAGTACTCAATGTCATAGGCGCCGGGAAGCCAGGCACAGCTTCGATAGGCATGCTGTCAGCCCTCCCTCTTGACGCGACTGCTTTGTTTTGCATTGATCCTCATTTACTTCATCTCATACCTCTGCAACAAGTAATCCTCCGTCTCATCAAATACATATTCCTCATTTGTACCAGTACCATATCCTATATCACCCAGACTACACCATCATGCTTTCCGGCAACTCAGGCGCCAATGTACCCGCGGATGTGTAGGTCTCCGTTCAACCGGTTCATACAGCAGGGTTGACTGATCTTCCAGGACCAATCCATTCATCGCAAAAGGCTCCACATCGCCCAGGAGGGCTAATGATGCAGACACTCTTTCATCACTCCGCGAAGGTATGCCCAAGATGGACATATCCTCTCGGGCAAACAGTGGTGATTACTCGTTCTCGCGAGAGAAAGAAAATGGCAAAGATGGGGCTAAGGGACGAGATGTGAGCATAGAAAGAAATCGACAGCCCTCACTGACGATCAGTTGGATCGATTTGTGCCGTCTAGGACCAACTCCATGTGCCAGTCTGGAGACTCATCATTATCGACTGCCCCGACTTTGGCCCTGGATCACGCCAATCCAGAAGGCTCGGATGACAAGCCGACAATTGTAGACGCTTCCACTACTTCGCTCAGTGCCTCACTGGGTATTCCAGGATCGAACAGGCGAATCTTGTCTTTCCGATCCGCCCCCCCTCCTGCCTCTCACGCCACATCCCACCTCGATCAGCAGAGAAACTACCTCCTGCACTCGACGGCGTCCACTAATCGTGGAACTACCACTACTGGTTCTGGTGCGACCGGCACAAAGAAGCGAGCGCCTCCATATGTTCCTGATCGAGTTCTGGACGCACCAGGCTTCGCAGATGACTACTACCTTAATCTCATCGATTGGAGTTGCTCAAACAGGCTAGCGATCGGTCTTGGTGATCTGGGTTATGTCTGGGATGCGGAGAGCGGTGGCGTCACTGCGCTGGGGGAGGGCTCGTGAGTTATCACACATGGCATGTGCTGACTGAACAGAGACGCCGAAATTCCCGTCACCGCCATGTCGTGGTCAAATGACGGATCTTACTTGGCTATCGGTAACGACGTGGGAGATGTCGAAGTATGGGATGTGGACGAGGGGAAACGGATGCGAGTTATGAGCGGACATAATGCACGAGTCCCTTCATTGTCATGGCACGGTCACGTATTGTCGTCTGGCTGTCGAGATGGGAGTATTCATCATCACGATGTCAGAGTTGCCAGGCACAAGGTCATGGAACTGATGGGCCATACTGCCGAGGTAGGTGATCATTGTTCCAGAATGAAGGGTTGAAGCTGGTGCTGATCGCAGGTGTGTGGTCTGAAATGGAGATCCGATGGACAGTTGTTGGCTAGTGGTGGTAACGACAATGTAGTCAACTGCTGGGAGTAAGTCCAAATGAGATGTAAATGCTGACGGCTAGTGGCCGAGTCGGCCAATCGGTATTACAGACTGGTGATGGTGTTCCTAGGGGTACCGCCAAGTGGACGAAGCGAAATCACGTTGCTGCGGTCAAGGTACGTGCTTCTGATGGGTGTCGAGCTGACGGCAGGCTCTTGCATGGTGTCCATGGCAGTCGTCTCTCCTGGCAACTGGAGGTGGTAGCGCCGATCTCAAGATCCATTTCTGGTCATCCACCACCGGTGCCCGAACCTCTTCTCTCTGCACCGATTCCCAAGTCACCTCGCTCCTTTGGTCTCCTCACTCGAAAGAGCTCCTCTCGACTCATGGTTTCCCCAACAACAATCTATCGGTCTGGTCGTACCCCTCGCTTGAGAAGATATACGATGTACCCGCCCACGACAGTCGAGTGCTATGCAGTACCCTCAGCCCCGATGGAACGACTGTTGCGACTGGTGCTGGTGATGAGAACCTCAAGTTCTGGAAGATATGGGAAGCCAAGTCGGGCAAGAAGAGTACTGAGGACACGGAGAATGGGATGGGGAGGACCAAAAACACCGTCAGGATCAGATAGGGGTTGGTGATGGTGATAATCTCATCTTTCGTCCGAGCAGAACTGTAAATTACTCGTACATAGAATTGTCCATACATGTGTGATGTATATTTATAACGCCATGTCCTGGTTATTGAGTCTCGCAGTTGGGTCGTGTAGGTTCTCCGTCATCTTCAGGATCATCCATGGTGGGCATCACTCCCTGCGCTCCGAATATTTGAAAGATATTGTACCGATCAAGAGCAGTGCCCATGTGGACTCTATTTGGATTGGTATTGTCCCTGATGATATTCTCTCGCAGGTGTGTTCGGGCGAATGATGGATTGGGGGGATTCAGTGTCGGCGCGAACATCTACTTTGTCAGACATTTCAAGTGAGCGTACGAAGACTCACTTTGATAGTATCGTCGATACCAGATACAGCCACTATTGGTAAACTCGGATGTTGCTCCATGACTAGAAATTCAGCTTTCGCGACGCAGTAGCGAGGGTGGTGCTGACCATTGACGATGGACCCGTCTCCCTCCCAAATACCTTCCAATCGACCTGTGTCTTTATCCCAAACAAAGAAATGCCCATCATCGCTACCTGAACACACTTTGTCCGATCGAATCCCCAAAAAGTTGCCTGATCATCAGCGGGTATTACTGTAAGATAGGATGGGACGGGACGTACAATCCTTGACCGTCTCGACATTCTTTGCGCCCCTAAACATTCTCCTTGGATGGATCATTTCCACTCCCCCGAATTCCGTCTCGGCAGATCTCCTGTCTGGGTACATTGGTCCTTCCTCATCATCAAACATATCCTCCTCACCTTCATAATCATCTTCATCGTCATATTCATCGCCAAATTCCTCTTCGAAACCTCCATAACCCTCATCATCGTCATCGTCATAAAATTCGAAATCGACGTTACCGCCATCTTGGTCTTCATCATCTTCATCAAAGTCGTCATAATCGTTACCGTCGTCGTACATGTCGTTGTCAAGGAAGCCGGGGGGAGCGCGATCAATATCATTGTATCGTTCATTCGCTGTAGGGTGTTCGGTATTGACCGGAGGTCCATAAGCGCGAGTAAAGATGTCCTCGATTGCGGAACTGGAAATCGAGATCTCATCCACCCCATCAGAATCCTCGTCTAGGTTCATCAGATCATGGACATCCTCGTCTTGTAAGTCCTGTATCAAGTCGATATTGTCGACCCCCGAGCTCGTGGTCTCACTCGTCAAGTCTGTGGTTCCAGCCTCCTCAGATTTACTTGTTGTCGAAGCGCCTGTGCCCGCCGCTTCCATCTTGTCCAGAGCGCTTTCCTCGACCAGGTTTCTCTTGTTTGCATCCGTCTTAAACTGTTCGGGACTCGCTGTTCCCCTCTTGTTCGTCGTTTCTGGTTGCTTTCTCAGCACAGACTCAGGCTTCCTGTGAAAAGTAGGGTTCCTGATATGAACAGGATTCCTTTGGGCGAGCTCAACAGTAGGATCAACAGAGGCTTGTCGACTGCTCCTATCATCATTGGGCGATACAATCGGGCTGGCCGATCTTCGAGCGGATGATGGTCCTGGATCATCGTATATCGAAAACAGAGATGTCGAATGTCGTTGAAAAGAAACAATAGCCTATCTGTTTAGTTTGCACTACACAGAACGGAACAATAGCCATGAATGGACTGACCTCGTCGGCGTGCTCTGGACTCATTCTCACGCAGGTGATATGCCTTTCGCCTGTAAACATCCTCGCTGGACCCGTAGGCTGCACTTTCTCCCATTCACTATCAGGCAGTCCAAGGCGGCGGACACAGTGCACCTGGCCTGACCCCACCACCTTGTTGCCCCAGCTCGGATTATGTTTCTCCAACATCCGTCTATCACATATGAATGCCTACTATCAGCCGAGCTCAAAGTTACTGGTGATTATGCTCACAGTGTCGGTCCGGCCTGCCACTGCGAAGATGTGAGGTGCAGGTGTGCTCACACTAAGCGAGTATAGGTCCACCCCTAGAGGTGCTCTGAAGAGCGGATCGGGACATTCGGATCGACAGCGATGTGGCCGGCGCAGATCGTGTTGACGAACTGTACCATCTTCTGAAACTGTCATGAACAAGAATGGCGAGTTCTCGGTAGCAATCTTCTTTGTGCGATCACGATGACATTTCAATACCTTGACCCTAGTCGTCAGAATTGTCCATCTTTGAGACGCAGTCAAGAGTACAGAGTTGACTTACCCCGCACCACCATGTTCCCATCGGCTTGCGTGATGTCCACTCGCGGATAATCTCTCAATCTCCAATAACCTAATCTCGTGATCACCAGCTACAGTCACCACAGTAGGTGTGCCGGCATTAGGTAAGAATTTGGCAGAAAAGATATTGGCTCCATGACCAGTATGGATCGCTGTCGAGAGTTTCATAGGATGTGGAGAAGTCGAGGTACTGGCGGCTGAAGAGGTATCGGGGGTCCAGATACATACCCTACACATGAGCGAGTTTGTACGCATGAAAATCGGACGTACCGCTTGTCGTCAGAGCCAGAGAGGAGGATTTCGCCATCTTCAGACCACGAAAGGGCGTTTACGCAGCTTCAAATCAGCTTCGACTCTTGCATGCTTGTAAGACAAGTTGTGAGAACTCACCCGGTGTGCCCTTCATTCCAGCGACCGGAGCCAAGGACCTGTACTCTATCGAGCTTGCCCCAATCCAATCCGTCATGCCTTTGTCTGCTTGTAGAAGGTCCGGCCCTTGCAGAGGGTTTACCGCGGGGTAGTGGCTTCAGTATATGCCTTGGCATGCTGTCTGCCTTGCTTTGATCTGGTTCTCGCGGATAGGATACTGAAGGAAGGGGTTGTATGAAAGCAAATGAATGATAACGTCACGACATGATCGTCGGTTCTTCGGACGAGTTCCGCCGGAACCTTCGCCGGCTATGGCATTCATGCGGGTACTTAAATACTATCACTATGGACCTAGTCCAGGAGGTACTTTGTCATGTAGGAACCTTCCTCGGATGATATCAATCCTTCCAAATCCACTAGCAGTCCCACTAGCTGCCCAACCAGCCCTTCCCAATCCGTTGTTATTGTTCCAACAAACCTTGTGTACGGCCACATTCAATGACCAATCTCCCGATTTTGCTGCTACTTGATTACCTTCGAGTGAGTGACCCGAGCCTTGTTTCTTGTTGGAGTTCTTTTGCTGAGCTGCTTCGAGGGACATTTCTACCGGTAGGAAGTCGTCGATGATTCGGTATTCCCCAGTAAAGGTATCATAATCTATTTCGAACAGACGCTGGAATATCATTCCCTGTCATCAGTATCGCCTCGAGCGAGGATGAGGAATAACATACTCCACCACGACGCCTGAACCATCCAGCTTCGAGATTACTCAGCACGACTGATCCATCTGTACCGCAGGTCAAGGTCATGGTATGGTAATCCGACATTGCGATACACTGCAATCAGCATGCATCATCACTGTTCATTCGAAACTTGACATACCCAAACAGGGCCTCGATGATGAGCGAAACCGTACGACTTGGAATTGAACCGTCCCCTGGGATCATGCAGTTGTGGTGTATGATCATTGTCTGCCCAAGCCGGACATCCGAGTTGATTCGACCAAGCCACAGACATGGTTGGCACTGTTATCAGATCAGCCCTCATCATCGATATGAAAGCTCACTTCTTGACCTGATCAGCTCGTACTGCTGCTCTCTATCTCGCAAATCGATGACGCTGACAGTTGCGTCGTGTGACGCGCAAACGACATAGACTGGGTCGCGAGTGTAATCTGATACACCATTGGCATCTTGTGGTGGATCACGACCGATTGCGATTGACTTGATCAGTGATTGGCCCACACTAATGTACATCGAGGGTAGGGCTACACTATCAGCTGAGATATAGCAGAGACACGGAGACTTACGAGCGCCTAAACCTGGATTACGAAGGGAGGCGAGGACATCCCATATGGCGAGAAACCCTTCTTGTCAGTCTCAAGTCGACCTTATCTGTTGGGACACATACCGGTGGAGGTTCCACACGCGAGCCGACCACCATTGATCCAGTCTATACAATTACACATGGCATCTGGGATATCGAGGCGTAGAAGTGGCTTGTCGACCTGCCCTGATACTGTTAGCCAATCGCAGACAAGGATGCTAGCCAATGTCAAGCTTGAGTACTCACAGTATATAGTCTCTCCTTCTGGAACTCCGGTTTTCTGCCTTATATCCTTTGGTTGCGGTACAGCGTAAAATGACACACTGCCGTCGAGCTGACAAGCAGCGAGAATCCCGAGTTTCGGTATCCCGTTCACGCCGTCGTCCTACTCGTCAGTCATGTTTGGGGATGATAAAGACACTCACATCATCCCAAGCTCCCATTGGCATCCATTTTAGATCCAGGGCCGGTCCTCCCCCTATACAGAGTACAAGTTCACATTTCATATGGCCTTCAACCAAAACTGAATCTTTGGCATCGAGGATAGGTGGTGCTGCACCCCATATTTGAATCGTAGCGGGACTGTTTATTGGCCATTTCTCGCCTATCGCGGCTTTGATATCGATGTGTGGCATTGTGCCAACTGCTAGGTACTGTGTGTAGGCATGTTCTGTCTGTCAGCTATGCCGCGTCTCCTCTGGCGGGCGCTAAACTCACTTTCGGCCTTGGATTCGGGGAAAGGACACCAGTCCATTCCCCAGATTGGACCACCTGCTGAGAAGATAAAACCTGATTTAGTGGGATTGAACCGAGCTAGGATATAGGTTTGATTACATTTGTATGAGGATGGACTTACCTAGAGGATGCGAATCAAGACTCTTAAAGTCGACTTTAGTCTGATGGTCGTGAAGGCCAATATTGAAGGTTACATGGGGATTGCCGTTCGCATCTTTTGTAATTGGCATATATGGTGTAGCTTGCCTGGAGGTCAGCTTGATGGCCGTGTCTTGACCGGACCTACTCTTTGGACAACAAGGGCATCTCCTCGACCTTGTAGCGTCCCACTTGATCCAGACCCAGGCGTATCTCATCCCTCGGTGTCCAGCCTTTTGCGGTCTTGGGTGAACCTTTCTCCTTGGCCTGAGCGGCCTGGGGATCAGTGACCTGCTTAACAGTAGCAGGATGACCAGGTGCCATCTCAGGCCACCAAGCCTCTCCCTGCCAGACTTGCCACGGAGCCGCCAGCGTAACATTCTTAACTACCATCGAAGCGTTCCTCTGTCTCTTTGACCTCTCTTGATCCTCATTGACATCATGCCCTAATCTTGAATCATAGATGACATCCGCCATCTCCCTGCCTTTGACCTCCTTCCTCAGGCGGGTGACGAAAGGCGTCCCAGGACCATGGGGAAGAACGACTGGATCAAGTGTCCTCGCTCTGTAGTCTCGTTCTTTTTGCGTTGCGGTCTGTTTACCTCTGGATGGAGCAGCGATGATCTCGGCATGTTTCACTATGAGTTGACGATATTGTTGTGGTATTAGATTCGCTTCGGATTGGACAAAGGCAGCTTGATTTGAATGTGATGGCGCATTGGTGAATGCGGTGGGTATCCGACGAGGAGGCGGAGGAGGTTTACTAGGTGGAGAGTCGATAGCGACCAAATCATCCTCTTCCTCGTTGTATGTGTCTTGCATTTCGCCTTCCTCCTCTTTAGCCTCCTCCCCGACCTCTTCTACAGCATCATCCTCCATATCGTCGTCGTCTTCCTCTTCTTCACTTGGCGCTCCCTCAAATTCTGAGCCCGAATCATCAAAGGCTCTCTCGTTCCCCTTGCCCTTGGCTTTCGCCTTGCCCTTTCCTTTCAAAGCTCTACTAGCGTCTGCTGCTCCGAAGTCGGTCGAAACGGATGATGCGGACTTGGCACGTCGTCTCGCGCCCGCTTGTGAGCCTTCAGCGTGTGACGCGTCCGAATCGCGATCTTCATCGGATAGAAGTCCTTCAAGTGGGTCCGCGAGTAAAGCATAAGAAGGGCGCTTGGACCTCTCTCGTAAAGATGGCATGATCAGCCTGGTATATACGGTATCTAAAGTGAGTCAAGTGGACAGGAACAATGATGGCAAAGATAACCCGGATTGATCCCGCTTGTTTACGGCTGATATGCATGATCCTAGTATAATGCAATGCCTATGTTGATTTCTTCTGTTTACGCTTGGGATCCTCTTGATCTTGGTACAGTTCCCGCTCCATTTTGCCCCGTGTACCCATTGCCTTCGCCCAGAGCCACAAGATGGCGGTCTCTTGAGGTAGGAACTGGCCCACTAATTGTCTGTATTTGGAATAAGAGGGGTACTACAAGTCAGCTTGGATGACGGCCAATTTCAATAATCCGCTCACTTTACATCCGGAAATCCACTCGGTCAACAATGTGCTCCCGCAGAAGAGCAGACTGAGCTAGCTCTGTCAGCATGTCCCTCCGTATCAATGAACAGATGACTCACTGCGAATGCTGGTCCAAAGACGCTGCCGCCAACCCAGCCTGACCTAGTCACACCACTACTCTCTCCAGCTCCTACCACAAACAAAGCTTGAGTAAACCAGAACAACTGTTCGGCAGCGAAATTGGGATGTCTAGAATACCTCCAAAGTGATTTAGTCGGGAAGCCGGGATTATGCGATACAGGGAATGAAGCTGGTTGTGGAGCGCCTGTAAACATTGATCGAGGAGTGAAAGGACCAGGGTGAATCTTTTTCGTATCTTTTGGAGCATTGTGTTTAGATTCTTGGAACTCGTACATCTGTCTGTCGGATGTCCATTCGATGTAAAGCAGACCAACGGATAGAGCTGTAAGGAATAGATCGGCAAGGTTAAGTATGGGTGTAGAGGGTGGGGCGGAGATCCGAGAGATCGGGAGAAAGGGGATCAAGGATGAAAATGGGATACTGAGCGCCGAGATCGGGCCTGACGACAATTCGGAGGGTGGCATGCACATGACTGCGTGAACAGGTAGACATAGGCTGAAGATGAGAATCGGTTGAGCGATGGCGATAACGAATATGTGAAGTAGTCCAAATGCCCATTTGGGAATGATCTTTCTGACTTGAGTGTATCGGTAATCCTCTCCTGTGAGATCGTAGAATCCCCTCTTTCTTGCGTGCGATAGAAGCCTGATTGACCAGCACATTTGCAGGCCGAAGAGCAAAAATGCTCTAGGGGCGTTATGGGTGAGCACCTTGGCGTGCTCATTGTAGACCATATGTAGGACTAGCAAAAAAGAGCAAAAGGGGGTGTAGAACGGCCACCAACGATCTACCCAGGATACATTGTTGGTGATCAACCCAAGGGTGTAGGTGAATGGGATCGAGGAGAGTAAGAATAAAAGTGGTGCGTGTAGCGCATGTGTGGTGGACGAAGTGAAGAATGCGACCGGGCTAGGTGCTGAGTGAGATGCGATATGAAATGCCAATGTTGGGCCGAGAGTAAGGAGCGGTGTAGGTAGGAGCGGCAGGTAGGGGGCGACTGCCCGGACCGGTGCCGGGAGTACTGATACGTATTGTAATTTAGAAAGGACCGGTTTCGGCAGGAGGGGTATGTACGGGACCAGCGGCTTGAGCGCTGACATGAGCAAGTCCTTCATGACCACTGTTGCTGTTGATGTCGGATTATGGATAATCGAGAATCTATAGGTGAAGAGGTCTCGACAAATGTATCGCCGGTGTTGAAAGTGATCGATGACGTCCCAGGAGCCCCGTATTACGTAACAGCACGGGAGGCTGAAATGAGTAAAGTGAAGCGATGCATCTTTGTGTAGAGTACACTTTACGCACCACTCTTGTTCCCGACAAGTAAGTCACTCGACAAGATGTCACATCCGGCTCGCGTATCATTGCGTGCGCCGCCGCATTTGCCTTTCATTCAAGGATTTCCGGGAATTCCAGGCGGTCCATCAAGAAGACCACCGGGAGTGCATGGTACGGTAGAAATCCGGGTCGGTGCGGTACCTATTAAAGCTAAATGGGTTCGGGTGGAGATAAGGAAACACGAAACGATACCTCCTGGATTTAAGACTTCTTCATCGGAAGATAGGACGACCTGGGAACATGTCGGGGAGATTCAAACGTTATGGACGCCTTCGAACAATACCAAAGAATTCGATATACTGGAGACTGCCGACTTCAAGTTCTTTTTACCGCTTCCCGAAAACATCCCGCCTACTGTGATGATGATGAAGGAATCTGGAATTAGATATGAGCTGGTAGCCGCTGTCTGCTACAAGCAAAAGGGAGGAATGTTCAAGAAGGATGCATCCAGTGTAAACAAGGCAACCGAGGACCTAAGGATAACGAAACATGAACTCAACTCTGCTTGGCCATTATACAACCAACCGGACACTTTCAATGCGACGGGAGCGAAAGGATCTCTCGAAATGATTGTACAGCGCCCATACTCTGCTTTCGGCCCGAATGATCGTATACTTCTCACGGCCGTCTTGAAGTCTTCTCAACCCAAACCTTTCCGAGTCAAGGGATTCGAATGTACATTGCTCGAAGTTGTCACAATTACTCAAGTCTCTTCATCGCAAGATAAACGCAAATCGAAGAAAGTAACACCGCCCACAACGAAATCAAGGACGGTAGCTACCGCTAGATATCCAATCGATGAGACGTTAGGGAGAGGAGGAGAGAAGTCGGCAAGGATAGATATACCAATGGCGCCTGATAAGCTATTGGTCACAGTCAGGAATGGCCGGTCGATTGAGGTGGGGTACGAGCTCGAAGTCAAGGCTGTATGCGAGGGTATTCCGGAAGTCGTAGTCAAGGGGATCAAGTATGTAGTGGGGCCATTCAGCAGGGCACATTCGCAGCAAGCAGTCAGGTTAGTCCATCTCGGGGTCGCAGGATCTGTTTATACACGAGCTGATAGTCAGGGATATTGGCCATTTCCCTCCGCTATGTCCTGGTCCATCAGCTCCGCACTCGTCTAATCCACCTTCAACCCGCCCAGATTCACCTACAAATACTACCCCCCGCCAATCACCTCCTATGCAGGCACCACGCACATTCACACCTAGCAATCCTGTGACTCGCGAGCTTGGTCAGCCTGATTTCCCACCTGGATTCTCTGGTCATCCTCTTTCTCGTCCGCCAGTGCAGGGCTTCGAGCCGAAACCAGAAGACAATCGCCGAAAGTCGTCTTCGACCATCACCACGACCACCACCACGCATGAATTTGGTGGGCCAATGGCTATGGCCATGACTAGCTCCAATTCGAGATCATACAATAGTATGCCCGTCGGTAGAAACTCTATGCCGGTGCCTACTCCTCATCATAATCAGAATGGACGTGTCGTTCGAACGCCGTCGTACGGATCGTCGACTATGGACAGGCCTCTATCGCCCCAGCTGGAGTCGCCAAGTGGTCAGTATAATCCGCAAATGCAAGCTATTGATGCGTGTGATGGGAGGAACAAGAGGTATTCTACCATGACCACCGGGACGTTTGGTATGAGGGACAGGGATCAGCTAGAGTCGCTTGCAGAATACGAACATGTAAATTTGCTTTGTCTTATCTTTCGCTTTCCAACTAATATGCAGCCCAACTCCTCCATCCCTGCGTCCGATGGCACCCGAACACCTCCTCGACAACCAAATACAGCCGACTCCCGAACCCCACCTTCATCTTGGCTTCCTGCCGAAGCGGAAAAACAACGCTTGTACAATGAAGCAAGAGCTCGCGCTGCCAACACTCAGTCTCAAACAGGCGCCTCAATGCAAGATATCGGAATGGATGCACCACCAGATTACGATACACCATCCCGACATACTCAATTATCCTCCGGCACTTCGTCTCCCGTCATTCCTGCTCTTGTCTTGACTGCTGCGGAAGAGGAGGAACAGCAAAGGAAGAGGTACGAGGCAGCTACCGATACTGGAGGATCTGGTTCAGGATCCTCATCTGCACCTCCTCCCCCGTCCGCGGGAGAAGGCGGCCGACAACCCAGCTACCTGTCTGCAGCGGAGGAAAAGGAGATTCACAGGAAAAGATACAATGATGCCGTTTCGAGGACTGGCGCCGGTGCTTCGATCGAGAGGACCGAAACGCCAAGTGGTGGTTTGCCTTGGGCTACTTTGTCGGCCGCTGAAGAAAAGGAATTGCAGAGGAAGAGATATGAAGAAGCTGCCGGAAGAGTCGGAGGTGGCGACGGTGGACACGGTTCCGTCTCTTCTCGAGCCGTTTCGCCCTCGCCGCTCATCAATGGCTCACCTATCCCTACCTCATCCGAGAGCCCAGTACCATACGACGCCATTTACGGCAATCAATTTGCCAAAGGTCGAGCTACAGGTCCAACACAATTTGTTGATGGAGAAGCAATGAATCGCTACACCGATAAATCATCGAATCGTATAGTCTCGAACCCCACTTCTTCGACTACCTCGCCCCTTGTTCTTCATGCGAGGCAACGACCCACATCAATGCAAGTCGGATCCGCGCCGCTGAATGGTAGTCAAGCCCGAGGCGAACGGTCTATTCAACAACCGACTACTAAGGCTCAGGAGGTCTCACCGCTTCCCGCTGGTAGTTCTAGCTCAAGTCGACAATTGCCTGCAGGTGGAGCTGAATTGCCAATCGATGAAAAAGCACAGATGAAACGATATTACGAAGCTCTTGATAAAGTCAATAATGCTCAATCTGGTTCATCGTCGAATCCTGCTTCATACGATCAGCCGCCACCTGAACCTGAGGCCACACCCGCTCCTAAAGCTTCTGCATACATGTCTGCAGCGGAAGAAAAGGAGCAAATGAAGAAACGATTCGAAGAAGCTACTTCGAAAGTCAATCAAGCTCAATCTCCGCGAATGAACGGATCTGGATCTGGATCTGGGTCTGGATCTGGATCTGGATCTGGCTCCGGTACCATGGCAAGGGCGCCACCCACAGCGGCTAGCTATCCCTCGGCTGAAGAAGAAAAGGATCAAATGAGAAAGAGGTATGAAGCTGCAACAGCTGCTGTGGGTGGATCACCGATCATACCAAATGGCAATGGGTCTGTTGGTGGTCATTCGAAGCATGGTTCTGCATCATCGATCCCGTCGAAACAATACATGTCGGCGGCAGAGGAGAAGGAACAAATGCGAAAGAGGTTTGAAGATGCCACTGCTGCCGTGAACCGTCAATCAAGTCAACCGCCTGCCGCTCCTGCTCGATCTGGAGCCACTGGAAGTGGAAGTGGCAGTGGCAGTGGGAGCGCACAAGCACCGGCGAGCTACATGTCTGCAGCGGAGGAGAAAGAGCAAATGCGAAAACGATTTGAAGATGCTACAGCGGCTGTGAATCGTCAATCAAGCCAACCAAGCTCTCCTCGGATCAATGGTAGTGGTAGTGGAAGTGGAAGCGGAGGCTCATCGCAAGCGCCTGCAGGATTCATGTCGGCTGCAGAGGAGAAGGGACAAATGCGCAAACGATTCGAATCGGCCCAAGCTGCCGTTGGATCCAACAACCCACCTCCCCAGAGAGCACCACAAACAACGCGCACGCTCTCGACACCAATCGATCCGGATGCACCTCCGCCACCATTGCCTACTCGACCACCTGTCGAGTATATTACACTACTGAGTCCTGTCAATGAGAGTGAGAGGGATAGGCCACCTTGGAGTAGGAATGAGAGTTTCGGCGCGATTGGACAAGGAGAGGGAAGTGGGGGGAAGTGAAATGTTGTGGAATATTGTTGTATATAATCCATTCGATACTATAGTATAGCTTGCCACTGGTACTCTTGATGATAATGCCTTTTATGTCGTGCTCATGAGCATATGCTCTGGTCAATTACGCCTAAGGGAGAATGATACAAGTACATTGATTGTATTACTTTTTGTGTACTCTGCCAACAATGCTAATTGATTTTACTTTTCCCATCGATGTTTCCCATGCTGAAACCCCAAAATGTCCACATCGTACAATGCTTTCCTTTTTCTTCATGATTATCCAGCCCATATACCATACCTACCCCTCGACCTCATCCATCGCAGTGACCAACCTAGACATGGCTTGGAACATCAACCCAGCCCTCTGAGTCTCAGAACTACTGGCGTTCTGACCCCCATTCTCATTTCCAGCATTTGCCATTGCAGTCTGAGTGATCACTTCCTGTGCTTTCCTTTCGAAAGCAGCAAAGATCTCTCGGACGGACGCTCGCCATGAATCCCAAATGACTCCAACGATGTGTTGCTCAATGGCTTGGGATACACCTGTCCCTGCTAGTCTTGCGCCGTGGATCTGGATCTGCGCAGTCTGTCCAGAAGCTGGCTCGACCGGTGGGAATGGGAAAGTAAGGATTGTCGTCGTTCGAGAGAGGAGGGCGAGTTGGGGTAGGGTTTGATGAGGTGACGCTGAACAATTGGGGCATGATGTGACCGAGTTGAATAATCGGAGTGATCGTGCCAAGGGAGAAAAGACGGATAAGGTGAGGGGAGTATTGGCTCCTGCTTTTGGTTCGAGTGGTTGTGAGGCGAGGAGAGATAGGACATGCGGTATGACGGATGAGTGATTGCATGATGAAGTTGCAGAAAAGTTGCCGAGGCCGCTCAAATTGTTTTCGCCATCGTTTCCATCTTCACCTGGGATCGATAGGTCTAGTAGAGCAAGGTGAGGATCGGTGTCATCTTGGCCATTGGCATCGTTATCGTTGTGTTCGTTGTTTCCGTCGCCATGGGCTTGACCACCGCCACTTGACTCGTGGAGCGAGAAGATGGCTTCTCGTAATGCGGATGTGGTGTGTTGATCCATATCGCCTGCGGGGAAATCTTCGGGATTGAACGTCATATGGTTGTCATTTTGCTGCTGAGGGTTGTACGGGAGATTGTGGACAAACGTCGACAGAGGTAGATCTGCTAGGTAGCCATCGATAGCGATTGCTTCCAACTGATTGTTAGCCAATTCATAATTCTGACTCGCAATTCAGCTCACCATCTGATCGTCCGTCATGCTCATCAACTCTTCTCCCTCCTCCTCTGCTGCTAATCCCATGTCAACTGCCATACCCATCGCACGCTGCATATCGATCCCGTCGCCAAAGGCTGAATCCCTCTGAGACAACTTTCTCTTTTTCGCCATTTGTTGTTGTTGTAATGACGATATTTGAGGTTGAGAGTTGAGAGCAGACATGACTTGAGATCTGGGTTGATCGTGCGTAACGGATGACCCTCGCTGTTCCTTGGGGACAGTACGTCGGCGCTGTCGAGGAGCGTAGAAACAATGCCATCCGCCAGCTGCACATCGGGTACATGTTGGTCTATCTCCGGAGCATTTCTGAATGTCAGGTCTGGATAGATAACGATGCGTCGTCGACTTACCTGCTTGGCTGCGTGACATAGATCACATGCTGCATGCATAAGCTTTATCCGTTATTGGATGCATAGTGACTTACCTTTCCTTATTGTAGGCGGCCTTCTAAAATCACTGCCCATATCCAGATCGACATCATGGCCTGGTGTCCCCATGCCCAGATCCAAGTTGAGATCATCATTCACATCGTCTGGGATATCCAGCTGAACATCCAGATCATGATGTTGATCTTCCTCATGATGATGCTGGTGCTGATGATGATCTACATGCACCTCCTCGATCTTGTTTGGATCTAATTGATGATGTGAGAAATCGGGTTGCTGCAATGGATGATGAAATTGAGGTGCATCAAGTGCAGCAGCCGCCGCTGCTGCTAGATCGTTTGTATCTTGGTTGTCCATGACCCACTGGCAACTGGACGTGGTGAGTGGAGGTCGTTGGGTGGGGAGGAGGAGGGATAAGGCGGGAATATGAGTAGTGGCAGTGATAATGGAAGGAGGAAGGGTGATGGAGGAGCCACTTCCCGGCGTTACGGTACAAACAACCCTCTCTCCTCTTGAGCAGAAGTTACTCGCTTTTCCCGCTACCCCCGCACATGTGGCATGCATCAAAAGGCAAGAAGGAGGTGTTTCAAGGTCAAGGGATGTTTCACTTACTGGGTTTTGAACGGATTGATGAGGTCGAAACGGGTAGTGTCGCTGTACTGATGAGGTGGAGTAGTGTGAGGATGTAGTCGTTGTTGACTCCTCTACGTTACCTTGTGGCTGCTTTACACCATCACTATTTTGCCACCACCATATAATGGGAATTACCCCTTTGAGCGCACCTGTCGCGTTGTCGGTGATATAAACCACACGGCGGTATCACTGTCTTGTGGCACCTCGAACGTGCCTGCTTAGTCAGCTGCTGTCCGTCATCCCATCAGATAAGTGTAGAGTTAGAGGTGCATAAGGTCGTATACAGACTTACATAGTACAACTACGTTTCATCGGCTTTGCTTTAGTCATTCCGATATACTCGCCAACACATCATGTCTGATCCCACCCCGATGCCACCACCGGTGGTCGCATTCAAGAAAGCCCCGCGTCGCCCCAATCAATCCCGAAAACGATCCGCATCACCCGTATCAGAAGATCCAGGACCATCGACATCAACATCATCTACCGTCGTCCGACCTACTAAGAAGTCAATCCTCAACCCTCTTGTCCAAGGAACAAAGCGTCGCCGCGACCCGAATGAGCTACAGGATGATGAGGCTGCTGGATATGATGATTTTGATTACAAAGCAGACGAGGGGTTGACTCAGAAGGGGGATATATTCGCTACGAGAAGTACGGACTATGATCTCGAGACTGCAGAAGGTGGGCGTCCAGCTGCAAAAATCAAGTTGAATGAGGTGAGTACAGGACAAACTCGTGTAATTGAGCTAATGGGTCAGGACGGAGAGATTGACGATGGAATGTATAGAGGAGCGGCAAATTATCATCAACATTTGACAAAACGTACCGATGTCATGGACAAGAAGATGACTCATGGGCCAATACGAGCCACTGCCAATGTCCGAACAATCACCGTCATGGATTACCAACCGGATGTATGTAAAGATTACAAGGAAACGGGTTTCTGTGGATATGGAGATAGCTGTAAATTCTTGCACGACAGAGGGGATTATCTGGCTGGATGGCAGATGGATAAAGTTGATCCCAACTCTGGACAACCGGTGGTTGATGAAGAGGATGAGGAGGAGGAAGTGCCGTTTGCATGTCTACTGTGCAGGCAACCATTCACGGATCCAATCATTACGAAGTGTGGTCATTACTTCTGTATGCAGTGAGTTTTTCGTTCCTTGATACCGTGACTTAGCTAACGTCAGATGTGCGATCAAGCGATTCATCAAATCGCCGAAATGTTATGCTTGCGGAGCAGCAACTTCCGGGATCTTCAACAAGGCAGAAAAGATAATAGGGAAGATTGAAGCTAGAAATCAAAAGAAGAGAGAAGCAAAAGGGATCGTAGACCAGAATGAAGACGATGACGGAGGAATCGAGATTGGTGGTGCACCAAGCGATGGTGAGGATGAGGAGGAAACCAGCAGTCAGCACAGTAACTAGTCAGCATATCACTGTAATGTCTGTAGCATAACGATTTCGGCGGAGTTGCGCCGGCTGTGCCTGTATCAAGATGATTGAAAGATGAGCACGTCTAGCTCGGTACCATCATGTCATAATGCTGCTTTCCTGTGGCTCCAACTCGTTCTCTCACCTAGCTCTAGGTCACAATGAAGATGTCTCGACTTTGACGGCGACCCTCCCCATACCACCTGGAGAGATACTGGACTTGGTCTCGGTGTCAGCACATACACTCGTCCTCGTCCGAGATAACGGACGTAACGCCCTCTATGGTGTCGGTACAAATACATTCGGACAACTCGGTAGACAGTGCGCACTGAGGGATGAGGAAGATAAGCAGGTTTTAAAGGAATGGAGGAAATTGGATCTGATGGGAGAACTAGATGAAGCGGTGGAAGGCGAATGGGAACCCATCAAGATCGGTGCGACGTGGACGACTAGTTTTGTGGTATACCGTCGTCTGTCCTCTGATCAATCAAGCGACGCGTCAAGTCCAGGACATATGGT
>Ga0265780_10000762_pt1 | contig 48392 bp, 48 predicted proteins | sample P1T30metagenome_FD_192432 | JGI IMG/M metagenome (GOLD analysis project Ga0265780, IMG submission 192432) | Plant litter microbial communities from East Loma Ridge, Irvine, California - P1 T30 | ecosystem: Environmental > Terrestrial > Plant litter > Unclassified | place: USA: California... | reverse complement strand
TGCCTGGACGGACTTATCCCAGTGATTCGACATAGGAAATTCTTCGTAACAAAGCCCGCAGATGGACATCATGCGATTCGGCATATCCTGATCTCATTTCACCGATGTGTGCCATGGATTCCTTCACATGATGATCCTCGATGCAAACTCCACACGTGTACATTATGGGTTTCGGAGTAACGCTTTCCTTTTGGTTTTATCGACGATTATCTTGTGCTTCATGTCTTTCTATACGATCGCGGAGGACGCTCTTCTACAGAGGCCGGATATGGCTAATCACGTTTGTACAATGGCGTTATCGGCGCGCTGAGGCATTGCCTTCATGCAGATACCATTGTTCAACTGTCTTTTCTTTGTACCGCGGCGCTGATGGATACCCGATCACCCACGACACTCTTGGGGCGCGCCAGTTTTGTCTCTCATGTGGAAACCTTCACGTTGGACTACGGACTGCATGTGGTCTGTGACTCGATTGAGGGATCAATACGAGTGAGATGATCTTGCGTATCGCGTCGCCTTGGAAGAGTCTTTGTATTATTTCATATGACACATGTATTGATAGACTCTAATAAAAGCTACAAGCACAATTAACACTCGACTTCATGTTGTGATGAAGCTTGCTTTGGCACTTCCTTAGTATCACTGGGCGTCCATGTCAAACTCTCAAAGCGCAGGTTTTCAATCGCAATCAGACGCAGTTGCGCCAGCATCAACAGATCGGCTTTGCTCGACCAGTCGGCTCGTCCCGACGATATTCAGCTAAGAGTTCGTGTCCGCGTTCGATCGACTAATTGGCAAGCTTTTACAGAGTCCCCGTGTCAGTTTCCCCGGAATTTGCAACGGGCGAAGATGCCCTGCTGGAATACGTGCGCCATCCAACAACTCACTGAAAGCCTATGAGGTCGCCACATCTCATCCAGATTTTGACTCCCAGACGAGCACAGTGTGCGTTTTCCCCGCGCTACAACGTCAAGCTGCTCGCTTGTACTGCGGTTCGTGGGCACATTCAAAGGCGTTCCCTGACGCAATGTTCCAAAGAACCCATGGAGTTGTCATGCAATTGTCTAGCCACTTTCCGACCAAGGTGATTTCTTCGCAAGCCTCCGCATGATCCAGTAGTAGCTCAAGATTGTGTGTTCAAACTAAGTCTCAACTGTTCACTGTTGCAAGCCGTGGCGCGCCTGTGACTGGTCCGGACCCGCGTCCGGCCGCCCCTCTCCTGCAGGAAGTGCGAGGTCTGGGAAAGGTCCGGGCTCGGGCCTGCCCTACTGTACCGCTCAACGGGACGTGGGGTTTCTTTCAGGTCGGCTGGAGTTGCCTGATCGGCGAGTGGGATTGTTGAGCGCTCTTGCATGTCCAGCTCGAGCAGGTCATTGTGCATCGTGCTAGATCGCTCATTCGCTCGCGGCTCCGGACGCGGTGAGACGAGTGAGGTCTTGTGATACTTTCGATGCGCTATTGAGGCGTACTCCATGCTCAACGTTCTTTGTTCCCTCCTTCGATGGTCGGACTCCACTGTTGCAGAGTTAGTCTTCGGCCGGACTCCGCGCCACACAGATCTAGCTTCGTGATCGCCGTTGCGCCATCGGCTGCTGCGCTACTCTAGAATTAGGCGAACGATGACACGCATGAACTATCGGTCTCGTGACTTAGCGTGGGGACTAGAAGTGGTGAGAGGTGGACTTGGCGCGGTAGGGGATGGGGATTGGGTGGGAGAGGGAGATGAAGGGTCAGGATGTGCTGAGAACATGGAGTTAGACAACAAAATAAAGTTAAGTGATCAAGTTTTTGGTGTTAAACGAGTCGATTATGGCTAGCTAAGTTTCTTGAGAGACGTGGAGATGTTTCCAGCATGTGATGACTTCGTTACCGTGAATGCTGAAAGATCTCAGGCGAACAGCTTAGCGTCGTTCGCGCACATGTGCAATGTGAACACTGCGCCATCGTCTAGCAACCATGAACAGCAAATCTCGCGACCGCATTTACCCTTGCAAATTCTGCTTTTACAACCCCGATTATCCTCTCGAAGTGTGACCAACAAGCAACAGGCTTCCTATCCACAGCCAGAGACTTCTGTCATGGGTAAGCAGGCCAGACGTGATGCAGCTAGGCATACTTCGCAGTCACTGATCCGTACTTCGCGCCGTTGACAGTCAACGAGAACTCGAGGGCAGACTGAACAGCGATCTGAACATCGAAGCTGAGCGAGAAGTACATAGATCCGGATGGACTAGCGCGTTGATTGAAGAGATGCTGAGGAACGTCATCCAGATCTACCTTCAACGTAGCAAGTGTATGCACGTCCTGCGAAACCATTAGCCAAGCACGCTTGTCTCAATTATTAGAACGTACTGAATCCTTGGAGCGCTTTCCAGGTACATCGTCATCGCTAGCTAGGAGATCGAGGCTGGCTGTCCGCGGCAAACCTGGCCAGAAGTGCTGCTGGAAGGAAAGCTTGGTATGAGCGTCTTCCGATGTGGAGAGCTTTTGACTCTTGGTCACCAACCACCTCATCTGGTTGGTTGCTGACTTCACACCAGTGTACGGGCAGACGAAGGCGTCGGCCTCTTTGTGCAATCCAGCAGCAAAGGGAACGTAGCAGCCAGTGCCATAGTTCCTACGACACTTGCGATTCTTGATGGGCGTACGACCGTCTCCCTTGAGGCCTTTGGCGACGGCTCCGCGTACAATGGCTGACCATCTGTGGATTGTGTTAGCCAAAATGGTAGCGGCCGGCTGTTATCACGCACGCGTTGGGAGGACGAATAGCCTGCAAACCATTGGCTTCAGCAAACGTCTGTATCTTCTTGTAGATGTATGGAGACTCTGCGAACCCGCCGACCATGAAGATATACTACACTGTTTAGTAACCGTTTGAGGGAGCAGGCGATGCAGAATATCGCAGCTTGCGCAGTGTCAAACTTACCTTGATCTCGACGGTGCCGGTTCGACGTGCTTGCTTCATCTGCTGCAGCAAGAGCTCGTACGTGCGGCGAAGAGGCATCTCGAACATCTCCTTCATGTCCTCACTAACCCCGTTAGCACTAAGAGATGTACCGAACTAGACAGCCTTACGAGGTAAGCTCGATTTCTCCATCGCAGATACCACGAGCTTCGTCATCGATGATAGCGCTCAAGGGAGCAGGTAGGCGTAGAAAGTTATGCTCATCTCCAGAGAATCCGCTCTTTGCCTCCATGACAAAGTCTTGGACCATGCGACCTAGCTTGGACGAGAGTGAAGTGCGAGGAAGATCTTCGCTCCTCTCTCCCGCGATCTTGATGAAGTCCGCCGTGCCCAATCTACGCTCCAGCCAGCGAAGGAATCCACGGTCGACGAAGCTGCCACCGCACTGATCGCCAATGCCGATGGTCGACTCTTCCAGGATGGTCGGATCGAGCTTTGCAACGCGGTAGGAGATGAGGTCCACTGTGCCGCCGCCCATGTCGCAGACGATGAAGCCATCACCAATCGCGAACTGGTGGTCTGTGACGCTACCTCGCAGCGACTGGATGGTGTGAATGGCAGCGGCCTCTGGCTCTGTGGTGATGACAGTCCTCTTGAGCTGTGGCAACTTAGTGGCGTTGAAGCCTGCTGTGCGAACAGCATGTATGGTGCGGTCTTTGGCAGCGTCAGACCAGACAGCAGGAACAGTGATGACAAGCGTGATGGGCAGAGTCCTCCACAGCTCTTTGCCGTAGCGCTGATCCAGGTTCTTCACGAGGTGGTCCTTCACCTGCGCTAGATAGTCGGCAACGATGTCGACAGCCTGCTTAGTAGGACCATGGTCGTTCAGCGAAAGCTCGTGGAGAATCTTAGCGGCTTCTCCAACTTGCGAGGTCTCGAGGCTCAGCTTTGTCCACATATGGCGTTCAATCTTTGGCGCAATTGAGGAGCCCCATTGGATGCCTTCGGGCGTGTACGCGATCTCGCTTGGCACCTTCTCTTTCGTGCCGATCTTGGTGTGAGTAGAAGGCCAATCTTTCACAACTGCGATGTGCTTGTCGAGCACATCGGTGTCGGAAGTCTCGCAGTACGCAACACCTAAGACTTCAGTTTCTCGCGCCCGAGGTGGAAGTTACGGGACATGACGCATACCTGTGTACGTTGTGCCATAGTCGAGCGCTATGACTAGCCTGTTTCCCACCATCTTGTTGTAGAGCGTGTGTGATTGACAATGGCGTTAGAGGCGGGTAAAAGGCGAGGTAAAGGGTGAGGCGACGAGAAAGTTTGTTGTTTGTTGTGGAGGGGCACAGAAGGTTCGAGCAGCTCAAGTGCTAGGTGAAGGTGAGCACTCGTGCGTCACAGCAAACTCACAGCAAACTCACGACGCGACCTCACCGCCTCACCAATCTCCGAGCTTTTGACCTTTCGAGCTTGCGCAAATCTTGCACTCACATCCCCACTCGGGGCTTCCTCAATCGCAACCGACGACTGCTCAGGCACACAACACCACATCACCAACTGCTGATATGTTAACAGCAGTAAGTCACAACTCTCTTAAGACTGGTCGTCATCCGCTCACTTTCTGTGTCCAGATCACCTCACTAATGGGAGGCTCCAAACAAGCGCCCACTCACGGGGAGCGCCGCGGTCACCACAAGAGCTTAAGCGTCGATGCCACCACTTCAGTTTCCCGTCAGCAAGATCGGAAGCGCATGAAAAACGACCTTGAAGTCAAGAGCAACTCACTCGATTTTGGAGAGGTCATCGACAACATCAACGAAGGGCATGAGGAACAGATGAAGCAACAGCAGGCCATTCTCGAGGACTTGCAACAGGACCATCACAAGGCTCGCAAGGATAACGCCCGGCTTCGAGAGCAGCGTACAGAAATCTTGAAAGAGCGTGTCAAGGAGCAGGAAGAGCATGACGAGCTGAAGAAAGCGTACACGTACCTGCAGAAGCATTACGATGATATCGCCAAGCAGAAGGTCAAGCTCGAGCACAAGCACGACTACGTCGACCAACGGTACAATTACCTTGTGGGAAAGGTCATGGTGCCCTACGCGCAGACCACCGGTCGAACGTGGGATGATCAAGCAGGCGCGACGATCGATGTCGTGATTGATCCTCTGTTCGTCGATGCCCTTGAGGCCAGCAGCTTGCGGGAGCAAGTCTGCACTCTGCAGAAGGAGATGTTCGCCAGAGTCGACAAAGGTGACCCAGTCTCTGACGAGCAACTCGCTCAAGACTTCCGCAACCTCGCCGCCGTGATCAAGTCCCTGAGTCGCACAATCCGTTTCACGGAGGAGGTCGACGTGATCAAGGTGCTGGGTACGCCGCCTATGCTAGAGAAAGTGGCTACGCATCACTGGGACGGCCGTGCACGGAAAAAGTGCATGATCGAGGCATGGATCTGGTCCGGTCTCATGATTTTTGTGTTCGATACACCTTTCAGCATTCTGGGCACTGCAAGCAAAGCGCTCAAGCAAGCCTGGACAGACATGTTCGGCTCTTGCCATGCTCACGACTGGCCGGCCCCTTCCTTCCAGTGCGAGACTTGGCGCTGCACAACCACTGAGTTCGCCTTCAAGAAGATGGCTACCGAGGCCACCATCATGCAAGGCAAGACGAGCGAGGCATCAAGTGTACCCGAGAAGAGTGTCCTGGAAGCTCGCGACAACGTTGCGGAGTTGCTCGAGAACCACCTGACCCAAATCTCACCAACCTTCAACAGGAAGCTCGTCCGGCAGATTGTCGACAAAGCTTTTACGCTGGCCATGCAACTGTCCTTCCAGCGGTCCCGCCTCCAAATTACCTTCCCCGTGGTAGGAGCATCGTTTGACAAGGAATCGATGAAGTCTATGCCCTCTGAAGACAACAACGACATTGCGCATGGAGTCGTTGCGTTCATCGCCAATCCTGGATTGACCAAGTGGGGAGATGCACATGGCAAGAACCTTGACTACCGCTACGACATCGTGCCTGCTCTTGTACAGCTTGAAGCCGCTCCTGTCGAGAAGCCGCTAGTGCCGCTGGTGCCGCTAGAGAAGTTGTGGGCAGACGTAGCCAAGCATCAGGTCTAGTGGTTGCGCAACAGCTCCATGGTATCTCAGGAGGTCACGGAGAAAGCGATAGTGGGTGCGGAGCAAGGCAGCTTGACTTGGTCAGCCTAAGAACAAGGAAATAGATGTGCTTAACGTACAATACGCCATCGCGATGTAACGCGTGCCGGCAAGCACTTCTGCTAGGACAAATGGTCACGTAAGAATGAAAATTTGCTAACGCATCTGCTCTTGAACTTTGCTTGTCGTGACACCATGAGGTAGACCCTACTGTGGAAGCTTGGTTGTGAGAAAGGATTCTTCTCTAGGGATGAATAAGTCGATGACAGGAGATCGACATGGAGGTCAAATGCTTACACTAGACCGCATGTGGGGCTAGCGCGCATTTCGCACGCGTCGCATCGACCATAGCATCCTCGCGCTGAAGTGCAAGCACCCGCACCCACGCACACCAATTGCCTTCTCCGCTTCTCCATAGTCCCGTGTTCTTCTGTACTATTCTTTGCTGCACTTACAACCATGCAATGAGCCTCTCTTCACACTAACTACCCTTTACAAGTCACCAGACGCGTTCTGTACGCGTCTCGTCCATCAACTGCCCGCAGTGCACGCCGACCACACACCAGACGACAATGTACCTCCCACGCAACCTAATCGCACACCTTTACAACAACCTCGTAAAGCGAACACATGCCGCCGCCCCGCCAGTCTTACTCCTCGTCGCCCTCGAGCCAGACGCGCTCTGCGCCTGCCGAATACTCACCGCGTTACTGAAGCGCGACTACATACCCCACAAGATACAACCCATTGCCGGCTATGGAGACCTGTCACGTGCCGCAGAGGACCTGGTGCGGCCAATGCGGACGACTGAAGGCGGGAGTGGAGGCGTCGTAGTATGTCTGGGCGTGGGTGGCATGGTGGACCTGGAAGAGACACTCGGCCTGGACATGGACGAGAACGGGCAAGGCGGTACAGGCGATGTCGAGGTCTGGGTGCTGGACGCAAGACGACCGTGGAATCTGGCGAACGTGTTCGGCACACCCATTGGCGAGGACCCGGCCACGGGAGAGCTCGTACGGAAACAGTTGGGCGTGGAGAAGGGCAAGATACTGCAATCTTACCAGTCGTCAAGAGGAGGCATAATAGTATTCGACGATGGCGACATTGAGGAGGAGCTGCAAGCAGAACGGACAGCCTACTGTGCGCTAGAGGAAATGCCCGAGGTTGGGGAAGAGGAAGACTTGGACGACGACTCAGAGCAGGACGACGAGCCGTCTTCCGCACAGCTGCCGAAGAAAAGGAAGTCGTGGAGCGAGCAAGAGGACTCGGATGACGACATGTCAGATGACGAGCGACCACGGCAACGGCGGAGAAGTAATTCGGTATGCAAAGCACAGCCAGAAGCATGATGCGGAGTCTAACAATACACAGGGAGGCTCGATACCGTCATCACCCGACCGAAGACCAGCGCGAAGAGGGTTACTCATCGAGAACCAGTTAGGCGGATCCTCCGACTTCTCGCGATCAGACTCTCGCAGCCGCTCAACATCCCCAGCCATCGCCGCACCGCAGGAGAGATCAGTACGAAGTCTACGGAAGCAGCTGATGGTCATGAGGAAGAAGCACACCAGCGTCCTCGACAAGTACTACCAGCTCGGCGCCTCATACTCAGAACCCGTCTCCTCTCTCGTCTACACCCTCGCATCTGATCTCGGTCGAGAAGACAACGATCTGCTATGGAACGCCATTGTCGGCGTAAGCAGTCTGGAATTATATGGTCGAACAGGGAGCGGTGTCGGATTGAACCCATTATCAGCAGCTGGAGGCTCGGCAGGATGGAATGGCAATCGTGGCGAACAGATCCGCTCTGTTTTGCGTGATGAAGTCCGCCGTCTAAACCCCGTTACAGACGCACACAGCGTAGCCCGCGATGCCAGCATGGGCGACGCAAGCGGTGTGATCCCCACGAGCGCCCGCTCAGCGACAGACACCTCGATACGACTCTCCCCAGAACCACGCTTCTTACTCCTCCGACATTGGTCACTGTACGAGAGCATGTTACATTCTCCCTACCTCTCCGCGAAACTACACATATGGAGCGATGCAGGACGAAAACGTCTTGCAAAGCTGCTTGCAAAAATGGGCGTCTCGCTCACCGAATGCAAACAACGATATACACACATGGACATGGAGCTGAAGCGCGGCCTCCGAGAACGACTCCTCAAGTTCGCACCCCAATACGGACTCGACGGACTTGTCCCACCCCCACCACGAAGCGGCGACATGAAGGACGGCTGGGGCTTCGTGCGCTGCTGGGGCTGGAAAGCCTGCCTCTCCGCCATCGACGCGGGCGTCATCCTCGGCGCCATCCTCGAAGTTGGCGACGCAAAAGACCTTTCCCACTCCTCCTTCGACGCCTCAAACCACACACACACCACCCAAGATCACTCCTCCGAAATAACCTCGACCCAAGAACAACAGTCCGCCGCCCAGGAACACATCACCTCCCGCTTCTGGACCGCCTACGACGCCCTGAACTCCATCGACCTGCTCACTGAACACATCCTCACCGCCCAACACCTCCACCGCGCCATCCTCCGCACAGGCACCCAACTCATCGACAAGAAGCAAATCCGCCACCTACGCGCCTTCCGCATGGCCGTCGTAAAAGAAGGCCCAGACGTCCAACTCTTCACGCACCCGGGCGCCCTCACCAAACTCGCCCTCTGGATCGCCGAAGCCATTGTCGAACTCAACGGCACGAAAGGCAAGAACCGCGGCTCGGAGCTCGTAATGGCGGGCCTCGACGAGTCGCGCGGCTTGTACGTTGTCGTCGGCCTGGGAGGCGGCGGCGCAACGGAATCCGCAAAGGAGAGACTGCTCAAGCGCGCTGCGCGAACAAAGGAAAAGGAATCTAAGCGCGCTTCAAAAGAAGCTGAGAAAGAAAAGAAACGCCTTGCGCGTATCTCGCGCGCCGAAAACGCAGGGCTCGACCTCGACGAACTAGAAGACACAGAGGACGAAGAAGACGACGAAGACTCGGAGGAGGACTCAGACGACGAGGCCGACGAGCCTAAAGGCTACGGGCGGAATCGCTTCGGCAATGCGTTTCAGGAGGTGGTGAGGGAAACGGGGGCGAGGGTGCGCATGGATAGCTTTGAGGCGTGTGTGATTGAGATTCGGAAGGAGGATTTGAGTGGGTTTTTGGAGAGGTTGAGTATGAAGGCTGTTGTTGGGTAGGGAATGTGTGTTTGTCTGTTTGATTGACGTGGTTTTTCTTTTGTGCTTTGGGGAAATGGCATAGCGTGGCATATTTCTTGGTGTGATCGATTACCTTGCTTGGTTTCTTTTATCTGGGTATATTGTTTCGCGATGGCGATGGGCAGAGTATGTAAAGCGGTCATGTATGGGAGTTCTTAGCGCACAGTATAGCGAGTAAAGCAATTCATTTCTTCAAGTACTTCTGCCGTTGCTCATGATTGTATGTATACTGGCATCGCGCATCGCTATCCATTCAGCCCAAGGAAAGTGGTATCACTAATACTAAAACCCAACGCTCACTCGCTCACAAACCCAAAGCTATCAAGCAACCCCTCAAACCGTCCCCGTCCTCCCTCCCCCCTTCCCCATAGTCAACCCCTCCTCCTCGTCCTCCTCCGCACTCTCATACCCATCCCCACTCGCAATCCCACTACTTCGCCTCTTGACAGACCGCCTCTTAACCCCATCACTCAACTTCTGCTTAAACACATCCAAACTGCCGTCAATGGTGCTAAACGGCTTGAGCGTAAACCCGCCAAAGTCGGCGCTGCTCGCGTTCCTACTGCGGCTTTTCTTCGGTGTGTGGGGCCTACTCGAGAAGATGTCCTGGTTCGCGAGGTCGCCGAAGGACTCGTTGCGGGGGAGACTGGATGCATGGTCTGGGGAGGAGGGCGAGGCGGGGAAGTCGTATGTCTCGATGGCTTGGGGGCCTTCTTTTTCGGCTTCGGCGTCGGTCTTGATGCGCGGTGGTGTTTGTGGGGGCGAGAGTTCCGCGTTTTTGGAGAAGGGATCTTGCACGATGCGCTTGCTGTAGAAGTCGTCGTACAGCACTGGGCCGAGCTCGTTGATGATGTCGTTGACGCGGACGGCCAGGTGCTCGCGGCGACTCTGGAGCTTTGACAACTCGCTGTTGGAGAAGGGGTTCATTGCTTTCCAGAGCGGGCCGAGGGACTTGAGAATGTCCATTGCGACTTCGCCGAAGCGGAGGGAGCCGTAGGTGACGGTGACATAGAACACCAGCTGTGCGATGATGAGGTAGCGCTTCTGAATGCCGTCGGGGAGGTAGTTGTTGCAGTTGTTATACCGGTACCAGTAGATGCCGATGATAATGTACCACGTGTAGGCGATAGGAGCGGCGACCATTGCGACCAAGAGTTTCCATGTTGCCATGACGTCTCGGGCTTGGACCTTGACGTTCGACGCAGCAAGTGCTTCTCGGGCTTTCCTTATCGAGATGAGTTTCGTGGCTAGGAAGACGAGACTGAAGAGCAGGGTGCCGGGAATGACGAGCAGGCTTAGGAATAGAAGCTTCCCGAGCCGGTAGAAGAATGTGCCGAATGCAACAATGGGGTGCTTCTTCGCATACTGTACCTGGTGGTCTCGTAGTCCGAGCGCCCTCAACTTGGAGTTGTAAGTTGTGACTTCTTTCTTTAGCTCGATGATTCGTGGATCGTCTTTGAAGCGTTCGTAGCCTTGCACGAGGCGGCGGTTCAGCTCAACGACTCTTGGTAGAGGCAGCTTGGTGCCTTTGGAGTTGTAAAGGCGTCTAACAGCTTGAATGACCTGTATTGTGTTGTCAGCCAACGCGACGATTGTACGGCGAATATGATACGTACCATCAGTGTGTCATAATCCGGCGTAGTGACCGTGACCGAGATCAATCCTTGCCGCACATTCTCCAGCATCTCACCAATAGCTTCTCGTTTCCCGGTCGTCGCAAACTTCTCAGCAAGCTCCGGTGGCACATCGATGGCTGTGCCGAACTCCAGAACAGCCCTTGAGCGGAACTTGTGGGCGTGGAAGTAGTTCATGCCCACGGGTATGATCTTCAGGTTGCAGTCGGGCTTACTGGCTACTGTACCGAGAGCCATGATCGCGACACCAGCTGCTGCTATTAGAGATGGCCGTCATGCAAGAGTAGTTGACCATACCTTTGAGAGGCAGAAGGTCGGTGCGGTCATGGCTACCGCCCTCTGGAAAGATGCCAATGCTACCGCCATGGTGGAGCACGGTATGCACAGCGTCGTAGACCTCGCTCTGATCGAGCTTCGGCGCAACCTTGAACTCGATGCCTTCGAACCCGTCTGCAGTGCCTTCCTTGTCGTGGGCGCCGTCCACGAACGTGCCGTCCTTGGTCATGTCGTTACGCCCAGTGAGCTGCTGCATCGCAACACCTCCCTTGAAACCACGCTTCAACCTGATCTCCTCAGGTCCCTTGATCTCCAATATCTCCCCCGTAGCCGCCTTGTTATCCACTTTCGGAAGCACAATAGAGCCACCGATCTGGAAGTCGCTGTTCTCGAAGTCTGTGTCGACGCCTCGGAGGAGACAAGGATCGTGGATGGGGTCGGGCAGGTAGACTTTGCCCTTCGCTGGCTTCGTCATGTCCATTGCACGGCCGACAGGGACAACGCCCGTGAGACCGGCCATTGCGCCGACGAACTTGCGCTTCATGGACTTGTCGGCGATGAGGAATTGGATTCGGCGGTCGGATTCTTTCTTGACGACGCGCATCAACATGAGAGGGTCGACAAACTATCGCTGTTAGGACTGCTGCCTTCGATAACATGCGATTCTGAGCCTACCTGATTCGCGTGCGGCGCGCAGACGAATATGACAGGCCCTTCCTTGGGCACCTTCCAGCTGCTCCTGGGATGCACTTCGCGGAAGAAGAGCTCGACCAGTATGGAGAAAGTCCACAGGAAGGCATCGTACACAGGCTTATTCATGACCGCAAGGGGCTTCTTGCCCGCGTCCTTTGCTTTGCCATCGTCCGCCATATTGAACAACACCGTGAGGCCAGCCAGTCCGCTTGTTCGTACGATCGAGTGGTAGTAATAAATGTGTATAAAGGTCGACGAATACGCTCGTGAATGGCGGGCCAGACAATCCTATGTATCTACGCATACGTCAGCCAAAATCATTCTTCCCCCAGCTCCTTTCACATGCCACTCGTACCCGTCGTTGCTTGTCGCGTGGTTGCCAGTTGCAAGGACAGATCAGGCCATGTTCCGTGGTGGGTCCAGACGTCCAGGCTGCCTCCGGGATAGCCGAGTCTCGGATATGCCAATGTTCTTGCTGAGGCTGCAAGCGGGTATGCGCGCCTGTCTAAGACGCTAAATGCTGTTGTTGAGCTCGTAAAATGTGGAGGGCTCGGGATCGGGGTAGCGGCAGGCTATGTCATTGCGATGCAGGCATTGGCGGCCGCGGGGCACGGGTACGCGAGGAGGACAGGACACGCAAGGAGGAGAGCGTGCTTCAGACACTACTTTTAGGGACGTTACATCCACGTGTAGTTTGTCAAGTCAAAAAATGATTCTGCAGTTTGTTTAAATTTCAATCGCTATGCTGGTGCTTTCTAAGCCCTGTATCGGCCCATTCTATGTACGCAGCTGGTCTCAAATCTGGAATCATCCTCCAAATTGCCACAGGATATAGAACAGAAGACAAGAAAATATGCACAAGATCGAAGCAAGTCCCTGATGAACAACAAGAGGAAGGAGCGAAGATGGTAAGAATGTTGTAACAATCTATGATAGTCCAGCGATCAAGACGACCGCGGCGGCAACAGCCACAGTGAAGGCACTCGACAACCCTTTGGTGGATGCGACGCCTTCAAACTGTAGTGGCTGGCTTGGTTGGGGCACAGTACTGTCAGCACTGCTGGCGGGCGGCACGCCTGAGACTGAGCTGCTCGGCAGGACTGACACGACTGGCGGAGGTGTCTGAGAAGTTGGCGGAGCGTAGACCGTGGTTGTCACCATGGGCGTACAGGCGCTGGCGCTGGGCTTCTCGCCAAACTCCCCACCGGGACGAACGCTTGAGCTGGGTCGAGCCAGGTGAGTTGAGCTCGCAACAGGCGCTGCGGATGCTGGAGGCGCAGAACTTGAGGGAGCGCTTGCACTTGGAGGCGGTGAGTATTGGCTTGATTCCGGAGTCGGAGGCAGGGCTACAACTGAGGATGAAGCGGGTGGTGGTACTAGAGAGGATGGTGGGGCTACGCTGGCAGACGGAGCAGGAGGCGGGGGAGGGGGTTGTTGAGAGGAAGCTGGTGGAGGAGCTTGGCTGGACGGTACAGGAGGAGGAGCTTGGCTGGAGGAAGCTGGTACAGGCGTCGCCGCTGGAGAGGAGCTAGGTTGTGGTGTAGCGGTCACTGAGGGCTCAGGCTTGGACTCGTCCTTCTTGACCGGCATAATGCCCTTCTTGATCATCAACAAAGCCTGTGTGACCTCCAACGCCGACAGCTGCTGGCCGACTCCGCTTGCACCATCCCAAGCACCAGTGTACCATTTCGAGCCACAGGTGCTACCGTCGGCGCCGCCGGAACAGGACTTCGCAGCACCGATCGCGGACGCGGTGAGATGCTTGGTGATAGTGTCCTTCGTGAACGGAGCCATAAGCGCCGTCTTCGCCATGAAGCGCGACAAGTAGGCTTTGAAGCTTTGCTGGTCAAGGTTGCAGTGGCGTCCAGACTCGCCCGTTTCGCAAGCCCACTCATACATGATGTCGGTGGAGTTCTCGAAGGGTTTGAAGAAGAGGAGTTCAGCGTGCTTCAGGAAACCCTCTGTGCGCTCCTTCCAAGTCTTGTCGCCTTTCATGAAGTCGAACATGAAGGCAGAGCCGTGAAGAAACATGGCGTTATTGTACGTCCACTGTGTCTTGTCGCCGACCTTTTCGCAGTTCGTCTTGTCGTCGGAGCCGTCGAAGACCTCGTAAATATCCGTGATAAGACCAACCTTCTTTGTCCAGTCATAAATCTTGACTGCCCAGTCGGCGTAAGTCTGGTTGCCAGTGTAGCGAGCAAGGCGTGCGCCGAGCGCAAAGGCGGCTCCGTTCGAGATCGAGTTCTTGTAGTTGTAGCCGTAGGCATTCTCGGGATAGATCTGCCACTTCAATCCACCTCCACATGAGTCCTCGTCCCATCGGCCGACGATGTTGTTGAAGGAGTTGATGGCGACGTCCAGGTAAGCTACAGGAGCGTTCTCGGGGTCCGGGAACTGGTACTCAAGAGCAGACATGACGGCGAGCGACCAGAAAGCTTGGTCATCGTTTCCCTAGAATGGCACATTAGCATCTCTTTCGTAGAGCGAATGGCGCAACGTCGTACTGTTTGGCTCCTGCGGTGCTCCAGGATGAAGTCGTTTTCGGGTCCGTAGTTCGCCACCAGCGCCTGCTGCAAGGTCTTGACGTGACTCTGATCTCCAGTGAACATGCTGTACTCGATCATGCCTCCCCACGCGGCACCTCCCTCCCACCAGTAGTGCGGCTGCGGCCATATCCCGATATCCTGCTCAGCAATGCCCGAAGCGTTGTTCTTGTACTGCTCCATCAAGCCGTAAGCATACTGTCGAGTGACCGCGCGAATAGTGTCTTCAGACTGAGGGTCAAAAGTGATAGACGCTGCGCCCGGCGCGAGCGCAAGAAGTGGAAGGAGCACAGCTCCAAAAATGTTGGAAAATCTCATCGTGCAGTTAAAGTTGAGTGGTCGTACGAGAATATAGAGGAGAAGAAGAGGTGAGGTGGGCGAAGAGAAAAGAAAAAGAGAGAGTAGAGCACGCAAGCGCGCAAACTGTGAATTGTTTGAACGAGTGAGTCAAGTGAAGGAGAGAGGAAAGAACGACATGGTCACAGTTGGCGGCCCGCAGCGTCATTAATATTGTTACCGACTGACACCTCATTGATCCGTGTGCCTCACCGAGTGCTGGGCGACAAACGCTTGAAGAGCCCGTGCCTGTACTCACCTGCCATTGATGAGGCGTGGAATAGGAGCGCGCGTTTGATACGGACGATGCTTTTGTTTGGCCTAGCCATGTTTCGAAACGTAGGAGCAGGTGGTCGCGCAGCCAATCATTGCGCAACCTGCATGTTTCAGGAACAACATCGTCCTATTGCAGGCGGCTCGCCAGATCTTGGGTGCGTGGACGGGCACTTGCAGTGATCTGTGGTATTGTTTAACTTGAATCATTGGAAAGGACTGTTTTGCGTGGGGTTGCTCTATTCTTGTACAATATCGAAAATGCTTGACAACCAGGTCTCAGTTCATCGCGAGTGCTGTGATTGACACTATGCTTTTCCTCTTCACGGTGCACCTTCAACGAGCCACGAGATATCGACAGGTAATGCAGTCTTGTTGTAGCAATGGAAGCTAGCAAACACTGCCTTCTGCATAGGGTATACCATCAATCACCAACCCTTCGAAATTCACTTTTATCCCACCCTCTTCAACCATCTAGTCGTGAATCTATCCCAACGCCAGCCGCGACACGGCCTTTGATCGTAGTACCAAGTTGCACCCTTCGACATCGTCAGCTAGAACCACCAAGCCTCTTCTCCTTCTTCTCCTTCTCAGCCTCCTGGATCGACTTCATGTCGTCCTTGGACGCGTTGTATGCCGCTGAGACCTGGTTGAACGGATTCTCCGGGTGCTTCTCGAACTCCTTCCGTATCTGGTCGATCTTCTGGTTTCGCCTCAGGCCCTTCTCGTCCTTCATTTCCTCGAGCCTGCGCTCTTCGAACTGTGCATATGCGGCCTTGAAGCGTCGCTCGGGGTGTCGGTCGAGCTTGTCCTTTTGCTCGGCTGTGAGATCGAGTGCGTCTAGCGCGTTGTCGATACCGGAGGCGTTGAGGGCGCTGGGCTTGGTGTCGAAGGAGCCGAGGGCGGAGTCGATGCCTTTGGGCTTCTTCTCGGCTTTGGGTGCTTTGCCCTTGGGCTTGGAGGGGAGGGACGCTTCTTCTTCGCGCAGGAGTGCTTCTTTCTCGGCCTTCTTGCGTGCGGCCTCAGCGGCCTTCTCGGCGGCTGCTTCACTATGAACATGTCAGCGCATGAACTTGTGTACGACATATTTAATGTTTTTACGCCTTTGCATTCGACTTCGCGCCCTTGTCCCACTTCTCAGACTCAGCAGCCTCTGCCTGCTTGTCCTTTGCTGCTGCCTTCGACGCTGCTGCATCAGCCTTGCGCGCCTGTCCCTGCGCCTTCTTGGAGCCTCCAGTATCGCCGCCCGCGGCGCCGCCTTTCTTTGCCATGGTCGATGTAGGTAGAGGTAAGTGTATTCAATTATGAGGAAGAGTAAGCTCGAGTGTCCTTGGAGTTGTCAATGTGAATATTTAGGTGTGAGTCAAGACTGACAAGCATGACAGCGGCGACGGAGGTGCCTTCGGGAATGAAGTGGGGCAGTTTGCGTCACAGGTTTGACATGGCACATGCACGCCACGAGACTTTCACATGTTCACACCAAACTTATTCCAACGACAAGCAAGTATGATCCCGCAGCTGTGGTTGGCATGCATCTAAATGGTCGTCTCGAGTATTTGTGGGTGATAGAAGAAGCACAGGAAAATTTGTGAACCAGTTTGAAATATCACAATATGCTATTGAGCACGCAGACCCTCCAGATCTACATATACACCATGCTGGTATCTGGATATCCCTCAAAGACAACTCCATGCTATGCCCTTCATGCCACTTGGGGCTGTGCAAAGTAAACGCCGCCCGATGCATAGAACCTGTGTCTCACAGGTGGCCGCCCAGATGCAAAATGCTCTTTACAGAAATAGAAAAGAAAGTGAAGGAAAGATGAGTGGGTATAATACAAGTCCGTCGTGGCATGATCGCACACGCTTTACATGTTCATGTCATGCACATACGTGCAGTTGTCGCCTTTGTTACAGGTGCCCTTCTGGAAGAACTTGCAGGGCAGCACTTTGTGAGGCCGTTCGCCACGGTGCTTGTGCTTCTTGCTCTGACCCCAGTCGTTGTTGTTGGTCTCCTCGCGTTGTCGCTTCACGCCGCCATTGGATTGTCCGTTGTACTGCGGTTGCTGTTGCGCTTGGGAACCAGTAGTGTTCTGCTGTTGCGCTGGTGGCAGGAATGGGTATGGCGGAAATCCAGGAGGCGCCGGCGGGAAGTGACCAAGTCCAAAGCCTTGCATGATCGATTGTAAGTCGAGGTTGGGTGGCACTGGACCATTAGGCATTGGCGGTAATTGTTGGGTTGGAAGTTGCGGAGGAAAGACAGCCGTAGCAGGAGCGGGCGGCAGCGCGTTACTTTGCTGCAAGGCACTGAGGAGGCCTGCCAAATCAGTGGAGGAGGCCGGGACAGATGCTGACATGTATGGTGTCTGAGTAACGGGAGGCACGTGGGCGGCGGTTTGTGTGGGAGCAGCAGCATTGTTATTGCTGAACTGCTGGAAGATGTTCTCCAGGCCGCGGAAGTCGGACACGGCGACAGATGAAGGCGCTGGCGTTTGAAATCCGAGCCCACGCAACCGGTCGGGTGGCGTGCCAAATTCTTTGAATGATGCAGCGGGCGCGGCATCTTGCGCTTGCTCTAGTGGCTCCCGAGGAGAAGGTGGAACGTCTTCTGAGTCCGCATAGAACACCATCAATGTCGCATTGTCGCGCCGCACGCCGGCCTCCTTCTCGGGAGATGATGGGGCCTTCAGACCACCACCATAACGAGTGTAATTGAGTTCGCGTTGGGCCAACGGCACGAAGCTGAAGTCGACCTGCGACGGCTCTCCCTTCCATGGTTTGAGTTCACCTTCACGTTCGCCGTCGTCCTCATCTTCGTCCTCTTCGAGCTCTTTATGTTGCTTGAACATGCGACCTTCTCCCTCAATATCACCAGCGTGGCGGGTGAAGTTCTCATCGTGGCCCAGTTCCTCATCAGGATCGTGACTGAAGTACTTAATCTGTACCAGAGCTGCGTCTGGCTTGAATGTGACACGCAGGTGTCTACGTTCTTCTTTGCGCAGACGCTTGACCTTTTCTTCAGGAGTTTCCGGTGGTAGCTGCTTCTCAGTCTTGACCGGCGCCGTCTCTTGCTCCTTTGGTTTCAACAAAGAGGCCATGGTCTGTGCGAACGAGAAAGCTGGCTTTGCTGAAGCTGCAGCCGATTTCTTGTCTTTGGCCGCACCCGTGGTAGCCTTTGACTGGGTGACGGCTTTTGAGGCTGCAGGGGCTGCGGGACCAGGTGTAGGCTTCTTGCTCGCCGCATTGAGTGACGCAAAGATTCCGGAGGGCTTGTTTGTCACCTGGTTCACCCGAGCTTTGACCGGAACGGCTGTCGCCATAGGTTTCTTCTGGGTCATGGCTGTTGAAGTACTTAGTATGGCTTTCGGAGTGGTCGAAGCAACAAGTGTCTTCTTCGTGGCGTTGGTGACACTCTCGTTCGGCTTGGACTTCTTCGCGAGGGACTCCTCGTTGGGAGTTCGACTCGCCGGCTCCAGCGCAGGCCGTTTGACACCTTTGGATTCTGTCGTTGGCGGTGGGCTGATCTTGGCCTTCTTCGTGTTCGCCGCAGCACTATCGACAATTCTCTGGATGAGCGATTTGTGCTTATCATTTGTCTGTTTCTTCATGGATACGAGTGCTTTCATGAGCTTAGTCTCCTCAAGGAGCTCCGACGTCAGTGTTCCCACTTTGGCCAACACCTCGAAGATGACAGCCGACAGAGGACCGTCGAAGTCTTTACTATGATAGCGATTCGCTAGGAACTGATAGCAAGAATAGACGAAAGGCTTGATCTGGCCCATTTGAAATAGTATGTCAGGGTGACCATGGTCAATTGCGGCTTGCAAAGCAGACTGGAGAAGATCCCGCTGACTAGCGACCCGACTTTTCAGCACGGGAAGCTCACCCATCTTCTTTTGTGCTTCGGCGTCAGTCACTGCTTTCGTGTCGGTCCGCCAACGCTTGTGTATTGTACTCAGCACCTCCCAGATGTCCCGCATACCAGCCTTGATCCTCTCCGCGTTTGGTGGCGGATTCTGCGGGCACCATGTAGCCTTAATAATATCATAGCGTACAGCCTGGTGAGGCTCTTCTGGCCTCGAAGATGGCAACGGTGAGATCTCCTCATCTTCGTCGTCGGTGTACTCGCTGTCTTCATCAGATGAACCGGTTTCGCTATCCGTCTCGCTCATTTCGCGTTTTAACTCCGAAGGACTCGCTGCGTATGTCCTGGTCTTGAGAGTTTTGGCGATAGACGGCTTGCTTGATGAAAGCTTGGCAAGGAGCTTTTTGTTGTCTGCTCCAACCTTCTTCAGTTCGCGCACGGATTGGCGGGGTGTGTAAAGCGGCAGCGGGGCTGGCAAGGCATCAGTATGTGCGTTACGGAACGTGAAAATGGGACACAAAGGCTTACTTCTATTGGTTGGCAGATGGAATGGCTCAGATCCAAGAGTCACGAGTTTATTCAACGCAGAAGATTTAGTAGCTTTCGCAAGAGCAGCCTGATCTAGAACATAGAGTCCACCCGATTTCTTCCCCTTTGGAATCTCAAGAGACGGAACCGGCACAGGTTTCACATTTGCAGTTGACATTGGCCGTTGGGCGAACATCTCTGATGTTGACCGCGGTAACTGCTGATGTATGTCAACTAAAGTCTCCGACTCAATACTCCAATGGGAGCTTACCTGGAAAGGTGATGCTGCTGGCCGAGCATTTTGAACGTTTGGATGTTGCTGCAACGCCTGCGGAGTGACAGTCCCGGAGTGAGTGTGAGGGGTCGGAGTTCGGAAGGGGACCGAGTACTGGGACTGTTGATGCTGTCGATGCGCGTTCGGGTCATGGCCTAATGATGGATCGACATTGGAGGGTTGTGAATAGTTGGCGACTGGACCTTGCTGATTGAACGGGCCGTTGGTGTATGGAGGTACATGCGTCTGGAAGCCTTGATTCTGACCGCCATAATTCTGACTGTAGCCGTTGTATGGTTGCTGTGGTTGTTGCTGATAGGCAGCATAGGCCCATGGTTGGCTTGGTGCTCGATTGTTGGGCGGCAGGCCGGCATGGTGGCTTAGCTGATCGTCCCAACCGCCTTGACTGGGATAGGAAGAAGGGTCGCTGTACATGTTCTGATCCGGGAGAGGAGGCACTTGGCCACTTGACACGTGATTATAGGCCATGGTGTGGCTTGCAAGCGATGTGCGAGTGTCAGGCGTGGCGCAGGCGTGTGATTGGTCGGCACAAGTTTGTCCGTGTGAATTATGCGGCAATAGATTGCGCTAAGCACAGTGGGTCACAAGGGCGAAAGAGAACCGGATTGGGTGAAATTGAGAGTGAAAAGACCGGTAAATTCGCCGGTTCGAGCTGTAGTGTCGTTGTGCTGACTTTTTCGCGCAGAGCGTGTCAGAAACCCCTCGGAGTCGTGGTGAGGGCGGTTGTGACAGCAGCAGACGGGTGCTGGCCGGGCTCGCAGCGCTCGTGTCCCAACGCCCACGATGCAGTGATCCTCCCCTGGTCCACGCAAGCGTAGCTTTGGTATTTAGAGGGTGGCACGTAGCCTCGCGTTTATTGCGATGAACACTGCTGATGCGTCACTTGACGCGTGACGTTTGCGCACCTCAATTGCACAGCACACGCGGGCGCAACGTCCGCTTGAGACACACTTGTCGTTTGTCGCCTTGCGAGCGCAGCCTTTGCCTTGCGCGAAGATGGCCAGTCCCTTTGATGCGACGTCCGCTGAAGCCGGCGATGGGACTGTATTAGTAGCAGACGCTGGGTTGATTGTCACTCTGCCCTCGTGCAATTGCGCGCCTCCCTCGCAAATACCGCTGCCAACCTGAGCGCACACTTCCACCAAAGCAGGGACTCAAGTAGAATCTAGCCTCAGATGCAGAAGCCCTTATTAGGTGGGCGAGAGTTCACGAAGAAGTAGCATGAGAGTCTTGAGGGAAGAAAGGGGAGTGTGTTGTGTGTGTGAGGGTGTTGAAGGAGAGAGGGTCAGAGTTGGGAGGCGGGCGCTGCTTTCTAGCGACGGCGACCGCCAAGGCCGGCCGGGCACGCTAGTTGCATCACGAAATGACGACGAACGCGAGGTGAATGCGCGCCGCAGGCAGACAAGCCACAGTGTCTTCTGCGCCATCGTACACCGGCAAAACCTACATTTCACATGCGGTAGCCTGCATCGCGGCGGGTGCCATTCAGATTCACGTCACCATGGCCGTCACATTGCGGGACAAGCAGATAGGTAGCTCAGTCTGGCTGGCTTCATACCGTGGACCAAAGCTGACGAACCACCGTGTAGCCAGCATAAAGCGCATCCTGAACCTGAATGCGCCCATCACAGACGTCGACGCGCAGGACGAGTTGAACAACGAGCCCTCGAACCCATCCTCGGACGGCGCGGTATGGAAGGTCCTGGTGTTCGACGAAATGGGCAGGGACGTCATAAGTTCTGTCCTTAGGGTGAACGATTTGAGGGGCTCTGGAGTATGATTCTCCCAGTGCTTGAATATGACCGTACTGAGCGTATTGCTAGGTCACAATACACCTGAACATTGGCACTACACGTCATATGATACCTGACGTACGTGGGAAATGGTTATCAGAGGAGCGGTCGCTAAGAGGCATAGGTCCCTGTCATCTATCTTGTCGAGCCCACCGCACAGAACATCCAAACCGTGACCTCGGATTTGTCGCGCGGCCTCTACAGTCTGTACAATCGCACCGAACGAGCTACGAATATGCCTAACAGTCTACGCAGGCCCTGCATACATCAACTTCCTCTCCAGCATTCCTCGACCCCTGCTCGAAGACTTTGGCGCAAAAACGGTGGCTTCAGGCACGGCGGAACATCTCGCACAAGTCTACGACCAGTACCTCAACTTCGTGGTCTCAGAGCCGGATCTGTTCCATCTGAACATGAAGGGCGCATACCATACGCTGAACAGCGGCCAGACACCTGATCAGGAGCTTGACGATGTCATGAATCGTATCGTCTCTGGCCTCTTCTCCGTTGTGGTCACCATGGGTGTCGTCCCAATTATCCGATGTCCAAAGGGAGGCGCAGCTGAGGCCATCTCTGCTCAACTCGATAGGAAACTACGAGATCATATCCTGAACTCTAAGACCAATCTTTTCTCCGACAACAAGTCATCAGCGGTGTCCTCACGGCCTGTACTGGTGATAGTGGACCGCAACCTCGATCTTGTACCGATGCTTTCGCATTCTTGGTATGTCAGAGATCCGTCAGCCGGCGATGCAGGTGTTAACTATTTACCAGGATCTACCAAAGTCTGGTATATGACGTGCTTGATTTCCACTTGAATAAGATCAACATGTCTGTACCGGTAGACAAGGATCATCCCGAGAAGGGTTCAAAGAAGCAGTCATATGATCTGACAGCATCCGACTATTTCTGGGCTCAAAACGCCTCTCTGCCTTTCCCGAATGTAGCAGAGGATGTGACCACTGAATGGAACAAGTACCAGGAAGACGCCGACAGCGTGACCAAGAAGACAGGAACGTCATCAATAGATGACTTGTCAGGCGAGAGCAATCAATTCGCCGCGCACCTCAAGGGAGCAATGGCTCTGTTGCCTGAGCTGCGGGAGAGGAAAGCGACAATAGAGGTGAGACGGTCTACCAGAATGACAAGTGTACACTAACACGTTCTAGATGCACATGAACATTTTGGAAGCAGTCATGGAAGGCATCAAGAGTACGTGGATGAACGCGGATCATCAACACATATCTTTTCAAACTGACACTGACTACCTTAGATCGCAAAATCGACTTCTACTTCCAGTTGGAAGAAGAATTATCAAAGCAGACAAAAGCGCAGATCCTAGATCTCATCAAGGACTCAGACAAAGGCAGCGAGCCGCTTGACAAACTCAGGCTGTTCCTGCAATGGTACCTCACCACCGAACAAGAGCTCTCGCGAAATGATCTCGATAGCTTCACGCAAGCCCTTGATGCTGCTGGGGCAGACACCACAGCAGTCAAATATGTCAAGACGGTCCGTCAACTCACACGAATGACGATGATCTCCTCTGCGCCCGTGCAGCCTGCCCAAGGCACTTCACAGCTGTTTGGCGGCTTCTCCAGTCTCTCATCTCGCGTTACAGATCGTTTCAAGGAGGCAGGTCTGGGCGCGAACTTTGAGGGTGTACTCTCCGGCATCAAGAACTTCCTGCCGACAAACACCGACCTCACCCTTACCAAAATCACCGAGTCCCTCATGGACCCGCAAAATGCTTCGTCAAGTGCTATCAGCAAGACCGAAAGTTACCTCTACTTCGACCCACGGTCCGCAAACGCTCGCGGCACACTCCCTCCTGCCAGCCAGACGCGCAACCAGCAAAGCACAGTTGGACGAGGCATCGATGCCACCTTTGGACAGAGACGTCAAGGTTTCAGCGAAGCCATCGTCTTCACAGTCGGCGGAGGTTCGATGGACGAGTACGGCAATCTTCAAGAGTGGGCAAAGAGGACGAGCGCGAGTCACGGTGCAGCAGGGACAGGGCAGAAGAGGCGCATCGTGTACGGCAGCACGGCGCTGTACTCTGCAACTGAATTTGTTACAAAGGACTTGGCGCAGTTGGGCAAAGAGAGCACGTAAGCTAGCTAGCATCACCCATACAATTCACGATATAAGACTCGGAGAGATCAAGCGCGGTTTCTTTTCTTTTGCTGGTTACTAATCCATGCTCTTGGCACGCATCCCCGAAACTCAACACTCTTCAAGCTTCTTCCACTTTGGTCAAAATTACTCGTCAACTACTATCAACTTGTCCAGTTGTTAATACAACTTCCTTCTCGCTTTATATGTCTGTCATGCTACAGGCTCTGACCACTTTCTCCGATGGGACGGCTGTGCCCATGGACGGCAAGTTCCATGTCGACCCATCTCGTCCACAGTCAAGTGTGAAATATCTCAAGTCATGGCATCCACCAGGGGTAACAGAGGTGCTATCTGGTGGCAATACAGCACGACTGGCTCTACTCCCCGATGGAACAATTCTGAAATTTGTCTATGACAGAGACGACGACTGGGCGATAAAGCCCCTGGCCATCGAGCATCACATTCTCACGGCATTGGGAAGCCACGAAAGGCTCACCAAGTACCTTGGGCAACACGAGTACGGTCTCAGATTTAAATACGAGGCCAATGGTGATATTCGCCGTTACTTTTCCAGGACGGACTTCACAACCATTCCGATTCAGGAACGATGGAGATGGGTACAACAAGCCGCAGAAAGCGTTGCATTCAACCACTCCAAAAACGTCATCCACTGCGACCTGCACCCGAACAACTTCCTGCTCGACGAAGATCGTAACCTTCGACTCTGCGACTTTGCTGGCTCCCTGTTTGGTGAGCTAGACAGAAAGGCAATGGAGAGCACGCCCTTCTTCCTTCCTAGAGATGCGCTCTCTACACCGAACACGAAATCCGATCTTTTTGCATTGGGATCCGTTATGTACTACATCATGGCTGGCCGTGAGCCGTACGACGGTTTGTCAGAGAATGAAATCACCGCTCGTTACACCAAAGGGGACTTTCCAGACGTTGGTGAGTTTGAATGCGGGTAAGCTATTTGTGGCTGTTGGACTGGGAAGTTTAATAGTGCTCTGGAGGTGCTAGGGAGTCTTTCCGGAGACGCTGTGTGAGAAGTCTTTAATGATACTCACTGCATGAGAATCGACTCCGTTTATGTGTTTGCATCTACTGGGTGTGGATTATTGCTTTTATCAATGTGGCGCTCGGCGTTGCACCTGCCTAGCCTGTACGTGCGAGTGTTCAGGCACGCATGCTGCGTTTCAGCCTTGTACTGCATTAACCACGCGCTCGACCCCAGCGCCGCTGAAAAGCAACGTTTAGTCTGCACTTATGCCGTGCAAGACGCGCAGCTCGCCAGGGCAGACAAAAGCAAAAAAGTTTTCGGAAACATGTGAAACGTGACATGGCTTTGACGGGACGATTGCCGATGTATGTGGTGGCATTTGGAATAAATTGTGGAGGTTGTTAGAACATGATTCATGGCGTGTTGGGGTGGGGTGGTGATGTTGAGTCACGGAAGAGAAGCGTTGGAGGTGGACTTAGTGGAAGATAGCTGATGTTGAGCAAAGGCAAGAGTTGGAGGGCTTGGTGTTGAGTACGAAGAAACGCTCTTGTGATGAACTTGGCAAGAATGGAATGTTGTTGTATGCTAGCTTTTGAACAATGTACAGGTTGAACATAGTTGATCAACTGACAAATGTAATACATCGAACAACTATAAGTTAGGACTACATATCATGACCATGAAACTCGATGATCTAAACAGCTTTTGGACTCCTTTTCTACCCGCGTAAATCTGACAAGCCATGCACCTTTCCCTATGCGCCGCGCAAACATGTAGCAAAGCGAAAAGTTAAACAAATCAATGCAATGCAGGACCATACACGCGATGATTCCGCACATTCCCTTCACCGCACCTCTCCAAAGCGGCATTAAAATTCCCATCGCCAAACGCAACGCCCTTTGACTGTACGGTCCAGCTGACCGTCTGTTTCGGACTACCCGTATACGGATTCTTGCTCGTCAAAATCCAGCCTCGCGCTAGACTATCGTAATGTGACTCCTTGACGACTTCGGGAACGGCAATGAGAAGTGTGCGTGAGTGCTCGAACGGCGCGAATATAATGGCCTTGCCGGAGTGGCCTTGGGGAGAGCTGGATGTAGGCGCAGTGACGATGAGAGGCCCAAAGCTGGATTCGGATACGCCTGAAGCCCAGGGTATACCGTTGACAATGATGTGAGAAAGGAGAGATAGAAGGGAAGAACAAGCCATTTGGCCTTGCGGAAAGGAGACAAAGTGTTGGAAGTTGAGCTGCGGGTTCAGTAGCATTTCCATTATGCCTGAATCCACTACGGGCGCTCCATGCTGTTGTGTTTGTTTGAGGAGCTCGAGGAGCCACGGCGATCCGCATTCGAAGACACACGCAAGTGTCTGGATAAAAGTGTTGCGCATGGTCAGTGCCCGAGGATGGCCAGGTGTTTGCCACATATCCCACAACGGTGATCCTTGTAATTGGCATCGTATGCACAGATCTATCAAGGTGCGAGCTCGGGAGACTTGCGCGGGGAAGTGTGGGTTCGGCTGGGTCCGGTGCGGAAGCTCAAGGAAGACCAGGCCGAGCTGAGCATACTCGGCTTTGCCGTCCGAACATTGAGATATGTCGTATGATCCCTTTCCGAACGGCGGGAGCGAGTTCTCGGAAGAAGCTGTGTCAAGAGATGTTGGGCGAGCCAGCCACGACATTGAGCCGTCGTGGAGTTCAAGAAATGTCCCAGTGGTGCAGAGCGCGACCGGGTCTCGAGCTGCAAGGGCCACAAGCAGAATCGATCGAAAGCATTCGGACTCTATACTCGGTCGTGACAGTGCGCCAGGTAGTGTCATTGCCAGTGGTAGACCAGAGGCGTTGAGGGCGATGGCCATCTTCTCGCGATTCGCATCCAGCCGTCGTAGGTATTCGGGTAGACTCGGATTACCACTCGCTTGCAGGCGGAAAGCATCTACGGCTGTTGAAATGAAGCTCCGTTGGTGACCATGTGCGGTAGTCAGCCTTCGTACAGCCAACAGTGTGTTTCCATACGAGGACGACGTTTGTTGAAGGACGTCATGCAGGAAACGGATCCTGGTGTAGATTGCGGACTGGGTTGTGAGGATCTCGCAGGCCAGGACTAGTAGATGGAGGAAGAATCCCCCGGTCAGCCGCATCACTGTCGGACGATCGTGGTCATGCGAGTGGCATCGGACGATAAAGACGTGATTCCGGCCAGATTTCATCTCGTGTGCACAGTCAGCCTGGTCGAACCAAGCCGAGTCCAACATGCGCTCTAAGAAGGACCAAAGGATGAGTTGTTGATGCATAAAAGGTGGACACAGGCCTACGTTTGGCTGCCGATGATTCGATAGCTCCAGAAAGCTGCATTGTTCCGCATAGTCTCGCATGGCCTGCTCTTCTCCGGGCGTAGCGACCACATCGTCGAGGGCAATGACAACCGTCCGCGCGTTCTTGTATATGATGTCCATGCAGCCCAAGGAAGCAACCCTCTCAGCCTCATCTTCTTGGTTGACACACGCCTGATCAAACCAGATTCCCTCTCCTGCTCTCCTTTCTGCTAGTATAGCGTGGAATGATTCGCTACTGGTTGGCAGCGGAAACTGTTCGATCTCCTTCGTCCATCCAAACGGCAACGCGCCAGAAGGCGTGACGACATTTCCAGGACCTTCCGGATTGATTCGAGTTCGGCAGTAGCTTATCGCTATGTAACCGTTCTCCTCGCCTTGAAAGTCGCGGTTCATCAGAAGTCGAAGTGGAGCTGAGTTCTCAGCGTGATATTTTGGCACAAATTCCTTGGCGACTGAAGGAGCAAGACGGCTGAGATCCGAGAGTATGGTCGTCGCCGCGTCCGCGCCCGTCTTTGAAAACGGAAAGTAATCGCGGCCATGGCTCGGCGTCCAGGTATCGCTCAAGGAAGACTTGACTAGACGGACATGAAGACTGGACAGATCGTCGTCGTCTTCGTCAACGTAGGAGAACTCACACTGTCCAAAACGAGTGAACCGTGAAGCCGTGTGAGGAGCCATTACAGGATGCATCCTGTAGAAAAGAAGGACTAAGCAGAGAAAGAGAGCAGTAGCTGCCTCGGCATGTTGTAATGCGTCCTTTGCAGCTATACATACCCCTCCGAGGGCGGTCTCGCCTCCGTCCCGATCTCACCCATCATCGCGCCATATGCGCCCGCTTACAACTTGCGCAGCATGCTGGGCATCGGAAAGTAGCCTCAGCGGCATGATTGTTGCTGTCTGGGTGTCTGACTAGTAGCGCCACAACGTCTTCTCACGCGACGTCTGTGCGGGGGTGGAGTTGTCTTGGGGGCTTTTGGTGTAAGCGTTAAGATGCAAGAAGCGTAGTGGACGATGGGCTCGGGAGTGCACGGACCGCACCCGCTTCTGTGATTGAAGGCATGACGTTTGGAGCCCATCGGGAGCAGCAACCGCCATGAGCTCACAGAAGCAAAACTCGCACAACCATTTCCGGTCGTTCGGTTCACGGCTTTTCTCGAGACACGCTAGATGTGCACGATGTGCTCGGCGAGAGACAACAATCTGCACTCTACGAAGGTGCTTGCATCTTTTTTGTCAATCTTTAGGACACACTGAACGCCAAAGCTGGTCATCAATGAAAACCCAAACAGTATGTGAGGTTTGCTCTGTATCAGTGAGGCTTCAGCTGCTTCATTATTAGTGATGCAGACGTGAATTCTCAGAAGGAGAAAAGCCTGTATGAATGGACTCTGATTACTTGGAGCATGAGCCAGCCTATGGCATGTAGTGCAAAAAGCAGCCTAGGCTAAAGATAGACCTGCGGCTGATAGAGAGTAGAGAAAACATACCCGGTGTACCAATAGAATCAGGCCAAGAATACTCTCCATCATCTGTAAACGATACGTGTTTCGCCAAACACCATGCACGGAGGGCTTTCATTTTCCGGCAGAGATCCGACCGAAACACGATGACAAATTCTGGTACAAACATCTCAATCGATCTTGGCGTTTGCGAGCCTGTCATTCGGATTTGCGAGCACATTGGACATCCGGACGTTTTGTCGCTTGTATTTGCTGTGTTTTCGCAGCCGCTTCCTTGCAACCATGACCGGTACCGACGATTTGGTGACCAGGTAGTTACTAAAGGAGCCAAGCAAGACACTGCCACAGTCAGTATCATGCAAGATGGATTCGAAGAATGAACCTACCCCTTCAAGGCGTTGCGACCTCTGGACCCCAGGATTACGAGAGTTGGCTCCAGAAAGTCGATCTAGGGTATTTGTCAGCTCTATCGCGTGGTATCGAGTTCATGCGGGGCTCTTACCACTTCTGTAATCATGTGCTTGGGGCTCTTGCAATGAAAAACTTCCACGACTGCGCGCACTTGCAATCGAGTCTTCCTCAGCAGTTTGACACACCGGTCCGAGACTTCGACACACGCTTGATACCTCTCTCTTTCCGCTTTACCCATAGCTTTCACATCTGCTTCCGTAGCCATAATGGAATTGGCCAGAGGCGAGGGAGAGACACCTGATCGCGTTGTGGGTAGGCCATCATGATTAGAAAGAGTTCTCTTCAGGTGATCCGACTCCTGTCTCCCAGTTGTACCTTGGCTGACAGGTGCTCCTGTCGCATCGGTCGTAGTGACGCCCGTTTCTTCGTCAACGGCGTAGACGGCCAGTAGTGTATCGCCATCCCGGAGCACCGTGCCAATGGTCCACTCGAGAGCGTAAGCAGCCTCATCACTAAGATCTGTGGAAACCAGATATACACGCTGTCGCCGCAAACCTTTCTGGGCGTCCTCGGCAAATTGACTGTAATCACCGCGTACAACCTGTCGTACACAGCGATGTGCCTCCGGGCTCGATTGAATTGGCGATATGTTTAGCGAGAGTTGTTGCGCCGATCTGATCTCTGCAAGACTGTCTTCATGATCCGAATGCACTGGCGTCGAAAACGCAGAGCCGTCCTGGTCGAAGCTGGTATGCGGGTGGACGACACCAGACGAATTCTTCCTGGTCATCCTTTCGCCGTTGGGACCAATAACGCTGAAGTTCGGATCTAGGAGTGACCGTTGTTTGTACGAGGCGGACAAGTCTCTTCCTATAGAGTATCAACAAGTATTTGCAAACCGCACTTCCACTCGCGGAGAACCTACCTTCTTCCTTAGCTGTGGTGAACAGGCTCTTAGCTGTGATGATCTCCCTGCCCATACTGTCGGTGCCTCCAGACTCTTTCCTAGTTCGTCGGCGACCCCGTTCTTTCTTCTTGGTAGCGAATGCGCTCCCATCATCCCAGTCGGAGCTGTCTGATTCGCCATCACTGCTCTCCACTGCAGCGCTGTCGTCGCCGTCGTCATCTGTGGTAAGGCGTACACCACCGCCTGGCGCGGTCGTGGTTCCAATCGCAGGATCAGAGCCCTTGCGATTCGGTAGCGCAGAGAGTCCTCCCCCAGAACGAGCCAACGCGGAGTCGGAGAGCTTTCGATAGGCGGTGTCACCGTCTATGCGCTTTCCCGAGTCGGTCACCAGTGTGTTGCTCGAGACAGGTACAATGGACGGACTGAGTGTGCGTGCCCCGGGAGAGGCAGACCGATGGGGCCCTGGAGAGCCAGACTTGGATCTGCCGTACGGGCCAGTCGCAGAGTTGTGTCGGTCTCTACTTGGTCCCCCACCCAAGAAGCCAGTCGAGTTGCCGTACACCGAAGACATTGCTCGGGGCTTGGTGTCTTTGTAGGGTCCCTGTGACACACGTTTGGGCAAGACATGCGCATCCAGCGAAGGCTGCATGTCGAACTTGTATGCGGATTCGGGGTTCACCCTGTTGCGGGGCGATGAGGGCATGGCGAAGGGAATGCCAGTGCTGCCACGGCTGGAGCTGCGGCGCTGGCTGTTGTCGACGTCGAGCATGCTGCGGATGGGTGATGCAGCGGTGCCAGGGCTCTGCGCACGCTGAGAAACAGAGGGACTGTCGGCGCGACGGCCCTGGCCTTTCTGTTTGCCTTCCAGGATGGCTACGACCTCTTTCATCTCCGCGTCAAGGGCGGCCTCAAGAGACGCCATAGTGGGAACTGCGCGTGGGGCGGGATGCGATCGAGCGAAGGGCGGAAGATGTCGTTTGCCTGAATATTCACCCCTGGCGTACTATATGTGCAAGTGCTGGGCGGCTGTTCGTCGCAATCAAGCTGGGACGACGTGATATGTATGCGAAGAATGACTGAGTATCTAGGCGCGGGCTGTGGGGTAGTAATTGGACTGAAGCTGGAGCGATGGCGGGCCAAACCGTAGCTCTCTAACCACTGTCGAAGTAGACGGTGATCCCGAGCAGGTTGGTGGAAGTGGGCGACATGTGGAAAAGAGAAAGGAAGGTTGGAAACGAGAGAATCAATTGGGGAGTCGTAAGCGCGACAGGTTACGTTCGTGGAGACTCTAGCAGTCCAGGCGATAGTAATGGAAACCCCTCATGCACATCCATCTTGGCGTGGCGCCGCCCACGATGCGATGCCCTGCCCTGGGAACTGCTGTCACTCTGGGAAGGACTGTGCAGTGGCCAATGTCCTACCACGTGCACCGGGGCGATCAATCTTGTTCGCATCTGCTGCAATAATCCCTCGCTGTCATGATATTGTTCGTGGTTTGCAGGGCCACGCGCTCTCACATGTTTGGGGCAGTGGTGGGGCGGCAACATTGAATAATAGTGGAGGCTGTGGCTGTGTCGGCGTCGCGTGCTGCAAGTAGAGCTTTCGAATCATGCGAAGTGCAGTCAACAGCAGCATGGTAAAGGCATACGTCTCAGCATCAGCTCAGCATCACGCATGTTAAGCAGGTTGCAGTTTAAAGTCTTTCGAGTTCCATAAAGACTGCACGATTCCGGTCTGATAATGTGAGTCTATGCAATGTAGTGAGAATACAGGCCTTTCATGCATGTCAGTACCGCCATGCGCGAGACTTTGACGACTCATGTCTATCAAGCCAAGGGCAGGGTCTTGTAAAGCTCAATGACGTATCTCCTGTACTTTGACTAAATGGAGGTGCGAGATCGGACCACGTGATCATCTCACTAGCGTAACAGTCGAATTCGCACCCTCATCGAGTCGTGGGCCATCTGCACCCAGACTGCAACATACGACACAATGCCTCCACGAATAACCATAACAACCTTCACGCGATCAATTGCCTTCCGCCCGAGGCCACAGTTCCGCCTCCCTGCCCCCCACGCCGCACGATTTGCGCCATCACTATGTCGCTCATACGCCGACTCGACAACCTCTGGGGCCAACGACCGATCGAAGAAGGTTGATGCGCAACCTGCCGATCACATTTCCGAAGAAGCGGCAAAGACGGCAGAGATAATGGGAGAGGAGGGTCCTGACATGAGCAAGGGTACACCAATTGAAGATGTGAGCACTACTATCCAACATGGGTATGACAGTGACTGACATTGTCTAGATAGTCAAGGGCGACAAGGATGCGCAAGAAAAGCTTCCCAAGGTCATGAAGGACAAGCTGAAAGCCCAGAGCAATGCCGCGCCAAAGGGATCACGCTCCTACTCCACCATGACCGCCCAGACGAGCGGAAACAGCGGTCTCGACATGGGACTTGTAGATGTCCAGTCACCAACCACACTGCAGCAGACTCCTGGCCTCAAGTTTGAGATGCCGACACTGCCGCTCCCAAAGGACGGCCATGTCAAGCACCGCTACGATCCGGTGGTCGAGCAGGTCACCAACTTGCTCATGCGACACGGTAAGAAGAGTGTGGCTCAGTCCGTGAGTTCCACTACATTGTTCGCACTGATCCCAGCTGATGCAAACACTAGAACATGGCGCGCATACTGCAGTATCTACGAACATCCCCGATTCCCACCCTCAACCCAGCAAAGCCCCTCCTCCCTGGAGCGCCACCCCCGTCACACCTTCCTCTTAACCCCGTCCTGTACCTCACTCTTGCAATAGACTCGGTCGCGCCACTAATGCGCATTCGAAGTCAAAAAGGCGCAGCCGGTGGTGGTGTCGCCCTCCAAATACCGGTGCCTCTCGGTCAGAGGCAACGACGACGATCAGCTATTCAATGGATCATCGTCGCTGCGTCAAAGCGAAGAAATGTGGGAAGTGGGAAGAACAGTTTGGCGCAACGCATCGCTCAAGAGCTTATCGCTGTTGTGGAGGGACGCAGTGGGATCTGGGACAGGCGCAATTCCATTCACAAATTGGGCGTTGCAGCTCGTTCCAACATCGTCCTGCCACGGAAGAGATAGCCGACTGTTTTCCTTGTCGTTTTTCGACCTACATGTACATTATTCGGATGCACGCCTTTTGGCAGAGATCATTGGGTAATACATCATTTGTGCAACCCACAGCAATGACGCGAGTAATGGATCACCATGCTTGAAAGCAACTGCTGCTTCACACAAATTTTCATGTGGCATCACGTCGTTCACTCACTTCTATCGGTTCACATTCTCAACATCAATGCCTTCATCCAGTATGTAGCCAGCCGGTGTGATGGGGCCAAACAGATGGTAAAGCCATGGAAGATCATGGAAATCACAAACATCGTCTTGTCCAATGCCGGTTCGGCTGAGGTTACACATTACGCAGCATTCCGGTCAGGCTGGCGGCTGCAAACGCAACAGGCCCGCAAAGCACGCACGAGATTCGTCGCCCTCACGTCGCCGTCCCCACATTGTGACGCTTGCCATCAATTGAACGGCGACTTTACCCTTGTGCATATATACACAGGCTCACTATAGAGTCCACACTCTTCCTCTCCTCTCGTTTACCTGCGCGAGGCTGAACGCGATTCTTTGCTCTCACCCCTCCGTCCCTCACCGCTCAGGACGGATCCTTGCATCCTCAACCCGTCCCGTGATACCGCGCGGTCTCCACTCCACGCGATTCTTCTTAGCGCGCCTCAGCCTCGAGCACAAAGCGCCCGCCTTAAGTGCTTCCAACCTCCAACCCTGCTTTGTCATCCTTACTCCACATTTCTACCAGTACCACTACTGCCGACCTGACATCTCTTGGATATATTTCAGCGCAATTGACGCTCTTTCATCGGTGTGCAAGCTCACGCTAGTTGAGGTGCCAGTCGGGCCTGTCTGGCCTTATTTCCGGTAAGTGCTACCTCGTTGCTGCGTGGCTTGGAAGCATCCCTTGAAAGCATCCGCAGCTTTTGAATCATTGGTTTTTGGTGTACAGCGTGTCATGAAGTTCGACATAAGGTATCGTCGGCAAGGGCGAGCTTGCATGCGGGGTGGTCGCGTCGCTCATTCGCAGTCTCAACTTCATCCGGCATGCTTCTCAACCTTACTGCTTTGCCTGCCGAGCGTGCTTGCTTCCCCCAATGTTTGCGCGATTGTTTGTCCTTCTGTTCAGCCTTGGGTTCTTATTCTTTCGACATCAATACCGACATTTCACTACTATCATCACGACCAGCAATTCGTTCTGCATATCATCATCCGACAGTCCACTTTCACTTATTAGTTACGGTTGCTTGCACCCAAGGTTGACTCTCACTCTCTCCAGAGCTGAAAGCTTGAAGCACTTATCTGCTACATCTCCGACAGATACTACAACTCGTTTCTTTCCGCAAGTATGGCTGACCGTGGTGGTCGTGGACGAGGTGACCGCGGTGGCGGCCGGGGAAGAGGAGGCGATCGTGGTGACTATGGCGGTGGTCGAGGAAGGGGAGGCGGCGGTTACGATGGAGGAGACCGAGGCGGAGGTGGCTTTCGCGGAGGCGATCGAGGTGGCTTTCGCGGAGGCGATCGAGGTGGCTTTCGCGGAGGCGATCGAGGAGGGTTCCGTGGCGGCGACAGAGGAGGCGGAGGTTTTCGGGGTGGCCGTGGAGGTGCACCTGCAGCTGTCTTCCGGTAAGAGTCCTTGCATCATGCTCACAGCCAATCTAACATTCACAGCAACGGCGTCAATGTGCCTCAACCCGATGCCGAGATCACCAGGCTTGAGAACGCCATGGTCAAAGGTGACCTAGCTTCAACGCTGGCGGCTGCATCGCTTGACATACAACTTCCTCCGCGCCCCGCGTACGGCAAGAACGGGAGACCGATTGTTCTATATACGAACTATTTCGAGCTGAAAGGTATCGAAGCCGATACGGTGTTGTACCGATACTCCGTTGCCATTCAAGAGGACAACGAGCTCCCCAGGCCAAAGAAGAAGCGTCTTATCGAGCTTCTCTTGCAAACTGCACCTTTTGCAGGACTTCCCATTGCCAGCGACTGGGTACAGATACTCGTCACCCCGAAGAACATACCATTCAGAGAGCAGAAGCGCGGCTCATATAAGCTCGAGTGGTACCCGGCCGACGGCGAAGCTCTTCCATCCCCAACACCAGACGAGCCGGATAGGGTGAAACAAGCGCGACGCAGGAACACATACACGCTTCTGGTAGAGGCCATCGGCACCGTGTCTGTCCGGGACCTCCTGAGCGATCTCGCTCAACCAACGTCCAACTACCCATTGAAGCTGGAAACGATCCAAGCCCTGAACGTCATTATGGCTCATGGCCCAAGCAGCGAACGCAACATTGCTACAGCTGGCGGTAACAAGTTTTACCCATTCGGGAACCATCCCCAAGTTGAGCTCGCAAATCTCGGCGGCGGATTGCAAGCTGCCCGCGGCTACTTTGGCAGTGTGCGAACAAGCGTGAATTGCATTTTGTTCAACTTGAATGTCGCAACCGGGGCGTTCTACAGGTCCGGTCCTCTGCTCGACGTCATGACGGACTTCACGCCTCCGCCAAAAAATGCGTTTCAACATTCGAAGCTGGCCGCGTTCGTGCGCAAATTACGCTTCGAGACAAACTATATTCCGGCCAGGGAGAAGGGCGAGAAATCCAAGAAGAGCGGCAAAGGTCATTCCGCCACTGTAAGGAAGGTTCATGCCATTGGTGATCTTTCAAGGTTTGGGCAGCACGCGGAGAACGTCAAGTTCGACGAGCTGGGTGCCAATGGAATTGTCACAAAGGTGACGGTGAAAGATTACTTCTTTCGCAAGTACGGCATCAGGCTCGCTGTTCCGCAGGCTCCCCTGGTCAATTACGGTACTCTCAAGGAACCAAAGTGGATTCCCGCCGAACTGTGCACTATTCTGCCGGGTCAATTGGCGAGGCGCCTGCTGCAAGGTGATCAGACGAGCAGAATGTGAGTACAATCGCCACGCCACCCCAAAGCTCATTTGTATTTGACCAGTTCACTAACTACTTTGTAGGATCACATTTGCTGCTCGCCGTCCTCACGAAAATGCAGAGTCTATCACCACCAATGGCCTGCAGGTGACCAAGATTAATCCGATTGCCGACGGACTCAACACCGCCTTTAGTCGATTCGGAATCAAGGTCAGCTCGTCGCTCTTGACTGTCCCAGGCCGCATCTTGCCCGCACCGATGTTGCAGTATCGTTCCAAGCCCTGTGAGCCTAGGAACGGTGCTTGGAACCTTGACCCTCGTCAGCTGGGGCAGAAACCTTTCCGCATAGCGAAGTCACTTGGAGCATGGAATATTCTGATCATCAACTCTGGCAGGGACACCTTCCCAGGTGGCGCTCAGGCCGCCTTGCCGCATTTCCAGGGCTTCCGAAAGACTCTGGACACGTACGGCATGAACCCTGGCCCTCTCCAGCCACCTGTCTCTCTTAACATTCAGCCGAATGACTTGATGGACAAGAACGTCGACAAGGTTACGCAGGAAATTAGCCATGCGTTGCGTACTCAATTCAAGGAAAAGCCGAATTTCCTTTTCGTCATTCTGCCCGGCGACAACGCTGTGCTTTACGACTGCGTCAAGTTCGTGTGCGACTGCCAGCTCGGTGTACCCAACATCTGCAACATCGGTAGCAAATTCTCCAAGGAAAAGGGACAAATGCAGTACTTCGCCAACGTCGCAATGAAGTTCAACCAGAAGCTTGGGGGAGTGAACCACACCGTTGAGCTATCAAAGCTGGCCCCGTTGGACGCCCAGACGATTGTATTTGGCATCGATGTCACGCATCCTTCACCTGGGAGCAATGAGCAGGCCCCCAGTATCGCAGGTGTTGTCGCTTCTGTGGACAGTATTTTCTCGCAGTACCCCGCGAGTATGCGTACGCAGAAAGGCCGACAGGAGATGGTAGAGGAGCTCGAGGAGATGATCATTGAGCGCTTGAAGCTCTGGCAGAAGCGCAACCAGAACAAGTTGCCAAACAAGGTCATCGTGTACCGTGACGGCGTCTCTGAGGGTCAATTCCGCATCGTTCTGGAGACCGAGTACCCTGCGTTCAAGAAGGCCTTCGACAAGCTTTACGGAGCTGAGAGCAAGCACCCGAAGATCTCAATCATCGTGGTCGGCAAGCGACACCACACCCGGTTCTATCCAACCAAGATGGAAGACACGGACGGCAAAACTGGCAACCCACAGCCTGGGACGATCGTCGATCGTGCGGTAACTGGCGAGAAGCTCTTCGATTTCTTCTTGCTTGCCCACCAAGGTCTCCAGGGCACCTCTAAGCCTGCGCACTACGTCGTGATCAAGGACGACATCAAGCTTGGTGCTGATCAGCTGCAAAGCTTGACGCACAATCTGTGTTACACCTTCGCCCGGGCGACTCGATCTGTAAGCATTTGTCCGCCCGCTTACTACGCGGACATTCTCTGCGAGCGAGGCCGCTCTTACCTTCAGGGAGTCCTCAAGGGCGATGGCAGCACGACCTTCTCCGACAGCGAGTGGCACAGGGACGTCAACCCTGCTCTCATGGAGACGATGTACTACCTTTGAGTGCCTGTTCCCTGACGCCGTCTCACGCCTATCTGTCTACTATATACAACGAACTTTCCGATCGAATCGATTGAATCACTGAGCCATTCAGCGACTCTTGAGTTGCACACATCTCTATCGAACATTCTTTTAGAATGGCGCGATGGTACATCTGGTCTGGTTAAATAGTACTGCACCGAAACGCAGCGCCCTTTGATCGACTTGAACGAGGAGCTGTTCAACATTGCTCGCGAGATCAATCTGGGTCTCGACAACAGTGTGATGATCTAACATACATCGCACATGGTACTGTCTAGGTATTGGAGTTTTGCTGCGCTTTGACTGCATTACTAGTGGAGGCTGGTTGGATGGTCATGTCTGCCATGATCACTACTAAGTGAATAGGTAGCAATATGACTGTCTCCTTCATGCGACACGTGCAATGTGATGGCGGCTGATGGGAGTATGCGCGAACTGACCAATAAGAGACGAGCAAGGCCGCACACCACCGACTCCAGCATCGTGACCACCCCAACGACACAGTCGCTAGACGTGGAAGAGGACCATGAAGAGAACTGGCTACGAAGTGTCAATATCTCAGACGTGATGAATAGAGTTACGACCGCTTCGAGCACCGATTCGCATGCAAGGTCTCCCTATAAACGCGTGCCGCAGGTCGCGAATCTACCCCGCTAGCGTGGAGGCCTCTTAGCCAATGAATGCCAGGTCCCCAGCCATTTCGTTTCACCCCGCTGCAGCCCTGGCAAACACGCTGGCCGTCGTTTCTGGGCGAACAGGCCCGTCGATCGCTGGATGGCACTTCAGACGGCTGCGCTTTCACTGCGGGCGCTCTGTCCTGGACCCAACGCTGCGATATCGCCAGGCACCAATTCCCAGGCACAGGCTCCGACTCACGCGTCACAAGGCTCTCTCCATGTGCACGCCGCACCGTTGACGGCGCTGTACCACCACTGAAGACCGCCCAACCGACCTCCCCGATTACATCGACCGGCCTGCATACAGCGACATCCTTCACCAGCGACATGATGGACACGAGCCGCGGCAGCTTCTACGACCACGATATACCGTCCCTGACGTCGTCGCTGGAGGCTTTCGACCCGGAGCGCAGCATGCATTCGGCCTACAGCGGGCGCTCGAATATGCACTCGTCGCGGTGGAGCGTGCCGCAGGAGGAGATGGATTCAGAGGCAGAGTCGGACGGGCCGTGGGCGCCGCCGGCGTGGCAGAAGTCGAACAACCAGTGGATGCGCAAGTCACATCTGAGCCGCGAGACGACGCCTTCCCGCATACCGCTACCCGAATCCCCGCTCAAGCAAACACCGCGCACATCACCGGAGCCCATGTCGGAGCAGGAGCAGTCATTCATGCCCGGCAACATCGCCTCACGCATGCAGAGCTCGTCGGAAGAGCGGCAGGCAGGCATGGGCGCGCAACAAGGAGACGAGATGGCACTGTCACATCACGACGAGGCGGGGCAGCACGAAGGATGTAGGTTCACGTGGGCGAGACGCGCATGTCCAGCACTGATAGAGCTAGTTGTGCGCTTTGCGATCCGCGGAGAGACGCAGTTCCGCACTGCGCCAATTGAAGATTCGCTGTCGTCCTTTACGAGCGGCGTCCACTACTTCACACGGTCACGGGTCCACCTTGTGGGCACCATCACAACAATCGTCATCGCATGGCTGCTCCTACAACCATGGACGGCTACACTGATACCGGACATCGCAAATGTAGCGGGCATGGCGAAGCAATTCGAGCCTCTGCTGTATGCTTCCGAGAACGTCATACCGCGATCGCGAGAGCTGTCCGATGCAGGGATAGCAGTGGAAGATCTCGGGATGAGCGTGCGCGCTTCCAACATGTCGGCGTCGACCACTATCGTCGATCAGCTAGACGACCTGGGCGACAGTCTCAAGATGCTGTCTACCAAGATTACGAGTTTCTTCAGCGACGTCGATAGCGACATGGACAAGTAAATTTCCTGAGTAGCCCAGATGAACCTTCACTTACCATCACAGCATCCTCATAACCATGGAATGGACCAGGCGCGAACTCCAATCCATCCAAAGTCCCAAAATCGGCATGATCGACACCGTCATCAGCAACGTCCACGGCGGCCTCAGCAAAATCGGGCTCCTCGAGCGCAACGGCTCACCAACCATGATCGGCCGCATCGTCGAAGACGTCCTAGGCCACACGGCGCAACAGCGCTCCAGAGACACCTTACAGCGCACCTTCGACTACCTCCTCTCCACGCTCGAAGAAAACATCGCGCAAGAGCTCACCCGCGCCGACGCCCTCTTCCAGCACTTCGAAACCGTCGACCGCCAATTCCATAACCTGCACCGCTCCGTCGCCAAAGAGGAAGACAGCCTCGCCACCAAAAAAGACGAGTTCCTCGCCAGCATGTGGCGCACAACCATCACCAATAAAATGAAGATCAAAAAGTACGAAAAGAACCTCAAGCTCCTGAAAGACGTGCGCATGTCGACCCTCAACAATAAATTCGAGCTCAAAAGCCATATTTCCATCATACACAGCGTCAAAGACCAGCTTGATAAAGCGCGCAAGAATTTGATTAGTCCGCTGATTCGGCGCGCGCAGAGTAATAGCTTTGGGCTTGAGCAGCAGATGCAGGATTTGAGCGGGACGTATGGGTTTTTGAAAGGGTTGAGGGATGCGCAGAAGAAGAAGGTTATGAGGGAGATGTACGCGGGGCCGAAGAAGAGGATGGCGCTTAGTGCGGGGAAGGGGGAGGAAGGGGATGAGGAGTGAGGGGTGTGGGGTGTTTTGATGGGTTTTGGGCGTTTTGGGATGGGGTGTTTGGGTTTTTGGTATAGGGTTTGAGAGGCGTAAAGGAGGGGTTGGATAGATAAATGGTCGAGGCTGCTGGTGTTTTTATTGTATCGTTTGAAGAGGGATGGAGTTTGTTGTATACCTCAAATTCGATAGTTTGAATCACTTGCATTCAACAATGCAAACCTTCGTGGCTATTCAGCTCTGGCTTCGGGTCATATCGTGTTCCCATCAGGCCTCAGCATATCCCGAGACTGAGACCTCGCGTTCGGCATCACACTCGGTAAACAGTGCTTTTCCCATGGCTTGCGTTGCGTCTTTCCGTCCAGGCTCACGCAGCACGCGCATCGGAAGAAGAATGAGCCCGAGTGTTTGGTAGACACGTTCTTGGTGACGTGAGATGCGACGTGTCACTGTGTTACTTACGCCGTGCGCGAGAAACCTTTTCAACCACCTCGCCTCCAACAAACTGACGTAGCAAAATAGACTGCTTACGGCGTTGCAACAAGCATTTGCCCAGCTGTGCAAGGTACGCGAAGTGTCATACTGTACGGTAGGGCTGCAACCTCGTTCCTTGCGGCATTTATTCTCCCTGATCTTACAGCCCAACACCGACGCAAAAACAAAGCACAGATATGAATGTGGCGCAGGGCGAGAGTGGGGATGACATTTGTGGCGTGCTGGTGACATCGGTGTCCGTTTCGACAGAGACGTGCAGGAGCGAAACAGCAAGATACGTGGATTCATAGACAAGTTACCGTACACAGCTTGAAGTTTTTTGTTTTCAGCCTCAGCTACAATAATGCCGTGCAGCGAAAACACCAAGATTGAATCGTACGCCTAAAGTTTCTCACACCGCCGGTAGATGCAGCAACATTTCGCAGTTGTAGCGGTGTAATATCACTCTCGAGCATGGGGATTGGCTGCTGTGAGACATCTTGAGGAGAAGTGATTGGAATCTGTGCGTACGTGGCTGACGGTGTGCGGTATGCAGGTGTACAATAGGTTAGGACTAGAAAAGATAGTCCACGCAGGCAGGGTCAGGGTTCGAGTTGTGCTCGTGCTGCGTGCGTTGGTGGACGAGCTTGAGCTTGAGCTTGCGCGTTTATAAAGACGAGAAAGCGCCGAACCGCTCTCCAAACAAATTCTCCGCCTTCAATTTCTATTACCGCTTCATCGCGAATGTGCTGAGCATACTGCATCTACTTCGTCGATCTTACCACCTCCCAGGGTCCAAATCCCTTCGTTCCTTCTGTGGTACCCCTCCACACACTACCGTCTTAGCAAAAAGCTTGTCGTTGTGAGATATGTCGTTCTCAGCGGATAAAGTCAATATCTTGAAGGGCGCTTTCTCGCAGAGGAGGTTTTCGAGCTCGAAGGATCCTACTGATAGTGGTACGTGTGTGTTTTTGCTTTTTGTTTGTTGGAGATGGAGGGGGTTGTTGTGCAAAGCTTCAAGGTTTTGGTCGCGGCCAAGACGTGGTGGAGCTTGTGAAGGCTTTTCTTGGGCTTGGAGGACTGGCGTCGGACTTTTTTGTTGAAGCTTTTGAGCTTCTGAAGCCCGAAGTCTCGACTTTACGCCCTCCAGAAAGCACCATCTTTCAGCCCTCACGACCCCTCAACTCAAGCCGCGTCCCACCTATCCTCCAATCGCAATCACTGCTCCCACCACACGCAAACCCACAACCTGCACTGACACGCACCCAGAACTCGGCTCGAACATCCACAGGCAATTCCGCCAGTCACACGAAGGCCACAAGCCCCACGCAGGCCTCGACGCCACCCGCGCCTCCACCGGCGTCGTATGGACCTCCGAACAAGCCTACAAGCACGGTTTCCTCGAACGGCCGGATGAGTGGGCCAATCTGGGCCAGGGCGCGCCCGAAGTGGATGACAGTATAGAAGGATGCTTCGAGAGGCCGAAGGAGGTGGACATTTCTGCGCACGGAAGAGAATATGGCCCAACTGCGGGAATCAGGCCGTTGCGAGAGGCTGTCGCTACGCTATACAACGAGCACCATCGCAAGTGGAGGAAGAGCCAGTATACATGGGAGAACGTGTGTATTGTGCCAGGAGGGCGTGCGGGTTTGATTCGCATTGCTGCTGTGCTGGGGAATTGTTACTTGGGATTCTTCATCCCTGGTGAGTTCACTTTGAACTCTAAGACTAGACGTGAACTGACGTCCTCAGACTACACCGCTTACAACGAGATGCTCTCGCTGTTTCGCAATATCGCGGCTATTCCGATACCCCTGGGCGAGGCGGATCAGTATCACATGTCGCCCGATATTATCGCGCAGGAAATCGCGCGCGGTACATCTGTCATTTTGACTTCGAACCCGCGTAATCCCACGGGTCAAATGGTTACGAATCCTGAACTCGCCCAGATCCAAAACATCTGCCGCGATCGAGCAACACTCATCATGGACGAATTCTACTGCGGCTACAACTACACGACCAACTGCGACGGCACCGTGATATCCGCAGCCGACAATGTCGAAGACGTCGACGAAGACGACGTGCTCATCATCGACGGCCTAACCAAGCGCTTCCGCCTCCCCGGCTGGCGCGTCGCCTGGGTCGTCGGCCCCAAAGAATTCATCCAAGCCATCGGGTCCTGCGGCTCCTACCTCGACGGCGGCTGCAACGTGCCCTTCCAAGAAGCAGCCGTGGAAATGCTCTCGCCGCCCCGCGTACGCAACGAGATGCGCGCGCTGCAAATGCATTTCCGCACCAAGCGCGACTTTGTCATTGGGCGGCTGCAGGACATGGGCTTCAAGTTCCCGTACATGCCCAACTCGACGTTTTATTTGTGGTTGGATTTGTCGGGTTTGCCAGAGGGGATTAATGACGGGTTGAACTTTTTTAATGCGTGTCTGGAGGAGAAGGTTATTGTTGTGCCGGGGATCTTTTTTGATTTGAATCCGAGTCGTAGGAGGGATTTGTTCGATAGTCCGTGTCATCACTTTGTGAGGCTGAGTTATGGGCCGCGGATGGATGTGCTTGCTAAGGGGCTGGATTCGATTGAGGGGGTGGTGAAGAAGTGAGTTTCAAGGTGGCTGTGGGTTTGGAGAGAGATACTGACGATGATACAGGTACAGAGAGAACCCGCTCAAGCACCGCCAGATGGCTGTCCGGCCGCGTGGCACACCGCAGCACTGAACAGTCGTGTGGCCGCCAGACGTGCAGGAAGTGTAGTTTTGGAAGTCATGTCCTCGGGTGTTGAAGGAGGCTAACACGCTGGGATGGGTCGCTCCTACAAGTGACTACTTCACGGCGACAACGTACTTGAACGCTGTCTCAGCGAGCGTTTAAGACGATATCAACATAACTCATTAGTCACACATCCTCATCATTTCCCACAAACTCTTCAGACTATATCCACCAAACACCAATACCAACTCCTATCATGAAAAATTGATCTAGGCCTAGGAATCGTCTCCAGTATTCTTCAACGAGTCAGGAAAGTTGAAGAAACCGCGACTCAATTCTAGACATCTAGCGTGGGAGGACATCCGTCTCAAAACTCGCCAAATCCGGGCCTATTAACCTTGTGCACCGAAACAATGCGGTGACCCTTCTTGGATTCACTTGGTGGAACCTTCAAGCTAACGTTCGAGCTAAGAGTGGGTAAGTCTACGGTGGTCCGTAGGCCGTGACTGGGAGTCGCTTCTGAGCTCATTTTCCTTATCAGAAGTTGGTTTCCCAGCAAAGTAGTTCGCATTCTAGTGTCCGTTGCATCTACACTCGTCGCTGCCGGAGCTTCCCTGGAGACCATAACCGCCCAGGACCAAATACCACCACTTCTGTACGACTTTCTAGAGCCAGGTGACATCAGACTGCTGACTCCAATCAATGGCGAGAAAGAACTATCATGGGAACTCGGCGGTGTCAATCCAAATTCAGTAGTGATTGATTTTGACGCCATTTCGTAGACGTGGGGCCCTCAGAACAAGAATTTCCTATTACGTTTAATGGTTAACTTAGATTATTAGTATACATAGCAATCTTCACGCCGCCTTACCTTTTCTCGCGCGCGGAGAGAAGGTGATTGGATGGATAGACCGATATGGGTGGAAGACGACGCCTATGTCGATGGATTGATGAATGGTGAACAGGCCTGGCCTTCGAGATCCGAATGTGACGTTGCTCTTGTATGCCTGCTCTCTGCTTTCCGCCGATGGGGTAAGTGATAGCAAACTCGACATTGCGATTTGCAAACTCATCGAGCCATGGTCTTGCCTTTCCCTATGGCATGACCATCAGTCCGACTCCGGTCTCCGCGGACACCGCCAGGTCTACCGGACATTTATTCACGACGAGCTACGGTGCGTCTAATGTGGACTTTGACGGCTAGTAAGCTTCGTCGCGGGAGCTCACGAGCTTACATACCCTTGTTGGACCCCGCATAAACGTGTGGTGACGACATTCCGCGCCGATCGAGGGTCCGAGTCTAGATCTCCATTATCACGACGCGAACCGCACCGGACCAACAAACCGTCCTCGCACCGACAATGTGGCCGAAGCTGGACACGACGCGTCACAGGCTACTATATACATTCCCGTCCTCATAAGGAACCACAAACACCCATGTATCTGCACTTCACTGATCACAACCTCACACTCCCCCACGCGCCCACACAAACATGACTCTACTCCAATCCCTCCTCCGTGCAACAGCATACAAGAACCCCCTCCTCCGCACCCTCGTCCCCTCCGTCGCTCTCGCATACGGCATCCAAACCGCCGTCGCCGTCCCCTCCATCGCTGCGCAAACAGAACGCTACTACGACCTAAGCGGCAGTCTAACGTATCTCTCCTGCACCGCATTCTCGCTATTCCTGCCCTATCTGCGCGCCAAAAATGCTGGGGCAGCCACTGGCGGCGTAGCGGAGTATTTCAGCAGCAAAGGCTTGGGCCAAGGAACGTGGTGGTGGAGACAGGCGCTGTTGAGTGCAGCGGTGGGCATATGGGCGACACGCCGTGCGCCTCAAATACAACACCTCCAAATGGCAGTGTACTGACAAGCAGCAGTGGGAACATACCTTTTCCAACGCATCTCCTCCGACTCAGGCCGCGACTCGCGCTTCGACAAGATCCGCGTGTCCCCCTCGAAGTTCTACGTCGCCTTCTTTGCGCAAGCAACATGGGTTTCCCTCTGCACTCTCCCCGTCATCCTCGTGAACAGCATCCCACGCTCCGCATACGCGTCATCCCTCATTGGCACTGCAATTTCCGCGCGCCCATACGCAACTGATATCCTGGGTCTAGCGCTCTTCGTCTTCGGCCTCGCATTCGAAGTTACCGCCGATCGACAGAAGAGTAAATGGGTCCAGGAAAAGAAGGACAAGAAGCATTCAGAAGAATTCTTAACACATGGGCTGTGGTCCAAGTCACGGCATCCGAATTACTTTGGTGAGGCGACGCTGTGGACTGGCATTGCTGTTGCTGCTGCGGGATTACTGGTACGCCAGCCTGCGCAGGCGGCGATGGGTCTTAGTGGGAGTGCGATGAGCCAGGCGCTGGTGACGGGTATGTGTGCTGCTAGCCCGGCGTTTGTGAGTTTCTTGCTGTTGAAAGTGAGTGGCGTGCCGCTCAGCGAGAACAAGTACGATAAGAGGTATGGTGATCACAAGGACTATCAGAGGTGGAAGAGAGAGACGCCAATGTTCGTGCCGAAGTTTTGGTAGGTCATGGTCGGAGGATGATGCGAGATGAAACCGATCTAGACAAAAACAATTAAACATCCTCACGTGCCCTCAACAATCAAACACCCACTTCCTAAACCCTCTTGATTACCCCCAAAAAGTCCAACATGCTGGTTCCTAGGCGATACTTCCAACACGACATCTTCATATGCTCTTCGCAATCGCCTCGAATATCTCCCTCTTCCTTCAAGACGAGCGTACAAAGTCAGTGCACTTGTCTCACATACATCTTCACATGAAGGAGGTTGTACGTACCAATGCACCACTATCCCCGAATGCGTCTCATCCTCCACCCTCAACTGCGCCTTATCCCCTATCCTCTTTGCAATCTGCACCCCATGATTCACCGGCACCGACCAATCCTCCCTCCCATACCACAACTGCACCACCAAATCCTTCCTAATCTCCTCAACCCTAAATCCAAACTCACTACAACTCATCACGCCATCATCCCACACGTAATCGTAACCTTGCGCAAACGCCTGCCCGATAGATCGAATCACTAGCCGCAGAAAATCCACGTCTTGGAAAATGTCGCGATCACGCTCGGGCGCGTTCTGCGTTTCTTGCATTAGGAGATGCACGCGTTGGGCTTCGGGCAGATCGAGGCGGCCCATGGCTTGCGAGCGCCAGAACCAGCGGCCGAAACGGTAGGGGAGGCGTGGGATGCCGTGGGGCCAGCCGAATTGGTGCGAGATGTCCGCGCCGCGCATGCCGATGTCTGGAGGGCCCTTTTTGGAAAGAAATATACAGAGTCAGTGTTTGTTTGTTTGAGGTTTTGGTCTCATGCGGGATTTGGTAACGTGTGTGTTTATGATACGTACCATTGCGCATACCATGGAGACGCATTTTAATTTCTGGGGTGGGAGCGCGTAGGCGCATGCTAGGGCTGAGGCGCCTCCACCAGATACTCCCTACATGGCATTAGCATTTCAATCCGAAGTTTGTCTTCGCCACTTTGTATACCATGACCGCATAGCTCTCTAGCTCCAAATACTCCGCCAGACATTCCAAGTCCTTTGGCCAATCCAGCAATTTCGCGCCCGGATGAGGTGAACTCCATCCATATCCAGGTCTATCAATGGAAATGATGCGGAGACCGAGTTCGGCGCAGATCTCGTGGTGTTGCGAGGCTTCGAGACGAGAGCCGGGGAAGCCGTGATTATATAGGATTGCTTTTCCTGTGGGTAAGCCGTATTGTGCGTAGCCTAGTTTGCGGCCATCTCGGAGGGTTAGAGTGGCTGAGGTGGAGTTGTCGAGGAGGAAACGACAGGGCTGGTCTGGATCATACTTTGAGAAGTCTTCGGTGGGCGCACCGAAGAAGGCTTTGAGTGTTGGGAAGAATGACATTGGAGGTAGGCAAGGTTAAGCAAGTTAAGGTATTGTGGCATGCGCACCGTGCTGTACACAGTCTTTGATGCGAACTTTGAGGGATTTTACAGGGTCTTGAATTGGAGATTGTACAGATATAGGAACGGAGGAAGAAGAATCATGTTGCTGCCTAGATTCAAATCCAACACAGAGGGCGCAAGCAAACGGGGACTTGGGTTGTACGGAGTGTGCATCTGATGCAAAGTATCGGAGGAAGACGGCTGGGTCGGAGGTGTCGCATTCCTTAGGCCGATGAAGATGACTCAGCACTCACGCTTTCTACCGCTGTCGATATATCTCCTTTCCCATTTTCCTCTTCTCTGTTCCCTACTCTACAAGAGTGCTTCGAGCCATGCTGTGCCATTCAGCCCGTCTGGGCGGCCACCCGTGCCATGCCGCAATCAGGACGTACTCGACATTACTAGGCCGACAGTCGCTAGGCGGACCAAACAAACGTCGAATAACGTGTGTTAGACTAAGAAGGCAGTCGAATTCTAAGAATCACAGTCAACTGCGTCTAGTGCAAAATGAAGGCTGACACAATAGGTACGAGCACCTTTATACAATCTGACAATCGTCGATCAGTGATGCTGGCAAAGCAGCCAAAGTGGTGAACCAACGGTCAGCATCTGCATCGGCCGCTGAATGCTCCAATCAAACTTGAGATGATTGACTTGCTATCACAGATGCGGAGACTTTGTGGTACGATAGTACTAGACGGGGACGAGTCGATATACGAGACTGGGGCGAGGTGATGACAGCTTTCGGGAAAATTGGCATATTGGTGAATCCTGCTGGCTGTGCCGCACTTGGTCTTATATTATAGATGCGTATGCATCAATCCTTTTGGTTGCACCCAGCACATTTCTACACCACTTGCACAATATGAGCACTTCCATCTCAGCCAGTAACGTACTGTCCAGTGTTGCGACAAGTTTTGCCTACCTTGCGCTGGGAGTTCTTGTCTACGTAAGTTCTGCCACTCGCTAGATATGAACACTCGCTGATGCTCGCAGGCCGTCTTACAAGGCATCTACAACGTCTTCCTTCACCCGCTACGCTCGTATCCGGGACCAATACTCTGGCGCGCATACCAGTGGCCATACTCTCTATCCTGTCTGCGAGGCACCTTTCCCTTCGATGCGCTAGCTCTC
>Ga0265780_10000760_pt1 | contig 48453 bp, 91 predicted proteins | sample P1T30metagenome_FD_192432 | JGI IMG/M metagenome (GOLD analysis project Ga0265780, IMG submission 192432) | Plant litter microbial communities from East Loma Ridge, Irvine, California - P1 T30 | ecosystem: Environmental > Terrestrial > Plant litter > Unclassified | place: USA: California... | reverse complement strand
ACGGCCTCGATCACCCTCTTTAGAGTAACCCTCTTCCTCGATGACACGGATCCGCTCATAGAGGATATGGCCAGCTCCGGAGAGGTACTTGTGATCCAACTCAGCGCTTATTGTAGATCGATCTGTGTGCGCACTGGTGTCTTTGAACCAACCGCAGTGGCAAACCGGGTCTGCGAATATCGGGTCATGCGCATATGTATGCGGGTCATGCGGCCTTAGCGTAGTCCTGCTGTTCCCATCTACTTCCATCATCCAACTCCTTTTCGTTAAAGTTCTTCTTGAGTTTAAGACTTCGTGTGATTGCCTGATCGATCAGTGAGCTGGAACGTAGGATGTAGTAATATAGATCGACGTACGGGGTGTTCATCCGATCGATCCGTCCCTTGGCCTGCTCGTTGATCTTCCATGAATAGTTCAGGGAATAGAATACAATCGCATTGGTCGTTATACAGTTCCACCCCTCCGCACCAGCTGTGTACTGTACCAGATATAGCCACTTTTCAGTCTCCGGAATCTCTTGGTGCTTGTGTCCGTTCCACTCCGCCATCGGCCAACCCGTCGACGTACTGAGAGTACGTAATGCCTGCAGCTCGTGATCGAAGTTGTAGAATATGATGAGGCGAGGGTGCTTCTCCATAAGCTTCATCACTGCTCCCAGGCGAGACGGATCGCTGTTTACGAGCTTTCTTGCCACCAAGAACATCTCGCCAACGTCCTTGAGCGGCCGCTCTTCGTAGATATGCCAGCGCTTTTTCCATACCTTTTCGAATTTCTCCTTATGGTAGTCTACCAGGTATTGCTCAACATGTCGAACTGTGTGCGACATATAGGGCATCTCAACAAGAATCCTGGATCGGAGCCACTCAAGTCGAGGGACTTCAACGTAACGCTCAATTTGCGGGAACTTCGAGAATCTTTTGTAAACCACGTGTTGAGTAGAGAACGCTGTGCGATTCTTGTAAAATCCATTGGCGATAAATATCGGAACGTAGTCCATCCAAGTGTCTCCTGGAGTGGCCGATAAAACGATCCATCGGTTAGCTGCGGCAATTTTGAGGAAAGCCTTGACCCAAGCTCCTGCACCAACAAGTCGCTGCTCGTCGAAAATGAAAAACGCATCCTTGATGTCAGCGTAGTTGGGTACGTTGTTCCAAGAGTCAACGATGAGACGAGTCCCGTTAAGATTGAACTCGGGGTTTGAGAACAAACGGAAAGCCATAGCCTCATCTTCCCATTCGAGTCCATCCCGTTTTTTGGCTGTAGTGATGATGTATAGGTCTCTAGGACGCCGCATGGGACGAACTTCACCCCGTCCGTTGATAGGAACGGTACCATCACAGTCCTTATAATAGTACGCAAGTGCGGTTCTTGACTTTCCAGTTCCAACACCTCCTTTCAATACAGATCCGTTGTGGAGTTTACCTAGTGCTTCAATCTGATGCGGATATAACTCTACTGCCACCTAGTCCCCAACGTATGATAACATGGTTTCGTTCTTGATACCGCCACACTCGTAGATGATGTTAGCCGCTCTATCGTAGAAATATAGGTGCGCCTCATGATCTTCAAGACTTGCACACATACCCGGTTTGATGATCTCTCCACGAGGAATGAAGTTACCCGCACAGAACTTAGTATCCTTATCCGAGTCAACAAAATAGTGTCCTCGGTGCACGTCGCTTGTGTTGCAATATGCCCATGCGTTTGAGATAGCGGACCCAGTAACGACATCTTCTTTTCGCCCGTAGAGCCAGCAAGGCTTCTGGTAAATAGTGTCGCAGTAAGCACACGCAAACTTATACATCATGACCTCGCCAACCATTTCGCGAGTCACAAGCTTCATAGAATGTTTACTGGAATCTGATTTCTCACAGCAGTAGTAGAAAAAGGTCTTAGTCTTGTCGGTTACTTCATCGACAATATCCTGACTAGCTTTTAGCTTAGCTACCGACTTTTCGTACTCAACACCACTAGACGGTGATTTAAACCCAAGCCAGCGCTTCAGCCCCCTAAACACGTCTCACCCCTGGGCATTGAAAAATGGCGATCGAGTTGGAAGAGGTGTCCTGTCCCACAAACGAGTGTGAGTCATGTGCATAGTGTTCGCCACACTGCTTTGTGTCATTCATTTCTTTACGCCCTCGCAATAGTAAAAGTCAGCAACCGGTTGGTTTGCTGGTTGTTGCCACCACATGTGTCCAATATGTGGTCCATGCATAAACGTGCACTGTTTGCTATCCATCAGCCAAACGCGGCTTTGAGTAGGTCTTCCACGTACAGGTTGAACATCTTAGTGTTCTTGTAGATATTAACTCGCGACCTAGTCCCCCGCGAGTCCATATGTGTTTTGAGAATTAGACCAGTTGCTCGGTTCTTAACTTCACCCTTACTACTGATCTTGTAATCCTCGAACCCATTGATAACCACCCAACGCTTCCGGCCAGGTGTGTAACCAATATCAACCCGAAGGTTCTTAACCGAGTTGTCGTCCAGCCGGTCTTTATGCAGCACTGGGAGATCTTCTCGGTATCCGGGCAAATACGCCTGAGCCACCAACCGACTCACGTATAACGTCTTAGCTACGCCCTTATGACTCAGACAAACGTAGCGCTGACCCTTACGGTTGGTTGACTGCTTTAACACTCTCCCGCTTTTGTGGTTTAGAATAAGACCCGTAGTGCTCACCATGTAGTTGGGGAACTCCGGAATAATACTCCAGACCAGTCCGTTAATCAACGTATTCAAATGTGAACCCCTTATGGCTGTGACGTTCGTCCCTTAGACACTTGAATACAGTACTATAGTCGCCCCCAATATGTCTCGCTGCGGTTCGAGCTGACTCGAACGTTAGGTTCTTTTCAACTATCTTTACGTGTCTCGGTTTGGGAGGCATCAGTTAGACGGACCCCAACCAATCAAAACACCTTCATCACTTTGAATCAACACAACCTCTAATTTCATACCTAATCGGCGCTCCATGTGCACCACGTTTTTCTTGATGAACTCGTCCACACTTAGGTTTCTGAATCCATCTCTAGAATTTCGTTTGATAGCTACCTGGCCTATTCTAGAAACAGGTAGCATCTGGATTAGGTCGTTAGGGGCCACTCGGAATATCCAGTTCGGTCGAGTTCTCAGCTTCCTTGATGGGGCGCCAAGTCACGAGGATATCCTTGCGGATCCGAGTCGTCGTGAAGTCCAGACTCGTGCGGTGCTCTCTGGCGCGCTGTCGGAGGATCTTCTCCACCTGGTTCAGCACGTCCTGCTGGTTTTGCACCTGAGAGATGATGAGATACGATCCAGTAAGACCCTCAGGAAGGGTGGCCTGCTGCATCTGGTCGGTGTTGATTGTCATACTACGACTCTCCATCTAATTTCATTACGGTGATTAAAATCCATCTCATACTCGAACTTGTCCGATCCGAGTTCTTTAGCTCTTGCAGCTAGAGCACGCCTAAAGATATCAGCGTCTTCTTGAGTGACGTCTACCTGTGAGAAGTGGTACGTGCCTGACGCACCCTCTCCCAGAATATCGCTAGGCGACGGGTCATCCTTCCAGGACTCCTGAAGATGCTTACTCTTGTGCTCTTCGCTCTTGTGGTCCAAGTAAAGATCGCAGACGACCCCAGACTTTTTTGGATGTGGCTTGTGGCACCACAGGCGGTTCACTTGGACTCGCCTCTCCTCGTCTTCCATCCTCATCCTCTTCTTTCTGAGCTTCAGGCTCTTCGGGGTTTATTGTGTAGATCTCGATATATACGTTTTCTCGAGAGCAGTTTACTACGGGGAAGCCCTCGAGTTTGTATACCGCGCGCTCTTTATTGATCTGCCAACCTGTCAAAATACCCGCGTGGGAGATTCGGCTCGAGCGATCAATACCGTTTTCGTCTTTGGTGTATGTCTGGACTAAAACGGGCTTACCGATGTTGTCGAACGTAAAGCCGTAAGGTGCTGTTGGTTCGTTCACTAGTACTTCTACATCGTCAGGAAATGGTGTGTCACCTTCGGCTGTCAAAGATCCGCCAATCCGCAATGAGTTCTCCGGTTTTGATGGACTCTTTCACGTCAACGTCCATATCCCACACCTTACCCATAGCCTGCGCTCGAGCGTCAAGTGCCTCAGCCAGAGGGTCTAAAGTACCTCCGGACTCCTCGAGCATCTCTTCGTTGATGCGGTAATGTCCACTAGTTCCTTCGGGTAGGATCACAATAAGATCGTGAATTTCGCCGTCGGGTGGGAATTGTCTAATCATTGTCGATTTCTCCTTTACTCAAATGGGTGAAGAAGTGCCAGCGCCCTCGGGTCGTCAGTATCAACGTCCTTAAGCTCTAGCACCTCAAGCAGCTTCTCCTGCTCACTGTTCATGATATAGCCGTAGCCAGCATAGATGATAGAGAAGTCTTCGTCCCAGCTTTCCGGGAATATCCGGGAACTAGAAGAGGTCGCATCAGCTCTATCCAGCATGGCTTCAATCTGGTCTGGCGACAGCACATCCCAGTTCGCAGGGTCCTTAGCCCACTTCAAGAAATGACGACGCTTACCCCACATCAGAGGAGTGTCTGTAATGCTAGACCACAGCACATACAAGTTCTTCTCTCGATTGGGCTTGACAATCATTCTACCCATTGCCACCACTCCAACCCAGGCGAATAGCCCGGACGAAGAAATAGACCGGGAACGATGATAGCGCCAGCGCCACGTTGATCTGGAAAAGGGACAACCAGAAAATTGACCATTCCATTATTACTCTCCTGAATCGTTGTTGTCGTGCTCGGTTTCGTCGGGCCCCACCACATCTACCCAAAGCGTGTCAGGCCGGAACTCAAGGCCTAGAATAAGGCGGTGGTGCCCGTTCCAGATACGTCCGTCGTTTCCGAGCTTGATTGGTGAGGTTGCGTCAGCGAATCCAAATCCTCGCTCACGAATGGTGTCGCGCAGCTTACCAGTCCGCACCCAGTCCCTGGTGAGGAGGTCAAGGCGCTCGTCTTCCCAGTCCCAATCGTGAGATCCAGGACGCCAGTTGTTCATGATGTAGTCGAACGGGACCTGCTGCAGTTCGTGCGGGTACTTGTGCTGGTTCATGACCTGAGCGACACCGTTGCGGATCGAGTCGAAATATGCCCGACGGTTTGCGTCATTTACCTGCTCTGCGATGACACGCTTCAGATCCGGCTTGAAGTAGTTCGGACCCTTGAGGACCTTACCGACAGGGAAACCGTCAAGCTCCTCCCCACGAGAAATGATTGGGAGACCGTCCAATCCGAGCTTGCTCATGTTGCTGAGCTGAACCTCATCAAAGCCTGGCTCAGCATCCAGAGCCATGAGGTCAATTGCGCCATGGGTCACGTAGAGAATATCGATCAGAGCATCATACTGCTCGACCATGTCGTCATTCGCAATTGCGACACGGAACTCTTCCAGCTCCTCTTCGATAAGCTTGATTCGAAGCTGTTTCAGGTGTTCGGGAATCGGCCGCGGTGACGTCGGTGTCTCAACACCATATGTCTGGTGAAAGGTGTGTACAGCCTTCTGCATCTTTTCCATCTAGTTCTTCTCCTTCTTGTTAAAAATGATTGGGATAGCGGGTTCCACAATGTGCCAATTGCGGTTGTTCCACCAAATATCAGGTTCCTCAACGAAGCGCTTACCCTCATAGATATCCACACTTACGCCCCCGTATCGACCCATACGAGTTCCGATCATTACTTCGAGGTCGCGATATAGCAGCACCGGCCAGCTACCATAGACGTGGCCATCTTCCTCAACTAAGATACGTGCTTTGTTCTCTGGCTCGGAATTCTCTAATTGACGTTTTGCCATCTAGTTCTTCTCCTTGTTTGTTACGCAATGTAAATGCACATACTTAGTTCCGGGTTTGAATGCGACATTGTTATCCGAGAAAAAAGCAACGGTTTGGTAAGCTACTAATTTATCGTCTACTGTGAAGGCGACCCCACAGCTTTCACAGTATGGCGTTAGTTTAGCTACATGGATATGGCCCATGCCGTGTTCGCTAAGACTCACGCTATGCAGCTTACCGTTATCGATCGTTTCGCTCATCTTCCTTATCCTTTAGCTCCTCAGTAATACACACATCACACCAACAAGGCCCCTGATCAAGTCTTCCGGTCTTTTCAAACCGTGCCATCTCGTCATGCCACACGTGTATAGTCATTGATCGCTTTCATACCAGAGGGTTTTACAGAGGATATGGCGGATAAATCCCAGATACAACCCGAGGCGCAATCCCAATTGAAGTACCAATCAAGATCGCGCCTCGCCTGACCATCAAAGGTCGGGATGATTATACCCGCATAATGCTGAGTGACCAGTAGCCAATCTATGCGAAGGTCTTGATAACCATAGTGTGTATCTTTCACTACCCCAAAAATCTCCTGAAAGGCTACCATGTCCTGATAGTCATTCAGATAGAGAATATCCGCATCCTTTGTAAGACTAACCGAGTGTTCATAGTGAACGTCATCATGGTAGTCTACGGTGTCCAGATAATCAATCCAGTCACCCTCCCCCTTGACGCTTACCCAAAACCCAACCGGCTTAGTGAAGGTACCCGGGTATTCTCGCTGTAAATACGTCCGGTTAGGGTCGTATGACATGCTAAGAACGTGAGGGTAGTGTTTGAGGTCCATTTTAGCTTAGGGTTCAACCGGCAGCAGAGCTACGCTGTTGTCGACCCACTCCGGAGAGTCTTCTCCAGGAGACTTCTGATCTGAAATATGATCTTCCTCGACAATAGCCCGCAAGAGCAGCAGGTAGTTGATGTGGTCCGTGATCTTTTCGTTCCACTCTTCCTCGGTATAAGACGCACCGGAGTGAATCATGTCATACAGAGAAATAGTGTGTTTGCTCATAAAACCAGCAAGAGCCTGTGCACGGGTCTCTGATTGAAGGTCGGCAGCAATACCGAAAAGACGAAGCTTATCTTCTCCAGCGTTGTAGTTACCGTTCTTCTTAGCAAGCAGATCTGTCGATCTCTTGATCTGCACCTCAACAATATCACCGAGGACTTCGCCGTTCATTCTTTCTCCTTGTATTCTAGGGTGTAAAAAAGACCATCTTTGTTTGGGACTGGACGCAACGAAACAATGATTCTATCGATCTCAGGTCTACCGAATCTGCGAGGACCCACCCAAACTGGTTCTTTTGTTTTGAGTTCTAGGATGGGCCACTCCGCTTCAGGAACAATCATTGTTTGAATACCTTCCGAGGTCTCCACAATAATCGTAACCTTAGCATACTCAGGGTTGGGGTGATGCGTCGGTGATTCAGTTTTGGGAGCCATTAGGGGTCGCTCTTCGTAATCGACCATCAGGAACGTTCCCCAATCTCCGCCAACCCTTGCTGAACCGAATTCAGCGCTCTGACAATTTCTGTTGCTGTGGCCTGACTGAGGTTAGCCTTCTCATCTATGTAACTGATGAGGTTCTCCCTGTCCGGGTCCTTGTAAACGATAGACCACAGACCGCTTCGATGTACCGAGTAATAGATTCTCACGAAGAAACCTTCCTAATACGACCGTCGTCAATCGCACGAAGAATATCGTACTCATCGTGCATCTTGGTTGCTCGACGATCCTGCGGCGGATTGAAAGGAATCACGCCGCGCGAAGTGAGACGGAATATACCACCAAGTCCAAGACGTTCGGTGAATGTGTACCAACCACTACCCTCATCCTGATGGAGTCTCATAAATACCGGATGATTGGCAACAAGGTAACCATCTCGATCAAAAGTCGAGACCGAAACGTTCTCCTCTGTTTCGTTTGGCGTTTCTTCACTCACGGAGCAACTCGTCCCTTTTCGACAAACGCCTGCTGAGTCAGGGGCATGAGCTTCTTAAAGTGTTCCTCGACCTTCTGAGCACCCCACATGATCTCGCGCTGAGGATATGACCGCACGAGGCTGTCGTCGCTCTCAACCCGAAGGCTCAGGAAGTTCATCATGGATCGAGCGTTGGTTGTCCAGTACATCTGCGAATATAGATTCAGCGGAAGATCTTCGCGAGCAACTTCGTTGGCAATACCGTCTGCCAAATCAGCCTGGTAACTTGCCCAAGCAATCTCTGCCGTATTCTTCTTACGAGCCACATGCCGCGCATAGACCTCTTCGGATGCCGGAATCATTTCGGGTCGCATCTTCGTTCCGACATTGATCATCGCACGGTCACGAGGCGTAATATAGAACTTAGGCTGCATCTTGGTGTAGCGACCGGACATCTCGTTGTATGAGGAAATGCGGTGACGCTGCCACTCACGGAAGACGAACAGTGGGGCCTCGATGAAGAAGGTAAACGCGTTATGCTCGAATGGGGATCCGTGACGACCCGCCATCAGCGCCGCGATGAAGCGATCTACCTTGATCTCGCCAGCAAGATATGCCGCGACGAGTTCTTCGACCTCCGTCTCACCCTTCGAGCTGACCTGAGCTGCCTGCACCACAAACTCATCCGCAGCCATGGCACGAACAAGCTTTACTGTAATATCACTTGAGAACTCAAGCTGGGTTGTTTCTTCTGTCATCAATTCTTCTCCTTTTGGTACAAAGTGATCTCTAGGCGGTCGACCATAAATACTTGCAGGACACGGGTAAATAACATTCCAGGGGTGCCACATAGCATCTGCCGTCTTGATTAATTCCTGCCCGCAAGCAGCACAAGTGCCAACTTCTGCTTCACTAGACATGTATGTCATGCGTCGTCTCACATCCACCGCAGTAAAAGGTCTTGCCATCATCACTGACTCGACCCTCAGGGTGACCGGGGACACTGCACTGATACACCGGTTCAGTTTCAATGTCGAACTGGCAGACAGCGTTACCGTTCTGAATGGTGACTGCCGGATATACCGTAGGAACCCCATCTTTGATGCACTTGACGCACATCAGAATAAGCGCTCCATCTCGAGTCTGTTTCATCCAAGACGGGTCGTCTTCTGCAATGAGTCCAGCCATTAGATCGGCTCAAACACCTTGTAGAACAGCGCTCGACTGATGGTACCCACGGTGTTTTCGTCGAATCGGACAATATAGTCGTCAGTCGTGACCAGCGCAATACCAGTACCGGTCTCGAGCCAGAGATATACCCAGTCGCTACCGTCGATCTTGTCGCCAAGGATCGATCGGATCTGACGGCTCTCCACCATGTCGATCAGCCACTGAGGCTTGTGATCAAAGGATACCGGGTCACCAGGCTCGCTTGCTCGAAGCTGGACGGCCTCTACCGTGACCTTCTCTGAACTGATGTAGTACTTGGGGGTGTCTGTGTTAGTCATGCGTTCTCCTCGTTATCCGCAGCGGCTGCCTCGCGGGTCTTCTTGTCGTTGCCGACAATATACAGGGTCTCGAACTCGTCCTCGTCAAGGACCGCCAGTCGGTTGTTCTCGTAGAAGACGTAGTCGCTAAGGTGCGCGTGCTTGACTCCATCGAGAGTCGGGACTGCCAGAGTAACCAGATCGGCGTCCATGTTGTAGATCGCACCAGCCTGGTCGTCGGTGATCGGGGCTCCATCGTTACAGACGACACCACCTACCGTGATTGCCACGTCAACAAGGTTGTCAACGTTGAGCTGCGTTCCCTCAACAAAGAGGTTGCGGTTGAACTTCTTAAAACCCTTACGTGATCGTGCCATTTTCGTACTCCTTAAATAGTAGGGCAGCATAGTCTGATGCCCATTGTTGTGGTACCCCAGTCAAGACCTTTGGGCGGTCTTGCTTACTAACTACGCGTACAGATAGCCCCTGGTCTTTCGCGTGAGCTATACTCTCAGCTAGCAGCCGGTTTTTCCCCATACGTCTCGGTGCGTAGCTATAACTACCGGCCATCAGGCTGCCACCTCGCGTGTCCAATTAACCTAAGTTCGTACATATCATCGGGGTCCCTAAGTTGCTTGGAATGAACCACTCGGAAATATGCAGCACCAGTTGGACCGTCTGTCTTAATCAGAAGAAGGTCGTTTACGTCGATGCCCCTTTGATGAAAAGCTAACGCAGTATATACCCCCTCGTTGACTTTGTGCCAACTGGCTATCGAGTGCCCCCAGCCTGGATTACGATAGTCAATAACCTGATGACGTTCCTCGGGTTCTAATAGCTCAGGTTCATCCACTACCGTTGGTGTAGCTTTTGCCCGCTTCTCGGCAATCAATGCTAATACTATAGCAACGACAATCACAAAGAATAAGACGGTCACCCAATTTATATGCCAAATGTCCATTGTTTCTCCTTTCAAGAAAAACGCCCACAAACGCAAAAACTCAAAGCACTTGTGATACTCACAAAGACAGGGGCGGACACCCGTCGACTGATGCCCGCCCCCTGCCATTGTTTCTGAGTTATTACTTACGTACTACATCGTCCTCACCTCCCGGCTCGCTGGCCGCTTTCTTTAGTAAACCACGTGCGACCCACGTGGTATCTCATCATTTAATCAGCATAATATGTCCAGTGACTACGTTGAAGTGGTGATCAAGCAACGACAACGGTTATCAGTCCTCGACTTCTATATAAGCGACCTTAACTCGGGATGCCAAGCATCTACCAAGCGTACAACTCCTAGGGGCTTTTTTTAATATCTCCTGTCTCTTTCAACAGGTGCATAGGGCGTTGCTTTGAAAAATCAGATTGTCAGGGGCTTTTGTATCCGGTCCATTTAAACCGGTGCATGGCAATAAGATCCAATCAGGTCAATACGGTGGGCAGGGATTCTCGTCCTCCCTTGATTTACTTACCGAGTGAAAGAACCACTGGTACCCACCCGCTCTGAGCCTAAATTCTGTTTAGAGTCGCTCAGACGACTTGTCACTATGTTGCTCTAGATATGTGATTGCCTTAGTCATCAATTCAGTCGAATCCTTGAAGTGACCAAGACCGACATTGCAGTGAAAACAAAGCAGCTGACGAACCTTACCGGTAGCGTGGTCGTGGTCGATGTAATACTTCTCGCGGATGTCTGTGCCGGATATAGGACACACCCACTCTTGAGCCTCGCCCATAGCTTGCACCTGTTCGGGTGTGACGCCATAGCGATCCATCATCTTCCATTGCTTTTGGTAAGCTTTGGATTCTTCACTATCGGCGAACTTACCACCTTCGCAGGTCATGCAGAACGTTCGTGGCATGAGGCCGTTCTTAGTACTCATCCGGAGAGAGAACTCGGTTTCAGGTTTTTCAATACCACACCGACTGCACTTTTTCAAGTTCACCAATATACTGGAATCCTATTCTTTAGTAATTCTTCGCTCCCTCAATAGCCCAATCGAGAAGGGCATCCAGATCGTTTGAGATAGCCTTGATAAAACCGACCGGAGTCTTAGGATATACCTGGATCTCGTAGATGTCAAGAGACCAGTCGATCTCGCCAACCTGATCGGGATATATACCATGCTCCTTGCCGGTATAGTATTCCTTGGGGTCCTCATAAAACCCACGCGGTTCGTTACAGCCAAGAATATATGACGCCTTAGTGAGCTTAGCCAGCTCGAGGAACTTATCCATTCAACTCCGCCTCCAGGGTCCCCGCGATCTGCCTACGAGCAATACCCCTAGCCCATCCAGCCTGGTATCCACTAGTGCCGTTCTTCTGGTGGAACTCTCGGATGTTCTCGGGCTCCTCAAAGTCGGGCTGGTTGATATCCTCACCTAACTCGACATAGAGGGCTGCAAGCTCAAGAGCGATAAGGATGTATCCCCATCCCATGGCCTGGTTGTCGAAGTCGTCTTCCTTCTCACGATTCTTAGCCAACACCTTTTTGGCCCATTCAGGAAGCTTGTTTTCCCGCTCAGTCCATTCGGCTCGGTGGCTATCAGCGTATTCAGCACTCTTACGCTTATTTTCCGCAACAACCTCTTCGTGCTGACGTTCGATCTCCTGATCACTCTTATGGTTGTACCATGTGCCCTTAAAGAGCCAACCGGAGACGTAGTTACCTCGAGTCTCAATAGTGTACTCGTCGCCCACCTGCATGAGTGGGGCGAGTTCTTCCGGAGCCAGAGCCGTCCAGCCATCTTGACCGGTGATTGTCCGATTGACTTTGGTCTTGACCCAATCGGTTTCGACGGTACGGTTAGTGTATGTTTCTTCCATCGGTTTCCCCTTTCAAGAGAATATGTTACAGGTCTTTTGCTTTGAGCTTAGCCATCCGACCGTCAGGGTGATGCCAAACGACACCTTCCATGCTATCCAGAGTACACAGAATCTTCAGCAAAGCGCAAACGTCTAGCGGATTTAAAGGTTTTTCGAGATCCGTAAGTACGGGAGCTTCAGAATGCTTAAGAAGGTAATGCACTCCAAAATGATCAGGGTTGCCGTTGATCTTAGGACCAATAAGCTCATACGTACCGGGCTCAAAAGATGTGGGTTTAACGGACAAAGCTTCGGTATGGAACTTGGCGAAGGGCGATTGCTCGATCGGTTCCCAACCCTGTTTCTTTCCAGTAACCTCGTCGAACGTAACTGGAACAAATGAGGGCGGGTTAAGCTTTCCTGCCTTTACTTCACGTCGTGCCCACCAGGAACCTTGTGTATCAAGCATAACACAGGTTCCGTCCCACTTGCGGGTTGGAACACCCTCCCCGGCGAAGACCCACTCACATCCAGGGGTTACTTCAAGAAGTACTTTTGCTCGGTTTTCGGGGTCTCGTACAAGTGCGGTTGGGATTTTTTCCATCGGTATCTCCTTTCAAGAGAAAAGTTTAAGGGTTTGTCAGAGGAAGTGTCATTTTAGCTCGTCGATCATAATATGCCACATCCCACCAACTATCAATTTTTTGCTGACTGTGTCCTTGTTTCTTAAAACGTTCAACATAGTCTGCGTACGATTCGTTTTTTAAGGCTTCCCAAAAAGTATCCACAAGGTTCTCCTTTCAAGAGAATATAGTTGAATATCAGCACGCATGACCGGACTTGAACCGGCGACCGGAGGCACAGGCCTCCAACTCTACCACCTGAGTTTACATGCGCCACCCCGGAGGGATTGTTTAATTGTACTCCGAATATCCCGCTCAGAACCATTCGTGACCCAGTGCACTGAATCGATACGAGGTTCAATCAATATTGCGGGTTGCTTGAGCTTGCTGATAATAACCAGGTCCCTCAAGCGATCGTCACGACATTTGGGCGTCCACGAACTCTTACACGCGTGTGTAAGCCTAGCCAATCCGATTAAGGACCAGCTGGTGCCCCCACTTGGATTCGAACCAAGGGTCTACGGATTAAAAGTCCGCAGCTCTACCGCTGAGCTATAGGGGCGTATGTACCGACTCGAGACATTCCACGTCTCCCTACGGTTATGAAGCACCGGCCTATCTATAAGTACCCGGATTATGTGGCAAGATACTACGCTTCTTCATAGTTGTTAAAAATAACGGCTAAGGAGTTTTACTAGTATTCTCCTATGGCAAATCTGGATGCTTCAGGGGCATCGCTAGCTCGCACGCACGCGAGCCGCATCACACACCGTCGATGTAATGGAGTAGTTTAATGACCAATTTACTCAGGTCGCAATATGGGTGCTTTTAAAACGTCATCACCATGATCGGACGTTCAAAAACTAAAACACCGTGTGAGGGTGCATTAGTTTGGATACTACTTGGTGAGGATGAGTGGTTCGTAGTGGCCGATGGCACGATCGAGGATGTTCTGGATCTGGTACTGAGCGTCGCGTACTGTGTGCATTGCTCCGGGAACCGGGTCCAGGTTTACCTCGAGGGTGAATACTGCTTTACTGGAGTCCATGGGGATTCCTTTCAAGTGGGTGTCATTATAAGGCGTGTAATTCTTGCGAGTGTAGTACGACTAGTGGGACTCGAACCCACACTTTGTTGATTTTAAGTCAATCGCCTCTGCCATTGGGCTATAGTCGCATGGAAGGGGTCTAGAATATGAACCCTAGACCCCCACTAGTTACTTGCGCTTGACCGGCGGTACCAGCGTGTAGATGTTGAGGAACTCGTCCTTGCCAACATAGAACGTGTCATCCGCGGCCTTGTAGACGAAGTCGCCAACACGAGCTGCACGAATACCCTTGGGGGTCTTGACGCGAACTCGGTGGTCGAAGACATCCTTGGTCTTCTTGTCGTGGGACGAAGCAGCCTCGCCGCCAACCCACTCTGCGACATCGCGGTAGTTCTTCTCGGTCACCTTGACCGCGCGGACCTCTGCGAGGGGACCGTTACCGATCTGGTTAGAGCTGTACTTCTTAGTCTTGAAACCCATCAGTTTATCTCCTTGTTAAATATAGCTGCAAGGTGCAGCCAGGACGTACTCCATATGACAAACACATGCCATACAGTTCTTGCAGGCCCGCAGGCCAATTTGAATGCTCAGAACCTCGTGAGATTCATGAATATCCACTAGAGCCTCGGCTTACCAAAAAGGCTCGGGTGAATACCGCGTCGGTGCGTCATTTCGGGACGACTCTCGGGAATATCATCAGGCGCGTCTTCTGGCAGAACTACCTCGTCAAAGGTAGCCTTTGGTTCAGAGCCTCGTACAGCTAGCCCCTCGCCAAACCGGGGGTCGACCTTCCGCGCGTTATGCGGGAGCCGGTGACCATATTCCTCATAGTTCTTAGCCATGTAGGCCTCACTACGAGCAATGTATTCCTTGGAATCGATCTCCTGCGTCACATATTCCCCGACCATGGCCTGCTGACCCTGACCGATAGTTGGAATAAGGACATAGGTGTCTGCCGGATCATCGTTCATGACCGCCCGACCACCACACCAGATAGCTACCTCTTCGGCATTCTCGTGGGTTACCTGGACGGCCAGCAGGTTTTCGTTACCCTTGGGACGATATGTGCCTACTTGGATACTCATGGCTTGACCTCTCGGTATCTCTCGGTGATCTCGCCGTTCCGAAGAATGAAGAAACCTCGAGACTGCTTGTAGCAGATCCATTCACTGGAGTATGGACTGATTTCTCGATCAAACTCGTCAAGAATACCAATGGCCTCGATCGCTTCAGAACCGTCTACGTTTTCATACGGAACAACATTCCCACCCTTGGACTTAATCCATTGGATGATATGACGAACCTCTTCTTGGTAGTCCTCGAGATTCGTTTCCTTTGTCTTTCGAGGCCACCGCATTGCTTCAATCTGCTGCTCGTCAGGAACGAACGTTCGTGCTACGGGGACAGTCAAAACTTCTCCTTTCGAATATAGAGGCGCGAGAAGTCTTCATGATTCACAACTTCAAACCCCTGCTTGGTTTTGACGAGCCAATCACCAACATCAAGCTGGTAAATGGTGTCGCCCATGGTGAAAGACATCGTATCGATACCGAAGAGATGCATTTCTCCATCATGATCGAGAACCCATCGAGCTACTGCTCGTGCACGCTCTTCGAGATCCTTGAAAGCGATCTGCTCCTCCGGGTCGGAGAAACGAATAGCCTGAACCTCTTCGATCGTGGGAATATAGGTCTGAGGTTCAAACGCGCTCATTATCCGACACCTTCTGGAACTGCGACTGGAAGACCTCGTCACGAGCGCAGGTAATATCCCCGTCCTCGGTAACGTAGATCCAGTCACCCACCTGGAGATCCCAGCTACCCATATCCGTCACGATGCGGATGCGCTCAGGCGAACCGGTGAACTCGAAGGCTTCCTTGATGTTGTTGAACTTGGTGATGCCACCAATCTCCTGCGTCCAGTTGGCCGATGCGCCGCGCTTGCGAGCCCACTCCATGATCGGAATAGCTGCCATCTCGCCACCAAGGAACCGGTGAGCGGGAATCGACACGGCAGGCCGTCGGTGGACCTGGATGAACTCAAGCTTTTCGTTGGTCAATTCTTCTCCTTGTATCGCTTCATCTGCTCGTCATTATAGACGGTCCACCATGGCCCACGACGATTCTCACCTTCGCCAGGGTTAGGATCATGGAATACCCAATCACCAATACCTGCCTCATAGTGGTATCGTTCAAGCCGAATATAGACCTTCTTCTTGGCATCGGGCTTACTCGGAACGTCCTCTTTAACGACTGTACCACCGCACCAGAGTGCGACAGAAGCGAGGTTCTTCTTAGTGACCTTAACCGCCTGGAAAGGCAGAATATCCCGAACGAACTCGGTATAGACTTCAGCCATTATTGATCTCCTCGTACTTTTGGAACATGTCTACTTCATTCATGCCCTCGTAATATCCGTCGGAGTCCTTGATGATCCACTCCCCGGGTTCCGCAACAGAGGCGGTTGCCTTGTCGTCGGGATTTCTGATGATGAAGCATCGGTACTTGTTACGCACCATGTGGGACTGGACAATGCCCTTCTGGATGGCCATCGTGATCCAGTCCGGATATGCTTCGAGAGCCAGGAGATCGTTGTCGTCCCAGATAACCTTGACTGCCTCAGCCTCCACCGGCTTGGAACGCAGCTGCTTGACCCGCATTAGTTGTCCTCCCGGAACATTGCACGATATGATTCGTCATCAAAGACGTGGATGTGACCAGTTCGAGGACTATGGATCAACCAATCGCCAACGGAGACCTGATCACCAGCGGCGGGTCCTCGTACTACCAGATATGTGGCATCGCCTTCACGAACATAGAGAATAATGCCCTTTTCAATAGCCCCACGAACCCATTCGATGTTGGTTTCCTTGAGTTCATTGAAGTTGTTGGCAATATCCTTCACCTGGACTGCTTCGAACTTAAGCGGACGATACTCTACGCTCCGCGGCTGCTGAAAAACTGTTACCATCGATCTATCTCCTTTCTACTGCTCTTCGTTGATGCGCCAGTAAAGGCGTTCAAACTCCTCGAGAGGATATACCGTGTACGTTTCCTTCTCTCGGTCACGTACGATCATCATCTCGGGAAATGCCTCAACGTGCTCATGAGTGGGCAGGGGTACCATGACATAAGCGTCACCGGTACCCCCATTGGTGCGAAGAGCGTATCCTCCACACCAGTCAGCCACCTTACCGGTGTTGACCTTAGATACCTGGACCGCCTCGACCAGGATTTCATTTGGGCGATAGACGCCGATATCGAGTGCCATTAGTCCTCTCTCACAACAAAACCCGGAGGAACTGCCACGATAGTGAATTCACCAAGATAATCGGCGGCTTTGTCGGGGACATCAATGCCCTGAATATAAGGCGCACGAACCGGATGGTTTTCGCCTTCCTCAGAAACAGTTTCGCAGCAATCGCTACAATGACCGTATACTTCCATCCAAACAAAACGATCATCAATGACATCTTTAGTGAATAGACCCTTTACCTTTGACATCACAAAGGTGTTTACTGGCAGTTCCTCCAGTTTCATCATTTCCTTTCTTCAAATACTAACTTGAGTAATTCAACAATAAGCCAGATGGTGGAGATGCCCAGCATGACCAGGAACACCAGCCCACCCGAATCACTATCACTCATCGCGAGCTTGTTCCATCTTGCGTGTAATATAGGCGGGTAGGGCAATGAAGCCGTACAGTAAGCCCATAGCCAGCAAGACGGCTAGCCCCAGGACGATCGAGAAGAACCCCAGGAAACCAAAACTGACGACTGCCATGAATATCTCAAGCAAGCTCTTCTCGCTTCTTAGCTCGGTGTTCCTTTGTCCAGGATATAGCGTTCTTGGTGAACACAAACGAATACGCAACCGCAGCGAATATGAAGCCCCACTGCTGGGTAACGATGGCGTATGTAAACCAGAGAACCTGGCAGGCGAGATTGATGTACCATGACCACCAAACCCGCCTGCCAGCCAGGAAGAAGCCCGAGAGCCCCACAATCGTGAGGATATAGGACCACGCCTGATCCATCATCGGAAGGTCGGACCACCCGTGTAAGGCTCGTCGCCCTGGTACGGCTCATCACCCATGTAAGCTTCGTTCGGCTCGGCGTTAACCATGACCGCCTGCTTTGCGCTACCCAGGTCTTCCATATCCTGGTACTTGATGTCCAGCTCGCTCTCGACCATGGTCAGGAACAGCTGCTTGAGGTAAGTGGAGACACCCTGCTTACCGTTCATCTCGTAGCGACCCGGCGTGATGATGAGGTCAACATTCTCAATCTGAACCCAGTCGAGAATGTTGTACTGCTCAGGAGGGAGTGTAGTCTTACCCTTACCGGTCACCAGGACACACGTGGGAGGGAAAGGACCCTCGGGGTAAACCTTGACCTTGAGGAATGCCTGACCCTCAGTGAGACCAGCTGCAGCGTCCTCATCACGGAGACGCATGTTCTTGACGTTCCAGCCGTCCTTGGCCATCTGGGCCGCGATCTCAGGCTCCAGGAAAAGGAGGAAGTTGCGGTTCCCCTTGTTGTTATACAGCGCTTCCTTGCCCTCGAAGTTCCGGAACATGATCTTGGCGTCCGTGAACACCGCGGGCTTGGGAAGCTTGATCTTGTCGACCATTAAATATCTCCTGTTTACGTGTTAGATACGTGTTAATTCAGTGTAGTGGTCGTTCCACGGAGACCAAACCGCTGGATAAATATCCAGTATTAAGGTGTAAGGCGACTACTTACGAGCGAAACGACGCCCGAAGATCAGCGCCAGGATACCCATGAGGAGTGCACCAGAGCCCACGACCAGAATAACCGGAAGGTTCTCCGCACCAGTCACAGCCAGGTCACCGTTGTCGCCACTGCGGTTAGCAGAGGGCTCAGAGGTGTCAGACTCGTCCACCACGACCGGAGTAGAAGGTGTAGGTGTGGGCTTGGGGGTTTCCTTGACAGGGCACTCCTCCGCCGTTACTGCACGGGTCTTCGTCTCGTCCTTGGTCACGGTCGGCTGCTCGTTCTTCACCCAGACATTGTTGATCAGAGTGTGATCGTAATATCCCTCGCGCACCGTGTCAGTGACGAAGCCTTTGTCGCAGTCCGGCAGGTTTGCCGAGCTGTCAGCCCACGGGATGTTTGCAGGCTTTTCCGGAACCACAGGCTCGCACTTCTCACCAGTGATCGTCTTGAGGTAGTAGTCGTGCGGCTCGAGAGAGGCGTCATCAGCAGAGCTGTTCAGCTTCACGAGGGCGTCGTACTTGGCCTGGTCCTCTGCATCACGAATCCAGTACTTGTCGAACTGAATACGAATGACCTCTTCACACTTCACCACAGGAACGTAGTCACAGTCGGTGCTGACACGCGTCTGGGGCCAATCTGAGGCGTTTTCAGGGAAGTTGTCTACCGTGTACGTGGCGCAAACCTCCTTGACCTCAAACGGAGGCTCAGTGACGACCGGGGGTTCTTCCTCAGTCCGACACTTCGTCGGGTCGGAAGAGTTGTACTTGTTGTCCGTCCAGTCGACCTGCACCATGACGCACTTGGCATCGGTCTTGAAGGAATATGACGTAGCGTCACACAGAGCGTGGCCGTTCTTGGGCTGTCCCTCGTGCTCACTACACGCGATCTCCTGAGAGGGCGTGATGAGCTTGACTTCGGAAGCATCCGCGGAGGCCAGGTCGATCGTCCAGACTCCCTCGGAATATGACAGAGCCGTAACTCCGTTGGCGGGCAGAACCGTGTCCTGCGTGGTTGCCATTGCGGGAGAAGCAGAGAACCCCAGGATAAGGGCCACCGCTCCCACAATCAGCATGACGTGCTGTTTCATCAGTTTATCTCCTTGTTGGGTGTTACGAGAGGTTCTTCGGAGCAGGGAGCTTGCGAAGAATATCATCCAGGGATGTTGCCGGGATGTTGGGGCTATCCCTGACGGCTTTACCGATCATCTGCATCGTTACCCAGTACTTAATTCGCACCGGGAGTGCGTAGCCGATTTTTGCAGCAGCCCAGTCACGGGTACGACGGAGTCGCTCCGCAAAGGTCATAGCGCCAATCGTCCAGATAGTCTTGAAACGCATAGGTACCTCCAGTTGGGGTTTAATTAATAGGCTGTAGTTATCACTACCCAAACTCATATCCTTAGCGAAGTCGGGGTCTGTGATAGTTCCGGTAACGTACATACCGTCTTGGCGTGACTCAACAGCTTCTACCACACCAACAATATCACCATTGGGGCCTTTGATTGGCCAGGGGATCGCTTTCATCCGGTCGGCTCATCCGTTGCGTAGATCTCTTCCCGAATATCGGTAGGGAGTTCGTTGTTGATGAGTGGTATGCCAGCTCGCGCAGCAAAGACAACCTCAAAGATTTCACCCTGAATAGCTTCAAGAATCTTATGAGTATTCATTAGACCTTTGTTGTTTGCGTCGATCTTGATGATCAAAGACCCATCATCTTTAAGCTGAGCCGTGCCAAGAAGCTCGCCATTACCAACAAATCCCAGTCTGACTGATACTACGGGAATCTGAGAAGTCGGGTGAGGATCTTTCAGATATGGCGGTACGTTGATTCCGTCTGTCATGCTTTTCTCCTTACTCAGGGCCGAACATTTTGTCAAGTACCTCTTTACAGGTATCACAAATAGTCCGTCCAGCCGGATCGACCTGACTCTTCACAACCTTCCCGCAGAGTGCCGTCATGGGCTTGCCCTCGAAAAGGTTGTCGCTGATCGACTTCTTACTGAAATAATGCTGAAACCGATCATGGTCTCCGTCGTTGGTGACGGCGATCTTCTCGTCGACCTTCTCCATGACGTCACTCATAGTTACTCCTTAGGATTGAATATCTTACCGGTTGCGAACCATATCGTTCTTCAACGATCCATACCAGCTGTGCTCTTCGAGAGTCACCCCACAAGCATCGCAGCGACCACGAGGCTCCAGTGGTAGATCAAATAAACCTTCACACTCTTCCAACTTGGTATCTCCTAGTCTCAATGCCAGCCTTTTCCGCCAAGTCGGCAGTGTGACGGGCGCCTTTGCTATTATCTTTGATGAATGCCAGACAAATATCAGCACCCAGGGCTACCATCTCAGCGTTCCGACGGTAGCCCGCAGCCTTGCCATAGTTCGCCCAATCGGCGGGGTGACGCTCAACCGTACTACCGAAGTTGTCTTCCCAGATTCGTTCCGCAATATAGTCAGCCCCGGTGGGACACTCACCAGAGACCAGAACAATCTGATCAAAGTTGAGTGTCCCAGCCACACGAGTTGTTGCATCTAGTAGTGCGCGGAATATGACATCAACATCATCCCAATCCCGAGAACCCGTGATCAGAATACGCTTGGTCATGCCGCCAGAGCCATTTCTGAAGGACGCTCCATACTGTCAGAAATAAACCAGTCGAAGTCGCCATACTGAGAAATGTTGTTGACAGCAGCATCGACGAGCTTCTCGAAGTACTCCATGTCAATCAGGTCTTCCTTGTCGTTGGCCAAGACAATATCTGCCTCGAGCCAACCGAATCCAGAAGTTCCAGGAACCTTGTAATCCTTGTCGTCCTGGGCACGAACAAGATTGCCGCCACCGTTTTCAGGCTTGATCGGGCAGAAGAGCCCGGCCTTACCAACAAAGTGTCGCTTCTCCTCGTAGAACACCATCGCGTCGTCCACATTCGAGAAGTCGAGATACATGGTACCCTTCTGCACGAACTTGGGCTCACACCGATCACGGAAAGAAATAGCTTCCTTGCTGAACAGGTGCTTGAAGACGTACGGCTGCTGGAACTGAGCGCCAACGGCCTCCCAGTGAGCGGGCTTGCGTCCAGCACGCACCTTGGCGATGTAGACGGCGTCGTTAACGAGCGTCATCTTGTCGTAGGTGGACTCGTGCTCGAACGTGTAGCCGTAGTCGTTACCGAAGTTCATCACGAAGTCGATAGCCTCCTGATCAGCGTCTGCGATCTTGATGGAGTCAGTCTTGATGTGAATAACCTTGTAACCGGCCTCCTGAACAGCGTTCTTCAGGTCGATCATGAACAGAGCACCGCGCTTGGCGACGATATTGTCCTTGTTACGCGGATCCCGGAACGTATTCGGGAATGTAGCTGCAGTCAGACCATACACGATGTTGATCACAATCTTCAGCGCATAAGAAAGCGCCTCGGAATCGTTCTCGTCCGTGAGATACTTGGCGAGCTTTCCGTCAAGGAGCGTCTTGGCCAGCTCGTAGTTGTTGTGCTTGATTGCCAGTCGAGCAGTCTTGATATCCGAGTAGTTCTTTGTGTACTTCGTGCCAAAGAGGTTGAGCACCTCAATGGTCGTCGGGTGCATAGACGCAATATCCAACACCGCAACGTTTGTGTACATACCCGGCTCAGCGTAGACGTAACCACCCTCACTGGGGTCCTCGCCACGGTACTGACTCTTCCCCTTCTTGACCATCGGGTCGAAGGTGTAGCCGACAAACTGCTTAGACAGGTCAGTGTAGACGAACTGATCCTGCGGCGCACGGTTGCCCTCGAAAATGATCTTGGACGCGTGGTTCTGCGTGGTCGAGTTGACCGGCAGTCCCGAAAGGTCCGCAAGCACCTGGCGAGCGATGAAGTCCTGCTTACGAGACTTGTGAGTTGCCTCAGTCGCCTCGACATCGTTCACACAGTAGTCGACAACCTGCTCCCACATTTCCTCAGGGACTGGCTCCTCCCAGGGGAGGCCAAGCTCCTTGTGAGGGATGTTAAGGTCGATCTCGTACTTCTTCAGGCTCTGCTTGAGCGAGGTGTAGTCGTAAATATCCGCATACGAAAGCTCGTAGGCAGACGGGAACGACGCGTTCGGAACGCCCTCGATGAGCTTCTGGCTGAGCTTGTAGAGATCTGCCACGCTCATTCCCTGATACGCACCATACAGGATATGGTTGTCATACCGGCGGTTGTTGAAGCCAACCAGCTTATGACGGAGAAGCTCTTCGACCTTGACACGAGACGGGTTGATCATCCGTACCGTAGTCTCAGCATCTTCGAACTTCCAGCAAATAACGAAGAGGTTAGGGAACACCTCAACGTCAAAGAACACCAGTGGCTCCTCTACCGGAATCTCCGGCGGGTCTGCTTCCTCATTGCGCTCAACCGGCGACGTAAATCGCATTTGCTGAACGGTCATAAGTGCGGCAAGTGACTGGTTGGAACTGCTGTTCGCGAAGGCGATGATCGCATTTCGCATATCCGTCACGTCATACTTGAGGCCCGAGTCATAAGCGTCATCGAGGATCTTCTTGATGAAGTCCACGCTCGACTTAGTACCCGGATGGATCTCCTTGTTCAGATTTCGCTGAATAAGTGATCGGAGTCCCACCTCACTCTTGACGTTCTGTTCATTCATCAATTCTTTTTTCTCCTTTAGCGGCAGCCCACTATTCAGTGTTGCAACCGGCACGTTATTAGCTTTTGACAGCTTTCTTCGCAGGGCCAGGTTCCCGGTAAACACCTTGACCTCAATGCCCGGAGCGAAGTCTCTTCCAAGCTCTGATACGTCCCCGGTGTAATTGTAGTGGAGATGGATACCTGCACCGGATTTACTGAACTCGGCATAGGTGACTGGCCACTGACTGGCTGCCTCGAGGTTGAGTTCTGCTGATTTCTTTCCATCTTCACCCGTAATGTCGAAGTCGATCACGACATGGTTTTCAGGGACCTTGACGTAGTGCTCTTTGGACGTATCAATCTCTGTGAGAATAGTGCTGACGACCTGATTGGGCTTCGGTGTAAACTTCTTCCCATTTTTGTCAACACGCTCTTCGTCCGTCCAATACAGCTTAGGCGTACCGGCGGCCGTTGAGTATTGCGCAGGCATGTTCGCGAACTCGCTGTCGAATATAGACTTGGTCTCATCCAACACTAGCGAGAACACGGGCTCATCTTCAATCTGCACCTTAAACTTGTCTTTTCTGAAGCCCGAATACCAGCTACGGACACGGACGTCATCGACAACAGTGCGCTCCTCGAAGTTCTCGAAGTAGTTTGAAAGCTCTTCACGGAACTTGTGTCGAGGAAGGACCCAGTCGACGTTGGTCTCCTTGCAGTATTCCTTGTACAGATCATACGCCTGGACGAGGGTGACACCGTCTTGGGTGGAGAATACGTCGTAGTAGTCCTCGATGAAGTTGTAGAACACGTCCGTCTGCAGCATCATTTCTACAGGACGGTAGTGCTCATAGAAGTCCTTACCCATCTCACGATATACTTCAAGGCAGTACGCAGCAATAGCGCCCAGCTCAAAATCGATCTGTGACATGAGTGCCTGATATCGTCGAGCGCTGATCTTCCGGCCTGACGGCTGGACATCGATCAACCTTCGAATGATACCCGACTTTGCATCTGAGATCTTAACTGGCTTGTTAGTTCCCAGAATACAGAAGGCGTTGATCGTAATATCGTAGGCAGACTTGAACTTCTCATTAATCTGCATCTGCTCGTGGGACGTGACCGAGTTAAGACGGGTGTTATCGTCAATCTTGGACAAGTCACCATCGTGCTGGACCGCAACCAAGGGGTTGTTGCGGAAAGCCTCCAGCGAGAACGCACTATTCGCTTGACCCAGAGCCTTAGCTTCGAAGGTTGCGAAATATCCCGTAAACAGCGCGAGAATGATGTTGATGATGGTGCCCTTACCGGACCCAGGAGGGCCATACAGCACCAGGAACTTCTGGATCGTCTTAGAGTCCCCAGAAACAATAGCGCCGATGGCCCATTCGATCTTAGCCCGCTCTTCTGGATTGTAGAGCGTAGATATGATCTCATCCCAAGCCAGGTGCTCCCCCTCAGCCAGAGGATATGGAAGTCGCTTGCTGACGTAATCTGTCTTCTTAACCTCTGAGTTGCTGAAGGTCAAGTTCTCGTCCAGTTCGTGCGACGAGTCAGACATATGCGTCATGTAGTTCCGAAATTCGCGCCACACACCCGAGCTGTAATTGCCCATGGGTTTGACACGAACCTTGGCACCCTCATTGCGCTTCTCGACTTTCTCTTTGTACGCCCAAAGATCTTCATCGACAAGTCGCTGCACGTCATATTCGTCCGTAGACCAGAGCCCCAACTTTTCATCCCAAACAGCATAGAACTGCTTGCTTCGAATCATCAGATCCTTAGATCTTGCGACTTTGAAGTCAGGATATAGCTCGATGACGTCGACTTTTTCTTTCGTCTGTGTTTGCTTCTCTACAATTCGATAGAAATCCACTTAACCTCCTTTCCGCAACTCAATATGGTCCGTTTGCCACCGCGTCGCCCTCGAGGACATACGTTGACATTTGATGCCACAGTTCTACTCTTCTTTGGTCTAGATCGGCGTAGCGCAGAGGGAACAGGCCCCCAACGCCATCCGGTGAATATGTTCTGTTCAAAAGCTGCTCTAGTACTTCGTCAACCTCTTGCCGAATGCCCTCGTGATATGTATCATCAGTGAAGCGACGGATGCCGAGATTGTCTAATAACTGTGCAGCCCATTCATCCGTGGTGCCCGAGGATTCGTAGGCGGTACGTCTTGCAAGAGCAATTAGCATTTCGAGAATTGAGCAATCCAAATCCATCCATTCCTGTGTAGGACGGACGTTAGGATATACGCTCAGGAACTCGCTACGCAGCTCCACACCATCAAGACCCCGGTTGTCATCATTATGGATAAACCACCGGAACGGTTTGGTGTGGAGCTGCTCGGCCAGAAGGCGGTTAGACCTTGCTGGATTCTTTACGCGTGTTGGCCAAACAAGACCATACAGCCAATCGAAGTAGTCCTCGTCAACTGACGCTGACTGGATCAATCATTCAGTCCCAGGACTACCACGGAGTACTTGAGCGGATCGCGAACGATCTCGTACTTCACCTGCTGGATGGGGTTGACGATATAGACCATGTTCTCGTCATTGGAGTGCTGTCCGAAGAGGTACTGGAACTCACTACCCACGGCGCGAACCACGTCGTCAATGGGCTGTTCCTGGTCGTCCGTAAGAACCTTGTCACCCTCGTAGTAGGTTACCGTGATCCGAGAGAAGTCCTGGGTCGGCGGCTCGTCCTCGAAGAACATGTCGTAGCTGATCAGATATGGCTCATCCATCAACGGCTCGGGAAGCGGCACAACACCTTCAGGCGTCCGGTCGGCCTCTACGAATACGTTGGTGACTACCTGAGCTTCCTGGGGCGGAAGGACGAGAGTGACGGAGTCGTTTGCCTCGGCGAGTTCCTCGGGCGTAGCCGGTACCAGCTCTTCATCGTCAGCATCGATATCGTTACCCTTCTGTCGCTCTTCCTCTTCTCGTGCGGCATCGATCAGGTCCTGCTCAGAGACGGTGCCCTCGGCGAGCATCTTCTCCATACGAGCACGACCTCGAGCAATCGTGTCAGCGACGTTGTCGTCGTCAACAATCGTTCCGCCATATCCCATACGCCCCAGAGTCTCCTGGTAGTTGGCAAGATATGACTCGGGGCTCTCACCCTTTGCCTGAATATTGAGGAACGACTTGGTCTTAGCGATCTCCTCCTCAGCCAGAGCACGGTACTTGGCCTCGAGGCGCCTGCTTGTGAGCAGATATGTCGCTCCAGAACCGATAGCCAGGCCACCAGTCACTAGAGCAATACGCTCAATCAGTAGTTTATTCATCTAACTTTATCTCCTGTAACGTTTTAGAGGGGCCAGACCACGCAATATGTCTGTGGTCTGGCCCCGTGGTGACTGCTAAGACTGCTTGCGGAGCTGTTCCGCCAGTGCCTTGAGGCCCTCGTGCTGCTGAAGCGGACGCTCAGTCAGATGGTCCCGAAGCTCAAACGCCTTCTTGGGCCGAGCCACCTCACGGATGTGGTTATTAACATCCTCTTGCGAATTGACGGGAGCGTTACCGCACTTGCAGTACATGCTGCCGCCAAACACAAAGGCATCGATGATCCACTGGTGGTCCGGGTTCGAGTCGAACGCCTTGTTGTCCTTTTCGTCCTGAGTCAGGACCTTCGGGGCAGGCTTCTTGCTCGCCGGTCGAGAACGCTTTCCACGGTTCTCACGCTTCTGAACGGTCTCCTCGGGTCGCTTGACCGGGGGCTTGGGCTTCGGGATATCCATCTTCTTGCGCTCCTCAGGGGTTGAGAATTCCATGTCCGCATACTGCTGTTTGGCCCAGTAGTCGCTGGGATCCACGTTCGGATCGAGTCCTGTTGCCTTACGGATGAAGTCCAAGAGTGATTCGTCGCCGACACCCATCAGAACCGTTTCGTCCTCAGAAAGATCTTCACGAATCAGCTCCTCACGTACGAAGGCGTCAATCCGTGCGTCACCCGCTGCTCTCGAAACCGTGTCGTCACCATCAATCTCTTCGAAATACTCCCGCTCAAATCGCTCGGCAGCGTAGTCAGCGTCCATGATTTCTCTAGCGTTCGCCGAATATGTTGAGTTGATATCAAAAGCGTCACCGAGTTTTGAATCATCAAGATCCGCACCATGGATGATTGCCATCTTCTTAAGTGAAATCCGATCGCTTTCTTCAGGATACATGCTTGAAATATCCATCGACTCGGGGTCGTACTTCTTTCCGTCAGTCATCAGTTCTCTCCTATTTAGGTAATGCAGATATGAAACTACTGGATTATGGTTAGATCTTGTCCCACATCACGCCATCGACGTTGAAGTCGAGGAGGAAGGTGTTGGGCGATCCGTCAAGGAGCTTGTGTGCTCGCTTGAGGTGCTCCTCGGAAATGCCGAAGTCGATGTAGTCATCACCCTCACCGCCGGTGACCCAACCGATGATGGCACCCTCCTTGGTGTGCTCGAACCCGAGAGCCGAGTAGACCTCGTTCAGGTAGACGTGTCCGCGCATGCGGAGCTTGTCATTGAACTGGTTCTGGATGCCCTTGAGGTAGGCCATGTTGAAGTCCGGTCCAGCACCCTGCCAGTTGGGGTTGCCTCGCTCGAAGATCTTGGCGTACGGGGAAATGCCGTACTCATCCCACTCGTGGACGGTCTCCGTCTTGCCGGTCTCTTCGTTCAGGACCTCGACCTCACGGATGCCGTTGGCGAATGCGAAGTCCTTGTCGAGACCCAGCTCTTCCACGACACGCTCGCGGTACTTCGCGAACGACGACTCGAGGGTCTTGTACGCAGCCACAAGGGCCACGTTGCGCTGACGGATGATGTGCTGCCCACCCAGGATCGAGATGGTGCTCGCCACAGCAAGCGTGACGGACGGGCCGTACAGCTTGACCATGTCGGCAGTGTTCTCGAAGTAGACCTTCGTCATGGCACGCTTGTGGTCGTGCTCGCTGATCGAGTTCTCGTCCTGCTCGCTCTCGTCAGAGATGCGCTTGAGTTCCCGGTTGAGTTCGACACGATCCTCGGCCCTAAGCAGGGTCTCGTCGAGCTTGAGGGTTGCCCGGGAAGCCAGGACACCAGAGGCAAGGAGCCCCAGAATACCGGCGCCCGTGAGGATCTCAGGGCTGTACTTCTTGGCGATCAGAAGTCCGCGGCCAGAAAGCCGGGACGCAGTGCTTACGATACTCATCGTATTTTTCTCCTATTAGTTGCTGAATTTGCCAGCAGAAAGCATCCGCTGGTACATTGCTGCGATTTGTGCATCTCGCATTTGGTTGAGTTTGATCATGAAACTAGCGCCGTAAGAGCTAGCGATCTTGGCCTTCATCTGTTCCACTGACATCAGTTCTCCTCTTGAGGGTGTACGTAGTCTGGCTGCTGAAACGAATCTCATTACTTTCGGTCAGGAAATGCGAATTCAGATCAACCTCCTTCGTTTCCGACTCAAGATAAAACATTGCGACGAACTCGTCTTGGGTCATGCCCAAGTGCTTCATTAGTCGCTGAAGCCACTCCTCGATCTCATTCCGTTCCTGCTCAAGTGCATCAATGATGACCTTGTGGAGAAAATCGTCGTGAGAAAACTCAGGAAGTTTCATGTCCTTGCGGTTAAATGGACCTTTGGGATGAAATACCCGCGGAAAGTTGCTAGATATCACAACGTTAACGGGGTTTTCCACACTAGCCATGCTTCAACTTTGCTGACGGGTCGATCCAGTAACGAGGCTTCTTAACCTCGTCGCAGAAAGTCCAACCGGACTCCAGCAGATCCTTGACGGTTTCTTGCTGGAGTCCGGTCTTGTCCGAGATATAGCCGATCTGGTCGTGGTTGGTCACGGCTTTGATCCACTCTCGGTAAACGTCTTCTTCATCTCGTCCAGTTCCTCCTGGTCGTACATCTCGATATACCACTGATTGAGGCTGTACGTCGTGACACCAAATCCACGCATAACAAAGCTGAACTGCTCTTCAGTTCGCTCGGAATATGCCTCGAGGATACCAACAGCCGTGAGGTAGATCTTGTTATCCAAGAGATGCGAATCTTGCTCATTTCGCTTGAAGACCTGGATGGTGACCAGTCGACCGACCTTACTGGGCGTGGCACCCACAACACTCTTTGTCACGATATCTCCTAGTCGAGCGGAATGGGCTTGGGGAGGTCGAACATGTAACCCCCACCACGGACAGCAATCGCCTTAGCACCCTGCATGGTATCCCAACCCCACTTGTTATCCGTGAAAGCCGGAGTGATGTTGACCGCAGAATACAGATCGGCAACGGTAGCCGTCTCGAAGTTGTCGATCATGTCCGCCAGCGCGTTGATGACCGTCTCAACCTCGGGACGAGTGGGTAGCACAATATCATCGAAGTCGTGCGTAGCCCGCTCCCGGGCGTTCATGGTGCGTCCCGAGGTCGTCTGCTGCTTGCTGATACCGTTGTAGTTGGTGAACGACCGATTGGACGGACTGCTGCTACCGGGGCGGATGCGACCCTTGACGTCTCCGAAAATGAGTCGCTCAATGCCCTGGCTGACCATGTCCACAACCGTGTTCTTGATTGCAGGCATGATCACCTCGGTACCAATATACGCAGCGACGCTCTGAGGCTCCTCGCCAATGAACGTCTCCGCAAGCCTGGAGCCGAGGGGTTTCTTGCGCTTGACGCCAGTGCTCTCGGTAAGGGGCTTCAGGATTGGTCTCTCGGATTTTACCTCCGCGATTTTTTCCACCCTGGCTCTATTGCTATTTGTAGGGTAGCTACCCTGAACGGGTGTTGGGTCACTCACTTACTGGCCTCTTTCTTGTGTCGTTTTGGGGGATGCTGCACTCGGTGAAGCCGTTTTGTCAGACGTACTGCCTCATCATGAAACCCCAGCTGGGTGGCTTCATTGATAAGCTCTCTCAGCTTCGCTTTACTGTGTCCCACAGCTCAACGCTTGAGGAAGAAGTAAATAGCGAGTCCGACCAGCCACAGTCCTCCGGTGATGAGAGTCATGAACAGGTGGAACATCAAGCGCCAGAAGCCGACGCCATTGCGGGTGTTGTAGTTGTAGTTAACGGTGGTCTTGCGTGCCATCAGAGTTCTCCTTGAATATGGTAGTGCGTGGTTAGTTAGATAAGGCCTTGGAGCTGTCCAAGACGCCGAAGACAGAAGTCAGCTCCGACCATGTCGCCAGCGTCAACGTGCTTCCAGATTTCTTTCTTGTAGTGCGCAATCAGAGGGTTGGGTCGATCTCCCATTGTTTTCTCCTTTCAAGAGAATTTAAGTTTGTCAATCAAGCTGTCGGTAGAACGTCCGTCATCCCAGAAGGCGCTCCAACCAGACAGCTCAGCACTTACTTCTAACGCTTTATTCCACGCTTCGAGAGGTGACATAGCTTCGACATCTTCTTTAGCGATATTGAATACCGGAGGCTCCTCCATCGGTTTTCTCCTTTCAAGAGAATATAGCGAGCAAAACTAAAAGCCCGTGTGAGGGGCTAGTAGTTTGTTACTCAGTGGCGTCTGTGTCGAGGTTCTCTTCGACGGCGGCCTTGCCTTTGTTGAAGCCTTCAGCGAATGCGTCGATCGCATCTTCCGCGCGCTTCACAGCCATGGTCGAGAGCAGCCCACTCACAGCGACGCTTCCGAGACCAACGGCGATACGGTTGTATCGGTTGAGGTCCACGGGGGTGGTCGCCGCGATGGCGTTTCTGACTACGGTGCTCACGCCCGTTGATACGGCGATTCCGGTGATGGCCTTAGTGATGGTAAGAGCGTTCATTTGGATTTCCTTTCAAGAGGTTAACTGGGTGTCACTATAAGGTGTGTGTTTCTTGCGAGTGCTACGCAGGTATCAGTCTTTTCGTCAGCGTGATCAAAGAATTCATGACATAGTCGACCTCGTGCTGACCTTCGGCTGAGTTGCGGACACCTTCGTGGAAATACATCCGCATGCGAACGCGGTCGATGTCGTCATCAGCAGAAGCCATCAGTTCTGCAGCGTCGTCAAGAGCCTTTCGGTCTTGATCAGTGACGACCGTGCGTCCAAGCTTTTGCATCAGATCGAGATCTGTGTATGAGACAGTCATGATTACTACTTTCTGTTGTCGATCCTACTGGTTAGAAGTGGGGTGATGCAGAGCGAATCGTCAAGCGACTAGTCTCGACCCGGTTCTCAAGGCCGGATACACCACCCCACTTTGTCTGGGCGCATTTTACCCGTGGGGTTGTCGTTTAAAGTAACCAGCCCAGTCATCCAGCTACCCGAAACGAGCTTTTTGACTATTGGTTACTCCCATTTTGATGTGTTGAAACTACTTTGTGTTACGCGCCTCGACGTAAGCAAGCAGCTGCTCGTGCGTCATGGAGCTGGGGTCGAACCCGTCCGAAGCGTCATCCGTAGGAGTCGGCTCGACAGGCGCCGGGGTCTCGGACTGGGTGGGCTGAGCAGGAGCCGGGGTAGCTGCCTGAGTAGCCTGAACGGGCTTCTTGTGTCCCTGGAGACGTGCCTCAGAAGCCTCACGAGCGAGCTGAGAGGCGGTCTTCTCCTGCTCCACGCTCGGCAGCTCTCCCGAAGCCTCAAGAGCCGCACGACGCTCATTCATCTCAGCTGCCTTCTTCTGCAGGTCAGCAGGCATGACGGCATTGATGAAGTTGGCTGCGACGCTCGGCTCCGAGATCATGTCCAGGAAGAAGTTCGAGTAGGCCGCGTGGTTCTCGAAGCTGCGAGAGATCTCAGGCGACTTGTCGAAGATGTCACCGTCGGCACTACGGATACCGTAGGTCTGAGCGATGATCTTCTTGAACTCCGGGATGATGATGTCGCCATCATTCGTGGCCACGATGTCCTTGAGGCGCTCGACGAAGTTTCCGTTTGCACGGAGATCCATCTCAGCAAGCTCGGCTGCGGTGAGGTTGAAGTAGAAGTCCTTCGTCCGCGTCTCGCCATGGAAGTTGGTGTAGGTCAGGGTCTGCTTGAACATGTAGTACTTTCTTGTTTGGGTAGTGGGTGGGTTTGTGGGTCAGTCGGGAATGACGACGTTGTTCTTCTTGGTGTACTCGTCGACGTACGCCTCTCCCTTGGCGCCGTTGTAGGTCACCTCGTAGAGGATACCCTTCTCCTTGCCGGTGTCAGGGTTGTCGAAGATATCAGTGGACACGATGGCTTTCCAGTTACCCAGAATCTTCGTGAACCACACAACGTAGAAGTGCTCAGGGGTAAACCACTCAACATCGTGCATGAGGTTCTCGTAGGTAGCAACCTTGACCTTAGCCAGATCCACGATGGAAATGGTCTCGACGTCCATGTTGGCGGGCTTGACGAACTGGTGAAGCTGACCGTCAGCGGTGTTGGTGCGGTCGACGTCGTTGTGGCCAACCTTGCTCATCAACCCAGCCGAGCGAAGGACCTCCCATGAAGCCTCATCGAGTTCGAGGTCGTATCCAGTTTCGATTGTGAGAGTGTAGGCTGCGTCGTTGAACTGCTTGTGGGCTTCTCGAAGGACTTCTTCAAGAAGATACTTGCGATCTCCGGCAAGGAAGAGACCAAGTTCAGCATTCCAATGGAGGTAGCCGTAAACCTCGGGGCGATGGGGAACGCCCTTGCCGTCAGGCGAAGCGCCAATATACGTGCCCTCTCCCGCGTCAACCTCAACGACGCGATCAGGGACGACAGCCTCAGTCACCTCAGTGGGTACCTTGGCAACGCCTCGGTCGGGACGCTCAACCTCGAAAGGCTCGCGCGGAGAATCACTGTGGAACGGTGTCATCATTTCTTCCTTTTCTCTGGGACGAACTCTTCGTCATTTACTGTGAACTTACCAATACGGTGGTAGATCTCGACGGTGGTCTGGTTACGGAGGAAGTTGTAATCGACCTCGTAATATACCGTCTTGAAGGCATCGCTACCGACAAAAGCTTTCCAGCTACCGTGACCGTAGGAGAACTTGATGATGTAGAAGTCTTCCTCTTTGTAAGAGAGGCTGTCGACCGGCTTCAACTTCGTGTTCTCGTACATGATTACTACCTGCAGTGCGCGCTTGGTTGCGGCGTCGATCTCTGCGGTTTGCGCGCTCATCTGAGTACCTCAGCCGCGCTTAGAGGGCTCGCCAGAGCGCACGGATGGCACGCGTGACGGGCGTCTGCTTCTTACGACGGTTCGCCCAGACGAACGGACCTGACAGACCCTTGATGATGGCGCTGTGGATTCGGAAGGGAAGCCATTCGAAGAAACGCTGCATAAAGAAACGACGACGCTTCGGACGCAGCTGCGCCGGGATGAGAGAAATAGGCATTACGATCTCCTTTCAAGAGATATGGTTAGACGGAGTCGCGTCTTTGTTTCAGTTGATCAAGACGCTGCTTGAGGAGCGGAAGCTTTCGGGCGGTGAACGATGCATACGCTGCAGTACCCTTGGTGGCTTCGAGATAACTCTCAAATGCCGGTATAGCTTGCTCGAGAGTGTTGATGTGCTTTTCGAGCTGCTCTCTGTCGCTCATTATGAGATTTGGTCCGTGATCGCAAGAACTACGGACAGGACGATTGATCCAAAAAGAGCACCGGATAAAAACACGACAACGTAGAGCCAGCGATCATTCTTTTTCTTTTGAATAGCGTACTTGTCGTCCATCAGCTGACATCCACTTCGGGGTGATTGGGTTCGATGTGATTAAGCAAGGCCGAGGCCTCGTCATAAATACCGAACGCCGTTCGACGACCCCATCCGATAGGATTCTTACAAACCGGACAGAGTGTTACGTTGGGTTCGATAGGCATCAGGCACCCACTTCGACTTTGCTGATGGCACGATACGAGTAGTACTTGACGTACGTGTCCGAAATGTATTCGCTCTCCAAGCTGCGAATGTTTTCCGGGATTTCAGCGATAGCCCCCTCAAGAGTCTGGTGATACGACTTGGGAAAAGGGGTACCGATGTACGAGTCCGCATTGATCGACCAGACGATGTAGATATCGACAGGCTGGATCGGTGAACTTCCTTCGAACTCCGCGAGTCGATCTGCGGCGTCTTTTTCTGCTTTTACGGCCAATTCCCCTACGGGCTGACCATTCATCCATGCAGGCATTACCTTCTCCTTTCAAGAGAAAAATGAGAGCACGAGTGTTTAGTTCGTGCCCTCATTCGGGACTATCAGTTGAGTAGTTCTTGGGTGTTACAGCGAGGGATCGGTGTCGGTCACTTCGATGTTGAGGTCGCCTTCGACGATGGTCACGTCACCGGTCTCCGGGGTCTTGGCGATGAACTTGTCGAAGGCGACGAGGCCGACGAAAGTTCCAGCTGCGACCATCAGATGCGTGGTGATGGGACCCTTGTTGTCGGCGACCTTACGGGCGAGTGCTTTGAGCTTGTCCATTGGTGTTTCCTTTCAAGAGGTTTTGACTGGGTGTCGTTATAGGGCGTGTTATTCTTGCGAGTTAGTGAATGCGCTCGCTATTGGTCAATCCCACCTGAGCGACGATGAGGTTGTTGTGGGCCACGTATGCGCGAGGGTAGTTCACCATGATCGCCATGGCATCTTTCTTGGTAGAGGCCGTACCAACCTTTTCAATGTTCAGAATATGGATGTTCGTGAACTTGAAGACGTCGAATTCCATCAGTTTTCTCCTTTACATAGGTACTGCACGTGCAACGACCTTCAGGCTTCACAGTCGTTGCACGTGCAGTTGTAGTCGTCGAACCAGGGGTCCCACACCATTGGAATATCGTATGGGTCGTCCTCGTCTTCTAGATCAGCCCCACAGGTCCCGGTAATTTGCGACGGGGGTATCTCGAAAGCCAATGACGATGCACGGCAGCTGGTCCGGGGAAAGACCCGTGGTCACCTTGAGTTCGAGCTTCTTGTCGTTGTTCCACCCAACGATCTCACCCATGGTAGTGGGGTCGAGGTTCAGGTGTGCGTAGAAGTCGTTCAGCGACGCGTAGTCCGTGTGGAGGATCTGGTAGTTCGTGTCGATCTCGGCGTTGTCGATCTTGGCACGGTTGCTGTAGAAATACCGTCCCGAGAAGCTGTCGAGACACAGAACATCCATCGGGTTCTCGGAGTGCAGACCAGCAGGAGGCGGGTTCTTGTCGATTGTCGCCTGGTTCGCAGCCGCCTGAACAGCATCCTCCTTCTTCTCACCAAAGGTCTCAACGACCTTGTCCTTGTACTCACGGAACGCCGTGTCACTGAGGGTGTATGCGCCTGCCATAGCGGCCAGACGCTTATTGCCGATCGTGTTGGCACCTACGATGCAGCCGATGGTAGCCAGACCCATGATGCCGACCGGTACGAAGGGCTTCCAGGTGTGCTTGATGGTCTCGAGGTAGAATTCCTTGGTTCCGCGCTCGGCCTGGAAGTCACCGTTGTCGTTGACGATGGTAAGGGTCTCGTTCGCCTTGGCACCTGCACGAACAGCCAGGATGAGCGTGGTGACGACACCGCCGATCGCGATGCCCGAGAGGATGGTCGGGGACTTCTCGCTGGTCACCTTAGCAGCGGCCTTAGCGAATGTCTGGAGCTTGTTCACTTCTTAAGACCTTTCTTGATCTTGTTTCCCTGCACGAGTACCATGGTCCACCAAATACCAAACATCGTGAGGGAACTGGGGATTGCGATGTACCATGGGATGAAAGTTTCCTGAGGCATTGTCTTCTCCTTTCAAGAGAAAAATATAAGCGACTGTTAAGTCACTCTATCGGGTTCGTTATAGGCCGTGTGATTGCTGCGAGCTACTTGTCGTAGTAGTCGCCAACCTCATATTCTTCGTACGTGAGTTCGCCGACATACACCCAGCCGTCTTTGGTGTCTTGTGTGATATCAAACCACCAGGACTCAGGCATGTAGTCATAGCGAGTCATGTATCCGGAACATAGCCCCTTACTCGAGTAGAACGCACAGTAGGTTACCGGGTAGTAATAACCGTTTTGGTGGTTCTTCTCGGTGATAGTGCCCTCAGAAATAGAGGAGCATCCCGTGAGAGCCAGTAACGCAATCGCAATAATCGCCAGTTTTTTCTTCACTCGAACTGCGCAATCTTGAGGTTTTCTTCAGACGGGAAGAAACCGAATCGCTCCTGGAACTTTGCCTGGGCGTCTTCGAGGGTCATCGCGTCTACCTCAACTGTCTTGACTTTATGGCCGCGGTACATGGTGAAGGTGAATGTCTCGAGATATGACACAGTTTCTCCTTTCAAGAGAAAAACTAAAAGACCGTGTGAGGGTCTAGTAGTTGTGAGTCAGTTGATGGGATTGAGGATGTTGATGAGCTTCTGCTGGGCATCGGTCAGATCTTCGAGGTCTGCGATCCGCTCGCGTGCGGCGCTGTACTTGGTGAGAACGACTACGGCGGCGAGGCCTACGGTCAGTCCACCAACGATCAGCACCTTACGGCGGGCGTCACGGTTCTTCTCAGAAATGTACGATGAAATGCGGTTAGCCATTGTAGTTCCTTTCTGGTGAACTGGGGGTCATTATAGGCCGTGTGATTGCTGCGAATTACTTCTGGACGGTTGCCAATTCCTGTTCCCAGAACTTGATTGTTTCAATTGCTTCCCGTGCAGCTTCTGGGTTTGCTTGTACCTCAGCCCATTGACGCTGAGCCTTGAGTAGGTGTTTGCGGATGGCGGATTCAGTAAGGCCGCTTTTAGTCTTCATCAGTTTCTCCTTTTTGAAAAAACTAATAAACCGTGTGAGGGTTTATTAGCCTTGAGATGTCAGTCGTTGAGTTCGGGGGTCTTCTTGGCGTTGCGCTTTTCCTTGATCTTCACGACCGTGTTGGTAACGGCCCCGACCACGACGAGGGCTGCGAATGCGCCAGCATATGATGCTGCGCTGATTGCAACCGCCTTCGCGATCTGGATGCCGAAGCTGTCTTCGGTGGTGGTGTCTTCGAGGTTGGTGTCGTTGATGTCCATGATATTGCCTTTCTAAAGTGATTGGGGTCTCATTATAGCCCGTGTGATTCTTGCGAGCAAAAAGGAAAGCAGGTGTGAATTGCTTTCCCCTTTTGTTCCTTAGACCTGGATGATGGCGTCTTCAGTCGAGTAGTACTCGTCGGTCAGATCCTTCTCCTCGAGGAAGTCGTTGTGCAGCTTGTTGGCTCGCACCAGCACGGCCACGGCGGTCAGGGAGATGACGGTGGTGGTCGCGAGGATGCGGGTCTTGTTGGCTGCCCAGAACTTCTTGGCGGGGTTGGGCTTCTGAACGGCGGGGGTTGCGTCGGTCATGATGATTTCCTTTCAAGTGGTGTTTGGGGGTCATTATAAGCTGTGTGATTCCTGCGAGGAACCCGGAACATCAAGACCCCTCCACGCTTGTGCGATTGCACAACAAACCCATATTTGCGATAGAACGTCACTAGTTGTTGGTTAGTGAGGCCTTTTACCGCGCCATACTCTCTGGCCATAAGGTTTACCGTGATACCATGTACGTCTGCGTACTCAGATATCTTACGCATCAGCTCTGAAGCGTGTCCTTTACCACGACTTTCGGAATATACGCTTGTCAAGTTCCACACACCGTGATCGTCTTTACGCAAATTTGCTGACGCGCTTTCGTGTTTGAATTTAACTGTGGTGCTGTTTAGATCCATTGGACTACCTTATCTAGAGAAAAAGAAAGCAGGTGTGAATTGCTTTCCCTTTGAATTTACTACTGGAAAAAGCGGATGATCTTGGTGAAGATGGTTTCCTTCTTCGGCGGTCCGAGGATGAGGTCAGTGATGCGGTGTCGGCGTGCTTCGATCTCGAGCTGGAGGGTGTGGTACTCGGTCTCCAGATAATAGTGAATGATCGGGTCGTCGGTACGTGCACCTTCCCGCTTGAGGGCGTCACAGAGCTGATGCGCTTCGATCTGCTCAGCGGTGAGAGTTTCGAGGTCGGTGGTCTGGGCCATGATAATGTCCTTTCAAGTGGTTGGGGTTCATTATAGGCTGTGTGTTTCCTGCGAATATGCAAAAGAGAAAGCCCGTGTGAGGGGCCTCTCCTTTAACACTTAAAGCATGTCGTTTTCCTTCATGATCTTGAACGCGTTGATGCTCGTCTCGGTCTTCTTGGTGATCTTGGCTTCGCCGGGGAACTGGTCCATGTAGTCGAGAGCAATCCTGGCTGCCACCTGTCCGAAGTTGCTTGCGTGATTGAAGCGCTTCTTCCAGAAGGTGACCTGATTGTTCTTGTGTACGAGGGCTACAGTGAGCGCGGCGATAGTGATTCCAGAAACGACGAGAGCGGGACCAGCGAGGTCTTCGATGTCCATGATGTTTCCTTTCAAGTGGGTGTCACTATAAGGCGTGTGATACTTGCGAAGAAAAAGAAAGCACGGGTTGGGTGCCTTCTTTCTTGGTTCAGTCGGTCGGGTTGAGTTTCTCGATGATGGCCTGGGTGGTTCCGTCCAGCGCCCTCGCGAACATGTCCGCACGATCGGCCGACTCATTGTTCTGGATCTTGAGCGCTTCGTTCGTGTATCTGTAGTAGATGACGGTCGAAGCAGTCAGAGCCGTGGCGATGAGAGCGGTGTGCGTGATGGGGGATTCGGCGATGGCGATGAGCTTGGCCTTGATAGTCTTCATTAGTGTTCCTTTCAAGAGGGACTGGGTGTCACTATAAGGCGTGTAATACTTGCGAGCAATTTTTTAAAGTACGTGTGGATCTTGCGATCCGAAAGTTTAATGAGCTGTAAATTCGCCTATCGTACGATGCGAGATTACCTCTCATTATAAGCTGTGTGATTCTTGCGTGGGCAAAAAAGAAAGCACGTGTGAGGTGCGTTCCTTTTAGAAACTTTGGTGATTGGGGGTTAGCCGAACATCTTGTTGCAGATCTTCTGTTCCACATCGGCGATCATGATAGGCACGCTTTTGATGACGAGGTATCCGATCCAGATGGGAGTGGCGACGATCATGTAGATGGTGTTCATTGTTCTTCCTTTTCAGTTGGGGGTTCATTATAAGCCGTGTGATTCCTGCGAACAATTTTTTAAATCAGTGTGAAAACAAACACCCCGTGTGAAAGCCGGAGTAGTGGCTGTCACACGGGGTGTCATTTTGATTGGTTCTTTGGGGTTTCGTTGTTAAGCTTTGAGCTTCATGATGAAACCGACGGCCTTGGAGGCCACGACGTTCGCCTTCTCGTAGTGGAGGATGGCAACGATGCCGGTGAGGTTGGCGACAACCGTCAGAACAGTGTTCGGATCGATCGGCTTGCGCGCTTCCTGTTTGGGGATGCGGCGCAAAGCGACCAGTCGTTCGATGTTCTTGAGGGTGTCGGAGTACTCGGGGGTATCTGATGTCATTCCTGCCAGTTCGGCGAGGGCGTCTTCGATGGCCTTCTCAAGTCCAGGGGTTTCGGTCAGTGTGCTTTTGGTAAACATACGGGTCTCCTTTCAAGAGTGGTGTCACTATAAACCGTGTGATTACTGCGAATTCGTCTCGTCGACGTTGAGGACCTTGAGGGTCACCGAGTCCATACGAGGCAGTTCGCTAAGCGGGATACCAGGCTCGAAGGACCACTTCTCCGTTCCACCGGTAGTGTCGACGATAACTGCGCCGTCATAAGGAGCGTCGGACTCCTTGTACGACTTCTTACTGATTCCAATGATGACACCCAGCAGGGTCTCGAGCGCCGCGATGGTACCAAGCACCTGAGTGGCTGCCGGGAAGCCCCAGATCTGCGCAAGTGCGAAGTAGAACGCACCAATACCCGGGAGCACATACAGCGTGGCCCGCAGGAAGGTGTCGTACGTGGCGCCACTCAGAAGCGGCGTGGTCTTGTTCTCAGGGAATGCGTGACTCATCTTTTGTTTCTCCTTTACTAGATGATGCCCTCGAAAGTCGGAATGTTCCGCTTACCAGTAGCATCGACAGATCTAATGTGTTCGGTAATTCTGGACTTCACAAGACCACCATCAGTGTCTCGTACCAGAACTACGTCGCCAAGCTTGAAGTTAGCTTTGGTGAACGAGGCAGGAGGGATATCCCCCTCGATCAGCTTAGCATACTTGTTGCTAGGGTTGGCCAATACTTCTCGGGCTTTCTGTCTGAGTTCAGCCTGGTCTTCAGCGATGCTAGTAGCTTCGTCGTCTTTACCGGAACCAATATCGCTATACTCAACAACAAGAGTACGACGATCTAGTCCGGATGTGGATGCGCTATAACCCGCAGCGTACACGTCAACGTAAGTCTTAGCACCAATGGCTCGGACGTTGTTGACAAATCCTGTGATAGACTCTCTGGTGGTAATATCGATCAGTGAGTCATCGTCGGGGGTGTATACCTTGAAGTTGGCAGCTGTCGGATTAGACTTGTCTTCACCCCGGTAGAGGTTGAACCACAAGTCCTCTTCGTTTCGCTCGATCTTGAACCCGAGTTCGTCCGAATCGCAAAGTGACTTCACAATGCTGTAAATATCGCCCCGATCGATAGCCATCTTCTCACGGGTACCGCCAGCAGTATAGTTAGACACTTTAAGTCTAGGAACAACGTTGGCAGCACCAGCAGTTGCTGGATCAATGCAATACTTATTAACTACCCATCGTGCAACTTCACCAGGGCTTCCGGTGAAACTCTCGGGCTTGCCAGAAGCACTGGTCTTGAACATCTTGCTATTGCGATACTTCAAAAATGCGTCAATGGTACGACCTTTAACAGTCACCATGTTCACATCGTCACGCTGAGTCTGGTTAGACTTTACGACGTCTTCGATCATCATCACGTGCTTGGATTCAGAACAAAGGAAGTACTTCATCGCCTTAAGGTTCCGGAAATATGTAGCCTCAGGAACTTCGAGCGTGAAGTCACCAAACGCAGAATAGCGCTCAGTCCAAATAACAGATGCGAAGTCATCCACGAGAACAGCATCGCGGAAGTTGTTAGAGGTAACGTAGAAATCCACTAGAGAATACCTCCGTATACCTTGGTGTACATCACCTTAACATTCTTGGTATAGTCAATATCCGGGAACTCGAAGTAGTTGTCACCATTAACCAGGCGAGTATCAACTAGAGATCCCGAAAACCACCCAAGCAGTGACTTTGTAGTACCAGCCCTGGTGTGTGTTGCGTATCGCTCACCCTTAACCGTTGAGAACCGAACCACATCCGCAGAAATAAGCGGGTGGGTGATCTTGAGGTAGTTGGTGGGCTGCTTAGGCAGCTTAAAAATGGTCAGACCGTTAGGACGAGGCTCGAGCATCTCGAATTCAAAGATGAATCCAGTGTCGACCTTACCATCAAACGGGACCTTAAGAAGCTCCGGACCGTTGATTGGGAAATTCACAGTCTCGAGCCCATCACTACTTGTGAAATATGGCTCAGGACAGAGAATGGAAATTTGAGAGACTGGGTCCTTGGTGAAAACTGAGGGTTCGTTAGATTCAACGGTTCCCTCAATGCGATAAGTCTTCCCGTCGGTCTTGAGAAAGTCAAGTTCCACTTTATTGGTAGGCATGAAAACTTCATCAAGCTTTTCGCGCAACGCCCCAACCGTGGAGCCCAAGGTCCATTCGGGCTTGAACTCCACGGTCAGAACGATATTACGCTGTCCAGTCTTGGATGACAAATATATGCCGCCAGCCTCCGTTGGGAAGTCGGTAGTGTTTACTGTCGCCTTGACTGGACCAAGACCATCAATGGGTCGAAGACACAGTTCTCCAACTCCGAGAGGCGACAGAGAGAGTTCTTTGTTGATCGCGTTGTTATACGCAGACCGAGTTCTAGCTGTCACCTTCGTGATCATCGTCGAATATGTCCTTAACTTGTGAGATCTGATTTCTGGTCTGTCGGTAGATATCGATGGCCGACAGAGCCTTGGGTGAACTATTGTTCTGAGTGAGGTTGAATTCCTTCTTAACAATAGTGGCTTCACCCTGCTGGTTCTGGTAACCAGCGTTCGAGCTAGGCGGCTCAACTGCAACAGCAGCTGCATTCTCGTATGCTGCGTCAACATCAAGTGTCGGCGTAGGCATCATACCCGCAATAATACCACCGGCACGCTTGATCTCAGTGAGGTCAACCACGGGGCGGATCGTAGGAGTCATGTCAAGATCTGCAGCAACAGCGTCCCGAACTTTAGTCATGGTGTTTGACATGGTCGTAAGAGCACTGGACCCAACCGCCTTCGATGCGCTGGTAACCTTACCCACCAGCTTGAGAATACCAATAGCCATACCCTCAGTCGACCAAGCACCAACCTTAGTGAACTCCTTTGACGGAGATGCGATTCCAAGGAAATTCTTAGCCGCGTCAAGTGCGTTCTTTGCCAAGTTCTTAGCAGCATTAATAACACTTTGGATACCGCTAGTGATACCGCTAACCATACCCTCGACGATTGCGCTGGCAAGATTTCTACCAGCCTCGTTCATCTTAGCCGTGTTATTTCGGATACCATCAGCAAGCCCATTGACGAACTTAAGAATAAGATCGACACCAGCCTGAACAATCTTAGGAATGTTGTCGCCAACACCCTTAAGGAATTCAGTAACGATCTTAGTACCGGCCGTAACCATCTTACCGACGTTATTCGCAATACCATTGAGTACCCCGGTGATGACCTTGAGGCCAGCATCGACGAACTTAGGAACGAGAATAACAATCGCATCTACGAGCGCAAGAATCAATACGGTCACCGTATCAATAATTTGCGGAGCGATAGCTGAGATAGATTCGAGGAACTTCAGCAGAATATCGGTAAGGGTCGTGATGATCTGAGGCGCAAGCGTACCAATCGCCTCGAGCATTGACATAAGCAGAGCAGTAAAGGCTTCCACCATTACCGGACCCGCACCTGCAATAACCTCAGCGAACAACACAATACCCTCAGCCAGCTTCTGCATGGCAATCGGGATAAGGTTGATGACAGCCATGATGGCTTCAGTAAGCGCCGGTACAGATACTGCAGCGGCTGCGCCAAGGGCCACAAGGCCCGCAGCAAACATTGTAATACCGAATCCAGCAGCCAGTGCACCCAACCCGATCAGAAGAATAGCTGCGCCAAGGGCGAGCATTCCAGGGATTGCGGGAATAAGAGCTATACCGCCTGCAGCAATGATCAGAAGACCTGCGGCAAGGATCGTAAGACCCCTACCAATAGAATCCCAAGACATAGTGCCAAGCAAGACCAAGGCCGGAGCCAGAATCATAAGAGCACCAGCAGCAATGATCAAAGCAGCTGCACCGACAATAGCGCCGGTCATGAGATACATAGCACCAGCAAGAATAAGCAGGGAGCCCGCGAGGACCACCATACCCCTACCGATCTCGTCCCATGTCATACCGCCCATTTTCTTGAATGCATCAGCAACCAAGTTAAGAGCGACAGCCACGACGACAAGAGATGCGCCAGTAACAATCATGTTGCCGGGCATGATAGCCATTGCACCAGCAATAATAAGCAGAGCACCGGCCATACCCACAAGACCGACGACAAGTGCTTCCGGCTTCATTGAACCGAAGTCCTTCACAGCACTTGCAATGATCTTAAGAGCAGCACCCAGTACCACCAGGCCTGCTGCGGTAAGAATCATTGACCCACCGCCGCCAGATGCCTTACCGAATGCTGTAACAGCAACCAGTACTGCGCCCACAGCAAGGAGACCCTGCATCAGTGTATTAGCGTCAAGAGTACCAAAGTCCTTGACTGCGCTAGCAAGAATCTTTAGTGCTGCTGCCAGCAGTAAAATACTGATAGCTTGACCAGCGGCACCCTTACTTGCTGCACCAAACTTAGTGAAGAGGGCGAGTGCTACGAGTAGAGCCGCAACGGACCCAAGACCCTTAGCAAGCTCTTCCCAGCTAAGACCCGAAAGGTCGGTAACTGCCGTGACCAAGATCTTGATAGCTGCTGCCAGAATAACCAAAGCGATTCCGGAAGCAATCATACCGCCGGTGTTACCCGACATGATCTTAGAGGCACCCGCAAGAGCACCAATAAGAACAGTCACACCAGTCAGACCCTTAGCAAGCTCCTCCCAATCAAGAGCTGCAAGCTCAGTAACAGCCCCAGCGAGAATACGGATGGCAATCGCAAGGAGAATCATGGAACCAGTGACGGCACCAATCTTCGCAAAGTTCATACCGCCAGCAAGCTTCTCAAACAGAGCCATTGACGCAAAGAGCTGGACAAACATGACAGACATCGCCGTCAGAGCACCCACAAGCCGGTCAGGATCGACCAGTGAGAGAGTCATGATAGCCGCAGCAAGAAGCGCAACCGCGACAGCAATAGCCACCAGGGTAACGCTCTTAAGCGTGTTCTGCATCGTGTCGAGGGACTCGGTCAGAGGGTCAAATATCCCCTTGATCTGATCGATGAACCCGCCGCCAGCTTCCTTAGCGCCCTTACCAAAGCCGCTAATGAGCTTCTTGATACCGAGTACGAGGGTCGCAAACAGACCGGTGTTGATGAGGTTCAGGACAGAGTCGAAGTCAAGGTTCTTGAGTGCGTCAACGATACCAGGCTTGACAGCCTCAAACGTCTCAGCGATCTTGTCACCGATAGGCTTCAAGAACTCCATAACCTTCTCGAAGGCCATAACGACCTTCTCCCACGCCCATCCAATTGCGCCACCGAGGGCAACAAACGGCACAAGCGCAGACTCAAACGCACCGACAGCATTGAAGTCCATGGCCGAAACAGCCTTGGCAATACTCTCAGCGAACTGAACCAGCATCCCGATCGGGTTTACAAGTACATCACCGATCTTCTCGAAGATATCAGCAATGCCGCCACTCTCGACGACAAACTTGTTGATCTCGTCACGAGGCTTGAAGAACGCCGCAGCAATCTCAAGGATTGGGCCAATAAGACCAAACAGCGCTCCAGCCACACGGCCGACAACACCGACGATACCCATGAAGACCTGAAGTCCAACGCTAACGGTGGAAAACAGTGCCTTGAATACAGTCTTGATGTTGGCTGCAGCTTCTTCAGTGGGAATAAGACTCTTGATGAAGTTGCGAATAGCTGCAGTAATACTGATAAGCTGACCAGCAGTGGTCGGCGGGAAGACTTCCTGGAAAGCTTCCTTGACCGGCTGGATGATAGCCATGAGTGCTTTGAACGCCTGGGACACAGCGTCAATAGCAACGCTTCGCCCACCACCTGCAACAAAGTCGGAAATAAGCTTGTTGCGAGCATCACCCATTGAGCCAATGATGCCACCCATGGTGTTGCTGACGTTGGTGAAGAGATCAGTAGCCTCGTTGAAGTCACCGATAAGCATATCGAAGGACTCAGCCCACGACGATCCAACAGCTTCCTTGAGCGTACCCATGAGCTGGGTGAAGGTACGAACCTTCGTTGCCGCTTCCTCGGCAGTCTTCTGCTGCTTAGAGAAGTTTGCAATCTGAGCGTCAGAAAGTCCAAGCGCAGACATCGCGGCGGCATCCATATCGCCAGCCATGATGTTGAGGTACTTCGACATCACATCTGCAGTAAGCCAGCCCTTTTCCAGCGAACCGTTGAAGTTCTTCTGAATTTCCTCTGACGTGATACCCTTACCCTCAAGAGTACCCATTGCGTTTGCGATATCAAGGATACCGTTCTGCATGTTCTTGTTACCCATACCAGCGTTCTGAAGTGAACGCCAGTCCATGAGGGTAATCTTACCAGCAGACAGAGCCTGAGAGAGCTGATACGCCGCACCCGCAGCGGCCTGAGCGTTAGTACCCGAGGCAGCCGCAGAGTTGGAGAAACCCTTAATCATCGAGGTGGCATCTTCGATACCAATACCCGCGTTAGTGAACAGACCAATATTCTTGGTCATGTCACCGAAGTTGTAGATGGTCTTATCCGCGTACTTGTTCAACTGGTCAAGCGATGCGGTGACCTGATCGAGCGTAGTACCCTTGGACTGGGTATTCGCCAAAATGGTCTGGATAGACCCCATCTTAAGCTCGTACTCACGGAATCCATCCATGATCGGAGCGATGGTTAGGGATTTAGCAACCTGCAGACCAGCATTGACAGCTTGGTTAGCGATAGTAGCAAGGGCGGTTACACCAATAACGCCAAGAGCTGTGAACTTGGAACCCATCTCTGCGACGCCATTAGCGATATTCGCAAGAGAGAATCGGCCACCAGCTTCAGAAAGTCCCTGGAGACTCTTCTTGGCGCCGTCAAGATTGAGACCCTTTTTGAGTTGGTCGAGTGACTTAGAAGTTTCAGCAACGCCCTTCTGGAACTGGCCGTTGTTGAACTTCATTTCTACGACGCGTTCGTCAACACTACTCATGCACTAGTCACCGCCTTCCAAGCTTTATCTGCTAGTTTGTCCATGATGGGTTTAATTGCCGGGTTAATATAATCCCGTCCTTGGACGTAGCCACCGGTTCCCGTACCGTGACCATATTGCAGTAGGATGGCAACTGGGACTTTCCCCGCCATGTGTGAGTTAGTCCAGTTGATAGCGTATGAGTTACCAGATTTAGTGATCTCGTAGTCCCACGCTGCGGCAGTTTGACCGGAGTCGGCAGGGGTAGCTGCTGAAAGAGCGGCAACGCCTTCACGAGCGATACTCTCAAGAGTTGCAAAAACCGTATCGATTTTCAACATCTTCTTGAGAAATGAATCGGTCTTGTCGAAGTTACCCCTCGTTTCAAAGCTAATCACTGCCGACTCCGGTTCTGTTTAAATTTGATCGTAAACTAAAAAGTTAACATACTCCGAATAAACCGGCGCGCCCGTTGTGTCGTCAATAACTTGGAATGTCAGAGAATTCTGACCACCACTTCTTTGAACAACGCGTCGTTTAATACTGTCAGAAGGATGTCCCACGGTTACAAATAGAAGCGGGAGCGTCCCACCAAAAGGTGTAGAAGGGGTTAGTGTATAACTACCAACCGCAGTTTTAGTAACTTCCCCACCATATACACCCTGAACACTAAGTGTTCCGTCAGATGCTTCTTTAAGACGACCAGCCATCGCAGGAGCTTGAATAGTGTTTCCACCAGAAAGCCTAGAAGACTTTTTGATAGCCCCGCCAAAAACAGTATAATCGGTTACACGAAGTCTAGTGTTGGTGTTATGCGAAAGACCGTAATAAGTTTTAGTAGGATCGCCTGTATAAACGCCACCAATTACGACACAATCTGTGGTGCTTACACATCGAAGACCGCCACCGTTATTTCCGCTAAAAGCGGAAACGCCACTATCCAAAACAACACACTCAGACAGCGTTACTGAGATGCAATCGTTAAGCTGGATGCCCCACATCTGAGCGGCAATAACTCTACCATTCACTACACCATAACTGCATCGAAGGAGACTTATTCCGTCGTAACCTGCGGTTTTAGAAGTGGCTTGAGTGTTGTCAATGGAGAATGATTTAACATTAACCAAATAAATACCGTGCTGGTTTCCAGAAACCATACAGTTCGCGATAGTAAGCTCAGTGATCGGATCCGAAGATGTTCCAGCAATTTCAATACCGTGATTTGGTGCAGACTCACCAAACACATCTGAAATCTTAACTCGACTAACTTTAGTGCCTGGATTAATTGCTTTAACACGAACAATGTTGCGAGTAGGCGTCTTTGACTTTACGTTTTCAATAGTGAGATCGGTTGTGGGGAATGTAGTAGTGCCTTCTTCGTTAGAGACTACGACAGACCCAATGTCCGACTTACCAATGATGTTTTTAAAAGTAATTCTACTGTTGCCCACAGTCTCCGAGGTAACAGCAACACAATCGTCACCAGATTCAATGTCGGCACCGTCAACAAGTACATCCGAGCAATCGAGAAAATGTAAGCCATCTCGACCACCGGGTCTGCCTAGTCCACCACCGCGATGCGTATGACGAATAACAGTTACGTTCGAACACCTGATAAAAGACACGGCCCAGTCGGCTACGTTCTTAACGAACAAATTAGTAAAAGTAATGTCTACAGAATCATGGATGTTAATACCACGAACATAGCTCTTAGCACCAAGTTCAGGCGTTACGCCACCATCAAAAGAAAGGTTTGAGATATGAATGTTACTTTTATTAAGAATTGACAGTAGTGTAATTGGGGAATTAACTGGTCCAACTAACCCCGATCCGACACCACTTCCAAAAATACGCGATCCCGAAGGCACTACCGTAGTAGACTTAACCGGATAGATTCGAGACAACTCTACTGGACGACCCTTAGGCGTAGCGTACGCAAGCGCTCGAGCTAAGGTTTTAGCGTAATCTTCGTCGTCAGTTGTTTCATAAAAATCATCTAATTTAATCGAATCGCCAGCACGTTCAACTAAGGTTCTTGCAAATGAAGCACCAGGCGCAGCAACAGTTAAAGCTTTCTCAATTTCTAAAACTCGATCTTTATCGAGAACTTCTACGGACCCCATAAATATACCTAACTATTAAGGGGTCCGTAGACCCGTGTGATTTCAAATCACACGG
>Ga0265780_10000759_pt1 | contig 48456 bp, 39 predicted proteins | sample P1T30metagenome_FD_192432 | JGI IMG/M metagenome (GOLD analysis project Ga0265780, IMG submission 192432) | Plant litter microbial communities from East Loma Ridge, Irvine, California - P1 T30 | ecosystem: Environmental > Terrestrial > Plant litter > Unclassified | place: USA: California... | reverse complement strand
CGACACGGCGGCGAACCCCCGGAAGCACCGCTTTCATGTCGAGTCTGGATCGCTGCTGCTGTGGAGAAGGGTGTCTGGATAGGAACAAGTATCTACAGGGCGTGCGGCTGTTAGGGCGCAGGGGGGAGAGACGAGATGGGGGGAAGAGAGATTTAGAGAAAGAGAGAGAGAGAATGATGGAAGTTCTTGGCTTCTTTCATGAGCATCCTCGGCCAAGGTTTTCACGCTGCGTTTCCCCAAAAAGGTGGCTTTAAAGGTTTCTTGAGAGAAATGCGAGCAGATATGATGAATTCTTCAAGGGATCTACACCCCCCCACCCACCCACCCACCAACAGCAACATCGACATTACCAGTGTTTATAGGGGTTCAGAGAAGTGATAGAGAAATTGTAAGTCATGGATGGTGGTACCACTAACTACCACACGCTTTGGAGTAACCATCTGTTTCGCCTACCTAGTCTGATCAAAGTACCTACCTTACTCATGCCCTTGTAACATCGGTAGGTATACCCGACCCCTCTGTTTTTCATTAACCCATTACGCATTAATTCCCCCCCCTCTCCCTACCTCTCGCCGTGTCCGATGCTTGTGCTTCTTCACAGCCAGCACCAAGTCCCCTCTAACAAGAAGCCCAAAAGTTCCTTCCTATCCTGTGAGGCCATCATATCCCTATCCCAATAACCCATGTTTGTTTCGTTCTAATCCCATAGCCAGTCATCCCCCTTTCCTTTGTCCCAAAAATATCCAAATTCCCATCCAGAGAGGAGGAGGGCCCGGTCTCATTCGGGGTGGTCCCCATTTTCATCTCGACATCCGGAAAGTAGGCAGCTTCCTACTACTTACTCCTCCAGCCCACCACCATACAAAGCGTCCAAAACCCATCAAGCAAAACCGACAAGAGCAGAGCAATTTTCAACAACCCCCCCACTCCAGCATCCCCGGCGCAGTCCCGGCCCTTCGCCTAAGCCCGGCGATCCTCTCCCGGATGCCCTCCATCACAGCGTGCCGCCTCATAGCGAAGCGGCTGACAACGCCTGCAGCAGCGGCCGCGGCGGATACGCAGTTTTTGTGAGGTGAGGCTTGCATTTGCAGCAAGTGGGGAGCAGCAGCAGCGAGCAGACAGGACTCGTAGGAAAGGGACGCGCGGGAGCCAGGGTCGTGGGCGCCATCGATGCCGCCTTGCCAAATGCCGCGGAAACTGCGCGAAGCGGCGCGGCGGAAGCGGGTCGAGGGTCTGGGTTTGATGCTGCCTTTGGCCTTGTTGGCGTTGGCGTTGATGCTGACGCTGACGCTGCCGCTATCTCTGCGGGATTTGACGGGAGTTCCGCTGCTGTCTTCGCTGTCGCTCACGACGACGGGGAGTTGGCGTTCGGAGCGCGAAGCCACAATGGCGACGTTCGCAGCGGCGGCGGCAGCGGCGGTTGCGTGTCGGAAATCCGTAGTGCTCCTGCGCCTCCAGCGTCTGCGTTCGTAGAGAGGGTCGACGTCGGTTTTGTCTTTTTTCTTCCCCTGCGTCCCGGGTGTTGTCATCAAAATTCCCTGCTGTGGGCTGCTATCATTCTCCCCTCCTTCAACGAAAGGATCGCACGACGAGGGGTAAGGCTTGCCCTTCTACTTGCGAACCATTCCCTCGAAAGCCTCCAGACTGCCGCTGATCTTGCTGAAACCGCCGCTGCCTCTTTTCAGACTGCGGCTGTCCCGCTTCTCCAGAGGCGTCGACGATGAACCAAAAGAAGATGATGACGAAGATCCAAAGCCGCTACTGCTGCCGAGCGCTCTGCTAGGGAGGGAGGAGAGCGAGTCGCCGTTGGCGTCGCGCGCTCCTGTCAACGAAGTTTGCTGGCCTTGTTGCGCTGGTGTGTTCATCAGTGGTGCAGGGCTCCGGCCGAGTTTGAGCTCTGTCTTGTACTCCAAGTACAGTTTCGCTGCTTGCGACAACGGGATAGGCGCAGGGTCGCTCGGGATATCTGCGCCGTTTTGTAAGAGCAGCTCTGCCACAGCGAATGGTTTGCGGGGCGGAGCGTTGGGTGAATCGATTATTGTGGCGGTCTTTGCTGGGCCACCGGTAGAAATGCCGCGTAGTGTTGATGTGGACGAAGAGGAGACGTGGTTGATGCTGCTACTGCCTCCACCCGGTGCAGCTGGGTCTGCGGCCACAAGAGCAAGGTACACTGCATGCGTCGAGCGCGAACGGTCTTGTGCGTTGGGGTTTCCACGCAGGGCGAGTGCGAGCAAGACGTTTTGAATGTCGTTCCGTTTGATGCTTGTCAGTAAAAGATCATCGGGCTGTTGCATGACATGGCCAGCAGAGACATATGTGCGGTCAATGTATTTCGCCGTGATAAAGTGGAGGCGTTGTTCGCGCGTCGATTGAGGCGAAGGCTTGAGGAAGCGATCCAGCTTAGCTTCCCAGATCATGTTGCTTACGCGGTTGCCGATCAGCATCAAGACTTCGATGATATCCTGAGTGAAGACGGCAGTGTCCAAAGTCAAAGACCGGACCTTGGATATGTGCGTGCCAAGAGAGCGGTGAATTCCAGAGCACTCGATGCAGAGTAGGATTCCGAGATTGATGGAGCACCAGTCCACCTTGCTGTCGGTCCCACAATCCGCGCAGACACGATTGCCTTCATCTGCACTGCGAACGCGCTGTAAGAGAACAGAAGCTTCAGCGTCGTTGACACTTGTCGTGCGTCCAATACTAGGCTTCTCGGCGGTCGTCGCATGCCTGCTGACAGACTTTTGCGCATCGGAACGGTTTGGATTAGATATTTGCCGGTGGCCTGAGAACGAAGAGCTCTTGCCAGTCAGCACCGCAGCGATATCCTTTCGGTGACTAGTCTGTTGAGGTGGAGCGGGCGACGCAAGAGGGGAAGCACGATTCTCAAAAGCGCTCTGTAGCGCGTTGTTGATGGCTCCAATCCATGCTTTTACATCTTCCTCGGAAGGCGCCTGGTAGACTCGGGTAAATTGTGGTGTAATGACCTCGAAGCAGAACCGTCGGTCAGAGTTGCGCGCCTCGCGGACTGACGCCATGCGCAGATCTATAGGGTCCATGTGCAGATCGAGCTTGTCCTTCCAGTTGACGTATTCTGACAACCTGCCTTGATCGAGGACAATCCAGAACTTGTGCCAGGCTTGCTTGTTGAGACCTTTCGGATCAACGTGGCTTCCAGGCCGACTCAGAGCCCACAACAGCCCTTCTTTGCGCTGACAGAGATTGTTGTTGCCGATGTTGCTGTCGTCAAGATCACGAAAGCCCTTGAACCTGTTGCTCGGGCTTGTGTTGACCGCAGAGGCGCTCGCAGGCGTCGATTGAATACCACCCTGTTGCGGCTGCATCATGATGTTTGTCGACGGGGGTGACGCGCTAAGAGCGCCGTAACTCGATGCCCTACTCGAGAAATCCGGCCCTGACCGCGGGCCTGCCGACACAGAAAGCGAGTGCGACAGAGCTGTTGGCACGACAGAACCATCCTCACTGACCAGCTTGGTGCTTTTCTCAAGATTTCGACGCTTCTCTTCTCGCTCGGTGCGCATGAGCTGATAGTCCTTTTCGGCAGCGTTCACTTCTGCGATCAAAGCGTCTAACTGAGGGACCATATCCTCGACTTTCTTCGCCGTGGTCAAGTAGCTACGAGCCTGAGCATCGGCATATTTTGTGAGCTGTGAGAGCACTTCTTGATCTTTGCGACCACCGTGCAAATCATGCATGAAGCTCGAGTAGTCGAAGCGCTTCAGTTCGAATGTCCTGCGCTTCACCTGGTATTTCTCATCGCTCTGCTTTTGCTTCTTCTCTTTCAGACTTTCGCTCCTCTGCCCAAGATACTTGCTGGTGAAAGCGTAATAGTCCTTACTTTCCTCGTCGAACTCCCGCTTCTTGACATCCGCTTGTTTAATCTCATTGTTGTAAAGTTTGCTCACGGGATCGATGATAAGTCTGTGCAGGTTGATAGAGTTTTGGCGTTCATACTGCAGGATCTCTTTGGCGATCTTCTCGAAGTAATGGTCCAGAGCCGGGCGCACGGCATTCGCATTCGATTGGGAAGCCTCTCTCAAGGCGTCTGTAAAGTCCGCGACCGCGTTGTTGCAATTGTGTTGAGCTGCTTCGGCGGCTTCAGCCGTCCTCAAGACTTTCTTCATCCTTAGTCGCATGTTGCCGGTCTTTTGCTCGAGCGAGCGCATTGTTGCGCGGAACAGTGGGCCGTCCTCGCTTGTCGCCGGATCTTCTCCTGGTTTGCACGTCGCAACATCGACCTTTACAGGCCCTGAGCCTCCAACGGTAGATGCAGTCATCGTAGGGACCAGACCAAGGCCGTTTTCCGGGATAGGATCGAATGTTGGCGAGGAGGGTTCCTTGGGATCCTTGTAAGAAGGGCCACTCTCTCCGTCCGAGTCGCTTACGTTGCTCACCCGCGACTCTATTGACTGCGTGGAGGGTACCCGCAGCCTAGACGGATAAGGTACTTCCAGTCTGGGCGATCTAGGCACCAGGTACTTTTGCGCGTTTTGAACCCAGAAATCGAAGCCGGCCAGAGTGTTGAGTTTGTGCGCCCTTTGGTCGTACTCGACGAAACTGCAGCTACTGCGCCAGCCTCCACCTCGGTCTTCCGTAGGCTTTGGAGGCCGCCATTTCCACGACCAGTTGAATTGTACGCTTGCGCTCCCACCTGTCGTGTAATCTCCTACCAGTTCAACGTTCGAGTTCTTGTGTAGATTCGGGTTCGCGTGAAACTCTCTGACGACCAGATTGTCCACCTCTTTTGGGCTCGATGCAAAGATGTAGGTCAAGCCAGCGATCTGCGTGTCCACATTCGGAACAGGATCGGTCGTCGAAGCACCATTAGTCAACGGTTGCTGGCGGGATACAAAGGTAAAGTGGAAATGCAGTTCGTCGGCGTTCGAAAGTCGCAGGAGGAAGGTAGGAGGGAGTCCGTTGGCGACGGCTTCGGGGTCCTTGGAAGGGTGTCAACATCTGTTACAGCCGTCAAGAAGGCGTGTTGAGTCTTGCGCACCTGTACATAATCGACCGGGATCTCATCGCCCGGGTCTTTGTGTGTGTTATACCTAGTCGCTGGGAATGCGTTGGGAGATATGCGTAACAATGTTTGGCCCCTCGAGTTGGTGATATGGACGGCGGAGACGAAGACTGGACGGGCAAGTTAGCGGACGGCCTGGCGCATGGTTCTTTCTGCGACGCTCTCATACATCTCGTCTGGTCTTTCAGGTAAAGAGGCGACCCATCATCGAGTCTGCTCCCGACATTGCCCATAGCCGGCGGCGCAGCTCAGGCCGTGGAGCCTCGGAACGTTCAGGCGGGCCAATTTGGCGGTGGTCGAAGTGCTGGGGGCTGCGACGGTGGACGTGTGAGGGCGAGTGGAGGCCGGGGGTTGTTGGGAGTCGGAGGTCTTTGTTTTGGTGGTGTAAATGTGGATGTGGATGTGTCGATGCAGAGGGCCTTGGGGCAATAACAACGAGGAGCGATGCCCCAAGTAGGCTCGTAGCTCTGAAACGCAACGAGCGACTTTTGGGTTCGGCGCTAGGCAGGCAGGCAGTCGTGAAGCGTGCTTTAAGTTGGTGAAGAAGAGTTCCGCGGCTGCAGCAGGCACGTGCCGGTATGTTATGTTATGTCAAGAGATGTGTGTATACAGTACATGTACATGTAAGTGAGGTCAAGTGATGCAGTGTGGCAGGCTTGCTACCACAGATCATAGTTACAGTACACCGCCCGTGACTCGAGTCGTAGCGCGACGGAGATGTCGTGTTTGATATGCCGCCCGATTCAGCACTGCTACTCTAATCTTAGCCCCGCAAATCAAAAGACCCTTCCACTCTTAGTACGCGATCGAGGCAGACTGGAAGGATAACTAACCGCCACTGACGCGTCTCAGATGGGGGAGATATTTGGACGAACATTCACCAACACTGCGACAAACTGACAGAGAGTATATGTGCATTGCCTTGACTAGGTCATGTCGACCTACCTCCAGACAAAAACGAGCTCACTCATCCACTGGATAATCTCAATCTCCCAAAAACTCTATCAATCAGGGTCTTGGACTCATCAAAGGCACAAGTCTTCACATCATCGGCCCAACGTTTTGATCGACGATAAATCGAAGCACAAACAGATGAAAATAACTCCACAACCCCAATCACCGCACACAACCCTTGAACATCTCCAACAAGTGCGCCAAATGCGGAATCGCAATCGTCTTCATCCTCGACCCTGTACTCCCATAGGCCACCCACTCAACACTCGCACCGCGAGGCAGACTGTCCACCTCGACAACATAGATCGGTGGCACGCCCTGCTGCTCCTCGCTGCTTCGGTCCATCTCCTCTGCTGCATGTGATTGCCACGCAACTCTTCCGCCGCCTCGCTGTTGGTCCCATACATCAAAATTCTCATCATCGTCCTCTTCACCATCTTCTCCCTCTCCTTCTTGTTTCCTATGCACTTCCTGCCAAACTCGCCGTGCGACACTGGCTCGGGATTCTGTAGCATCAGTAGATGGGCTTGTGATGAATGCAATAACGCTTGTCCACCTGCGGACTCCGACAGCGGCTCCGATGCGGTAGAGATGCTGCAATGCCAGGACGGCTTGGTGTTTGAATGTGTCTGGGCTATCGGGACCAGATGGGCTGTAGAGCTCCATCGATGCCGGTTCCAGCGGAATTTGACCAGCAACGTAGACAAGCTCGCGTTCGGTGCCTTCTCGCGAAGTAGCTGGCACTGTGATGGCCTGCGAATACGGGCCGATGTTGGCAGGTGCCCAGTACGAGCGGCTTTGCACGTGTAGACCTTTTCGTGTCTTTTCAGGCATTGGTGCTACGCTCGTGGCGGATATGGTGACTAGTGAGCCCTGTGGCAGGACACCTGCGCATGAAAGTGTGATTCGGGCTGGAGGGCTGGGGTGTTGGAAACACTTTCCATAAGCGACGTTGACGGCTACGAAGTCGGCCATGTCGCGGAGGATGATGGACGTGTATGCGATGTCCGAGAAGTCGAGGCCGGCCTTTGATAGTTCGTCGTTGAGATTCCGCATGATCGCCTCTGTTTGTTCTGAGGCGCTCTCGCCGGGCGCAGTCAGATCCTTGATGAGAACGTGATCATTCCCTGCCGCCTCAAGGATGGGCAAAGGCGATGGTTCCAGATCTGTCGAAGTAGCCTCACCCAATCTTTCCAGCAACTGCGCAAAGCGATCATCCAATATTTCTGGCGTACGGACCTGTTGGGTTTGCGTATTCTCCAAAGGCGCGATCTCCGCCTTCGCAATCTTGACCGAAGCACTACCAGCCTCACCTGGAACAACACACCTATCCTGCTCACTTACAACAATCCGCGCCTTCCACAGCGGCGCGGGCCCAGCAATAGCCAGCGTCTCATACTCGCCTCCCTCGCCTAAAGCCGCCCCATCGCCATCCGTGCCAAACCGCTGCGCAGCTCTAACAAGACGAGTCTTGGTCCGATAATCCGCAACATTCTGCCAGAGGAAACTCTCATCCATCCCCCCGGAAGCGACTTTGATGATCCTCGCATCCTGCCCAACACTCGCCATGTCCTCAAGCAAAGATGTCGGAGTCCCAGGTGGCAAATGCGGATACTGCCAGAGATAGGAGAGCGGCACCAGACCAAGCCGCAGCGCCACCGACTCGACCCGCGTGCGTTGGTAATCCGAAAGAATAGCACCCGTACTCACAGCATTCACTTCTGGGTGCGCCGCCATGACTCTCCGCAGCAACGGCACCAGCGACTCGGTCTCGTCCGAAGACTCCTCTGCGGCATTGGGCGCAGGACCGTAAGTTTTGGTCTGGTTGACCGCCGAGCCGTGGATTTCTTGCCGGTACAGTGGGAGGCCTAGGGCTTGCTCGTACAGAGGTATGACTGCGTGGCCGATGGTTTGGTACATGAAGCTGTCGGTGTCTTCGGTGGACAAGGCTTCGGCCGGGTGCAAGTTGGCGAGGGCGACGACATCGTGGCCGTTTGCTAGGCAGTGCAGGAGTGAGAAGAACGAGTCCTTGCCGCCTGATATCAGGGCGACGATCTTGAGGCTGCTCATCGTGGGGTAAGATGAGATGAGATGAGGTTGTAGTCAGTCGTGTCTATCGAACACGGGACGGAACCTTGTCGGTGATGATAAATTTCGGACCTCTGGGGACACTCTTCAATTGAAGCCACACTCCAGCAGGTCTACTATACGCTTACCGTCAGACAAACTATGTCGTCCCAACTACAAGTAAAAGAAAAGAACCGCTCACACCTCTCAATATAAGGCTGATATTGCAGTTCAGTCCAGTCCAGTCCAATTATCCTTCAGAATCAAAAAGAAACCAAAGAAAGAAAAACGATGATGTTCGATCGCCAGCGCGCCAACAGTGCCACCGAAAAAATTTGGGTGCAAAAGTCGGAGTTGGCTGACAGGTCGATATGCAATAATTTTTACTCTGTGATCGCGATGGACACTTGCAACACCACGTGGGGAGATGTACAAGCAACTTTGGGAAACAAATTCTTATCGCGTCGCCGCACGAAAGAAGAAGAAAACCTTCTAGATCGTGAGGCGCGCGGAGTTCTTGTACTTTTTCGGCGGAGGGGCCAAGGCGCTAGTCGGGGCGGGATAGGTGGTCGGGCCGGCCGCTTCTTGCGTGTGAATGTATGAATGGCAGGTGAGGCGATGTGTGGGTTTATGGATTTAAGTCTGAAGTCGTACTTTACTATTTTATCAACACCTTTCTATTTTGTCAATGGAGAGACTCTGCTCTGTGCTATGTACTTGTTCTTTCAACTGCGGTGTCGTGAAAGATGATTGTCTAAAACTCTTAAATGCGACAACACACCCAGACATCAGCCTTCATGTTGTCCTCGTCTACTGACTCCTGTCTCCGGTATCCGTAACAGCGGTCGAGATATCACGGGACGTCTCTTGGCCCTGCGATGTAGTACCATCATCATCGTCATCACCATCAAAATCACCACCTGGTTACGCGCAGAGCCCTCTCTTCCTCTTCCAGCGCCGACATGCGAACCACAAATTCCCGCTGCAAGTCTTTGAGCCACTGCGTGAGGTCTTCATCGTCCATCGAACCATCCTTGGCTTGCGTGAGGTGCTCTTTCAGATTGAGCAGCAGCCTACGCTTGCGAGCCACCACAATCCCCAGAGATGCCCTTTCGCTCTTCTTCTTCCTCATGGCCTGATCGAGGGTAGCGGACACGAGTTCGGCATGTTCGATTACGTCTGGAGGCAGCGGCATGACACGCGCGAGTTTGAGGCCATAGTGCTCGTCTTGCACGGCGCCTGAAGACACGCGGTAGAGCATCTCCATCTTGTCGTCTTCCGAGTTGTCGACTGCCAGATGGAGGTTGACGACGCCATTCCGCTCGGCTAGGATTTTCGCTAGGTCCCGAAAGTGTGTCACAAACCACACCAGGGCTCTGCTTTCGATCAGCGCCTCGGCGATGGCGATGGCGATTGCAAGTCCGTCGCGCGTGCTGGTCCCGCGGCCCAGCTCGTCGACGATTGCCATGCTTTGCCCATCGACGTTGCGCAGGATGAAAGCCGCCTCGCGCATTTCAGCCGCAAAGGTCGAGACGTTGGCTTCGATGTTGTCGTCGAGGGAGATGCGGGCGAAGAGCTGACGGATGATCGGAAAAGAAGCGTATTGCGCTGGCACGAAACTCCCGACTTGCGCCATGACTTGCATCAGGGCGACGGAGCGGATGTAGGTGCTTTTGCCGCTCATGTTGCAGCCGGTGACGATTTGGAAGCGCGTCTGCTGGGTTGCGTAGACGTCGTTGGGGATGTATTTCGCTTCTTGGATTTTCTCGCGGATCGGGTGGCGGCCAGCTTTGATGGCGAGGGTGTCTGAGAGTTGTGGGCGGACGTAGTCTTGGGTTGTGACGAGGTGGGCGAATGAGGCTAGCATGTCGAGCATGGCGATTCCTTCGCATATACGGAATAGAGAGCCCATGTGTTGGCGGACGTCGGCGATGAGGGCTTGGACTGCTTTGTCACTCATGAGGATCACTTCGGTGTGAGCGTCGGTTATCTTTTGGTTGCGTTTGAGAAGATCCAGCGTCTGGCATTCGATATTGTCCTTCTTTCGGAAGACATTGATGAAGACTGCAGGCAGATCGCGCTGCTCCAACTCCTCGGCACGCAAGCGGAGAAAGAATTGACGCGCATTGTCAAACTTGGTTTGCAGAGGGAGGTTGTGCTCTTCAGTCAGATCTGTGATGTGCTGCAGTGCATCGGTCATCGCCTCCTTGTAGGTTTGCCTCGCAACATCCAGCAGACCATTGACGCCTGAGCGAACGGCGTACGTGCGTTGATTGCGAAGGTCAAGCGGTTGGCTGGCGTATGTTGTATCCTCATTGAGAGCTTCGTTGATCAAGCCTTGAACTGGGTCAATGTTCTCAGCCGAGCAGAGATCACGGATTTCCTGCAGCATGGTCGACCGCGATCCCGTCAACGCTTCAAAGACAGGTCGGATGAGCATTACGAATTGTTTGAGCATGATGACATTGTTGACAGCTTGCTCGGTGTCTCTCAAAGACGGCTGAGTCGGAATCAGGATCAGCTGAGTCAGTGTTCGGTCAACATCCAGGAATGGCTTCAGTGCTTGACGCACGGCGAAGAACATCTCTTCCTTGGTGCTGAGCTCTTCCAAGGCATCGTAGCGGGTGCCAAGCGTTTCCTCGTTGGTGAGAGGCTGGAGGATGTTACTTCGGAGCAGACGTCCGCCCATTGGTGTGAGCGTTGCATTGAGAAGACCGAACAAGCAATCCTTGGACTTTGGGTTCGTGAGATTCTGGACAAGCTCGAGTGAACGGACGGTCGACAGGTCTGTCATCATGGATCCTTCGGAGGGCTCGTACTTGATGCGAAGTGAGCGTATGGGGAAAGTTTTCGAAAGTGCAAGCTCGATATACTTGAGGACCTGTGAATTGTAAGCGTTGTGTCTGTGGTTTCGAGGGCATGAGTACTGTACTTACAGCAGCAAAACAGCACACGGCATAGTAGTTGCCACTGACCGCCGTCTTCAGGGTCTCGACATCTTCGGCGAAAGCCAGCTGCTGAATGTAGTCAAGACCCACGGTCTCAGCCCAGTAGCGGCGATCGAGCAGCCTGATCTCACTATCAAGGTCTTCCAGGCTGTCTTCGATGATGGAGAACAGCTTGGACTTTGGGTCTGCCGCCGAAGACACGATCAGGATCGTGGTAGGATTGAATACGGTCAGCTTGTGAATCGTGCGGACATATGTCTGACTGTCGATGATCTGACTGAGCACCGCTTCACCGGTGTCCAGGTTTACGAAGGACAAGCCCAGAACGGGAGAAACTCCACGGGATTCGCTGATGGCGCAGATGATCTCCTGGTTCTCGGCGCCCAAAGTCGAGACACCAGTACGAGGTCTTGCCGTGCTCGGTCTCCCTGTGTTGCGACGCCCAGTACGTGGGCGTGAGGTCGTTGTTGCATAGTCGGCGGTGGTACAGAAGGGATTCGAAGTGGACGTGCTGATTCTATTGATGGACTGACGAGAGACTGCAGCGTGACTACTGTGAATGCCTGCACGTGAGAAGACGAGTCCGGATTTGCTTCCCATAGACGAGTCGGTGTGTGAGGTGATGCTTCGTTTCGGCGGCATCTTGCTGACTTGTTTTTGTTGCCGTCAAGATGTGTTGCGTGTTCGAGTGAGGAAGGCTGCCGTTCCTCTTGTCTGGTTCGCACCTTCCTTCTCGACATCAGGCACCAGGAACCTACTTTGAACCTCACCTCTTGGCGATATCGCATATTGCACTACAGTGAGTATCAATGTGCTACGGCTCTTATAGTAACTCCATGACGCAAAACTGTCGCTCGTGCGTGACTTGACCTTTCATTGCTGCGTTGATCTGCGAACATTTGTGCAACTTTCTCCTTGACTTTCGTCCAACCCATCAAGCACAGCCGTTCAAAGAGCTTCGGGCACCACCCAGAGCATTGCCGTGCAACATACTCTAGAGCCTAGCTGCAACCACAGGATCAAGACTGTTGATGACTTCGGCAGCCGCCCGCTCTCCACTTCGGCATGCTCCCTCCATGTATCCCTTCCACTCTCCAGCCGTCTCTGTACCCGCAAAATGCACATCGTGCCATGATCCCCTCAGGGTATCGGCGCCGAATGAACTGATCACCCCCGGAGTGAGAGATGCGCAAGGACAGCCCCAACCGGACCATTGATCGTCAGTCCAATCATAAGCGTACATCTTCACGAAGTTCTTTCCTAAATCAGCCACGCCAAACAACTGTTGCAACTGCACAATGAGTGCTTGTTCGCGCTCCTTTGTAGGCTTCGCAGCCCAAGCACGCCCGGGATCTCCAGCCATGAAGCATGTGAGCACGTATTTGGAGTCTGAAGGGCTACTGGTATCGCGGACTACAGATGCAGGACCGGCGAACGACTGTACAAGGCCACAACACCCTTTCTCGATCCAGAAAGGAGATCGGAACTCCATCATGGCTTTAGTGTAGAAGCCGTAGCCAGACGACTGTACCCATGCAACCTTTGCAGGTGGTAGTGGAGGCGCGAACGAAATGTCTTTCAGCACAGGGCTTGGTACTGTCGTGATGACTTTGCGAGCCGAGAAGCTCATCTCGCTGGACTGTACGTGGACTTCTTGTGGGCTGCGTTGGGTTACAGCTTGTACGGGTGCGTTGAGTTGGATAATCCCCGGAGGAAGGGCTTCGGCCAGCCCTTTAGCAAAGAGTTGTGTTCCTTGAAGTACACGCAGGTGCTGACCTCCTCCTTTGCGGTCACTGCGCATAGCAAGAAGTCCGCCTCCAGACTTGCAGTAGTTGAGGAAGAACAAGGCCGAGAGATCCGCAGGGTTTACTCCCAGCATGGCACGGGTCCAGACTGTTGCGGTAGCAAGTGCAGTCTTGTCAGCGCCTCTCGAAATCAGGTACGCCTCAAACGTCAGCGCATCAAGATCTTTGTCTTGCGGCCGCCATGCATCCAGAGCCTGGCAGTCTGCTTCGACGATCAAGTCGCGGATATCCGCAAGGTGCTTTCTTGTTGCCGCATCAAACTAGTCAAGGAATCAGCACAAATTTGGACAAGATTCAACCTCAACCCAGTGTCACCAACTCACATTCGGCAGTTCGCCATACGGGAACATGCTACACTCCCCGTCAAATCCTTGGAAGACACAGTTGCCCTGAGTGTTCTGCTCAATGAGCTCTGCATTGAACCTCTTCGCCAGAGCGTAGACCCTTGACTGGGTGGTGTCGTTGATCCAGGCAGCTCCAACATCAACAATGCCTTTGCCTCCTTCGATCGGCAGACTCCAGGTCTTTCCTCCGACACGATCGCGAGCTTCGAGGACAATGCAGGTGTAGCCTTTGTTGATCACATCGTGGGCGGCGGTGAGGCCAGCGAGTCCGGCTCCAATGATGGCCACATCGACGGACTTGGAAGGGATGGCTAACGATGGTGCGATTTGTAGTTGAGGTGGCTTACTCAATACAGCATCCACTTCGAATAGCCAAGAAGGGACGGCGAGTTGGCTGACCGGCACCAGAGTAACAGCTGGACGGTGCTTGCCCAGGAAACGCTGCAGGTGTGGCGTATGCTTGCGTGTGGTGGCATCGTAATTGACGATGAAGATGTTGAGTTTGACGATGTCGGAGATGGATGCGTCCGCAGCGATGATGATCTTCCTCAATCTCAGGAGAGCGAGGTGAATTTGTGACTCGTAGTCGGCGGGAACTGTGCCATCGTCTGTACTTCCAGGCTGACCTGAGACATGAATGAGACCTTCACTGGTCACTGTCGCTGGGGCAAAGTAGGAAGATGCGGTGCTGTGAAGATCGATGCTCGCGACGTTCTGGGAGTTGTGTTGCACCATGATTTGTTGATGACGCGTGGGGTGACAGCTGGCGTCTGTTCCGTGTCGAACTCGAAAAACCTGGCGGCAAGACCCAACACTTTCCTATAACAACTCGTCGGTTCGTGGACACCACGCCAAACGATTCATACGGAATACAGAGGCGTCTGAGCGATTCCGATACCGAACCCTACCTTGGCCAAATGTGGAAGGCTGTACCGTTCAAGAGGAGGCAGCTCACTTTGACTACCGAGGTCCTTCGATATGGAGCTGCTATGACACGAGATCCAGATACTGGTGATGTCGTCTACCATCTACGGTAGGCTCGGGCTTATCTGAGAGGGTAGTAAGGTGGCATCTTCCAGGCTGATATGTCTGATGATGTGTCACCGGCCATGCGACCTCGACCTCCAACATCCCGGGCAAGATCGGCCAGGATTCGCGCAAGCTGCAGATAGCGGCAACGTGGTCGCCGACATGGTTCGGCCAAGTTTCCGGGGAGAAGGTATCGTATCATCGGCCACAATTTCATGCTGGCATTGGACTTGATTCAGCGTAAACGGCGGCAATGGGCGAAAGGCAGGTGCTCAGATAAGAGCTTGGCAGGACCCATAACTGCTATCGCTGTATCGCGTTCGCCGACGGCATAGTCGATACTACGAATAGAAATGGGTCATTGATGTGGATGTCTCCAATGATTCAATGGAGCAAAGGTTCAAGTGTATCAGCTCTCAGCCGCCCGTTCGTCAAGGACACAAGGAGACCAAGTCCTCATTGCTAGTTGAACTATCTTCTTTTGCCCTTCACCAAATCATCAAAAAGTACAAGAGATGACCGTCCCACAGCCTCCGACAACATGGGAAGACAAAGCAGCCTGGGCTCGATCCAAGCGTGCCGCCTCTTTGGCGAAAGTGAAGCCAAAGTTGGTCGGCGTACCGGAACCAGATGCTCTGCCTCAAAATTCTCGAGATCTGCCTAGGGGTATTCTAACACCGCGCGAAATTGAGTTGACCGAGGGATATGTCATCACGGATCTACTCGCTCTGCTTCGCGAAAGAAAAGTAACTGTTGAAGAAGTTACCAGGGCTTTCCTCAGAAGGGCCGCTTTGGCGCATGCTGCTGTAAGGCTCAAATTCTTACTTACTCGGTTGAATGGTTAGACTGACATGTACAGACCAACTGCCTTATCGAGCTTCTCTGGGACCAGGCCATTGAGCGAGCCAGATATCTCGACTCTCTGCCACAGCCGGTGGGAGCACTCTTCGGTTTGCCCATCTCCACCAAGGAGCATCTGGGCATGGTTGGGAATGATGTTGAATCAACAGCGTCCTTTGTAACTTGGATTGGCAAGAAGCACGGATCGAACTTACTCTTCGACACCTTTTGGGATGAGGGCTGCGTGTTCTATGCTCGTACATCCCAACCTCAAGCGATAATGCATTTAGAGACGACTAGCCCCACGTACGGGCGGACTGTGAACCCCTACAATCGAAACCTTTCGCCCGGCGGTAGTACAGGAGGCGAGTCTGCGCTGCTAGGGATGCGTGGGAGTATTTTGGTAAGTCGCAATGCGTAGAGATACCGAGAACATGAGTTGACGAAGAACAGGGAATTGGTGGCGACATTGGCGGCAGTATTCGCTGTCCGGCTGCCCACGTTGGTGTTTACGGCTTCAAGTAGGTAACAATCCACACGTAAGAGGACTTCTTTCTGACAAGATCAGGCCGACACAGAAGCGCATCTCCACTCTCGGACTGAGAGCTCCCATGGCGGGCAGAGAAACCATCGGCGGATGTCCAGGGCCAATGGCAGTTGACCGAGATGCGCTAGAAATCTTCATGAAGGTTGCGTTATCTTCACGTCCTTGGCGGATTGACCCTGCCTTAACGGCGAAGCCATGGACACCTCACAGGTTTGAGAGCCCACCCAAGATCGCGATCCAGTGGTGGGATGGTGTCGTGAAGCCACACCCGCCCATGATCCGCGCGCTGCGTGAAGTTGCAGAGGCGTGTCGTCAGGCAGGCATGGAAGTAGTGGACTGGAATTGCGAGCATCTGGATCATTCGAAGAGCTGGGACCTTGTCTCTGCTCTGTATTGGCCGGACGGCGCCAAAGAAGTCCTCGGCTTGATCGAGGAATCGGGTGAGCCGGTGCTACCTTTGACAAGATGGATTGCACAGGAGCAGCCCAGTGTCAAAGAGCTGACGCAGCACGAGCTTTGGAAGGTAAGCGATTGTTGCCATCCGGTATAATACATGCTGACAAATTCCAGCTTTGTGCTGAAAGAGACTCGTACCGCGCGTTTTATGCGAAAGCCTGGAGCGATACCAGCAAACAGGGCAGGGAGGTCGATGTGATCCTTTGCCCGCCCTCATTCGGAGCTGCAACGCCACACGAGCAGTCACGCTACTGGGGTTACACATGTAAGTATACCTTGGTCCTTTTGTTTGGGTCTGACACCCAGCTGATGCCTGACGAAACAGCACACTGGAACCTCTTAGACTACCCGGGCGTCGTCTTCCCCGTGACCAAAGTAGACTCCAAGCTGGATCTCACCGACACCGATTACGTTCCAAAGAACGAGCAGGACGCGTTTGTACACAATATGTACAGCCCGGAGACATTTGCAGATGCTCCTGTTAGTTTGCAAATTGTTGGTCGGAGACAGGAAGATGAGAAAGTCATTGCAGCATTGGTCGAGATAGAGCGTGCTATGGGCAGGCCTTGATAGATTGTTATCAAAGACACTTCATTCCTCGTTGGTTGCAAGATATTTATTGCGTCGCGAAAGCTGTGCATCCCAATGTACTGCGCGAGTATGCTGTGCTGTAAGACGCATTTCGTGGTCATATCCGAACTCAATCGCGGTAATTGGCTGCAGCCATTGCGTTGGAGTGTGGTGTCTTTCTGACGATGGAAAAACATCGGTATCGATGATGTACAGGATAACAATCGAACCCAGCCACCAATCGTTCTCCAACGGGGTCGTCGACGCGACACGCCAAGAAAGCTTGAAATTGCATGCGTATCTTCGGCTTGTCACGTCCCGATCCACCTCCTTCTTTACCCGCCTACTTGCAGTCGGTATGCCGGCGAAGAGGTATGGCCTATCTTGGTGATAGGCCTAAGACTCGACTCCACCATATGTGAGATAGGCAGTCCAGTGCACTACCTCTCGCAGTTACCTTCCAATGAGGACAAAGCATAGGGCACTGACGATAGGCAGTCTTAATTTGTCGACAAGGTCATGCGATTCAGCTGGCTGCAGTAGGAACTATTGGACTTAGGATCCCGAGGACAACAGATATGGGGCCAAGTAGCATTCGACAATCACATGGGCGTAGCTTATCGTTGTACCACTGATATTGTCTATCAGGGGCCGGGCCATAGTAAGACACTGGGCGGCTCGAGACATATATCGACTTAGCTGTCAAAAAGACACCGTCGAGGCCTGTATCTTACCACTCCAACCTCGTTTCTGTACATCACTGCAATGGCGTCTGACAAGCCAGGCATCACGCCGACAGATGCCTTCCCGCCTGGAACAGTCCGACTCATCGACACATTAGGTCATCAAACCTCCAAACACGCCGAGGGCAAAGGACAGAAAGATGTCATTCTCGTTCCGCAACCTAGCGAGGATCCCGAGGATCCCTTGAACTGGACGTTCAAACGAAAGCTTCTGGCCACCAGCTGTATCGTGGTATACACCATTGCGGCAGCATATCCATCTAGTGCTGTTTACTCCGTAGTCACGCCGATTCGCAAGGGAACAAGCCTGACACTGACTGACATCAACAATGGTACCGGAATCATGGTGAGTCCAGCGATTTACTTGCCCGATACTCAAGTCCAAAAAGTCTGAGTTCACGATGTTGATTCTTGTCACCAGTTCCTCTTCTACGGCTGGGGCTGTATCTTCTGGCAGGCGATTGCACTGCAATACGGCAAACGACCCGTCTACTTGATGTCGCTTTTGATGAACGTCATCATTCTCGCTGCCGCTCCGCTATGCACAACTTCTGGACCATATCTAGCCAACCGCATCCTGCTCGGTTTCTTCGGAAGTCCCGTCGAATCGCTTGCCGAGATCTCTGTGACAGACATCTGGTTCAACCATCAACGCCCGAAATACATGGCCTTGTATGGTTGGTCTCTCTCCATGTGTGGCAAGTTCGCGCCAATGCTCTCCGGGCTCATCAACGTTGGCATGGGGTGGAAGTGGACGCTGTGGTGGTGTTCGATCATCTGCGGCATTGGCTTTGTGTACTGTTTCCTCTTTTTGGAGGAGACGAACTACGATCGCAAACACGCCACGCATCAGCCACATTTCGGCGATACCGCCACTACCGAGCCAGAATCAGATGATCCTACCGCTGCTAAAAGCGCAGAAGTAACAGAGAAGTCTGCTAATGGTGAGGCCAAGTCTCTCGACTCGCCGGATCGCGAGACAGGCGAAGTCATCTGGCCGAGGAAGTCGTACTGGGACAAGCTCGGCTTCAAAGACACCAAGCGACCGAATCGACTTATTCCGATCATGCTTGCTCCCTTTGTTGGGTTCACCTACCCGCCAGTAGTATATGCTGGGTAAGTCTCTAGCCAGTTCGCCTTGACAATTGTTTATCTGATACCTGACTTGTTCCACAGTCTGATGTACGGAGCAAACAACCTTGTCTGGCAAGGTGTGCAAAATGCGACCATTGGAACGATTTACACAACGGAGTATGGCTTCAGTACCGCCTCCATCTCAGCGGCCTACGCCGGAGGTGTCTTGGGCACGATCATCGGGTAAGTCTATCTTCGTCATCTGGGAGTGCATCCGTTCAGGATCTCTTCGAAAAATATCGTCATCGCGATCCACATTCAAGCATGAGCTAACTCGATACGTTCTTACAGTGGCCTCTACGTCGGCAAAGTCAGCAAGATGCTCACTCTCCGCCTGGCACGGCGAAACAACGGCATTTCCGAGCCAGAGCACACCCTCTACGTTTTCATCGCAAGCATCTTCCTCGTGCCCTTCGCCATGGTTCTCTACGGTCTCGGAGTGACATACCACCTGCATTGGTTTGCATTGGCCATCACACAGGTAAGCGTGGCCTTGAACGGGACAATTGCTGTCTCGGGGGCTTTGACGTACGCCATCTCAAGCTACCCTGAGCTGTCTGGTCAGATGGTCACGACTTGCGTGTTGATCAGGAACACGCTGTCTTTTGCGATCAACTTCGGTATCACGCCTTGGTTGGCGTCGAGCAGTTATCTGACTGTTTACTGCATCTTGGCTGGTATTGGCTTTGTGTGGAATGTGAGCTTGTTTGTGATGACTACGTACGGTCGCAGGATCAGGGAGATGACGGCGGCGAGGTACTGGCGCGATGTTGAGAAGGCTCGCGCGCAAGGTCTTGGGCATTGAGTTGAACCTACATTCCAACCAGAGATCTTGAATGGATTCAAGCGATACAATGCTATCGAGCACTATACCAACATCAATACCCACAAGTCTTGCGAAGTCGTTAGTCGTCACTCCAAGCTCTCAGGTCGTCCGCAAACGGAGTTCAGCTCTACAATTGAATCCAGACTTGACTGCTGCTCTAAATTCGCAAATATGACGCTGGTTGCGAGCGACAGGGATTTAGCCCATCACTACGCCGCATTCGATTGTGTAATCTTGCCGTCACCCTCCATGCGCTTGGTGTAGATCTTAAGGAGCCTTGCGCTGCGCTTCTTGAACCTGAACTCCTCATCTTTTGGAATAGAAGCGGGCTTTGTGACAGACCTAAGGATCTTGGAGATGCTGGTACTTTTGATGATCGAAGCCTCGATGTCTCCGTAACTTTCGAGCTGACCAAGGCGTATGTTCATATTAGGCATCTCTTCCTCCTTCACACTGTGACTCTTAGGTAAGAAACCCCTTTGCAGGCGGTAACGCAGGCTGAAGACGGCCTTTTTGCGCTGTTCCAGACGTTCCGCCTCGGTCAATAGGTCGGCCGAGCGGACACGAAGCGAGTCTGGCTCTGAGCTCTTCAACATGCGTATTGCAAGTGTCATAGGAAGCCACGCCACCTCTACCAACAGCGATGATGCTTCTGCTTCACCAATATTGATGAGTAGGCTTTTGCCTCCGAGAAGCCAGGCTTCGATCATGAGATCGTGCAGCGCCGGATTACAAATCGGCAGAGGCCTGCATGCGTCTAAGGCAAGGGTGGCCTCGACCATGGCCTTTCCGTTCGTACAGGACGCACGAAGGTGTTTTCTGAATCTTTCCAATGCGATCGACTTGAGAGCGAGCACCTCGTATTTGTCGGCGACGGTGTAAACGCGTGCGTGGAGGCCGAGGGGCGAAATCTCGGACTGAGCAGGTGTGTCGGCGTAATCAAAGGTGTAGAAGTACTTGACCATAATCTTCACCGCGGTGAGATCGTCTTCCTTCAAGTCAATCTTGCGCTGCTGAGACTCTTCGAACATGCCACTGCATGATTTTTCGAAGAACTTGGAGTGAAGTGCAATAAAGCAGCGGTGGACCTTGAACTCTCTGCCATCGCAAGCGATAGTGAAGTCGGAAAATTGTCCGTTACTGTAGTAGCTGCGTCGAGATCAGTAAAGCAATGGTATGAGCGGTCGGGACCGAGGCATCTTACCTTTGAGCTGCAGCGATGAGCTTCTTGTTAGCCTGAGGCTCCGCCATGCCCGATGATGAATTGTGGTGCCCGAGGTGTGAGCGTTCAACAGATCTGTAGCGACCACAGCAGGGCGGTGGTACGTAAGATTGGTGCTACGTGGTGCGTAAGAGTGGTAAAAGGCGGATGATGTGTTGTTTCGTGCAAAAAGGTTCAGTATCAATTGAGTAGGAGCGCGCGTGCGTAGTGTTTGCGCTTCACTTGACTTCAAACCCAGCCTCACCTCACGGATGGACAGAGCACAAGTGCGGGAAGTAGCGTTCAATCGTGACAAACGTGCGACTGTCGAGAACAGAGGCTACAGGCATCAATAACAACAGCGTGCCTAGGCGAATGCACAACTCGATATGTCACAAACCTGACAGGGTAAAAGAACATACTCGAACACCATCATGTCCAACGCCTTGCCTATGTCCTGTACATTCCTCTGTGAGAAGAATCACACCTGCAGCCAACACTCACATCTTTAAAACCAGTAGCACTCGCCGCTTTTCGAAATGACAAACTCACAACCCAAACTTTTCCCTTCATCCTTGAGAGCTTGCTCGTAAGAGTTCAGCTCCTCGAAGATGCTTTCGCTCACATGCGGGCCATCTTTAAAAGTATCCTTGACGTGGATGACAACGACTTTCAGCCCTTTCAGAGGTGGGTCCCAGGGTACACTTGGGGGCTCTGGCGTTGCCGACGCATCCCCGACGTTGAAAGTGCTTGCTTTTGTGAAGCCATTGGGTCCGAAGTGCGGATTTACCACGCTTGGGTTCTGACTTTGCAGCTGCGCATGCGACCTTGACATTGGCGACGTGGGGACGTCTAGAGCAGCATCTGAGGTGGGTGCTACTGCGCTCGGCGAAGGTGGGCCGGTCGATGCTTGCATGGGCGATGAGCCCGGCGCGGTGTGATCCGGCTCACTCACCCGGCGGAAGTTCTGGCTGACAGTCCTGCCGGCCAGACTGCGACTGCGCTTGGCTTCACTCTCTCCGACAGCGTGTCGAGCTACCCGGCCGCTTGAGATTCCAGCCGAGCGTTTCCGCTTCTTCGCTTGTCGCTCATCGCCCTCGAGATGCACCTTCGCCTCTCGGACCATCCCTGCGAGAGTCACCAGCTCTGCTACCAAATGGCGAGGGGCCAGATGGCCAAAGAGATACGCATCCGGATGGCTGTCTTTGTAGGAACACTCGATGAAAATGCCAGTTAGAGAACCGCTGGCGACCTTTCTCGCAGCTTCTGCCCAGATGATGTAATTCCGAGGGGTGAGAGATAATGAATCTGGCTCCACGTCTCCGAAGATGAGAATCTCCCGTCCGGTCTCACTGTCCCGGATGAAGTATGCTGTGCTGTCGACCACACAGGACGATTCTTGCGGATGTATTCGTGGTGAAGGTTGGTTATTGTGAAAACTTGGTCTGGGCGTTGGGCCTGGTGTGCCTGGTGCGGAGTATTGTGATTGTTGATTGAAAGACATGGTTCTTGCCATGTTTTGCGCCGACAAGTCTGTTGACCCGTGGTTTGTGTCTGCAATATTTGGTACACTGCCGCGATGCTGATGTGCAGGAGGGGACTTTGTGCAGACTCCATGACTGACCTTGAACGCTTTCGCGCCAAGACCGTCACACACATCGATGTAGCCACGACCCTCGCCCTCACCCACCATGGCGTCCCCACCCTCCTTTAGCCGTTGGAAAGTCACGAAGCCTACACCACCATCTTCGTCGCTGAGATTAGGCCAGATTACGTCGTTGAATATGTGTCGTTTGACAGCATCGACGGTCCCGGGTAGAGCGGCCAGCGTCTTTGGCTTGGAAGTCGCATGGAAAGCTGCCGTATTTATGGCGAATCCGGAGATGTGATCAAGATGCGGATGGGTGATGAGATATGTTGAGATGTACGTCTGCAACAGATGTAGCGCGTTGGCTCTAGCAGAGGCGTGTGGTAGTTTCATGCCTGCAAAAGGTCCGTAGGTCATGTACATGGGCTCCGGTTTGGGTGTTTCCTCGGCTTCGGAGCTTTCAGTATCGTGTTCGTTGTAATGTATGTGTTGAACCGGAGATAGAGATGTTCTTGCAAAGTCGTTGCTCAACCCAGGCGTCTCTGTTCCATTCGCGACCTCTCGTCTCTCATCGGCATCCGCCCTCTGCTTGGTGAGAGCAAAGTCTCTCTCAACGATCCTCGTTATGGGCGCCAGATGACTCCCTGCGTCAACTGCAAGCACACTGCCCTTTGCCCATTCCGTGGCCAAGCTCCTCACGAGGAAAGCAGTGGCATTCTCCTCGCTCGGTCCACCACTCGCGCCCAAGCATGTTACCTGCAGAGCAGGCCTTCTTCCTTTGCCTCTTCCTCGTTTCGCGGTCGGCGCAGATTGCGCACCATCGAGTCCGCGTGGTGTTGTCGTCCCGACCTGCTCAGCGGCGTTGTTCATGGAGCGCAGACGCCAACGGCGCGGCAGTGCGCATGAATGTAAGTAGCCGTCGCGATGTCTCGGTTGATTCGAACGAATGGGGATCGATTGGTGAAGTCTCGTGGACGTGAAGGTCTTGACGTAATTCTCGTAAGAGCGATCAGGTTTTAGGGATGGATGATCTTGCGAGCTGGTTGTCGTCGTGGTCGTTGCTAAACTGGTGAGGCTGAGTGTCGCAACGGCAGCTGACTTGGAGCTGGACCTGGCCCACGCTAGAGACACGAGGTCCACAATCAAATAACGGTAAGGGCGGGGCAACGGCAACGGCGACGGCCACAGTGGGTCGCTCTTGTGCGGGGTTCGCCTCCAAGTGGCTGGGTTGATCGATCATCCGATTAATCAAGTCAATGGATTGATCATAGGAAGCGTCTCAAAGATAGGTAAAATACAGCCTAGTACGGCAATTGATCGATACGAATACACAACAGGTGGTTTCTTCATACCCAACCTCTGACCAGCTTCCTAGTACTCTCCGAATCACTGCGTTCCCCATTGTACCCCGTATCCAGCGAATCTTGCTCAACAACCCTGACGACTTGGATTCCATCAATATTCTTGTCGTTCTGAGATCCAAACCTACCGCTGATACGATCGTTACCATCCCACCGGCCTCTCGGACCATCACAAATCGCCGTGTTGGCTTTGCTCCGGGCCATGCGATCCAAGTCGATGCCAACTGCAGAGTCTTGTCTCCCGAATTTTGGTACAGTCGCGCTTCTCGAGTGTCCAGTTCCTCTGACGGAAGAGAAGATGTGAGGGAAATACTGGCTGATGCAACCCTTCAGTATCGGCAAGCACGAGCATATGATGCAAGTGTTCACTTCTAGAGAGCTCCAGATGGCTGCCATGGGTCCGTCCCAGGTGTTGTCGCTCGAAACGGAAGCCGCGTATATAGCTTGCAAACGTAGTATAGAAACGATGCAGGTGCTGGTTGATAGTTAGCGAGATGATTAACGTGACTGAGATGCTGAAGGAGAGACATACATCCCGCCGATGCAGAAAACCAACGACAGTGCAATCTTTTGGCGCTTTGGAAGATTGAGACTCCTTAATATGGGCAAAGGCGCGATGGCTATGCCGCAATCGCTCAAGATATTCAACCCGGCGTTGCTGAACCTACATTACAGCTGTTAGCGTGACTGACATTGCCACAAAATCACCTACTCACCATATAGCTTCCTGGTTCAAGCACTTGCCCTTCGCGTTCGGATCGATCGTCCGGTTCCAGAAAAAGTCGACTGGAACACAGGCGAAGATAGTATTACAGCTCGTCCAGACGAAGAAGACAAAGACAAATCCGATCAAGCCGGTGTTGATCCTGCGGAACCATGGCATGGGGAAGACGCGACGGCACTGTAACAGGATAGACATCTTGGCAGCGGAAAGAGCAGCTTGGTAGATCCATATCGAGTTCCAGAACCATATTGTCGTCCAGAGCACCTCATGCTTCGAAAGTGAGGCCACATGCTGAGACAGGCCGTACTTGACTGTGGAGTGTCAGCAATGCGGTGCTCCAAACGAGTAACATCATCAGACCTTGGCCGCAAACTGCTGCAGTCTGTGCAACTGTGAAGATCTGTATCCGTGAGTCAAGTGTACAGAGGAGGGGACGTCCATGCAATGCTCACGGTGGAGATGGCGACGAACGCATCGTCTGCCCCAGCAGCTTTGGATATGAAGAACCTGGTCAAGAGGCGCAAACAGGCTGAGAAAACAGCCAGGATGGTAAAACTTAGCGTCACGCCCAACACTGCAGCGCGACTTGCGTGACCGCCAGCTACCATGTCCGCGATAACGTTAGACTCGGGTTCCGAGAGGCTAGAGTGTAAGAGTTGCCAGGACTAAAAGATGACGAATTTGAGACTAATGTGTAGCGACAAGGGTGTCTTGTGTTGGCGGCGGACCAGTAAGTTATACACGTAGAGGGCCGAAGGGTAGACGAACGAACATGTCGCGCCACCCTGTGCCCTTGGGCTGCCATGTTCTCTGCAACACACTGAGTTCAAAAGAGACTTCTGCAACGGCGATGTTGTGCGGCTGATGATGGGCGGATAAGTCCCTAAGGGAACAAAGCATGGCATGACAGGAGGAGACGACCCGTTTGGCGGTACTGCTAACACTGTCAGTTAACGAGTTGGTGGTGGAAGCGGCTTGCACGATCGACTGTAAGTGAAGTGTAGGTTTGGCAGGAGCGATCTATTGTAGCATGAAACGAAAGTCGGACTCTTGCCCTCGGCCTTGGGTCTCCATGTGGTTAGATCCGCCAATCCTTCCATCCACGGATCCATCTTCGAGCCACATCACCATCACTTCACACTTGGTACTCCGGCTCCTCGCGTATTGTCTTCAGCCCTGCATGTGTACATCAACTCAATATTCCAGCCTCTTTCTCGGTGGTCGGGGGATTCCCTTCCATCACCCGTGCCGTCGGTCTGACCACTGGAGTAGCTTCAAATATGCCCATGGGGACACGAGCCCTAGCCCCAAGCCACCCAGCGATTGAGCCACCAACGTAACCACACATCGACTCAGCCGTGCCAGCAAACAGCGACCTTCGACTGGCAAACGGTAAAGTGTCTGCTTTGGCCTCGCATACTTCCGGCCATTACACTCTGCTGATCTGTGGTCAAGCCCTGGATGCTTGTCAACCTTCTTGCTCCTCAGAGTGCTTGACTTCGGTCTTGTTTGTTCCCCTCGCTCGTGTAAAAATGAGCACCGAGTACTGCAAGTCTGCAACGCTACCGAAGACTGTTGCGAATGGTGCCAGGCACTGACGCCACCTGCCGCGTGGTTAAACACAACCTTTTGCATAGATGTGCCCTTTCACCAGAAGGCAAGATTAGTCCCTGCGTTCAAGGCTACATCAACCCTAACGGACTTCGATATAACCTTCCATTGGACTGGCAGATGACTACATGTATAGCAATGGCTAAATAGGGCTCTTACTCGTCAAAGTTTCAGCAGAATCTCGCTTCCGCTCTGTTGGAATCGGCTCAACAGGCTGGGGATGTTTACCGAGATGAACTTGATCTAGTGTACGCGTGTGGTTTGCTCGCTTCCGTCTCGTCCACGTCTCAACACTGACCCGGCACTTGTTGCCTCGGGAAAGAAAAGTCAGCTCCTTCTCAGCATCATCGACCCAAAAGTGCATCAAAGAAGCATATGATAGACGCCCGGCACTCTTCAGCCCTTTGGTCACATACCTGAATTTCCTTTGGGCCGCATTGCAGTAACTCTTCGGGCCACAGACCTGGGGCTCCCCAAGCTTTCCACCACAACCCGCGCACCTTCCCCCTGGCTGAAATGCGCCTCTTAAATCTCTGGATCCTCCTGGCAGTGGCCGTCGATGCTGCTCCCACGGCTCCGGGTCTCAGCTACGGATGTCAGGAGACCTCCCGCTGCGAGTTTGACTACATCGTTGTTGGCGCTGGTGCATCGGGCCTCACTGTTGCTAACCGCCTGTCTGAGCATGCGAATACGAGCGTTCTAGTGATTGAAGCTGGCGTGTTCGACCGGAAAGAAGACTTCTTCACGATTCCCGGACTTGCTGGTGGTGCTATAGGCACCGAGTATGACTGGAACTTGACTTATGCCAAGAGTGCATCGCTGAACGGGAGAGAGGTCTCTATTCCCTTAGGAAAAGTGGTAGGAGGCTCTACTCAACTCAATCGCATGGTCTTCGATCGAGGGTCCAGATCCGATTACGACAGGTGGTCTGCACTTGGCAACAAAGGCTGGGGTTGGAAATCACTCCTGCCATACTTCAAGAAGGTGAGCGTCAGCATGTTTGAATACATGTGGTCGAGCACTAATGGTGTCGAACTCAGAACGAGATCTTCACGCCGCCAACTGCGGATATTGTCGCCGAATACAATGTCACTTATGATCTGGCTTTCCATGGATCAGCGGGCTATGTACACTCGACGTACGCACCGTTCTTTTGGCCCACGACCAGTACGTTCCACGCAGCACATTCCAAGCATGCTTGCTGACACTACCTTCTAGAGAACATGATCAACGCTACGAGGGAGCTTGGAATTGAAACCTCATATGACCAAGCCAGCGGTTTTGCCGTGGGCGGTTACTTCTGCCCTCATAACCAGGACCCCAAAGACCAGACCAGATCGTCTGCCAAAGAGGCCTACTACGACAGTGCCAGGAACCGTTCCAATCTTGAGATCATCACGGGTCAGCGGGTTACCAGGATTTTGACATCGGATAAGACTGGCAGTCTTGCGGCCACCGGTGTTGAGGTAAGTTCACTCTCCGAGAGTTCAGCTTACACTTTTAACTGACAAGAGTCTCTTCAGTTTACCTCTACCAACAATGCCACCCGCCAAACCGTTACCGCAAATAAGGAGGTCATCCTCGCAGCTGGCTCTATACATAGCCCACAGCTTCTTCAAGTTTCTGGCATCGGCGACCCTAAGGTTCACGCAAGGATTGGCGTCACCACTGTTGTAGACTTGCCGGCCGTTGGTCAAAATTTCCACGACCATGTCCTGCTTGCCGTGGTCAACTCGAGTACGTCCCCTATCGCTATAGTATGTCCCAAACTTTGAAGATCACCACTTACACTGATGCTAGTCAACGCACCCTTGACGTCAAGCCTGCTCACTAGCAACGAGACATTTGCCGCCGAGGCGAGAGCTGAATACGATGATTCCCGAACCGGTCCCTTGTCGTCACCCACCGGAGACTTCCTTGCCTTCCTACCGTTGTCGACCGTCACAAACTCCACCGCTCAGATCCATGCTTCAGCGCTGAACCAATCCAGCGCTGCGTACCTGCCATCAGGCACACCCAAAGAAGTCCAAAAGGGATATCACCGTCAGATGAAGATACTCAACGACAAGCTATTGAGCGACGACTCCGCCATCCTAGAGATCATTTGGGCCGACGGCGGCATGGTCCTCGGTCTACAACACCCGTTCTCGCGAGGATCTGTCGAAACCGTCTCCGCCAACGTCTTTGACGGCGTAAACGCTGATGTCGGGTTTCTGCGCAATCCTCTCGATGTTGCAATACTCACCGAGGGCGTCAGATTTGCCCGCAAGGTAGCCGCGACGTCTGCCATCCAAGAACTCGAGCCGGTCGAAATTGTGCCTGGGCGCAACGTCACTAGTGATAGCGACTTGGAAACCTTCATCCGCTCCACTGCTGGCACACTGTACCACCCGGCGGGATCTTGCAAGCTCGGCGCGCGTGAGTCTGGTGGCGTTGTCGACCACAGTCTACGGGTGTACGGCATTCAAGGCCTCCGGGTGGTGGACGCCAGTGTCATTCCCTTGCTTCCTGCTGCTCACTTGATGACGACCGTTTATGCTATTGCCGAGAAGGTATGATTTTCCCCACGCATATCTGTTGTTGGAATCTGCTGACAAGTCTTTATAGGCAGCTGATATGATCAAATTGGGAGTTGTTGGTAGCTAAAGCTGATGCTGCAGTTGACTTTTGTGAAGTCTTTCGTCAAATTACGTAGCGTCGGGCCTTGCTATGTCATTCTGAGATTGCAATCCATCAAGAACGGCTTTACAGCTAATAAATGGAAAGTCGATCGGTCTGTCACTACTTGTTGTTGCTCCTTTCTGGATGACATCGCCTTCTTTCCAACGGGCACATGTCTGCTGTAAGTTGATATGAGCTCCTCGACAAAGTACTACTCGCGTTCGTTTATTCGAAGAACGGCGACCAGGACTCATGGAAGGTAAATGATCACATCTCCTTCGAACCAAAGGATATAGTCACGTGAATTGACAGCCCTCGTGTTAGGGTTAGGGCAGTCGGTCGTTTAGGGTCCATGAGCAAATATGAGCAGAGCGCGTGGTGTCACTCAGGGCATGGTCGATCAGCACTTCAGCTGTGTATATAAGAACACTCAGCCGTCGTGTTTGCTTGCTGTCTCGAGTACTTGATCTTCTGTGCTTTGACTTTGGAAGTGACTTCGCAAAATCGCATCCATCAGTTCACCGTGGCTGTCCTCTTGTCGTCATCATCGTTCTTCATGGGTACACCCAGTCATCGACACATCCTCCAGAACACCTACGACTGGCCAACAGGCCAGCAAGAAAATCGCGACACCGCAGTTCAGCAAGGCCCCTCTCTCCGCGACGCGACTGATAGCCTGCAATCTAATCAATCTTCTTAAAGACAATAGCAATATGGGAAGCAAACGACTATTAGATGACCTACTACCGATGGCATATTCTCACGTGGAAGCAACTCGGTCGAAAACCCCTGAATCGTTCGGCGGAGAACGTTGAAGAAGTACGGATACAGAATCTGCATCGAACACGGACGTCGACCTGAAACCGCCAAGCCGTCAGGCGACACTCAGCTTGTTCAACAAACTGGCTCTTGGTCTCTTGGTCCAATATCATCGCGGTTCACAAACGACTTCGGGTAACAGCAGTCGAGCATCATCCATCCGATCATTGTCGAAACAGTTGCGGACCGATAGCTGGATCCCGTATACCTTCGGATAGCGCTGCTGCTGCTAAACACCCCTGCGCGGCATGGCACAATCGCCAATCTCGGCTCCGCCAAGTCGTCGGTAAACCAGTGAACGACTACTCAAACGCGCTGTCGTCGATCATCGAGTTTGAAGAATGACACGCGAGGCGCCACCTCCGTACAGTGCCTCTGGTGAGCCCGCTATTCATCTATATCTCTAACGACTATACAGAACATGTCGTGCATTTTCATCTTCAAGGCGCCTAGTCACCTCAACCGAGTGGGTTCGCGACCTCGTATCGTCGTAGCCAAGAACGACATACCACACTTCTTCTAGCAGCCACGAAAGAGAAGCGGTTGGTATAAAGTCGGCGACCCACGACCGGTCAGTATCGAAGTCAAACACATTCAATTCAGACTCTTCAGCGACATTCCCTCATTCCAACTCTCATTCATTCGTTTCCAGCACTCCTTCGTTGATCGAAGACTGCTCTTTTCAACTCTTCCCACCAACACACTTCCAACAACTCTTCATATCCCTTCAACATGAAGACCACTGCTTCCATCTTGGCTCTGGCCGTCGCTGTGCGCGGTCACTACACCTTCGACAAGCTCCAGGTCAACGGAGAAGTCGTTGGTCAAGGATGGCAGTACATCCGCGAGCACACTCGCGGGTACATGCCCACCAAGGGTCAGCAGATCCTCGAGGACGACTTCCGTTGCCAGCCTGGCGGTGCCAGCGGCGCCAACACCGACGTCTACACTGTCGGCACTGGTGACAAGGTTTCCTTCCTTGGTGCCTTCGGCATGAACTCGATCGAGCACCCTGGTATGTTGCGCTTCATCGATCCAAGTATCTTGAACAATCACTAACTTACAAACAGGTCCCGCCCAGGTCTACATGTCCAAGTCTGATGATGTCAAGGCTGACGACGGTTCCGGTGACTGGTTCAAGGTCCGCGACGCTCTCTTCTGCGAAAACCCTGGCAACGATGGTGCCCTGACCACCTCGTGGTGCACCTGGGGCGAGCCAGGCATCGAATTCGTTGTCCCGGACACGATTCCTGACGGAGAATATCTGGTCCGCGTCGAGCACATCCCTCTGCATGGCGCCCAGGGCACTTCCACCGGCGCTGAATACTACTACTCCTGCGGCCAGCTGAAGGTCGAAGGCTCCACCGTCGACTCCATGCCCGCCTTTGACACCATCAAGATCCCCGGCGGCGTCCAGCCCGATGACGACGGAGTCACCTTCAACATCTGGACTCAGGTCTCCGAATACCCCTTCACCGTCGGCCCGGCTCTCATCCCCGGTGGAACCACCTGGGGAACTGCTGATGGCTCCAGCGACGGTGTTGTTGTCCAGGGTGGTTCCGCTGCTCCTGCCGAGTCTTCCGGCACCAGCACCCAGAACTCTTCTTCTTCCGCCGCGGCTGACACCCAGGCCAACGAGGTCTCTACTTCCAAGGACTGCGACGTTCAGTACATTGAGCGCAGCGCTCGCCGCTCTTTCAAGGCTTAGATGGCTGATGAGATGTTGATGAGATGTTGAACATTACCGCCGTCGCAGAGAAGACTTGCTTGCCATGGTGAATATTACACTAGGTCCTACAAACATAAGCAATCAAATTTCGTGCCACCTTACATTCGTTTCAAGAAGTGAGAATGAGTGATACGTTCTTGTCATCTTCCGAAAGAGTTGATTGATCGTCTTCTCGAAAGTTGAAACATCCATGTCAGCATCACCACAGAAAGCGGCGGTTCGGGCGCTTCGGCATGAGCTCGCCTACTCGTTGGATTACGTGACTGTACCCTAATCACTAACAGCATCCGGCAGTCTCTAATTAATACCAGGGTGCGTTAGACGAAACTCGTGCCAAGCCACTTGGCCCCGGCGCCAGTGAGGCTGAGATGTCAAGTTAGCTTCTCGCTTCAACAACACATCCTCTCAAACGAACACCACGCATTGGATCGCTTCGAAGAGGCTGTGCGACTCCGCTGTGTACCCATAGCTCACCTTGTTATGGTGGTCTGCGCGTTGGCGGCTGGTGGGCTGAGGCGTGTCACAATGTCCATGCTATCACAGCTGTCTATCTAATCCTGTACCCTGCCACTCTGCTAATCCGGTGTGCACCCAGTCCTAGTGAATCCTTCGCGTGCGTAGGCACGAGCCCTCACACCGACTACTCTCTATCTTTCCAGGATGGTATAAGGCCCATCCATGCCTTTCTTCGCCGGCGAGGTAAGACCTGTACTCGCCAGTGTGACACGCACACCAAGGTTTTCTGGGTCTTTCACACTTTCACTCGACATCTCTCTTTCACGCCGATGCTACTCCCAACATTACGAGTGGCCGCTCTGGCTGCTCTCGTGACCGCAGAGTATACGCAGTTCCACTTCACCCCGAACGGCAGCTGCTCAGACATCTACTTCGACTGCTCCCCACCGCTGAACGCCTGCGCATACGACAGCGTGACCGATAGGCACTATTGCTGCTCAGGATCAAGCTACAACGTATGCCGTACTTCTCCGGATGAGTGCGGTGGGAGCGATGGTAATGCCTCAAGTTCACAGCGATCGTGCGAATCGGGATCTGCTTCTTGGTGCTGTCGATCTGATAGCTTCGAAAGGTGCACTGTGAGAACAGGTAAGACCATCAACATTTCTCACTGTGGAAAAGGCACCGGCTAATCCACTTCTACAGGCCAGATCAATGTGTGCCAGGCGCTACAAGACAATCCGCTGGCGAAGGTCCCTGATAATCTGATGAACGAGACCTTTTCTTCACTCTCCTCTGCGGAACCCTCTGCGACGGCTCTTACGTTTGACTTCAGCTCGCTCTCACGAAGGGCCGAAGCGACATCTTCTTCATCTACATCGTCAGAGTCTGCGACCACATCTTCCTCGGTATCCGCCTCAGCGACGCCAGAGCCCGAAACAAGCTCTATACCGTCGCCGAGCGACAAATTGAAGTCAGACGCCGTATCGGGCGGAGTGATCGCAGGAGCCGTAGTAGGGGGCATCGCCGGCCTCGCCATCTTAGCCGGCTTGTTATGGTTCTGGAGGCGCAAACACAACCGTCAGAAGCGCGGCGTTCCCTTCTTATCTCCCACGGATGGACACGATCAAGAGAAGACGGATGGAAGGCCAGAACTCAGCTCGGTCGCCCCGGGTCCGGATCAAGACAGGAAGCAGGCGGAATACCACACTCCTCAAGAGCTCGGCGTAGAGTACAACAGCCCTCAGGAACTCAATGCGGAGAACAGCGGTCGTCTGGAGCTGAGTGGCGACCAGACTCTAAGAAGAGAGTTGCCTGCTTGAGTGAAGAGCCAGGGAGCTGTGACTGTTCCATATCGATAATGCAATTTCCCGATACGTAATATTGAGAACGACCCGTGAACGATACAACACCGCTCAAACGACATCTTACTCGTAGCGAATCCACCAAAAGCCTCTCGTTGCTTCGGAAGAAAGCTGTCCAAATTCGATTGCTTACGGGAAAGCTCTAGCGGTAATCTCGTGTATGTCATCACACACAACGTCTAGTTTGACGTCAGCATCAATAGATTGCATGATACAGTCTGCGGCTTGGACGGCATGGGGGAATTCGATCACTTAGCACCCATGGTGATCGACGGAACCACCACTAAGCCATCTGTCAGTGACGTGAGATTGATGGGTGATCATTTTTGTGGCGTGACTATGGAAATCATACTCCCAATCAACAATACGCTTTGGGCGGACCATTTTACAACAAACACCGATCTCAGATCATCGGATTTGCAGTATCAACCTTTGGGGCTGGAAGCACTCCCATCTTAGCCATATCCTGGTACATCTCGAAGACACTCTCCATGGAGTCGACAAACCCGTTGAAGCCGAACCGGCGGAGCTTCGCAGACGACGGTTGACCAATCTTGTAGTACGCAAAGTCGCCCATGAAGACATCCATGCCCGATTGGAAAATGTTGATCTTCATCTCTCCATTCGACTCCTCCATGATCTGCTTCCAGGCAGCTTCGTTGCTGGGATCCTGGGACCAGTCGGCAAGAGTCCGGCTGTGCTTGATGGCCGGTGGAGGACCGTAGCCCAATGGACACTCTTTCCCGCCTTTGAGTTGCGTGAGCTGGAACTTGTCGTCGTCCAGCTCGGGGCCCACGATGCCTTTCTCGACCTTGTACCATCGCGCCAGTTCCTCGAAGAAACGGTCCCACGACAAGGGACTTCCGTCATGCGCGTTGAACGCTTGGTTCCTGCACTTGTCTTCGAGGACAGCCCACTCGCTCAGGAAGCCTGTCAGTCTCGCAGACGAATGCAGGCACTCGTACTGCCACTCCTCAATGTCGCCGCCGAAGAACACGGGCTCGCCTTTCTTCGCCGACACAGAAGCGAGGACGGCGAAAGGAAGGAAAGTGTTCATGCCTGCGTTGGGAACAGCTCCAATCACGCCAAAGGGCCTGATGACGTTCCATCCACACTCCAAATGCTCGTCACAGTACTTCTGCAGAAGCTCTTCTTGGGGGTAGTAGAAGTTTTGCGAAAGGTGTTTTGGCTGAGGGTCCGATTCGATATACGGTGTCCGGGCACGTCCGATCTGTCCGCCGTAGTTCTTGCCGCCAGTTTGCAGCAGGATGCGCTTGGGAGTGATGTTGGCTTCCGGGAGGGCTTCGAGGAAATTCCTGAACAAAGGCACATTCGTCTTGACCATCTGCTCCTCTGCCCGGGGGTCCATGGCCGACACGTCCTTGGGGTGGATGTATCCGTAGAAGAAAACATAGTCGGCTGTCACGTTTCCTTTCTGCAGCGAGGAAGCAATGTCCTCGGCGGAACCAGTCAGATCCACCGACACATGTTTGATGCGGTTTTGTTGCTCTTGAGTCAGTAGTGACAGCATCTCCTTGGATAGCGGGCTTCGGGATACGGCATAGATGTTTGACCATCGGTCTGGCGTATCGAGCAGGGATCGGATGGTGTTGAAGCCTGAGATTCCTGTAGCACCGACGACCAAGGCATTGAGTCCGCGCAGATTGGTGTCGAAGGTAGGCAGGTTGCGGTAGATGCCCGAACTGCGGAGAGGCTGGTACTGGGAGCCCATGGTGATGAATGCTTGTCTTGGAGTTGTGAGGAAGGTGCTTTCTGGTGTTCTACTTTCTGTGGTAACTTGGGAGACATTACTGCCTTATATGTCTCTGGCTAATCGACACAGTCGATACGTCACCGTCTTGGTGATACCAGGGCTCATTGAAGTCGCGTCGCGTAGGACGGAACAGGCAGACGATACCAAGCCCCCATTGAGTTCCACAACGTACAGTATCTGAGTCTGGGCTCTGTCGGGATGAGTAAAACCGATAATACCGAATGAGTTGAGGTTTAGTCTCGCGGACACAAGCCGCGGTGACGCTCTTTGACTCTGCAAGTTGTGTTGCGTACGGCGGCACAGGCAGTTAGGTCCATGTGGCGCTCCACAATGGTCAAGCGTGCACTCTATCGGAGTCAATGTGAACGATCCGTGCCGGCAAGATCGGGGCGAGCCCTAATACCAAGCATTCCACCCGTCAAACTCCCGAGGGTTCACCCATCTTTTGACGCGCTTGGACACTTGTTGGAATTCCTTATTCGCTCTGAATCCCCCAAGATGTTGGTTTTTGGTTACTGTAACTTAGGCAGTTCGACAACCTGCCGACTCTCTGCCTACCGCTTCAGACATGACTCTAGGGTTAGGGTTGGGTCAAACACATCCTGAGGACACAACACACACCTGGTTATCGGGACCGAATCGGGAATATCTTTTTCAACGACTATGAACAACAGCCTCCTTCCCAACATCTACAATCCCTTACAATCTGATCACGACTCTTTGCGTGCCTTCAGTCTGGCCTTGACCTCTTCTCGAGCCTCACACTTCTCGCCACTCTTACTCCCACCTCTACACACCGGACAAGTCCTCCCGTGAGCAATGAGCAAGAAGTGCAGATCGAACTTCAGCTTCTTGGGCACCATTGCATCGAGATGAGCCTGCGCCGTTTCGCGCGTGGCCTTTTTCGGAATCCAACCCCAAAGTCCCGCTATGCGAAACACATGCGTGTCGACGGTGAAAGGGTTCCGCTTCAAGCACCAACCCATAACGACAAAAGCACACTTCGGTCCGATGCCTTTGTAAGTCAACAGCTCCTTCATGGCCTCTTCGTCAGTGGCGTCGAAGAGGTGGTCGAGATCCCACTTCCCGTGGCGCTCGTCGACTTGCGTCAGCGTCGACATCATGAGATTCGATTTCCTCACATGGAGGCCGCCGCATTTGATCGTGTCCTCGAGCTTCTGCCTGCCTTCTGCATAGATTTTGTCGTAGGCGAAGACTGAGCCGTAGACTTCTTTCATGCTGTTCATAGCGCGCTTTGCGTTGCTCCAACTCGTGGCCGCGCTGAGCAAAGCTACCATCATGGCGTCGAGTACGTGAGGGATGGTGTCTGGAGTATTGGGATCGCTGAACTCCTCATCCACTGCAGCTTGATGTAGACGATGTAGCACGTGATGGGATTCTTCGCAATCCGCGGGTGTTGGATGAGGGAAAGTGGGAAATGGAGAGGAGGCGGCGGTCGGTGCCCACGACTGCCACTTCTTCTCTGCGAGTTTGTCGTCCGGTTCGGTTTTGGCGTGTTGGCTACCATTCTGATGTTCCTGCTCAAGCTTCTTCGGAGTTGGGCTTCGTCCATGGTATAGCTCATCGTTCGAGCTGTCGTTTTCTGGCCGCGCCCACTTTTTCGATCTTGCGTTTGATGGACTGGCGTGTTTTGAAGTCTTGGAGACTTTGGCAGGACCTAGAATCCCTGTTGACGCACTGGCGGAGAGCCTGGATGACCGTCGCATGTTCATTGTGATGGCAGGTCTGTACGTTTTGGCAAAAGAACTCTTCCAACGGAACAAATGCAAGTGCATTAAGATATGAGGGCATACATCACCATGTTGTCGGTAGCGCTTTTAGGTCTCGTATCTCCATTGAGTTTCAGGCGCATCGAGTTTTAGGCGCCACGCCATCATCAACCAATCTGCCATAGCGATATGCTTCAGCGCTACCCTGGATTGCGATGTGTGATAGCGCAGATCTAGATCCTGATCACTGATCTTGCTTACATCATCGTGCAGAACAAACTGACCGATTATTATGCCAAGGATGAAGAACGCTTAGGGCTCGCGGATGCCGGATACGCACGTGTTCCGGAAGTTCGAATCGCCTCTCAAATCAAATCATCACTGGGCATACGTACGAAATCCTTCTGTACCAGGTATCAGCACGACGAGCGAGCTATCCTCCTTCTCCTAAGTTAATGAAATCTGTTCGTAAACTTTGACGTTCCCCTAACAATTACTTTTTTCGATACAGCCCGAAATGGTGTTGAACACCTCTCCAAACGCCCGGAGTACAACGTCAATGTGTTCATCTCCATGACACACGTTCAGCGCGATGAAGCCTCTCTGTCCGACGTAGACCTTCCTCTCCAGCAAACCCAAAAACATGCAGCGACGAATCTTGTCCGCATGCGGACCCGAGAAGTGCAGACCGACCATACTCCCCATCCCAGTGAAAGTGATGTCGTGCAATTGCTCTCTTCCAGCAAGCGCCCGCAACGAATCACGAAGGCGGTCGCCCAAAGAGTTGGCCTTCGCAATAGCGTTCTCAGTCAACAGCTCAGCAGCAGCCAGCCCCACGCGCATGGAGAAGACGTTGTTGTTAAACGTTCCAGAATGCGAGATGGCTTCCGTGGCATTGGGGTCGAACCGCTCCATGAACTCAGCCTTGCCCCCGAAAGCGCCAAACGAGAACCCACCGCCCAGGTATTTGCCTACGGTCGTCATGTCTGGGTAGACTCCGAAGTGGGCTTGAAGGCCGCCGAACGCCAGTCTCGAAGTCATGACCTCGTCGAAGATCAGGACAGCTCCTACGCGCGTTGCAGCCTCACGCAAAGATTGCAGGAACTCTTTTGTGGCTGGCAGAAGCCCACCCGCGCCTTGCATGGGCTCCACGACTATTGCTGCAAGCTCCTCGTTCACCAGCGAGTCCGTGGCGAGCACGTCGTTGAATTTACCGAAAACGAAATCGTGTGGTAAGTTCGACGGACTTTGCCGGGAGTGAAAGCTCAAGGTACCCCCATGATATCCGTTATCGAACACCATGATCTGCCAAACGTCAGCCTCTTGCTATACGACAGCCGAAGATGCGTTCCGGGACAAACATACCTTTCTGCGGCCGGTGTACGCCATAGCTGCTACAATGCACATCGTGTTCGCTTCCGTGCCGGAATTGCAAAAGCGAACCTTTTCCAGACTCTTGAAGCGGAGACAGAGGTGCTTGGCCAGTTCTGCTTCGTAGACTGTAGGGCCGCCGAGATTGAAGCCATCCTCCAGCGTTGCTTGGATGGCTTCTTGTAGTGTTGGATGCGAATGGCCAAACATGGCTGCCGAGTACTCCGAAACACAATCGATGTACTGGTCTCCGTCGGCAGACGTCAACATGACCCCAGCACCTGTTCGAAAACTGATTGGAAAAGGTACTCCGTGCAACACGGACCTTGTGTTGCCGCCGGGCATGACCTTTGAAGCTTCAACATGGATCCGTTTCGACTCCGGGTTGTGTTCGATGAATCGACGCTCCAGACACGCTAATCTATCGTCGAGATGGATCTGCCCAGTGTTGAAGTTGCCATCAATCGGTTTTCCATCATCAGCTTCACGCTGACTCATGTCGAAGTTTGCGGGTGACATCTTGCTGTAGTCCGGTAAGTTTGGGCTCTCTCTGATAGTCTTGTAGCTGCAAGATCAATATCGTTCCTCTAAGATAGTGAAGATGTACACTGCGGATCGGCTAAGTATCGAGTACGGTGATCCGTTATCGGCAGTTTGGTCTGAACTCGGCATCAAATACCGAATGCCGACGGCGCCACCTACACTGCGGCGTTGACGCTAAGGGTTGCGTGCGAACCTGACTACATGTAAAGTACCTAGTGTGATGAATAGCCTTACGCCTGCGCATTAGTCCGACAATACGGTGGTTTCTCGTGCAGATTCCCCAAGGCCTCCAAAATCTACATCGTTCGGTATACCAAGTCCGAACACAACAGACAATAACATCGATCGTGGGTTAAAGAAGTTATGGAATTCGGAAAGAGGATAAAAGAGACAGAAATTACCTACTGCCATTATTCATGGACTAAGCTGTTGTGTTTCTGCGAACAGATCAATGAGGGTTCGATATGGACACACGGATCAGCTTGACCTTGAATTGATTACTAACAACATGTCTCACAAGACCCTTCGCAAACAGACTTATACCTCAGTCCGTATCCAAACTTGAACAGAGGATCCTTCGTGTCGAACGGCAGATCCTCAGCGTTCTCTTCCACGGCCTCGGTGCTGCTTGGCAAGTCGAATGGCAACATGCCCATGGGCTCCGAACCATCGGTTCCGAATACAACATCTAGGAAGACGTCCGTGCTACTTCCATATGTTGCGAAAAGAGCAGCTGCTCCTTCTGCGACCTCTGGGATAACTGCAGGTCTGTTCAAATCCATGTCGACGATGGTCCTGGCCGAGCTGTAGACCATTGCCTGTCGCGCTTTCTCTGTCTTGTTGTACTCCAAGCTACCAGATTCGAGGTCAGTGCCCTCCTCGATCGGGTCGGACGGAGCACTTGGCGCCTTGAGTCGCATCAGAGCATAGTCAGCGTTCTTGGGGTCTGCCACCACAGTGTATCCGCGAGATTCAACGAAAGTCCCGTTAAAACCCTCGACATAGAAAGTGGTGTTCGACGGGAGATTTTGAAGAGGCAGCAGGTCGTCGCTGTTCTTGAGCAGCGTGTGCGATTTCTTTTGCGCCTCAACACCTAGTCGTCGGAAGTAGGCATTGCCGACAACACCTGCGGCCTGCTCAGGAATCACGAAAGGGTTATCGAACAACCCAAGTGTGAACTTCTCACGCAGAAGCTTGCGAACTGACACATCGATGCGCGATTCCGGGATGACGCCACTTTGAACAAGCTCAACCACGAGCTCCGGGCGAGCCTCGCCGCCGAATTGATCACAACCGGCGTCGATGACTTTCGCGATCCTCTCAGTTTCGCTCAACTGTGTGACGCCCCATGCCTTGGCATCCCATTTCTTTCCGGCCACGACTGTGTCGGTGATCAATCCCCAATCGGTCAGCACCACACCCTCGTAACCCAGGGTATCCTTGAGTAGGCCCGTAACGACGCCCTTGTTGAACGAAAAGCCAACAGATTCGTACTCCTCTAGACCTACTGGGCGGCTGTAGTACGGCATCATTTGCCTGGCTCCGGCCTCGATAGCTGCCTTGAACGGAATCAAGTGGTAATCGAGATTCTTGTTGGGGTAGGTCGTGTTCATTCCGATGGCATAGTGTGCATCTCTACCGTCTTGCGCGGGACCCGCACCGGGGAAATGCTTGGTGACCGTCGAAACAGAGGTTCTTCCGAACTCTTTGCCTTGGAAGCCCGTGATGTATGCAGCGAGAAGTTCGGCTGTGAGGTTGGCATCTTCACCAAATCCGTTCCTATTGCGAGGCCAGCGCGGCTCTGTGGCCAGATCTACTTGAGGGTGCAGTCCAGCTCGAATGCCCACTGCCAAATACTCCTCTCGAGCAATTTCTGCGAACCTCTGCACTAGCTCGGCATCTCTGATCGCCGCGAGACCCAGAGTTTCGGGCCATTGAGAGAATCCTCCGGCAGAGATGCCAGTGCGCACATCCTCGGTGAAGGCATGGCGCGGGTCCGTAGAGATTGTGACCGGAATGCCCAGGCGTGTGTCCAATGCGCGTGACTGGATCCTGTTCAGAAACTCGGCAGTCTCGACCGGATCGTCTATTCCGCTGGCGAGGTTGAAGTGGGTGAGGAGCTGTGTTCCAACAATAAAATCGGTACTGTTGAGCTCGGCAGATGCTTCTGCAAGCGTACCATTGGGACCAGCGAAAAGGATGAAGTGGAACAGTTGCCCGGCTTTCTCCTCGACATTCATGCGACTGAGCAGATCATCAACTCGATCTTCCACGCAGAGTGTAGGGTCGCGGAAGGGTAGGTGTGCAGTAGCATTGTGATGGGTCGCTGTCGTCGAGTTCACGCTTGATGCAGAGGTAAGCAGCGCGAACAACGCAGTAGTCAGTGCGGTCCGCTTCAGCGCAGGGAGAAGCATTTTCGGAGAGCCAAAGAGTGCAATGTGTGTAGTCAAGAGTGGCGGTGGAGCGATATTACTGCTTTTTATATCTCAATATTTTGTGGCCCAACGACCAACCCGCAGGTATACACCCCCCCAGTGGAGTGCTCGGCAGGGAATGCCATGGAGATTTGGGTGGATCGGATCCACGAGGACGCCACAAGCAGATTTCATGGGCTACCCTAGAGTGCCATGTGAGCGGTTTGCCGTATTCATACTCACGCCGGTCTTCAAGAAGTGTCCTGTCTCTGAGGCCGGTTCGGTTCGGTTCGGTTCAGTCGCCAAGGCCGATCAAGACCCATTCGCCGACGCCTTGAAGTCGATGGCCATTCGCTGAACACTCCAGATGTCCATCTTGGCGTACGATTCATGTTCGGAAATCGCCGGTGCTTGTCTGATCAGATCAGAGTGGCACATTGTGCATGGAAGAGAAGAGGATGCCTGGTCGTTGGAGTTGTTGTGGAGAGGAAAGGCTCGAGAGAGGAGAGATGAGAGATGAGAGCTGACTCGGTTCGAGGTCATTTGTCTCTTGGCGGTCCCGAACTTCTTCCCGGTCCTCCAACATCCATCAGGCCTTCCTCTGCTGCGCGCTTACATTCTCACGACTCCAATAAACACCATCTGCTCCCTGGTACTGACTACTGTCGTTCTCGTGTCCTCGGGTTAGGAACCACCTCCTACCTTTTTACAGGCTATCAGTGTTTCCTGCAAGCTGCCAATTTTCGACGGTCACACAACTATCGACGTGAAACTCTCTGCTAACTCCCTGGCTTACCTCAGCTCGTACAGTATGTCCAAGAAAAGTAAACATACATAGAGTCTACCGACAAAGTTACAAGCATCCGCAGCATCGAAAGGAGAAATTGCCGCTGCTGAGCGGACTTCTCTCATCCCTCTCGTTTCAAGGCCCAGCGACTAGGTACTCACGTTCGTCGACTGGACCAATCCACTCAAAACCCTCTTCACCGCGCTGTTAAGGCCCGCTGCAGGATCTATTGTCACTCTATGGTGCGTTGTTGGAATCTTGGCAGCTCCTGATACTGCTTGCCAGACTTTTATGTTCGGCGTTTGGTCCGTTGATGCACAAGGACGACGTGTCCATGACCACTAGGTCTGGTACACAGTCGGCTACATTCAGGATCGAGTTGTCATTACTCAGATCCGTGGCGTTACACGAAGCGAAAAGACCTTTACAGCGATCCAGAGCTGTGTTTGGGCACACGCTGACATGATCGCCGTCTCTGATGCTGAGTGCTCATCGCTTGGCCTAATCCTTGGCTATGGCTATGGCTATGGCTATGGCTACGGCGACGCCCATGTTTATTGCTGCGTGAAACTCTCCAGATCCTCTGTGGCATGAACATGTTGGAGGCCTTTCTCTTCTGCTGTACCAACACATATCAGCCGCCAAGATTGACGCCACCAGAATGAGGTGAAGCATACGATATCGAAGCCTCAAAGCTAGCGTTGCAGTGATGAATGCTGGGTACTCTCTACTCTCCAGTGTTCAAGGCGAGGAAACCGTTAAGTATAAGTATCTTCATCTCCATGCTCTCTCAGACTTTTGTTATTATCAACCACAGCATCAAAGTGCCATCTTAAACATTGACGACAAATCAGAGCCTTCATCCACCTCCCCTACCGACAGAACATACAAAGCACTCGCACCTACCACTACAACCACCACCATGCAGTACTCAGTCGTCTTCCTGTCCGCCATGGCTGCCACTGGCAGTCTCGCAGCCCCGCAATCCGTCCAATTTGACGACTCCATCAATGTCATGCTCCAAAACCAAGCTATCGAGCTTGGGTCCGGCACCAGCTTTGTTGAGGGCGCTCGCGATGTCAAATCGCCCGTTGGCTCTTCTGGCCCCTTCGAAACGGTCGAGCTCAGTCTTGGTCCGGATGTAAGCCAGCAAACGCTCCGCTGCCAGATTTTGGATGGTGACGACGAGCCCATCGTTGTTGTCCGTGGTGAGAACGTCGAGACGACATTCGCAGACGGCGACGGTGGTCCCTGGACTCTCCGAGACGGAGCTCAAGTTGTCGAGAGCATCATCTGCGACCCGGAGTTCGTAAAAAGCGACGCCGAAGAAGAAGAAGAATTGGACCTCGAAATCCGCGTCACTCTCAGCGACGGCAACTTGGCAACACAGACAGCCTTCGCGGAGGGCGGTTTGGTATTGGAGGAGCAGGACCCAGTCGGGTCTCCCGGTCCCTACGACAGAGTTACTTTGCGCATTGGAGCCGACGTTCAGCAGGACATCCGATGCCAGATTGTCGATGACATGGGCCATGCCATCGAACTCTCACGTGGCGAAAACCAAGCCTTCACTTTCGCGGACGGTGGAAAGGGTGAGTGGATCTTCTTGGAGCCGGCCAGCAGCTTGGTCGACAAGATCATTTGCGACCCTGCTTTTTGAGCTCAATGGTGCGGCTTCTTGAGCTTTGGTACGATGTAGAAGGTACCTTGGTGTCGGATGAAGCAAGTTGATGGGGGAGATGTGACATGCTCCTGAAGTTGGTTCCAAAACAGTCGCTACAGTTATTCCGCGGTTTGACAGATTGTTGATTCTTTGCTTTTCTCGTCAGCACGTACATACTACAGTCGTTACTTTATTCTACCAATTAATTGTCAAGATGGTGATGCAATTGAACGCATGTCTCGCAGCTCCCGCTCATTGAACCTTCAGCACGTGCTTCTTCACATGCACGACCACGGACGACAGCCCCGCAATCGAGTGGGTCTTCGACAGGGCTGCAGGATGAGGGAACGGTTGGAATCGCCAACTCCACGTTCTGCTTACTTACCTTTGCTCCCACTCCACGTGCAGCTGCTTATCTCTACACTTCACTCCACTCTCACTCTCGGCGACGAACTCAAAACATATCACAACGGAACAATACGTCGACGCATTCTCACTATACCCACCCGACTGGCCCAATCGCTCACTCGCTCGCTCACATGGCCCAGCCTCAGGCGCAGGTCCAGCCTTGCCGCTACAAGACCGGCAAGACCCTGGGCGCGGGTTCATACTCGGTGGTGAAAGAGTGCGTGCACATCGATACTGGTCGCTACTATGCCGCAAAGGTCATCAACAAGCGCCTCATGGCTGGCCGTGAGCACATGGTGCGCAACGAGATCGCCGTGCTGAAGCGTGTGTCCATGGGCCACCAAAACATCCTGACCCTTGTGGACTACTTTGAGACGATGAACAACCGTAAGATCGCATACTGTCTTACAGTCTCAAGCTTCATACTCACTCACGCCTAGTCTACCTCGTCACCGACCTCGCTCTCGGCGGCGAGCTCTTCGACCGCATCTGCCGCAAGGGCTCCTACTTTGAATCCGACGCAGCGGACCTGATCCGCGCAACCCTCTCGGCCGTCGCATACCTCCACGACCACGGCATAGTACACCGCGACCTGAAGCCCGAGAACCTTCTCTTCCGTACACCCGAAGACAACGCCGACCTGCTGATTGCCGACTTCGGCCTCAGCCGCATCATGGACGAAGAGCAATTCCACGTCCTGACCACAACCTGCGGCACACCAGGCTACATGGCGCCGGAAATCTTCAAGAAAAGTGGACACGGCAAGCCAGTCGACGTCTGGGCGATCGGCGTGATAACCTACTTCTTGCTATGCGGTTACACACCTTTCGATCGCGACAGCAACTTGGAAGAGATGCAGGCCATCTTGGTTGCAGACTACAGCTTCACGCCGATCGAGTACTGGCGCGGTGTCAGTGTTCAGGCCCGCCAGTTCATCAAGCGCTGCCTGACCATCGACCCGACCCAGCGCATGACCTCCCACGAAGCGCTCTCACACCCTTGGATAGCCGGTCCAGAGTCCGATCGCGGCGACGAGGACTTGCTGCCCACGGTCAAGAAGAACTTCAACGCCCGGCGAACTCTGCACAAAGCTATTGACACCGTGCGAGCTATCAACCAGCTGCGCTCCGGTGGCTTGGGAATGATGGACGGCGCCAGCTCGACGAACCCGAAGCGGGTGCAAGACTCGGACGGCGACATGAAGATGCAAGACGTCTCGAGCGGTGGAGATGGCAAGGGACAGAGCGAAGCGCAGATCGCGGAGCAGCAGAGACGAGTAGACGAGACGAGCCGTGGGTTGTGGGACAACCGGGCACAGCAGGCTGGCCAGGCGGCTTGACGTGGACGAGGCGACCTTTCATGACGGAGACGAATGATAGCGAGTTTGGCATAATTTTCCTTTGAGAGTTTCTTTGGACATGCGCGTATATAACAGACAAGATAGTATCAGACCCCAGCAAAAGTCATGTTCCGAGTCCGCTGATGTTTTGCTGCATTTCACAGGATCAAGCAATAGCCGAGCAACTTCACTTTGATGCGAATCCCAAGACACTCCTCGGATGTTTTCACTCATGCGCAACTGAAGCTGCAGGTCTCGATTATTGTAGATCTACTAACTTAGTGCCTCTCCAGATAAGCGCTCATATCGCTGGGAATGCTCAATTGGACACTTCCTGAAACCACATTAATCGACAGCTTCACGACGACTCGTACGTCTTGCACTGCCTTGTCGACAGCCTTTGTAACATTATATTCAAGCTGTTCAGCAGCCCAGAGCTCGAGAGACGGGTGGCGGTGAGACTATAGAGAGTACCCAATGACAGCAGCTAGCAGCTCCAACTTCTTCGTGTAGTGTATGCAAGTTGCTGAGCACAACACCAAGAGCCATCCCAGTGCAGCCGGAGCGAGCTGGCGCCCACGACTCACTGCCAGCACCATGACGACTCGTGGAGGAAGAGTTGTATGACAGGTTCTGGTCGTATTTCCTGCGTCTGTCTTCCGACCTTCAACAAGGCTCGTCAGTCCAACAAATTCCTCTTCCCCTCACATCAACACTTCGTCCCAAGATGTAGAATCTCTGACTGTTCGCTCAGAAAGACAATAAGATGATGGCTGGCGCTGAAGGCGAGATCACTGCAGACAAGGCCAAAATCCAGATTTGGGAGAGCAGCGTCGGGTCCAAGGGTGCGTGGTGGTACCTCGAGGCTGTCGACGGCGGTCTCCAGTCTACAGTACATCCCTGGGCAAGGCTCCTGCGGCATGATTGGAGACGCTTTGAGCTTGTGGCGACGACGAGAACAGGGCGTCTGCAATCCAAAGGTGAGGTCAGGGTTGCAGCCTAATCATTGAAGCCCAACGTTACCGCAGTGGCGTTGCTGTCGCTTGCCTCTCAATCGGGAATTCGTAACTGGGGGAATTGGAAACGCCTTCGCTGCAACTCGTGCAAAATTCTTCTCTTCGTTCTGTTCCGCATTGTGACTGTCGGGCGCATATCCAGGAAGCTGGTCGACTATCGCTTTACAGCCGCCTAATCTTCTTCCTCGGCATTCTCAGTCAGGTCCAGTTCCTTCATCACAGTCTCCACCTCCCGAGGATCACTGATGCCCCAGACACCGCCGCCCTTGGTATCGCCTCCCTTCATGCCCACTTCCTTTCCGACCAGATTCCTGCCGACCTTGCCCGGACCAATGCCGATCCACCGTCTCACTTTCTCCTCCTTGTGCAAGTAGACAATACTGTCATGCCACAAGACAGTCTCAACAGCCTGTCTCGCAAGCAAGTCCTTAAGCTGCTCTTTGCTCTCAAAAGGTCTAGCCGTAACATTGCTGATCGCCGAGATGCGACCCGGCCACATGACAACACTCTCACCTTTCGCCGTCGGTGAATCCTGCGACAGCATCTTCTTCATGACATCCGCCGCAGGTCCCATCAATGGCGAGTGGAACGGACTGTCGCTCTTCAGCCTGACCGCGCGTGGGTCATGGCCGGCAAACTGCCTCAAATGCGTCAACAGCTCATTGATCCGCCTCACACTACCCGAAAGCACAATCTGATTTTTGGCATTCACATTCGCAATCATGACCTGGTCCACAGGCGGCGCATCAAACGCAACACCAGAGTCCGACTTGGCGCCTTCCGACGCATGGCCGAGGAAATCGTGGATCGCAGCGACCATAGAAGTCATGTGCTCGGCCTCTCCAACAAGAGCCACCATCCCGACCTCCTCGCCCACATCTTTCGAGCACTTCTCAAACACCTCCCCACGCCTGCGAACCATCTTCAACGCATCAGCCTCGCGCAGATAACCGCCCGCAACCAGAGCAGCGAACTCCCCCAACGAATGGCCCAGAACGACGTCAATCCGCTCGTCAGTCTTGAACCCGAACTCGCGCTCCAACACCCGCAGGATCATGATGCTCGTCGCCATGATCGCGGGCTGGGCGTTTTGCGTCGCGGTCAGCAGCGAGTTGGGCCCGTCGGCGATGACTTTCGAGAGCTTGTAGTTGAGGATCGAGTCGATTTCGTCGAGGATGGGTTTTACGGTTCGCGGGAAGGCCGCGAGCCAGTCTTGGGTCATGCCTACGCGCTGGACGCCTTGGCCGGGGAAGAAGAGGGCGGTGCGAGGGCGCTTGGGTTTGGAGGCGGTGGCATTGTGGCGGGTGTGAGGGGTTGATGAGGTTGTGTTGGCGTATATTGTTGGGCGCAGGGCGGTTGGGAGGTTGAGGAGGGATGAGGGTTGTGGTGTTGAGGTGAGGCGGAGGGTTGATCGGGACATTGCTCTTGTTGGCATGGTTTTGGCAGTAGGTATGTGATGTTCCAGAAGGTATCCAGCTAGTGGGTGGGAGTGTAGCGAGCTCCTATTACCATTAACGAGTGAGTGGTGTATGTGAATGAGCTATCAATCTTCCAAATGTAGGTACTGTAGTCCAAAGCGATGACATGCCCAGAGCTCCACCTCCCCCAGCCGAGGCTCCGCGTGCCCCGGACTCTTGTCGTCGTCGTCCTTAACAACACGAATGCCATTACGGATGGCCGGACAAGACTGACACACTGGTGTGTAACAAAGATCTGCTATTCTTTGACGTACTTGGACATCAGCTACTCGACTGACAGCGATTCTTGCGATTTACCGCTACGAATCCACACATCAGTCACTGCTAATTGCTCGCGTCGCAGCCTACACCCGGAGCTCGACACGCTGACCTGTACAGTGCCTTGCCAGGACTGGCCACCTGTTCCTCCACGTCCATTTGACCATACTCGTCATCTCCACCCTGGACAGCGTTTGATAAGAACATAACCTTTCGCTCTTCACACTGGTTCCAGGCTCACTACGGCGACGTCACTCACCAGTCGAAGCCGGAGAAACACACCGACGTACATACCTCTCAGGACAAACACCCATCATCTCCATTTCCGTAACAAACACGCCCAGCCACCGAGAGAGCATCCCCCAAGTCCGACAACGCAACTTTACCAACATTTCCCCACTGCTCCCCGCCGACTAAACCCACCAGCCCACCCAATCCACCTCACCTCCCATCATATCGAGATCAACTGCAATGCAGCAAGCCATCGCACGCCACAACCAAAACATTCTTGTTCCCCATTCCCTCCGTATCCTCCATCGAATCAACCAAGATTCAATCCCGGTGAGATGGCCGAGCGGTCTAAGGCGCCAGCTTAAGGTGATACCATTCGTGGTTCATCCATACAATCGCTGGTCCGAAAGGGCGTGGGTTCAAATCCCACTCTCATCAATATATCTTTTGCCTTTTTTTGGAGGAGGTTAGTTAGTTAGTATCCGCAATGCTTTTGTTTTTCACAACGGTCTGCGGAAGGTTAAAGCAAGAATAATCATGATGTGAGGTTTATATGTTCTTAGGTTCTCGCGGTAGATTTGGGGCGATGGTAACCACGCGTCTCCGAGCATTATTGGGGATGGAATGGAACT
>Ga0265780_10000758_pt1 | contig 48541 bp, 53 predicted proteins | sample P1T30metagenome_FD_192432 | JGI IMG/M metagenome (GOLD analysis project Ga0265780, IMG submission 192432) | Plant litter microbial communities from East Loma Ridge, Irvine, California - P1 T30 | ecosystem: Environmental > Terrestrial > Plant litter > Unclassified | place: USA: California... | reverse complement strand
TAGAGTCACATAGCAAGCTCACATCAACAACGAGGACTTCAGTAATATGCTCGCCCAGCTGCAACGTGCCTCTCCTGTTGACTTGCGCATTCCCGCAAGGTCAGCCGTCGGTGAAATTCCGTTGTACTGGGTTCGATAGCGTACCAAACTCAGTATGCGAAGGTACCATGGTTGTCGACCACTTTCATGATGAACGGACCCTCGCGAAACAGCCCCACTTCATGATTATGTTCGCCCCCACAGTGTTTTCCTTTGGTTCCAGCATCTTTCTCTACCCCAGTTCTTCCCCTCCTACTTCTTGCCAACTTTACGCGACGCTCACCATGCTTCTGCGTTCCTCCAAGACAACCGGCACTACTGCGCACCAGGAATGCTTCCGCGTTCTCAATTTGCCAGTCGAATTGCGCTGCATGGTATACGAGAACATCGACTTCAGCACCACGCACCATGACCTCAACAGAGTTGATGCCCATATGGCTGAGAGAAGCTGACCAGTGCCTCTTCTGAGCGTGGCCAATGACTCGAAGATCATCCTCGTCCGACCTTATGTCTCCATAGACATTCTCGCGACATGTCATATCATACAGCAGGAAGCCGCACCGATCCTCCGGCGCAAGATGCGGAGCTGCAAGCAACAACCCTTGCGTTACCTCGAGCGAACCATTAGACTTGCCCTCTGAGATCCAGGCGATACCTTCTGCACGCACGGAGCACGCCGAAGATATTCACACCCACTACGAAGACGTTCCATCATTTGTCCACCGAGCGAAGGAGACCATAGCTGGCATCATCAAGACTTCGAACACGACGGCTCGTGGCTTCGACATCGAGATCCGGCTCGTCGGCGAGATCGGCGACTGGAGGGAAATGATGATGCACCAATTTCTAGTGGAACTTGACCACGCAAGCGGTGATTTGGTGTTCGTCGTGTATGGCGAGAATGTGCTGGATGGCGATCCGGATGTTTATGTACCGTTTGTGAACACCGCAAACGCTTGGTGGTCCCTATGGTCTGCGCTGAAGATGCCTTGGCTGAAGCTGGTGGACTTGCCTTGACGGACAAGGATCCAGGCTGACGGTACGGCGGTGTGGGATGATGAAAGCCTCTTGAACGTCATGGATTGGCTGGAAGGGTTGAAGTTCGAGATGGATAGTTTTCAATGGTTGACATGATTCACCTGGATAGTAACCTGTGCTAATAGTCTATGAACTGAAGTGATTAGCATTTCGCTCAAATCCAATTGCTGAACTCATAGTGTTTCCCTGCTTGATCCATCTTTATCCTATCACTACTCTCTTACCCACCTAACATGTCGCGCTTACTACAGCCCGTCCGTTCTCTCAATTCTCTAGAGCTTTAGAACGGCGACTGTTATTGCGATATCGAGATCTGACGGAGCGGCGAGATTGGCGTCTGGGACGACTACGATCTGTTGAAGTGAGCCCGATGTGCCTTCGGACGACGACCTGTAGAGGAACGCGAGCAAGTCGTAGAGTTTGTCCCAGGAAGGGAGTAGCAGCGGGAGGCCTTCATTAAGGATGTTGGGGTTGTCGTAGAGTGGATGGCGACTGGTAAACAGCATCTAGCGGACATTCTATTCATGCGATTGGTGTTGTCATGTCCCAGCTCTTTCTCATGAGGTCGCGTGCTGATGCGTATGTAGCTCTGATTTCACATGCAAACTCGAGGGACTCGCGAAAATGCGTTCGCAAAACAGAGCTTGACGTCGCTGAACCAAACACAATACCTTCTGTCATCTGTCTCTGTCATTCTAAGAGGGATGTAAATCGCTCATCTCGCATGGTGCGGGCTCTCATTGGACCCACGACGCAGCGTCCCAAGAGCTGCAAGTCCCCGCGTGCCTGCATCTCGCCGACCGCTGCATGCGCCAAATGACGCCGTCGCGTGCGCACTCCACATTTTCTCTTCCGTAACGCGATCCGACACCCCAATCGTTCACCACATCGCGTTTGGTGGATACCACCTTGGCACAAATGGCACTTTTTGCCAGTCGTGTGATCAGCGCGCCTGAACTCGTCGAGTCACGCGATACGCTTTCAAGCCTCCCGCGGCTTAGCAGAGACGTGTCCGAGCGTCTCTTCCCCAGACGACTGTTAAGATGCCGGCGCCATCGTCGCTGCGCCGTGTTTTTTGGTGTCTCGCACACATGAGGTTGTGATTCTTTAGTATTTTTGCTGCAAGTGGTGATTTACCTGCGATATGACCAAGCCTGCACGCTACGACTTCAAGACGCGCCATGTGGCGCACCCGGATGCCATTGTCGCGGGCGACAAGTACCGGTTCACCATCCTCACCGAAGGCCTGCTGCGCTTCGAGTGGGCTGAGGATGGCAAGTTCGAGGACCGAGCGTCCACTTTTGCCATCAACCGCAAGCTGGCCGTCCCGGACTTTTATGTCTGGGACCGAGGCTACGGCATCGAAATCGTAACGAAACGCTTCCACGTGGTGTATGACAAGAAGAAGTTCAGTGCAGAAGGCTTCAAGGTCCATCTGAAGGGTGCTGTGACGGGGACATGGGCATATGGGGAAGAAATCTCGAATTTGGGCGGCACCACGCGCACACTGGACATGGTCAATGGGCGGACGGATGTGGGACCGGGTGTGCTTTCAAGAGACGGCATGGCAGTCTTGAAGGACTCCGAGTCGATGCTGTTTGAAGACAATGGTTGGATTGCGGGACGGCGGAAGGGCGACAGGACCGACGAATACATCTTCACATACGGCCGCGACTACCGAGAGGCAGTGCGTGCATATTATGCTGTGTCTGGCAGCCAGCCTCTGCTCCCGCGATATGCCATGGGCAATTGGTGGAGCAGATATCACGCATACGACGAGAAGGAATACATGGAGCTACACGACCACTTTGAAAGGGACGATGTGCCCATGAACGTGGCTGTGGTAGACATGGACTGGCATCTTGTATGGGATCTACCAGACGGCATCAACGGCTGGACCGGCTACACATGGAACAAGAAGCTATTCCCAGACCCAGACAAGTTCATGAAGAAATTACACGACCGCGGCATGAAGCTGACGCTGAATCTCCACCCCGCAGACGGCTTCCGCCACCACGAAGACCAATACGCGCAAGTCGCAAAGTATCTCGGTATCGACCCGGCCACCAAACAAACTATAAACTTCGACTGCACCGACAAAGCCTTCATGGACGCCTACTTTGATATCGTGCACCACCAGCACGAAGAGCGCGGCGTGGACTTCTGGTGGGTCGACTGGCAGCAAGGCAACACGTCCAAGATCCCCGGCGTTGACCCGCTCTGGGTACTCAACCACTTCCACTTTCTCGACAGCGGGCGCGGCTCACAGCGTCCCTTAATCCTCTCGCGCTTCGGCGGCCCAGGCGCGCAACGATACCAGATAGGTTTCTCAGGCGACGCCATCATAACATGGGACTCGCTGCACTTCCAGCCCGAGTTCACTGCCACGGCATCCAACATTGGATATGGCTGGTGGAGTAACGACATAGGCGGACATACTCACGGCTACAAAGACGACGAGCTGTATACGCGCTGGGTGCAACTCGGCTGCTTTTCACCCATCCTTCGCCTGCACTCGGACAACAACCCCTTCAACACGCGCGAGCCATGGCGCTTCAATGAAGAAGCACGTACCATTGTCGAAGACACGCTTCGCTTCCGGCACCGCCTGATACCCTACTTGTACACCATGAATGCGCGCTCCGCCTCAGACGATATGCCGCTCATCCAGCCAATGTACTGGGACTACCCCGAGGAAGACAAGGCGTACAGCGTACCAAACCAGTTCCGTTTCGGCAGCGAATTGATTGTTGCGCCTATCACGCAGCCAAGAGATAAGACGACGCACCTAGGTGCTGCGAACGTGTGGCTGCCAAAGGGCAAATTCGTCGATGTCTTTACGGGCGTCGTGTACAATCGAGCCGGCGAACTCAAAGTGCATCGTCCACTCAACTTCGTCCCCGTACTCGCACCCGAAGGTTCTATAGTTCCGCTTGACGGTGCGTGGCGGCCTTTGTCGGGAAGCCCGAATCCCACATGCATCGAGATCCTGCTTGTCGTCGGTGCGAACGGGTCGTTCACGCTGATCGAAGACGATGGTACAGGCACGCACGTTGATGATGGGGATTTTGCGGTCATTGATGATGCAGGCGAGGAGAGCAATACTGAGAACAATGTGAAGTTTGCGTACACGGCGATTACGTATAAGCAGAACAGCGGAGTACTTAAGATCGGGCCCGTAGACGGGTTTAGTAGCTGCGTGCCCAAGGCGCGGGAGTGGAAGGTTAGACTTGTTGCGCATACCCCGAAGCATGTGAAGGATATTACGTGTCTTACCACGGGGCCGAAGAAGGGGAAGCACGCGAAGGCGCTGAGCCACAAAGTCTCCACGGAAGCGAACGGCACGTTGCTCTCCCTTGAATCAGTATCATCAGACCACACGATTATCGTGGAACTCAACGGCGCCTCCTCTTCTACTATCAAGCCGCACAAAGGCTCCGACCCACAGCTGGACATCGTGGACCCAACGCCTAAGATTCAGGACATCATCGACAAAGCGTGGATCGAAATGGACCAGAAGTGGGATGTATGGAACGCTGTCAACAACAATGATTCTGTCTTGAACAAGGTTAGGGCGCTGCAGGGTAAAGGATTGAAGCAGGAGCTTTTGGATGCGATACTTGAGTTGTTGCTTGCGGATGAGAGATTGGGTGGGGAGAGCGCTGGGGACGAGGATGACTTTTAGATATTTGTGGGTGATGATACAACGATGTATGAAGCGCTGCTAGGTAATCTATGTATGCATTTCCCTAGATTTCCGATATCCAATAACCCATACATCAATCTCCGATGAAACCAATGGCATCTACACCAGAGCCGGTGCCAACGCACCCCTCGCCTTGCGACGACTATTCCCCAACCCGCAGAAAGTCTGAAAGGCAACCGGGCCCGGCGCATTAAAGTCATCACACTCCTCTACACAGAACGTCAGCTCGCACTCCCCCACGCCACCCAATTCCTAAAACATACCGCCATTATCATTACCAAAGTCGAAGAAAGCCTCCAAACGGGTGCAGCTTTGATCCGCATAAATCTCGATAGAGCAATCGTTTGGGATGCCGCTGGGCGCGCGCGCACTCAGTGCTGTGCCGCCGCCCGCGAGACTGAGAGATGAGCAGCCGCTCTCTGCGGGTAAGTCGATGGTTTGGATGAAGAGGCCGCAGCCGCGGGCGGTGTAGAAGTCGACTAGGAAGGCGGAAGTGGTGGTGGAGAAGACTGAGAAGAGTAGTGTGGTGGGAGTGGAGACTTTCATGATGACTAGAGGATGTTGGATGTGTGTTGTTGGGATGTAGAAGTTGGCGTAATGTGAGTTGAGTATTTCTCACAACTCACCGGTGCTGGAGACTACTTTTATACTGCATGAGGAGGTAGTGATTGTCGTCCCTACAGCCGTTATCAGAACGCTGTCGATTGCCGCACCACATCTCATTGTGGACGCCTATTTTACCTGAGAGTAGTCCGCACCAATGATTTCTCAGTACGAACGACGCTTACTGTACCTTGGTTCATCTGGTAGTAGGTACTCACAAATGGGCGATCTTGGTTACCTTTTAGAGACTCGAGCGACCTGCACCGTGTGCTTGTATCATAAAAGCTCACTTGGCATAGGTGGAGAGTGGGTCACTATTCAACTTCTCTGATTACTTACATGCACCCCTAAATAGAGGTATTTTCTAAGGGTGTGTAGTATGGAGCCCGCGTCTCGGATCACAGGATCGCGCTTTCGATGATCAAAATAGAATCCTGTCGCATTTGAACGAATGGCACTACCATCGCCAAAGTAGAATCTCGATCCCTAGATATCGTGGCAGAAAATTACGGCGCAGTCTGCGGTTTTGGGGACACTTTGACAGCTTGCCAGGATAACGTCGGAGCTAACAGAATATGTCTTTGGTTGTTAAAAACAGTCCATATAGTGATACTCCTAGAAGTTTTGTTGTTAGTAGTCGCAGTGCGGAGACTTGGGGCGTGCTTGAACGTGCGATTAACATTGGTGTCTCGACGCCAAGCCATGACATCGTGGACCCTTGCAAGGTTGCAGGGCGATCGACCGCGGCTCAAAAACACCCCACACATTTCCCCTTCACAAGCTGCAAGTTCCGAAGCTAAACAGCTCACCTCCAAACCGAATCGCAAACAACCTCTTCAATACTCTATTCTTCCAACCAGACGTACCACCACGTGCTAAGCCCACGCGCATCCCAACCCTCAACCTCACACCGCACCACCACACCGCAATGTCCACCCCCCACCCCCAACCCGACCCGCTCAACCCGCCAACATCCCCCAACGACCCAACCTACACCCTCCTAAACAGCACAACCCTCGACCTCCTCCTCATCGAACTCGTTCCCCTAGCCTACCGCATAACCGCCGACCTAGCACACCGCGAAGAAGAATTCCTCCGACCGACGAGTAGTGCAAGAAAGCAGGGTAACAGAATGTCTGGCACGAGTAATGATACGGGCGCGGGAGGTCCGGTGGGAGGAGGAGGAGGAGGTGCGACAGCGACGGTGGACGACGAAGAAGCGCGCGAAGCGGTATTCCATAGACTTGAGGGCTTGGGATATAGAGTTGGCTTAGGTATTGTCGAACGGTAAGTCTACAACCCCACCCGTCCAAACTCCCCCCCCTCCAAAGCTCACCACCCACCTCCAAACCACCACTAACACCCTTCCCCCTCAAGCTTCTCCCGCTCCACCCCGCGCCCAACAACCCCCCTAGACATAATAAAATTCCTCTGCAAAGACCTCTGGACCCTCCTCTTCCGCAAACAAATCGACAACCTAAAAACAAACCACCGAGGAATATACGTCCTGACAGATAACACCTTCAAGCCTTTATCGCGAATGAGCTTCGATACAAAGAAATTCGACCCGGTGGTACAAGCGGCGCTGGTGGAATCAACGGGGGACGTGGCGCTGGGTAGGGATGCGAATAGTATTGCGCGGGTGCAGCCGTTTTTGTACTTTCCGGCGGGGGTGATTAGGGGCTGTCTGGAGAGTTTGGGGATTAAGGCGAGTGTTACGGCGGAATGTGCGGCGCTGCCGGCGGCGACGTTTCAGATACGGACGGTGGGGGCGAAGAATTGAGGGGGTGAGGACGAAGGGGAGTATGAAGGGGTTCAAGGTGTTCATGTTGTCGGCCTTCAGGACACATCGAACGCCAACATCGGATAGAGAAGGAGGAGCAAGCATCATGTGTTATTTTCAGCGGCATTGGATGGAGTTTGGAGTTTATTTGAGCGAATTCATGTAGCAAATGGGCGAATAGAGAGCTCGGTTTGAGTTTCTGACTATCTGAGAAGTTGTGTTCATGCACGTATTGATGCAGATTTAGGTCGTATTCGTATCTCATTGCTCGTCACCCAATTTTGGACTTCACAACCTATCTACCACGACCGTATAAGCATCCATCTATGACCCAACCTCTGACAGGACAACTCACTTGGCAGGAGGGTTGTTGACGAACTCGATGCCCTTGGAGATGTTACCCTTCAGGCCATCGTAGCAAGCCTGGAGGAGCTTCTTCTCGTGGTCGTTGACGCCGCTGACAACGTCAATGGCCTTCTCGGCACCGCCGGGGCCAAGCTCGATGGGTACGGAGAAGAAGTCGGTGCCGGTGGCTTTTGCGATAGCGTCGCCGCCGTTGACACCGGGGAGGTAGACAAAGCTGGGCTCGACGATGCCCTTCTCGCCGTTCGCGGCCTTGATGACCTTCTCGGCGAATCTATTCTTCTTAGCTGGAAAATCGGAAGGTTCACTGGAATAACATACCGGTAACCGGCGTAGGCCATGGAGAGAGTGGCTGAGCCAGCACCATCCTTGGCCTTGACAACCTCGTCACCACCGAATTGGATGCCTGCTTGCTGTTAGTCACAGCGAATGCCAGATTCAAGGTCGACTCACGGTTCACGAGCGCATCGAGCTTCTCTGAAGGGATGTTGACGCTGGGCTTGGCCTGGCTGAATAGAGGCACGATAGTCTCGCCCGAATGTCCTCCAATTACGGGGATGTTCAACTTCGCTGGGTCCTTCTCGCCAGTGATCTCGGCAACGAAGGTCTCGGCGCGGACGACATCGAGGGTGGTGACACCGAAGAGCTTCTTGGGGTCGAAGACACCGGCCTTCTTCAGCACCTCGGCGGCGATGGGTACCGTCGAGTTGACGGGGTTGGAGATGACGAGAACGTATGCCTTGGGGCAGTGCTTGGCGACACCCTCGATGAGACCCTGGACAATGCCGGCGTTGATCTTGAAGAGGTCGTCACGGGTCATGCCGGGCTTGCCTTGGTAGTGTCAGTATGCTGGACGGAGAGTGGGTGTCGGCGTGCACTCACGGGGAATACCAGCGGGGATGACCACGATGTCGGCGCCAGTGAGAGCCTGCTGCATACCGTCATTTGCCGGCAGGTAGCCGGTTACTTTCTGCACAATGTCAGCACTCCCATCGTGTAATATGAGGTCGAAGTAGTCTTACCGCGGGCGAGGAGATGTGGGAGAGGTCAGTCGCGACACCGACGGCGTTGACGACATCGTATAGGGCGAGCTCAGTGACGAGCGGGCAGGTCTTAAGGAGGAGGGACAATGGCTGAGTGTGTTAGCAAAGTCTCTCTGCTGCGAATTGACCTTCTCACCTGTCCAATGCCACCGGCGGCTCCAGCTACGACTGCCTTCATGTTGTAGATTTGCTAGGGAGAGGTAGTTTGGATTGCGGGGGCGGGGTAGCTCGAAGCTGTGTAGTGGATTGGTAGAAGTAGTGAGGTGTGGAGTAGCAATTGAGGTACCAGAGTTGTGTCTGGTGGTGTAAGAGAGTTGGAGCAGGAGAGGCAAAGAAGAGTAAAGGTAGCTCGTCAATCGGGAAGGAGCTTGGTCCTGTTGGCTGAGAAGGCACACGTGGGGTCGAAACTAAGGTGTAACACGCGAGGCGGGGCAATTCGAGGTAAGATCAGGGTCTGGCCGCCGACTTCGCGCTGAAAGAGCAAGCACGATTATATACGCAATTATGTATTCGCCAAAACTCGCATAACGGTGTCGATGTATTGGACCTCGCTCGCATACAGACCCTAGTGACCGGGTATGTGTACATCACTCTAGACGCAGGTACCCTCTCGTTCGCGAGAAACAGGATGTCATTCTATATAAGCCGCAAGTTTGGTATTTACCTCGTGACGCCCAGGCCATTTGTCCATCCGCGGCCGTGCCCTTATCCAAAGCAAACTTCCAAACGCCGTCAATTTCAGTATCACTCGTTCTTTATCGAGGGGTCGATGGAATGCTCCGGCTCATCCTAAGGGCCAAAGTCCTCGCGCTCACCCTCCGCATCGGCATCCGCCTCCTCGTGGCGGTACGCCTGGGGATCGCCAGCACTCGGATCTGGTCCCCTCTGGTTGACGGCGTACATCTGCTGCTGCGTCATTGACGGGTACGGGTAGGCCTGGTCGAACATCTGCTGCTGCTGGCCGTAGACACTGGGATCAGGTCCGGCATACATGTTAGGCTGGCGGAAGTCATCCTGCGGCGGCATGTGCTGGCCCATGTAGTCCGGAGGAGCCATGGGGTGCTGCGCGTGGACCTGTGGGGGCATGGCGCCCGGAGCTGCCGCGTTGGACTGGACTGCCGCGTTCTGGCCGGCGCTCCTCTTGTGGGGGTGAGCCTCCTCGCGGGGCACGATGTCGATGAGGAAGTCGAACATGTCCGACTTGGACAGGGCCGAGGCAATGTCGGAGCGCTGAAGGGTGCGGCGCTTGTTCTCCTCTGCGTGGATCCAGGCGCGCATGGTGAGCTCCGTGATGAAGATGTCACACCCCTTGGCGAACAGGATGGGCGCCTCCGCTGAGATCATCTTGACCTCTGGATCCGCCTTCATGACCTTCTTGATACGCGCCAAGGGCAGCTGGTGCAGCTTGTAGTCGTGCTCGTCCGTCTCGAGCTTCGTGACCTGCTGCTGCCAGTACGTGTTGAGGATGTCGCGGTAGTTGCCCGTGAGGCCCTGGTTGACCTGCGGTGATGGTTAGCGCCCGTGTCTCAGCCCTCAGCGCGGTCGCGTCGTACATTCTGCCACGAGCCTGTGAAGAGCTGCGGGTCTGGCGCATGGCCCTGGGCGGCAATCTGGTCCAGATATCAGCGTGTGTGAGTGGACGCGAATGCGCAGAGACGTACTTGTGCGGATGCGCCTGCGATGGGTGTTAGCAAAGGTACCAATCAGTACTCTCGCGACGCGACAATGACAGGACATGAGGCGACGTACCATAATGGCCACCCTGCGCAGGGTCGTAGAGCGGATTGCCCGCCTGGCCGTCGTAGCGACGGGGCGCGGCGGGTGCGGCGCGCATCTGTTTGTTGTGGCCGGGCAGGTTGACCTGGTCCATATTGGCGGCCTGGTGTGTTACGCAGGCGCAGGGTTTCGCGTGCGCTCAGGGAATTCGAGATGGCCGTCGGCTTGGTGCAGAAAAGTGGTGAATGTTACCCAATGGCAGCTTGCGTGAGGTGGCCGTCGCGATGGTGACTGGAGGAGGAGCTTGTGCTTTCGCAGAGATGGCGTCTGAGTGGTGGTTGGCGCTGGAAAGCGGGGGCTGGCTCTCCTTCAGCCGGCTGCGGTGTGATGATGCGTCTGGGTCTGCCATGTTCGTCGTCCAGCGTCAGTCTGTTGCACTGTGTGAGAGCGACGTCTGAAGGCGATGCGACTGACCTGCGATGTATTCCGGCGAATCAAATCCCTCCGCGACCATATATTTTGCGGTCGAATTGCTGGTTGGTGGAGGCGCCGGCGAGTCACGATTGAATCCGCAGACTAGGCAAGGGCCGGACCAACTTCAGTATCCAGGTACGCAGCGAGTAAAATCTATGGCCAGAGAATTGCAGCAACTCAAGTCAAGGTCAGCCTGCCTGGGGCACCTCTGACTTATTGTCGGATGGACACTGCTGTCCACTAGCGAGTGAGCCTTCCGTGATCGTCACCTCCTCCCGCCATGGTATTATATGCGCACCGTGGCGGCGGGTCGCACGACGCCTCCAGCACCCTCACGATGCAATGTGCACTGCCCTACCCTATGTCCGCCATATCACCTCTCGTCCTCCCCTGTAGACCGCACTCATCTCCGTCACATCTGGCATGGTTCACTGCAATATCGGAGGCCACTACATCAAACTAACGATGAGCGAAGACTGACCGTAGACATCCCATCCAACCTGAAGTCATGGAGAAGAGCACGTCTATTGGCTGGCCTTGTGAGCTACTGATTGGCTGCATGACCAGCATTCTGCCAGCGATGAGTTGTTCGTTCGAAAGAGTCTTTGGCAACGCCAGAATATGCACGGCGGCATCATAAGCCAGCGCGCCCCTGCTTACCACACGAAAACGAAGCTGACCTTACGAGCAGCCGCGGTGGTGTGGTTTGACGTGGCGGCTGTGAAAGTCGGTGTTTCGCGCTGCCGAGATGTGGTCCGTGGGCAATTAACCCTGTAGCAATGTCGAAAAAGTTCTTAACCTCCATCCTCGTGCACACACTCACACGCCAACATGGAGCTGCTGCCAGCGCATCAGCCTCTCCTCGAGGATGACACCGATGAGGACATGTCTGACGAGCAGATGCGGGAGCTGCTTAACGAGGCCGCGGTCCGCATGCGAGCAAAGGCGGCCCGGAAGCCAACGTCCGCCTCAGATGTTCCTTTCAGACTGCCCAAGCTAAGGCCCGGTCATCTTGCCGACACCCACGAGACAGTCGACGGCAACATCACGCGTCTCGACCACGCCAAGCTCATCGACAAGAAGCAGCAAGCGCTCGCCAACGGCATCAAGAAGATCGACGATCCGCTTGCCGTCAAGAAGCAGAAGATGGAGGTACGTACTAATACACACCACTTCATGGTCGTGTATGCCAGCGTACAGACCGACGACGTTTCATGCTTGCTTGAGGCCAGCTGATCCACCGGTACGCTGGCATGCACTACCATGAACCATTCCCCGCCCTTGATGACAATTTATCCCAAACTTCACTTAGCAGATCGAGGTCCCGTCTTGGGTACCTTCCTGCGAACATGATGCGTTTCTTAGTTCATAGTTACACTGAGGCACTATACCACCTACAGCACTTTCTTGATCATCTTCAAGGGCACAGCGCTAACAGGTCACACAGGAAAAGAAAGCACATGCTGGTAGAGAGTGGTTCAACATGCCAAAGACAGATCTGACGCCAGAGCTGAGGCGCGACCTGCAACTCCTGAAGATGAGGAACGTCCTGGACCCCAAGCGCCACTACAAGAAGGAAAACTCGAAGAACGACATCCCCGCTTTCTCTCAGGTGGGCACGGTGGTCGAGGGTGCGACCGAGTTCTACAGCAGCCGGATCAAGAACAAGGAGCGCAAGCGGACTATACTAGAAGAGGTCATTTCGCAGGAACAGGAGAGTGGCCGGTTCCAGCGGAAGTACGAGGACATCAACAGGACCAAGGCCAGCGGGAAGAAGGCGCACTACAAATCTGTCAAGGCGAAGCGGAACAAGAACAAGGTCGTCAAGCCATGAGCTTTGGAAGGTCCAGTCTATGGACCGATACATTATCACAAATTCCCCCTGGACCGAGGTCGAGTCATGTTGGCCACCAGCCAGTATTGATGTCTACATCCGCTGGAGAAGGCCGCCTACTCATACAGATCCGCCAGTATTTGCTTTACCAGCCCTTGCATATCTTTGGCCGCCTCCCGACCTGCCTCTAGTACCTCCGCGTGGTTTGCCATGCCCTGGCTGAGATGTTCTGTCAGTTGCGCTTGGCTCATATCTTGGATCTCGGGCGCATCTCCTCGCGATCCCGCCCCCAGCACAGCCACGTTGGTCACTAAACTGAAAGCCAGGACTCGCATACCCGCATGGCGTGCCACGATGATCTCTGGGACTGTCGACATTCCCACCACATCGGCGCCGAGCATGTTCAGCATGCGGCACTCGGCTCGCGTCTCGTAGCTTTGTAGTGTTAGCGTTATAGCCACCAGATGAGATAGGAGGATTGGAGGAATGATACTCACGTTGGTCCCGCAACAAACGCGTACACACCCTCGTGTAACCGTCTCTGCTGCTTATCAAGACCCAGCTTCACCCAAGCCTTGTGCGTCCGCCGCCTCAGATCAAGGTCGTACGCATCTGACAGTGGTGGGAAGCGTGTACCAAACTCATCGATGTTAGGACCACGAAGAGGATGTACGCCTACGAGACCGGCCATGAAAAGGTGCTGCCAATAAACATTAGTCCACATCGTCTCCGAAGAATCTCAAAACGTACATCGTTCAAGCACACAATGTCCCCAACGCGATATTGCTGGTTCAGTCCGCCCGCCGCATTGGTAACTGTATCTGGTCAGATCTTGATCTCAGATAAATAAAGAGGTACGAACCGATCATAGTCTCTACACCAAGTAGTTTACACACGCGCGTAGCGAACGTGACTAGATCCATCGAGTGACCCTCGTAGAAACTAGATTCCCCACATCAGTCCCTCACCAATGATATATAATGTGATAGATCAACTCACTGTGCCCGTCCCACCAGCAACGCAACAGGCGTCTTCGCCGGCCCTATCTGGCCAAACACAAACTTGCCTGCGTGACCTTGCACTGCATGACTTAGCACGCCTTCTTGTCAAGGCCAAGTCGTGACCAGACTTACCAGTGCTCCTGGGAAAATTCGGAATGTCGCCATATGCGAGCTCGATCTTGGGTGATGGGTCGATTGTGTCTGCGAGGCCGCCTAGGCCTGAACCACATACGATTGCTACTTTTGGGTGCTGGAGTTCGGTGGGGAGTTTGGAGCGCACGTATTCTGCGGTTTGGGTTGCGCGGGCGTAGGCATTTGGTGTGATGGTGGGGTCGTCCATTTTGATAGCTTTTTAGTCTTTGGACGTTCGTGGACAAGTGACCGGATTTTGAGAAGCTGTATTTATTGCTCAGTGAAGAATTGAAGAATCTCGTGTGGTAGCCTGATGGGGAAGGTCTACGGTGAGTTCCGACGGCGGGCGGTGAGCTAGTGGGAAGCGGCAGAATATGTTGACATTTGGTGGAGGCGCATCACGACTTGACAGCTTTGTACACAGTATGGCGGCGCCACGATGTATGCGCTCTTTCTTGGGGCCGGCGAAGAGGGTGAAGGTATGTTAAGAAAGGCAATGAGAATTGACGAATGGCTGATAGTGCAGGTCTCGCCGCGAACGATTCCACACGCACCCATATCGCAGTCTCGACACCGCTCCAACGACGCCCGCGATGACAGAGAAGACAGAAGCCCAAGAGAAGGGAAGCTTATGGGCGATCTCATGGCCGACATTGAGAACGGGGACAAGCCGCTTGACGAGCGGTTAGCGAACATCGGTATCGACCCTGTGGAATACAAAGCGTACGGCAACTACAGCACTGACTACATATATCAGCGCTGACGACATGACAGCCTCTACAAATCCCAAGTAAAGTCCGAAGCCGAGCTCGCAGAATGGGAGCCCAAGACGCGCGAAGAAGCACAGCAGCTATGGAAGAAGATGCAGAGCACGCCGGATCACCTGGGCTTGTTGCATATGTACAAGCGCGCAGGCGTCGAGCCGCTCAAAGTCGCAAAGTCAGTCCTCCCTCTCCCATGCCAACCCATATTCCCCCAATTCCCTTCCTCCTCACTAACGTTCGTACCACAGAGAGCGCGGCATAACCCACCCCACGGACCCCACTCCCCTCGACCAAACTACCCAAAACCAACTCGCCGCCCTCCGCACCCCCCTCAACGTCCGTGCCGCACACCTCCGCCCCCTACGCCTCTCCCCCACCCACGGCGTCCCCGTCTGCGATCTCCAACTACGCACCTACTCCATCCGCCAGCTCCTCCTCTTCGCCGACTTCGCCGTGCGCGCAGCATACTACATGGGCCTTCCATGCCGCGGCCCCGTTCCCCTGCCCCGCATAACCGAGCGCTGGACCGTCCCACGCTCAAACTTCATCTTCAAGAAGTCGCAGGAGAACTTCGAGCGCGTGACTATGCGCCGGCTCGTGCAGATTCAAGACGGGAATACGGATACGGTAAAGGCGTGGTTGGCGTTTTTGGCGCGGCATCAGGTTAAAGGTGTGGGTATGAAGGCTAATATTTGGGAGTTTGAAGGCTTGGAGGCGGCGACGAGGGCGGGGTATGAGGTGCCGGCTGGGGATTACTCGAGGAGGAGGGAGGGAAGTGTTATGCGGAAGGTGGATGAGATTTTGGGGGGGAGGGGGTATAAGGAGGCGATGGAGGGGTATGGGGGGAAGAAGGGGGTGGAGATGAGGCCGTGAGTGGGGTGGTGTGTGGTGTATGTTGACTTGTATTGTAAATATCTACCTTGTTCACGTCCAACAATTGCCAAACCTGACATGCGAGAACACTGACTCCCAGCACGGCTGGAAGCGCGATTTCAGCAGCCAGGTTTCCACCTTCCTTTCACATCCATCTCTTCTTTCGCCCAATCCCCATCCTAATCACTATCATCCATCATAGCCTCCACAATGACCTTCGCCTCCTCCAGATCCTCCGTATCGTAGAACTTGAGCCCGTAAGACATCATGAACTGCTCCGAGTTGCGATAGTGCTTCTCGATCCACTCCAGTTGGGGTTTCGTGAAGTTGTAGTCTGCCAGATGGCCTTCGAATTGTGCAAACTCATCTTCATCTTCCTCCTCGTTGACATCCTCGGACGTGTTATCATCGTCGTGCATAACAGCACGTAGGATCGCCCTCCCTTCTTCGCGGTCTTCCTCGTCAGTGATTTTGAGTCCGTGCTGGAGCAGAAACTTGAATTCTGAGCCGTAGTTTTTCTTGAGGAAGGCCATCTCCTCGGCGGTGTAGGACGTGTCAGTCTTCGCAGTAGCGGAAAAGACGCCATTGAAATCCAGCCACTTGCGCCTCTCGGCAGCATCCCATCGAACGCCTAGCATATACACCACGTCCTTCTTGAGCGCATGCGGACCGAGCCTTGCGTTCGGCGGACAGCGCACTTTGATGCCGAACAGCGGACTCTTGGGGTCGAAATACGCCACATTCTTGCCTGTGCTGTCTTTGATGTTACCTTTAGATTTGACGCCAGAGCCACCCATAATGACATCGCATCCTCCAGTGGTTATGAGCGGCTGCCCGATGAAGTTACACAGACTGTCGGGCACGTGCAGGACTTCGTGGAGAAGGAGAGAACCGTGAGAAGCTACGCCTGAAGTATTGGGCGAGCGCTTAGTGGGGATCTCTACGGTGCCGATTCCGAGGACGGGGAGGTACTGGGATGATGGGTCGATGGTGATGAAGGGCGAGGCGTCGATTTTTGATGGGAAGTGCGTGTAGGTTTTGAACCAGCCGCGGTCTTTTGCGACGCTGATGATTCAGTGTTACTTATTGATACTTGAGATCTGAATTCAGCATACTTACTGGACGTTGGCGTTGTTTTGAAAGACCCAGTCGGGGCATAGGGGTGGGGTGTCGTTGGAAGCCATGTTGCCGATGGACTGTTCACGTGCGGTATTTCGCCGGCACGCCTGGTGATCGAGACTGGATGCAAGATAGTGGAGTGGTGAGTGCTTTTCTATATGGGGTGTGTAACGGTGAGGGATTGTTGTGGTGATTGTTGTGGTGATTGTTTGCTTCCTGCGGTTGTCGATGCAGGTGCGGCGCCGTGTTTGATCGACAGTAAGCAGTCACCTCAGCCATCCAACGTTCACACCTGCCCCGCATTCCCTCCAACAAGTGACCCAGGACCATCCTTGCTTTGAAGAAAACCTACTAAAACAGCCCGATACGCTGCCGCCGCCGCCAAACTCTCAAACGGCCTTGCAACTGTCGTGAACGCTACCAGTCCCAAGAACACCACGATAAACCCCGTGATGATACACAGTCTCTCCCACATCTCCCCCGTGTACGCCAGGCTTACAGCGACGCAATCAAAATTCCCATGCCTAGCACCTTGATAGTGTGACAGTAGGCAAGACTAATTGTGAGCGGAACGAAAGGCATGCCTAAGTGTTGATGAAGAAGCCAGGATTATTCATAAGGCTCATCGAAAAGCTGAGAAGAAGCTGAAGACGAAAACGATGTCCCTGCTGCTTTATATCAATATCAAGCTAGCCACAATTCAATGCTTTTTTCAACCCTTTAAGATCCCTTTGGCTATATCCTAGCCTGCGCACATACGAGCATCCTGTCTGTTGTGGAATACTCGTTACTAAAGTGAAGAACAGGAAGAAGAAGAGGGAATTGTAGCCTTAAGGGAGCGAAGATGAATCAGAGTAGAAACAACACGGAAAGGCGCAAAATCGAGATCATGGTTGGGCACTTCCTTCGTAACGAGTCGTAGTGCGCAAGTTGGCAGTCAAAGACTTGAAGGACGTCTTCTTATTCAGCGAGCATTAGCACAAATCATGATGGATAGATTTCTGCTGGTGATGAAGCAGTTGGGCTGACATGGAGGGCACTCGGCATGGTAGGGCTGCTTTGTCACCGTTTTAGCTGCATGTCGGAAGACCGTCAACATTATGACGCACGCCGCGAAATCAGCTGTTGTGTTATTTGAGAGCCGTACGCCGCGCTGCTCGGCGGCAATGCTGAAGAAGGGTTTTGGAGGTCCTAATTGTACTCACTGGTGTTTAGGTGTCTGAAAACTTCGCTAGCGCTTTCCATTCGAGATTCGTGGTTCCTCTTTTCTCGCCTAGACTCAAAATAGATTCGTCAAGCGGGGCGACACGGTTCTACCATCTGTCTCGGCGTGTCTTCCACTCCGTGCACCGATCATCGACTTGCAAGAGTTGAAGTTTCAGAAAGAAAACAAGAAAGATAGCTGGAGCAAGAATGGGGGCAGAGGGACAATCACCGGGCTCCACAGCAAAGTCAAGCGGAGGAAGACAACGGATCATCTCATCATGTCTGACATGTCGACGACGAAAGGTGAAATGCGACCACGAACATCCAGTCTGCGGTGCCTGTACGCGCGGAAGCCACATTTGTACATGGACGGATCAGACCGCGGCGCAAACTTTGGCTACACATGGTGGCAGGATCTCGAAACCAGCTACTGTTGGCAACGGCAAGATCGCGAAGAACAGCGACGTACAGTCGCGACTCGATCGTCTAGAGTTGCTGCTGGAAAAGGCTGTGGCCGGTCCTGGAACGAAGCCGCAGGTTTCTGTACGTTCGAGCGCTGACCTGGAGAAACGAGATCATGGGTCGCATACACCCTCTTCGAACAGTCAGACCTCGATTGGGCATGGCATAGCTTCGGACGATGGCGACGGTACCTTGTTACTAGATGGGGGGGGTTCGCAATTCGTGTCCACTTTACATTTCGCGCTACTTGCAGAAGAGGTAAGCAATCTTGCTCACATGGCCATGGAATTTGAATGAGCGTCTATATCGTGCCAAGCGGCCGATGCGCACTTGGCTGAGCCGTTATTTGCAGTATGCGTCTCAGGCAATCGTACTGATCGTCACAGATCCAAGATATCAAAGCCTTATTGGGCGATAGGACAGACGAAGAGAGAAAAGCAGTGCCACAAAACAGCTTGGTAGACCTACTTTCGCTCGGCCGTGCTGGCATGGGCTCTAGCCTTGAACAGTTGTTACCTCACAGTCTGGAGTTCCGTAATACTCTTCTGGACGTTTATTTCGCCAATGTTGACCCTATGGTGAGAATCACTCATAAATCGACTGTCGTACGCAAGTTCAGCTCTTACAACCGGGAAACTCACCCGATAGCCTTCGCCATCTACTTTTCCGCCATCAATTCCTTACCGCCAAAAGTGGTACAAGGAAAGTTCCATGAGACCAAAGAGGCACTTCTTGACAAATTCCAGCTAGGAGTTGAGATATCACTAGCTCGCGAGAATTACTTGACCTCATCCAGTCTTGAGATCTTCCAGGGCTTTGTGCTATGGCTGACTTGCATAACCAGAGAAGAAGACATGGGTAAGACAATGCGTGCGCTAGAAATCACAGTACTGACTCTCTCGATCAGGCAAAGCATGGGTACTTTTGGGTCTTGCCTTCCGAATTGCCCTGAACCAAGGTCTTCATCGAGATCCTTCATTATTTCCGGCGGGATCGATGGACTCAATCGTGATCGAATCTCGTCGGCGCATGTGGCATCAGCTGGGACATTTGGAGTTTCGCGCTGCTGAATGTAAAGGCCAGGAGCCTAGCATCACTGAAGACTTCTACACGACGCTGCTTCCGCGCAACATTGACGACGAAGATCTGGTCGACGGTGCTAGTCCAGGTCCAACTCCATATGATGCAGAAAAGCACACGACCATCACCTTTCAGCTCGTGCGATTCCTTGGTATGCGGTGTCTCCGGCGCATCGTACAATGCACGTACCGCCTAGAGCGAAGGATGCTAGACTCTGGTCTCCACGGAACGTCCCGACCTGACCCAGCTCAAGAGCTACAAAATCTCTATGAGGAGATCAAAGTCATGCTCAATGAGTACCACGAGGAGATTCATCGAAAGTATCTCCGCTACTGCAGTCCAGAGATCCCAATGCAGAGATTATGCTTGGGCTTAGCGTCACTACTAGAGTGGCGTTGCTATCTGCTCTTCTGGTTGAGGATGCCACGAGCCTATCGCGACGTCGTTTTCTCGAAAGACATCCGTAGATCGTAAGTTACCCTATAAGAGTGTTCGGCCCGTCCGCAAAATGTTTGACAGAGTGAATGCAGTATCTTCGAAAAGTCTGTCAACTGTATAGAGACAATCAACGGAGCATCTGCTGATGTCGACGCAGCGCGTTTCCAATGGCATATAGGTATGTTGTTGGCACTCACGCGGTCAAGCTTTACTGACTGCGTTCAGGCGGAATTGCTTCCTTCCAAGCTATCATGCATGTACTCTCTGAGCTAAGGACCCCACTGTTCGATGCACCAGACCGGCAACGAGCCATGAGAGCCTTGCAAATGGCGCGTCTGCTACGCGAGAACAATGGTGCAAAAGCATGGCAGGCTATCCGAAACATGATCGACAGGGCTGTCGAAGAACACAACGCATCGCCACGAAGTCAGTCACGGAGCTCTAGCTCGATCGCGAGCCCTCCTCAATCTAAGTCTGCGCCACTGGAGGATCCATCAAACGATAATCTTCGTGTATACCCAGCTATGGGTGCCATTCCCAGCTATGCGATCCAAGTTTCTTCTGGAACATATACGCCTGATCCCATCACGACTGATCCACAGCAAGTACTTCCAAATCCAAATCTGCTGCCACCCATGCGGCAGTCTTTACAGCAGCAACCCGTACAGCAGCAACCAGTACAAGAGTCGCCCGCGTCGCATCAGCCTATGCAGCAATTTGTGCAGCCCAATTGGGACGACTTCAACCTAAACAACATCAACAATATCGTTGGAAATGTCCAGCCAACACCTGGTACCATGCCGGACTTCGACTTTGTAAGTACAATCGCTATTTTGCGGGTAACTACAATGATTGACATGATCAGGGATTCTGGGGTGATCCGTTCAACTACGAGAATGAACCTGCTGCTATACCAATAGAAGGAAGCTATTTCCCACCTTGGACAGGATGAAAGGCCATATTGGCTGGAAAGCCTAGTGTGTCACCAAGGTTCGTAGATAGGAGATCAAGACTGGTCCGGCACGCTGCCAAAGAGTTCTACCAACCCTTCGTTGACTGTCGGATGCGTCACAATCAAACCAGAGATGCTCGTATGCGGCAGCCCATGGGCCATCGCCAACTGGACAACCGGTAGCAACTCTCCAGCATTCGTTCCCAAGGCCGTGAAACCCAGAATCATATCATCCTCAGCGCTCACGAGCACTTTCGCAAAGCCCTCGATAGAGTCCATCGCCCTTGTTCTCAAGAAATGCGCCATTGGCAGTTTAGAGAGTCGATACTTCACGCCCGCCTTCTGCGCCGCTTTCTCACTGAGGCCGATATGTGCGAGCTCTGGATTCGTGTACAGCGTGTACGGGACTTGGCGACCCTTCGTGGTGCGGCGAGGCTGCTTGTCAAGGAGGACGTCGAGCACGACGCGGAAGTCGTCCCATCCCATATGCGTGAACATTGGCGTTCCAGCGCAATCGCCCGTCGCGAAGACTTTGAGAGCACTAGTCTCTAGGTACTCGTTGACCTTTACGAATCCGGTAGATGTGAGCTCGACGCCGGCAGCACTGAGACCAGCGTCGCTGGTGTTAGGCACCCGCCCACTGGCGACGAGAATATCGCTTCCGGAAATCTCCCACTGTTTGCCACTCTGCGTGCCAGCCAGGGTGACTTTTGTGCCAGATGTCCCGCTGATTTTGGATATTGATGTTGAGGTGTGAAACTCTACGCCTTCGCTCTTCAAAATGTCAACCAGGGCGTCTGCTACATCGTCGTCTTCATGCTTCAGAACGCGCTCGTTCCTCTCGATGACTGATACCTTAGCGCCAAATCTCCGAAAAGCTTGTGCAAATTCCAATCCCACATATCCACCTCCAAGGATGATCAGATGTTTCGGTACTTTGTTGAGCTCCAGGAGACCGACGTGCGTCAATGGCTTTGCTTCCTGCAGCCCAGGCGTATCATCAAGCTTGGCGCGCGATCCGGTACAGATGACGATATTGTCTGCAGTCAGGACCTTTTTTCCACCTTCCCTCAATTCGATCTCGACCTTCGCGTCGCCTAGCAGCCTGCCATGGCCCATGATAATCTTCGCTCCACTCTTGTCAGAGATGCCTCGAAAGTCGGTGACCAAGCCCTGGACCATCTCGGTCTTGCGCTGAAGCACCGCTGCCATATTGACACCGTCATACTGGCCCTTCAACAAACCGGTTGAGGCGTACTTCTTGGCGAGATGCGCGATCTCGGCAGAGTAGACAAAGTTCTTGGACGGCATGCACGCGATGGTCGGGCAGGAGCCGCCATACTTGTCGGCGGACTCAATGACTGCGGTGCGAAGGTTGTGCGGAGGCGAGGAGAGCGTCCAGGAGAGTAGTTTGGCAGCTTCACCCGAGCCGAGTATGACGGTGTGGTAGTGGTTTTCGGACATTGTTTGTAGTGTATGAAGAAAGTTCGAAGTGTAATGGTTGTTAGAGTAGAGTGAACTAAATCAGCGCTTGGCTGCTACTCAACTAAATCGAGTTGCCGTGCTCGGCTGTCCTTTATACAATGCGAACCATTTTGTTTACAAAATCCACCTTGACATGTCGAACCATTTTCACATGACTGCCGGAGCGGTATCTGCGATATTGCGCTGACACATCTTCGGCAGCATTGGCACTGCATGTTGTCGCGTACTAGAACGAAACTCAACACATCTCCGCGAAGTGCGATGTCGAATCACAGCACGTGGAACTGCCTCACCAACTGGAGTTGAAGCCATTGAGTAAATTCACCTGACAAGTAACCCCGCGTCTTCGCTTGTGTGCTCCAGGAGGAGTATCTGTGATAGGTAATCAATGGACCTTCACAACGAATCATGGCGCTTGCAAGGTAGTGCAGTGACTAAATTATCTCCCAAAAAATATTCCGAGTCAGCAGCGACATGATGAGCTGATGCTACAGCGACACGCTGACTAAATGCCAATGCTATTCATCTGTTGTACAATCTCCATGAGCTCTAGTGACCCACGCCAAATTCTCTGCGAAAATCATATTTTCCATGGATTTTCAAACATGGTGCGCATCCCAGTCTCGCTCCCAGACCTCATCGGTGAGCAGATCCTGCCTCTCATGCACCACAAAACCACGCGCCCACTGGTTCGCGTTCATTTGCAGTTCTTCATGAAGCGATGCATAGGCTTCTGAGTCGCCTTGCCATTCGTTGTTAGCTCGTAACACGAACCCAACATGTGTTGCAGATCCTAGTATCCGCCCGAATCTTTCGCTTACAACTTGTGCGAAGTAGCTGAAAAAGACGCTGTTATATGTATGATTTCGAATATCGAGAGCGATGATGATAGACTTGGCATGTATCAAGGCGCCCCTGCATCGCTTGAGCAGCGTGAGCATGGCAGTGTGCGCAGGAGTTCCGGCGGGATAATCGACATCGCGTAGTCTGATTGGCCTAGTTGACAAGATCGTGAGATAGTCATTTCCAGAGACTTTATCGATCGCAGTCGGGTCTCCGGACTTTGCGATGTTATGTAATATGCCGTGGCGATAGGCAAAATCGGGAAGATACTTCCAAACGAGGATGAAGCGGACTGGCTTGATGCTCAGAGCTTTGAGGAAAACCGCCGAAGCCTCGTCGTGGACCTGGTGGCAGAGTGCAAGAAGCGCCATTGGCAGCGACGGCGTGACCAACGTGATGACAGCTGGCTCACCAGAGCCCTGGTAACCGTATAAAGGGTCTTTTAAGACGTGGCGGACATTGATGGCTTGTACAGTGTCAATGAGTGAGTATGGAAGACTGTTTCAGCAACTTACTTTCGATACTTTCGTACACCATTAGCCGCAACTCCGTTGATAAGTCCAAGAGACGGAACGGCTGATCGACCATCGCTGCGCGTGCGGGCGGTTGCTGTCGCGACATGTTGATGATGAGTTGCCGTCCATCGATGTAGTCAATGGCTGTTGGGTGCTTGACGTCTTGAACGTTGCAGAAAGTGACGGCGAGCTAGTCTAGAACACATGGGCGGTAAGTGAGGCGGGCAGGCCGAGCTCTGCACGTGATTAATTCGAGCTACAAACGCGCTCCCGAGGTCGTTTGTATTGCATCAGCCTTCAAGGCCCAATAAGGCATATTTGGAGAAACAGAAAATGCTTGCGCTTTCTAGACTCCTCACTCGCGGCCCCAGCTTCTCGATTGCAAACTCAAAGCAGTTGATTCGACTCTAAACAACTCCGAGATCGAACGCTGGGCATGTGAAAGCATGCGCATGCGCTGGACAATGACAAGTCTACAAGCAGTGAGAGCGCCGAATTGACAATGTACAGAACACACTGAGCTGAAATGCTGAGAGATCAATTGCAGATGAATCAAGAAAGCAAGTATCAAGAGGGCGAAACCACCAGCTACAACGGCATGATATATGGCAAAGGTCCGGCAGGAATCACGCCATTACCCGCTGTAACAGATGAGTATCCTCGCTTGATCTAAATATGTCAGCTTGGCGACCTGGCTCATTCCTATACAAAGCTTACCACATCGAAGTGAGTCGTGTTCCTGAACGCACCACCCGCCGTCTCAGGGCCCTCACTCCAGTACAGTCGCCGCAGCCATGTATGTAGCCGAGGGTAGTCGAGGCGAATCATCTTGACATTGCATTTGAACAAGGTGTAGTAGGCCACGTCGAAGCGGATAAGAGTCGTGTAAAGGCGGATGTCGGCCTCTGTGATGTACGGGCCAAATAGGTACGGATGATGTCCAGGCTGTGCGAGATGCTGCTCGAGCCTATCTAAGGATTGAAACACTTTTACTATATGCTCGTTGTACGCCGTCTGGGATGCCGCAAAGCCTACTTTGTACACGCCATTATTAATAGTGTCGTACACCCACGAATTGAGCTCTTCGATCTCGTTGCGCAGATGCTCTGGGAAGAGTGCTGCCGGTCCTTTTTGTACTTCACGGTGCTCTTGGGGTAACAGCGGGTCGAACGCATCGCACATCATGCGCGTAATTTCTGCGCTTTCGTTGTTCACGATCGTGCCTATGTCCGTCAGATGGCAGCTTTTGCGCTCGATTGTCGGCTCCTACCATGATACGTGTCCCATAACACTGGTATCGTTATCCTTCCACTGTATTGAGAATCTGCCTTGAGATACAACTCTTTCAAACATCTCACGCCGTGTATAGGGTCCTTGTCGGGGCCCCGACGTCCCGAGAAGTACCAGCCATGTGTAGCGTCTCGCGCATCCACCTCGACCAGTTGTATGACGTCTTCCAGCCCCTTCAATACTCGTACAATGACTGCGCGATGCGCCCATGGGCAAACAGCATTGAAGTACAGAACGTATCGGCCCCTCTCGGCAGGGAATCGCTCGGAGGGTATCGTGTTGCGAAAGTTGGAAATCATACGGTTGCACGGGCCTTTGCCGTCGATCATGTTGCGGTACAGAGGCTATGTAGGATCTAAAGCGTGAGCTTGATGCTGTCCGCGATGTGTATGCGGAAGAGCTAAGTATGGTCGAATACGCACCAAAGAGACGGTCATGGCGGTAACTTAAAGGCCCAAAAGCGTAGCTTTGAAAGGCTTGCGCCGGACATGCTCATAGTGAGCGGGGCGACCGTCGTCAATAGACAAAAAGACTGTCCGCCCCCAGGTGATGATTACAAAACACTGTGAGACCAGAACAACGATGATTAGTAGTAGAGCCTACATGCGCTTAGGCGGTGGAGTTCCGTGCTTCTTGAGACTAGCCGTCTACGTCTTGCAGCAGCTGCAGCAATTCAAATGGATCCATGGCTTAATGGCACCTGATGCGCGTCGGTGAGTTCCTGGGGTCGACGTGAGATCACGATATCAGATGGTTGCGCGTGGGGTTGGATGGTTGGGCCGAGGCTTCGCTTACCGTATCGATATTGTCGCTGCATCCCTGCACTTTCTCTTTCATGCACTCCACACTTTCCAAGCTCTTCTAATAGTTCTTCTCCATCTTTCGCTAAAGCTGCGAGAGAATCGTAATCTGTTAGTCATGCCCTATGGCTACACTGCAGCATTCCAAAACAGTTTCTAAACACTCTAGAGCACATCTCCAGTACGGACTATGGCTCACGAGAGACGGCAGTGGGATGACTTCTCGCCTTGGAGCTGGCCAAATTATCTGCATCGGCCGCTCTTCGTACTCATGTATTGAAGCCCTTGAAATTGAACATGCGCTCTTCCGAGACACTGCGCCGGCAATGATTACTCATCTACGGCTCTGTCGTGAGAAGTGTTCGGTGAAGCTACAAGTAATCACAGGTAAACATGGTGGTCGAAAGATCAAGAGGAAACGGAACGTGCGTGAACGCAGGGTGTATCTTTAGATGTAGTCCTGAAGGAGAAACAATGAGCGATACTCCGTAGCCCTATGTAATGGAAGATGATAGGAAGCGGCAACATCGAGGTAGCAGAAGACATGCTGTATGCAAGAGACGAGCTAAGATGAGTATCCTGTATGCCAGTAGAGAACCAGAAACGCTAATGTGCAAGAACAAAGAATTGGCCATGACGGACCAGTATATAGATCCATGCACGGAAAGAATACCACCTTCTCACCGATCTCCGCCACCAAAACTATAGCCACTCCCGCCACGACCCGCTTGCCTGTTGTCTGTAACCCCAGCATTCAGCCCCGCGCCAGCCTGTTGCCTGTAATCCTCATAACCACCTGGACTCAGCGCATTCGCACCAGCCTCCTCCCTATAATCTGCATATGGCTTCGGCGCATTGCCGTAGCCGCTGTTCTCCGCGCCCCAACTCAGTGGTCGGCCTGGATGTCTTCCTTCATCTGTTTCTGTACTATGTAGTAGAGCGTACTCGTCTTCCTGCTGGTTCCCACCGTGGTCTGTGTGCTCGTCTGAGTCGCGGTGTCCGGTCTCGATCTCGGTGGACCAGGCGTTGTCTTTGGCGTTGGAGCCGTCACCAGTGATGTGGTGGGGGTTCGGGGTCTTGGATTCGTAGGGAAGAACGCCTTCTTTGAGAAATTTCGAGAGGTAGTAGCCTGATACGGCGGTTGTAAGAGCGAAGAGGATGCTTGTAATTGTTAGTCCCCAAATTTTTTCAGCCTTTCACCATGCTTGAATTGACGTACAAGATTACGACTCCTACGCCCACACTTGACTTGCTGACGTTGCACTTGCTCTCACTACCCCACTTGAATGTCGTGCAATTTCGCTCGTTGTCTGGTATCTTCTTTTCCTTCGCACCCTCCTTTATGCCAGAGCTGTTCCATAGTGCGACAGCGATGAAAGCGGCGAACCACAGTATCGTGTAGAGTGCATCGACGGCGAGGAAGGCGTAGGCATTCGCAAAGCGTGCGGCGCGGGTCCACATGGGGACCATGGAGAGGTATATGATGGCGGGAAAAGAGAGAAAGCACTACAAGGTATTAGCCAGGTTGTCGAGACGCTTGATAGTGGTAAAGTTTCAATCACTTACCAGAGCCAGGTAGAACTTTGTCGCTCCGCCAGTTTCTCCTTTCTTACTGAATACCACTACGGCGATGCATAACCCCACGAAGATGAAGATTGCCTGGAAGATGTGGCCCACGACCTTGCATTTCTGGATATAAGACTGCGGTATCCGCATCTTCGCTATATCTACCTCTTATGCGTACGCCAGAATTGGTGTTTAGGAGCGTGGCGAGGCCGCTTTCCGTTGAATGGGTGCTTGTAAACAGATCAGCCTTACGACAAACACTCGACTTCCGTTTGTTGGCGTGTCGCAAGCGTCGTGATTAATGCAAATCTAGACGTGGGGCATCTACAATCGAAGAATATGTAACGTGAAGGTAGGGGATGACAATGGTAAGGAGAGCAGCAGTAAAAAGAATGTGTTGTTCTGTCAGATGTTGCGCAGCTCGTCTCAGCCTCAGTTAAGTGGATACGCGCAGCCTCGCGTCCCCGCGCCGCACCGGCGCCTAATGCGGCGTAGGCCCAGTCAGCACTTGTAAAAATAGGACACGTCAGCGACGGTGAACGATCCGCTATGGGTGCAGATGGCGGGAGCGCGCGGGTGGGTGGTTGCTAGGAAACCGTGGAGTTGGTAGCATGACGAAGTCGAGGTAATCAGGAGGAAGAATTCGTCGACTGAATCTGCAACCATGTACCAACCTAAGATGACTGACGGATTTCAGGACTACGCAAGTTGAATATCAGAGGTGCGCAGCGAATCTGCCTTGCAAAGGCCACAAATTCGGTGTTCAGCTCACAGCCTCTGGGGTCTGCAGCAGGCGCAATGCGGTGCGTCCCTCATGACAGGAAGCAGCTCAAACACAATACCGCCATCGTTCATACAAACTCATACATTTCTATACACAGTAGGACGGAGAGGTCAATTCTGTTTTCACGCTTTTGGTTGACAACAGAATGATAGCAAAGGGATGAAAGAGTTGAGCCATGGCTCCATCTGAACACACAGAACGGCTGTGCATTTACTGTCGCAAAATTGGAATCGGGAGCGAGCCTTGCCCAGCTATTGTCAATCGAAAGCAGAACCACGATGACGCCGCGCAAGACATTGCTTCTGCTCCTAGCTTTGGTTCTGGCCTCACCACTGAGGACTATCAGCTCATTCTTCGCCTTCAAGATGAGCCCAGCACATTTTGTACTAGATGCTCAGAGTACGACGTCATCAAACTGATTACAGATTCGCAACCACGAGACAGCATACAGCGACACGATGACACGTCTTCACAGACACGGCAGTATTACGAACAAATAGCTCCATATCGACAGTATATGGGACGGCCACCCTCGATCCACCTCGCGCCATCGTGTCAATTTTGCCATCTCTTGTAATGTATTCTTCCATGACACCCAGACGTGGTTGAAAGAGACGTACACGTAGAGACATATGCATCACGCATCCGAGAAGTGGGGTGGGAACTATAGTCAGAAGAGTTCAGAGCACGATCGGCGGTGTTCTGGGTCTCGAAGACGCGAGGAGTCCTCTCCATCCCACAGGTGATGCTCCCAAGGCAGGCATCCACGGTCTACGGTTCCCCATGATGACCGGTCCCGCCATCCGCATGGACACAATTTTTTTGCAAAACGATAGAATCGCAAACAAAGCTAGGCCTTTGAATTCACTGCTCGATACCGCCACTCTTCTTGAGGCATTGGAACACTGCGAGTGTCATCACGGCGATAGATGTCGCACAGAGAAGCCACTTGAGCTTCTTGGTACCCGCATGATTAATATCGTGGAAAGAAAAGTCGTACCGTGTCCCAAGGATTGTGACTACATCGCGCTGAGCTACCTTTGGGGTGGCGTACAGCCTGCTGTTGGTGCGCTTGAAGATAAGCGCCTCCCACAGACTATCGAGGACGCGATTACTGTGACGAGAGCGCTACATAGGCGTTATCTCTGGGTACGTCTGACCATTTGACATTTCGACCTACATCTGCTTGGCACTTGTCTGACCTCACAGGGCGACGCGCTCTGTATCAATCAATCTCCCAACCCCTTGCCGGAAGTCCTGCAGGAGAAGTTACAGCAACTAGGCATGATGGCCACCATCTACGGATGCGCGACCTTGACCATTGTTGCGCTTACCGGTACCAATTCTAATGCGGGATTGGCTGGTGTTTCTGTCGCGCGCCCATGTCAGGTGACTGAAATTATCGATGGGAAAACTTTACACACTGTCCCGCAGTGCACCTCGGTAGACCGTGAGGGATCAGAGTGGTATCGACGGGCGTGGACTCTTCAAGAGGAACTACTTTCTCATCGCTTACTACATTTTGCCCAAAGTGAAGTCGACTTCACTTGCCCTCAAGGGTCATTCTCAGAGGGCCTGGATGTCTCTACAACGTTCAATGACCAGATATCTGAGCATCCAATACAGTCATTTTTCCGAAACGTGACCTGTCTGCGGTCGGTAAGCCTAATGAGGGTATGCTATCGTATAGTTACTGGTCTAACCTTGAAGCACAGTCACCCGAGACGACATTGCACGATGCAAGTCACCTAGAGAGCTTCGAAGGACGCATTGAATTATTCGGCAATGCCCTAAAGGCCTATACTAGCCGTCGCATGACTTACGCAGGGGATTCGCTCAACGCTTTCCTTGGTATGCTTACGGGATTTCAACGGCGGCTCTTTCCGCTTGGGTTTATATACGGGCTTCCCGTACTACACTACGCTGTCACTCTGGCTTGAATGCACGACAGATACATGGAGCCGCGGCGACGACCCATGTTTTCGAGCTGGAGTTGGGCTGGATGGGAAGGGACTGCATTCCTACCTCGAGAGATTCTCAATGTTTGCGAAGACAACACGGATTCTGGTGTCGATCTTGATCTGGAACTCAGCATCATATCTGTCAGCAATAGCGAGCTGAGTATTGAAGGATGGGTCGTCGATCTGCACATTCGCACTGAACCGTTCAGTGAGGTATTTGTGTCTGAGCAAAAAGACTCCATAGCATCAGTCAAGGAAGGCCGTTCCTTACACAACAACACGATACGAACGGGACACCACAGATTTGTGGTAATCCAGAGGCAATGCGGCAGGGATTTGGGACGAGTTACGCCTAGGCAGAAGGTTTTCCTGTTGGTGCTGGACATGCTCGATGATGGCCTGGCGCAGCGACGCACTCTGATCACAGTCACTTTATTTGCAGGCTGCGACTTCATGCAGACAGAGCCAAGGAGACGGCAGGTCAAATTCGTGTAATATATAGTCTTGCTGTCTGGGCGAGGTGAGCATTCAATTCACCAGATTTCTAAATCATGACTTCTGACACATCTTCCAGGGCCCCTATGCCAAGCAATTCCTATCCCAAGACAGATCATATCGTGCCATCGCAGTCGCTATCATCTCAAGCCTACGTCTCACCCTCCTCCCGGATCTCGTCCCACTCCTCGGTCGAGACGATCTGCTGCGCCGCTGTCGAGGCTCCCAGCTTTGTCGCTCCGCCCATCTCACCGAACTTAATACCGCAATTAGCCGATGCAGCTTTGGAATACAACTCCTTGTGTGAGAACGACAGCAAGCTGCCGCCATCTCCGTTCCACTCAGGCTGCGGCTTCAGCGTCAGGCCCACCATTCGTCTGATTGGAAACCGCAGGGCTCTAGCTACGGCGCTTGTCGAACGGGTGAACGAGTACGCGCGAATCTCACTCAACCCTCAGACAAGCCGGAACCGCCGTGCCTCTTACACTATCACGAAGATCCAAGTTTCGGTCACCGACGTGTTGCTTGTCGATGTTAAGCACCGGACTACTTCGTATACTTGATCGCTCCAATTAAGGTTTCTCCGACTCCATCAAGCCTTTTGACGTGCCGAAACTTTCATGGTCGTCTTCATCTGTTGCGCCGTGCACTGGCAAAGCTAACCATATAAGAGCAAGATCAACAAGCCCGAACAGCGGATAAGGCACGTATTCACGACGAATTCCGAGTTGTGCAGCTTACACCAAAATTTCTGACCGGCATTGATACTGATCAAGGCGGTGCTTCGTTGTTGCCAGCTAGTTCATCTCTCCATTCGCTCTCCGCGTTTACATTGTCCGGCATGTCTGGATAGAGCCTAGCCTTCGCGCTTGATGTGTTCACAGAGCTCGGGAACTAGCCAGAATCACAGTCGTCATCTGACTTGTAACGATGAATGGCCTTCTATTGGTGGCTGTGTAAGAAGTCACGACCGCATGTCAACGCTCGGGCTCGGCTGTGACCGTTCAAGTAAGGTCAACAGTACGCTCTTCAGCCTCAATCTACAATTAGCTTTCACGTCCTCATTCACAGTCATAACGAGCGCTTGCCGCGGGAGTGCGTTTACTACCCCATCACTTTCCTTCTTGAATCCAATACAAACATGCTACTAAATTACAGATTGCTCATTGGTGCCATCACCGCTTCATCTCTGCTTTCTCGAACGGATGGCCGCGCCATATTCTGTAGAGACGACTTTGACCCGCAAAAGGACATCGTGAACAACAAAGGGGAGCACTGGAATGGCAGTACCGCACAGCTACTTGAAGATTTCCACCCCTCTACCTACCAGAGTGCAAAGCCGGACTGGCTGCGCGTAATGCCCCTCGGCGCCTCGATCACACGAGGCCTCAAGTCTACACCAGAAGATGGCTACCGCAAAGCCTTGCGCGAGCACCTGGTGTCTCTAGGTCATCGCGTGAACATGGTAGGAAGCCAGTAAGTTATCGTTTTCACCACAGGATGCGTCTGTACAAGATACTGATTCGAGATGTTCAGCACCAACAAGGACGGCAGTATGAAGGATGGCGAGCACGAAGGAGTCGCAGGTGATCGCATTGACCAAGTCTACAACAACTTGGACGCTTCCAATACAACCAAGCCAAACATCTATCTCATCAACGCTGGTACCAACGACTGCCAACAAAACTACAAGAACATGCAAGGCACGATCGACCGGATGAACGATCTACTTACGAAGGCATGGAGACTGTCCGAGAGAGCGACAATCATACTGTCCACCTTAACACCATCCTTTAATGGCGCCGATAAGAGCGAGCGCGTCAAGAATCTCAACGTGGAAATAAGATCATGTAAGCGCCGCAATCCAGCCCTCACCGAGCGCAGACTAACGAGCTCTCAAAGTGGCCAAAAAGCTGAGAGATGATGGCCGCAAAATTGTACTTGCCGACATGAGTGACGGTAAGCTGTGACCGCGCAATATGAATCGATTGCGTTTGCTGACCCACCTTTTAGGCTTCCTCGTGAAGGGCGACTTTGGTAGTGACGGAATCCATCCAACGAACGATGGCTACAAGAAGCTGGCTGCTGTATGGACGGCGGCATTCCTCAGAGCACATGAGGCCAACATGTTGCAGGAGCCAGAAGACAACGGCGTGCCGGATGATAGCCCAGCGACAAGGGCTTCACGCTTACGATTGTAGAAGCTGGTTCTGGATTAGTAGACGTACGAATACGGTGTGGTTTATCTTTATTTAGCATGGCGCGGGTGGTTCAAAGACATTTCGATACACAAAAAAATGTTTTCATGCTACTTGCTGGCATTATTGGTGCGCATGGCTATCAAAATTGGACTGTATTTGGTGTACCTGTTTCGCCATCGTCTGTATGGGCTTTCTCAACCTACATTGTGCTTCGATGAAGCCAACGGCCACCATCGATGAAGATATGCTGTATATCGACACCCTCTCTCCACGGGTCACGCTCTGCGTCTTCAGCGTCAGCAGCGCTCCACCAATCAATGGGGAAATCAGAGGCTTCTAGCATCGGAAAGTCGGCTTTGTGGATTATATGGACAGTTCCAAGTGAATCTGTGTACCCAAAATAACGCTGCCGAAGCCGTCTCCTGACTGGGAATGGAAGTATGGTAGTGTCGTCATTGTAATGTCTCGATAGCTTCAGGAGGACATCGAGCCGTGGTATCTTCGACAGCAGCGCCAGAGGAGCTGTGTCCGAGATCTCATCAATGGTGCTCCAATAGTGGTGGTCGCTACGATCTAGCCAGACCCGTAATGTACGAAGAGCCCTGGCGTCAGCGAGTGTCGAACTGAGTCGCTGCCAAGCAACAACTTCGGCTTCGTTGCCGTTTTGCGGATCCTCTCGCGTGAAGTCGCTCGTTTCTGTTTGTTTCTGTTGTTCAATTGCTGCGAGGGTTTTGGTATGCAGCTTAGCAATGATCATAAGCTTTTGTACGTTCTTCAGATCGAACGTGAAATTGACACTGCGGCGTACAAGCTCTTCCACGCTTGCGATTTGTGTCACGATGACTTCAATCGAACTGGCCATCAAATCGATGATCTCTGCATTGCTATACGTCTCAACGCCTTGTGTCATTTCCAGAAGCAATTGACTCACATGTGCTTGCTCACTCGGAGCAGCAACTCTATCGTATCGCCAACATTGCCTAGTCCCTTTGCTTTCTCCTCGCACTTCCAGTGAGGGCCCCAGGTGGACTGCAGTCTTGCAGCTAATGCCTTCGTGCGAAACGCGTCCGGTGGAACTTTTTCGAGTGGAAGCTCTTCTTGACGTTCTTTTCCTGGATCCCGCAGACCTGTTGCAGGGGTTGCTACACACGAGAACAGCCGTATTGCACTCATTATAATGCAGATATGGACCGACGAGGGTACGAGATGGACGTAGATCTGTCGTCTGATATCGTAGGGTATCTGGAGAAATGTGGAATGTGGCTGACTATATGCCATTGTGTAAGGGCGGGAAAAGACAAGTCAGGTAGTTTGATGCGAAAGCAGAAGCTTGTGAACTGGTGCGGCGTAGGCACGACTAATCCAGCCAAGTGATTCAAGACGCGAGTCCGTATGTTCGGAGCTCGTTGATCAGGAAACATGCCTTGACCGTCCCCAGATCCATAGCCGCTGTAGTATGACGACGGCCGGAGAAAGGTGGACTTAGAACGTAGTGCGACCTAAGAAATTTGCGCTCTTGCTAATAGTATCTTTCACACGTTTTCGGGCATGACGCAATGTACAACACCTTCGCAATGCTGCTCCACCTCCTTCACATCCAAATCAACTTCGTCGCCATCCACCTCTTCCCCAAGTCCTAGTACATCGATCTCAGCTACCATCGAAACCACGGTCTTCATCTCCGTATCGAATAGTGCTCCCTTATCATACACTTTGTGAGTCTTCACACCCCCAGTCCTCCGCTTGACCCGAACCTCACGAACTCTGTACGCAAAGACAAATTCTTCGCCGCGTAAACTGGATTCTGTCGTCGCAGTTTTGCGTTTTCACTTCCCCTCCGGTCCGACTGAGATTGGCATGCCAGTCCACGCCGTTGCATCAACGCTTGCATGAATGAACAGGCCTTTCTCCTCGAGTGTCTCGCGGAATGATGATGTCGATGAAGCGACCATGACCCCGGTGACCATGTAGACCTTCTCGCGGAACATGTTCGCAGTGATGTAGCTGCGCACGTCTTCATGGCTAACGGCGTCTGCGAGGAACTTCTTGCTCGGGTGAAAGCTCATGGTCGTCATATGTTCTACCATCCACTTCTGCGTTGTCTGCTGATCGAGCTTCAGACTGATGTCCACCCCAGCGCCAAGGACCATCTCAAGGAAGCATATCCAGACACCGAATTGGGAGGCTGTCTTGCCAACGTGCGAGCCTTGCCAATGATGTTCTGTAAATGTAGAGATATCGGTCGGCGCCGGCAGGGCGGGGTGACGGAGGACCTCGTCGGGTTGCGCAGGTGAAACGATGATGGCGCCCGGGCGGATGGGGCTGTTGGGCGTATAGGGGCGAGCCGGCGCCAGGATGTAAGTTGGTTTTTGTGAGGAGATGTTTCGAGGAAAAGTTGCTTGTGGTGAACTCGTCAGATTTGTGTTTCGAATTCAAAATCTTTGAAATCAATGATGGCTTTCCAACCATCAGTACATAGCAAGGCGCGAAAATATATTGCAAAGTGCCTTGAGAGTGCGTGATCAGCAGTGTACAACACATTGGTCTTGTAACGAGGTACAGAAGTACAGGGACCCCTCACACGGTGAGCAAGAGAATGAGACGAGACCCTGCAAAAGTAAAAGCGATACGTATAGAGCTCTCCAGCCTGTGTTATCAATGCGCAGATCGCGTTGTGTGTGAACATTCAGGTGTCTTCCCCGCGCAAGAGCGCCTCCGTCTTCAAGACAAAAGCCTGTCTGCCCATTCCACATTTGCTGGAATGATGGGATTTGCTCCACGGAGCATGTCCGATAGTTGCCCGGCACGCTACGTCGCATCAGCTTGAGTAGAGAAAAGCACAACGAGACATACCTTTAGCGGCGGTGGAACGAATTCTGTCGCATTGTGTGTCGGCCCGTCATTCTTTGAATGAGACTGCGCTTGTCGTGGTGCAGGAGGCGCTTTCACATTTGGCCGTGGCCTTTTTCTTTGCCATGATATTGACACCGTTGACTTTGACGATGACGCCATTAGGCGTCTCCCCAGAAGAGCTGTTGCGTTCTACTTCAATCTCCGGGGAAGCATTCTGTTGAGCTGGTATCGAAATTATTGGTGCAGGGTGTGTTGGTGACGGATGGGCCATTAAACGAGATTGTGAAGGGCCCTGGGCTTGAGAGGCTTCAACGGCTGAGATTGGCCTTGTCATTCCTCTCGCTGCAGTCTCTGATACTTGAGGTACTGTCGCCGATGGACGCTGTAGACTGAGACTCAAGGTATTCGCGTGCGGTCTAGCAGATGCAGCAAATCGCGAAGGAGCAGGAGGACCAGCCGATGCGGCCGATGAAGAGGAGGAGGGAGGGCGAGCAAGTTCGCGGCTTGTTAGTTCTCGGGCGTATGACTGGTTCAGGCTGCATGCTCCCTCCCAACTGATTTTCGCGGTTCTGTCCGGTAGCAGCATGCTATGTAAAGCAGTATTAGAACCGTACATCCGACGAGCGAGCCAATAATGGCGCCGCCGGTCACGCTATTCGATGGCTTTCGTGTGGTTAGTCTGGAGGGCGAATGAGCAAGCACTCCGTAAGAATCGGTCAAAAGCTGCTGGTGCTGACATCTGGTGCTTTTGCCTGGAATTTCATCGCCGTGGTTAAGGGGTCCTGAGACGTTCGCGGTGGGAAGTTCTCTCTTATATGATTGCGGGCTGGCTGGGATCGATAGCGTGGGCATGCGGAGCAAAAGGATTACATGACGTGATGTTGCCTTTGATTGAGTTCTCTGGGGACAATGACAGTGTCAGCAAAATGTAGAGCTCGATATACTGTGAGGGATGTTTGTGTCATGACCGCGTCTCAAATGAGAGGACTGGTCTCATGTAGTGTCGCATGACACAAGTCGTACAGTCGGGCCAGAACACTCTCAACATTTGTCGCATCGTCATCCCTCAGGTAGCTACTGGTGTCGAACACGATTCTTGTCAATGACGCCCGGATAACCTCGCAATAGATGCTCGACTCCAGATCATCTTTCGACTTCGCTCTGGTGTACGTTCGTCGCGGTCCAGATCGTGCGACTATTGAAAGGCATTCCGACGAGTCGTGCTTCGGGTGTGTAATTAAGCACTCACAGATAATAAAGCTCGAAAGGACAAGCGCACAGTATTAAACACGCACCTCATAGTGACAAGAAGAATGAGCCTTCTTCTTGACGACGCATCGATGGACGATGACGACATACAAGCCCTTCTAGACAGAGCAGAAAAGGAAGGAGACATGATCAAAACGGCTCCAAACGGCAAGGCGCAGCTATATCGGGGAGCAGTCATGAAAATACATGAGAACGCTCTGAAGATCGCCGAGCGAGAATGGGGAGCTGACGACTCAACGAGTGTGGAGATCAGAGACCTTTTGGTCGCCAGCTCGAGAGACGCTGGCGAGATCAGTCAGGCCATCGCGTATGGCAACCAAAATCTTCTGGCCTACACAAAAAGCCGCGGGCCAAAAGATTTGCACACACTCGACGCTCAGAAACGTTTGGCGGAGTGCTAAGTTGAGCAAGGTGGCTATTCTGAAGCTATTCGACTCTTCGAACGAGTAGTGAAAGCGTCGGATGGTGCCGAGCCACTCATTATTTGTGACGATCGACTGAGTCTAGTCAGGGCGTTGTACTCGGCTGGAACGGATCAACACCTGGAGAGGGCCGTGAACCTCAACATCGAGACGCTGCAGATAGCGGAGAAAAATCTGGGAAAGGGGCATAAAAAGACTGTCGAGATACGACACTGTCTCGGTACAGGTTTGTCTAAGTTCCAGATCCATACAAAAGCGGCCCAGTACTTCGAGGCCAATCTTGAGGTTCTACTCCAGAACAACCCAAACGAAGCGGAGCAATGTCCGTCGAGGAGCGCGAAAGAGATGTCGAAGCCTCGCTTATTGGGAAAAAGAACAGCAAGCAGAAGGAGCGCCAGAAAGGGAGCTCGGCGCGCCTCCCGGAAATGGAACGTCCCAAAACGACTGTCACGGAACAACGACGCGGTCAAAAGTATGACTCAGATGTTGAGATGTTCCGGAAGTCAGGCATATCGGCTCGAACCGTGCCTAAAAACACTTTTGCAATCGCAATAGCGGCCATACGCGATCATAGACGCAAACGATTGCTCCACTCGATCCCAAGAATGACCCGAATGCAAATTCCGGGCAGGTCAAGCGGGGGTGCTGATTTTTGGAATGACCAGGGAGCACGTGGTCAAACAGTCAAAAACCTTGCAGCTCAACCATGCTTGCCTTCGCCCCCTTCAGACTGGGGACGTGGCACCGGTCAACAGGGAAGGTTGCCATGAAATAGAAGCGGTTTCCAATCCATCAACATTAGAACGCATAGACTCAGTGGTTGAAAAAGTGTCCGACGTAGAGCCCTGCACCGAAGACTCGAAGCATAGTTCTGCAGAAGCTAACACGCCGGCGTGTGCAGCCAATGGCAGAGCACCCACTAGCTTGGAATGCGAAATTGCATCAGACGAACAGCCACAGTCAGAAGTGAGCACCCGAGAAGTGATGCCCACGGGAAGTGAGTCGCCGCAAATCGCAAGAGATGGGCCAACCCTCGGAAATCTAGGCGACATCTCTCAGGACGAGCACAAAAAGTCGCATGAATCAGACGGAAGGACAACAGAATCGAACTTGGATACAACGACAATTCCTGAAAGCGCAACCGAAGAGCTGAAGGCCTTTGCTGGGACAATTGATCCAACAGTAAACTCCGAAAAGACCCAAGAGAATGTAATGCCTTGCGAGCGGGGGTCGATGCTCAGAGCAGACACGAAGGCTGCTGGTGATACGAATAGGCAAATTCCAGGAGAATGGCCGGAAGAGCCACGGGGTAGAACACGGTCGTTGTCTCCACCAAAGCAGACTGGACTGCTCAGTACGAATTGGCTCGTAGAAAAGCAACGACGCGCCTCATCCACCAATCTCTGTCCGGAACTTCGAGATTTGACGGTCCAAGAGTAAGTCGACCCTAGTGTCACTGGACGTATCTAACATTATGCAGCGAGAGAACGGCCGACAGTTGGTTGGATAGTCTGGAGCAAGAAGTGCATGTGATGCTCAACAAAGGTGCATGCGACAACAACAAGCTCAGGAGATCTGAGCGTTCGGTGAAGATCGCCATCCTAGATAGCGGAGTGACGAAAAGTGCAGTGAACGGTCCAGTCCTTATGCTTTTGAAAAGTCCGAGAGTGAAGCTAGGGAAGCAGCTGCATCCGTCCTTGCCATGGAATGTCGACATCAACGGCCACGGCACTCATGTTGCAGGACTCGTTCGGAGGGTGTGTCCCTATGCTGATATATACATCTATCGTGTGGTCCAAGATGGTGAAGCGATCGATAAGAGCATTGGGGCAGACGCATTGGCGGATGCGGTCTATGTGAAAAAAGTCGACATCATCAGTATGAGCTTTGGCTGGAAGGACGATAGCGATGAAAAACTTCGTGCTGTGGTCGAGCGGGCTCGAGCGAACAAAGTCTTGCTGTTCGCAGCGACCTCCAATGGAGGCAACAGATCCCGGGATGGTATCGCATATCCGGCACGCGCAGCTGATATTTTCGGAATCGATGCTGCAGAAGTTCACGGCAAACCATCAAGGTTCAATCCGGTAGACATGAGCAGGAGTCAAAGACTGACAGCACTTGGCGAACTGGTCAGATCGTCGTATCCAGCAAATTTACCAATTGAAGAGTCCGAGCCTGGTTCCCGACGAATGATCGGCACGTCAAGCGCTACACCCATTGCAGCGGGTATCGCAGGCCTGATACTCGAGTTCGCGCGACAGTAGCCGCTCTGTCATGAGCCCGCAATTGAGTCGCTCTTGAAGTTTGTAGACGGCATGAGGCTCATTCTAACGGAGGGCTGTTCTCGCAGAATTTAAGGCCTGTCAGAGTACAGCCATCTGAATCCGATGTTGTTGTTCCATCACGACGAGGAGTGTGAGGATGGGGGCGATTGAAGCGATACACTGTCTCCGAGGCACGAAACTGCGCAGGACATCGTCAAGAGGCTGAGATCGCAGTTCGGGCGTCATATCGGTCAGAGAATGAGCATGGCTGAGATGCAGGCGATGCCGTCAAAGATGGGTGCTACGAGTAGTGAGGATGCGAAGAGTCCAGAACCAATGCACTAGCGTGTCACGCCGTGATGCTCATGATGAGCCCGGCGATTGTGCGGTTTAGGTTTCGATGTAATGTGCTCGCGCCAGGTCTGTTTCCTAGTGAATTGGCGGGTGATATGATTGCAGGGCTGCGTGGTGAGGATGGCATGGTTGATGCAGATGTGATTCCAGCAGAGCGTACGGGTAGTGAGGAGGATATTGCGGGCGCGATGTTGTATACGGCGGTCGGGCTGGGGCGTATTTGAATGGGAGTGTGGTTGTGGTTGACGGAGGAAGGTTGGGAGTGTTGCCGTCGACGTACTGAGATGACATCGATTTACGAAGTAGGATTGAAGTTTTGCGCCTTCTGACCAGCGTCTTGTGAATCGAGATCTATTCCGCTCTTTGAACCCTATCTCCTCCCATTCAAAGATATATGTTCCCTCTCTTCCTCGTCCCCACTAAATTCATCCAACTCAAATTCCTGCGCACCTCTCAACGCCTCCTCATCGTCCTTAACCCTCTTGAACCCCCTCTCCCCTTCATCCCCCAGATTCGCAAAAGGCGTCGCACAATCCTTATTCCTCAATGCAGGATAATACCTCCGATACGTATACTGCGCCACCGACATGCCCAGTATACTGCCAACCGTGACATCATACACATCATGCCTATAATCCTCACACCGACTAATCGCAATCAGCGCCGCGCCAAGCAACGGCGCAAGCGCAAGTAGCACGCGCGCGAGATCGGCGCGCGGCCGGTAAACATGGCATTGCCCTGCGATGAACAGCGCGAGGTATCCAAGCCCGCTAAACGAGAAACTACTATGTCCGCTGGGAAAACTTCGCCAGCCGTCGTGTAGCACGTGGTGGTTTTCTTCTGTGCACACTTCGAATGTGACGAGTTGGTGGGGCGGCGTGCCGGGCGCGGGCTTGCATCGTGCGATGAGATCTGGTCGAGGGCGGCCGACTGCGTTTTTAATGATGTCTGTGACAAAGAGCGTTAGGAGGAGGCTGATGAACCAGCCGAGGATTGTGACGTGGGCTTTGTGTGTGCCTGGGTGGGCGAGGATGGCCCAGAGGATGAGGGTGCCGAGGGGGAGGGCGCCGGCGTAGATGAAGAGCCATGCTGTTGTTGTATCGTCAGATTTGGTGTTTGTGTTTGTGATGACGAGGTGGATTGGTACGTGCCTACGGAAACGCGTTCGATTTCGGCGTGTGGGTAGCTAATTGCGAGGTTGTCGAGGTAGAACATGCGGTGGAAGGGCTGGGCGAAGAGTTGGAGCTGCGCCTTTACCGTCAATTCACCCTTCACTAATTGTTCCTCTACAGTACACGTACCAAGACATATCCAGTAATCAAAATAGCTAGTCCAAGATAGTCAGAAGCATAGGAACGCTGTTCGACCCTATCAGCACTTTGCACAGTAGACGCGAGAGCTGTCCTCACCTGCCAAAAGCGCGCCGCAGCTCCTATGTATCCTGGAGAATTCGTAAGATCATTTGCGAGGCGCCTAGGCGACGGATTCGCATTAGCAGGCATGTTCAGAGGTTATGAGAACGGCTGCATTGCTGTGTGTGGACTCTTAAGAAGTGGTCTCTCGTGTCTCGGAGGTGTGACGAAGCTCCGCAAGCAGGGGTGTCTCGACGCTTACTTATTGAAGCACATTTACATCAGCTTGAAACACTTCACAACAAAAGCTCCAAGATATTAACAAACACAAGCTGTAATTACGACCGAAGCATAAACCCAGCCTCGCATCCCCTCCTAATGCCACCCCTTCCTCCCCGTAATCCACTTAAAACACGCACACCACCCCTCCACCTCCCCCCTCTCCGCCCGCTCACTATACTCCACAATCTCCCTCTGCGCCGCCTCACTCCACACCCTGACCTCCTCCACACTCCACACCCTCTCCTTATCCCCATACTTTGTCAGCAACCTCAACAACCCCGCCTCAAACGTCTCCATAACAACCACCAGCATCAATTTCCCAATGCTCTTCTGCGCCTCGTCCTGCGGCCACGGACCCACGGGGACATTAACCTGTGTTGTAGTGATGCTTTCGAAGCCTGCTTCTTCGAGGTACGATGGGTGCATGTAGAACGTACCCAGCGGGCGGCCAGATTTGAAACTAGCTTCCATCGTCGCGGCGTATAACTTGCGTAGCGTGGGGAGCGCCGCTTCGCCGCTGCTGGAATCGGGTGGGAGCGGAATGTGTCCGAGATCGTAGTCTGCGATTTCGACCCACCCGCCGGGCGAGAGGCTCTTGTGAATTTCAGCGTATACTTCTTCCCAGTGCGTGAAGACGCCTTTCATGTTGCGCAGGTGGATCATCTCAAACGCGTCGCTGAAGTGCCAGCCGGGCTCGGGCTGGCCGACGAGCGTGTACGGGTCTGCGAGGAGGGACTCGGAGGACGTGCCTGCTTGGGATTGGGCGCCGAGGCCTGTGTGGGAGCGGGAGCGGGAGCGGGAGGGTGATTCTAGGGGGTTGCGGTGCGTGGTGTCGGTGTAGAAGTCGAATTGCTCGAGGCGCGAGGCGAGGGTGGCGATGTCGGGTTCGCGGCCCCAGACGTCGAGGTCGTCTAGTTCCCAGGTTACTTTTGCTTCGCCGAGGGTGGCTTCGGTGGTGTCGAGGTCCCATTCTGTTAGGTCGATGCCGACGACTTCGGAGCGTGGGTATTGTTGGGCCATGGCGATTGCCCAGTGGCCGGGGCCGGTTCCAAGGTCGAGGATCCTTCGTGTAGAGGGTAGTACCCGTGTGGTGGTGAGTTTGCCTTTGAGTGCGTGGAGGAAGACCTGGTGTTGTAGGGACAACATGTCTTGCTGTTTGAAGTCGTTGGCTGGTAGGAAGACGCATGGTTGGTAGAAGGTTTCGTTGCCATATGTGCGACCATTCTCGTGGACATACTCCAAGTCTTCTGAAGCCAAAGATCGTACTGAACGACTGTGACAGAGTGGTCAGTGATTTGATGCTCACGATGCAGTCTAGTTCAAGCGACCCAATGCATGGTAACACAACACATGTTTAGTAAGAGTAAAAAGAAACACAACTCACGTGGACTCAACCGACGACGAGCTACTCGAGTCAGCCCGCATCCGCTTGGGTGGAGAAGCCGTGAGAGCTGCTACCGAGCCCCCGGGTGGTGGCGTCTCCTCAACCATGGTTCCGGAACAGCGATCTAGGGAACCTCACTCTTGCTGCAAGTGGCGAACGGGCGGCCTTAGTTGATATATGCGTGCCTACTAGATTTGAGTATGCCTGCGTCCATATTGCTCAAGGAGAGTGCCGTTAAGGTTTGATTTGCGGATCCCTGGGTGTAAGCGATGGTTAGGTGGCGTCTAGTATGCTAGAGTGGAAGGGTTGGCAGTGTCTGACAATGACGGCCGTTGATCGCTCGATGTAGAAGCTTCGAGTGGGTTGATGTTGGGCTCCGGATAAGTCCGAAGGGGTCCAACAAGAGGCTGTCTGCTTTGCTGCGAGAAAGGAAGCTCGCTGGAGAGAAGCAGCAAATGATGGAGGATTAGAAACAGAGCTTGAGCAATAGCTGAGCAGCAAGTCTCGACCAAATCTGAAACAAGAGGATGAGCAGTCAGGATAGGATGATAGCACTAAGCCAGGATCCGCAGCAATGCTTCCAAGCCTTCCGCGATGACAAGTCTAAATTACAGATTTCTGACTCCAGCGAAGCGCTTTCAAGCCGTCTCTATTCATCAGCGAGTATGCAAAAAGGGGTTCGTTTCTGAGATGCATTTCTACAATTCCACAGCGCAGCAAGCAGACATCTTTACAATCCGGCGGTCATCGCGTATACACCGTAGGTACACCCGAACAGTCATTGGGAGGGGTACAACTCCGTCCAGGCCGCGGTTGAATTTGAAGGGCAATCGCGCAACATCAGCATCCTGCCGATCTGACCACTCACATCGCATCTAATCTCACAGCACGAAGCCACAGTGTCGGATTACGCAAGGCGGTCAGGCAGCGTGGGGAGCAACGATCGACGTTCTCAACCACTCCGCCGGAACAGGCACTCTTCGACCCGTCCACCGTCTTCGTCCCCTGAGATTCCAAGAACGAATGACAATTACAAATGTTGTTTAATGTGTACCCTGCACTGCACTCTGACTCGGTGCAGTATTGTCGTTGCCATACACCTACGCCCCTCCTCTACGTGACAGTGCACCATGCAGGAAAGACCGACACACGCATGAGCTTGACATGGCCACATCGCACAATGCGGGGCAGGGTGTCTGTGATCATTCAGGCGTCAAAGCACACGGGAGCCAGCTCAATGTAACAGTAAATCTCGCCGTCGCCGACCGTTGTTGGGGGTTTCATAATCATCGAGATTCGACTTGACAAGGCTACATGTTGGGTGACACATATCGAAGTGTCTAGCGATACACATCTTGAGCCTCGCCGATGCGTGTTCGCCTGGATCCTTGCTATCTCGATTTTGATCGCGAAGGAGTGAGAGTGAGGCGCATGCTTACTTTTCGTTGCTGTGCTGCCGCTTTTGGTCCGGTCGGATGCGCCGATCATCACGTAGGATCCTTAAGGGCGCAAGATGCATTACGAAGCGAATTGGCAAGAGAAACAGTAACATTGAGCAATAAGCTTTGAGGGAAAACGGAGGGAAGCATAGGCCAGGTGAATTTCATTAACGAGGCAAACGGCATCACGCCGTCACGTCTACACCTTTTACACTCATAGTTGTAGAGCTCGGCCAAAGTCTAGCCTAACATACAATCCACATAGTACTTTTTCTTCACTCTCCACTGAACTAATCAACTTCCTGCCCCTCGAACTTGGGTAGCCGCGCCGCAACATCCGACCACTTCTCTTTACCGCTCACAAGGCTCGAGATAGCCTTTGTAATCTCCTCTAAGCTCGCACGGACCTGCTCCGTTGAGTCGCGATCGCGTAGTGTGAATGTGTTGTCCTTGACGGACTGGAAGTCGATGGTGATGCCGAGGGGGGTGCCGAGTTCATCGTTACGCTACGAAACTGTTAGCAGACTGTTCCAGAAAGTGTAGGAAAGGAAGGAGAGGGAGAAGTTCTTACCGAGTACCGCTTGCCAATCGAGGCGCCAGAGTCGTCGGTACGTGTGGAGATGCCGAGCTCTTGAAGGCTATCGCTGAGTGTTCGGACGAAAGGCTTGAAGTCGCTGTGTGAGCTGAGTGGCACAATAAGGACTTTGGTGGGTGCGACGGTGGGAGGGAAGGAGAGGACGCCTCGGGCTTCGTCTTGCTCTCGTGTCCAGTAGAGGTGCTCACAGAGAGCCTGGAGCCGTTAGTATACACCACACCTCATTCTGAACTATGCGATACTTACGTAGAATATCCGGCCGATACCAAACGAAGGCTCGATAACGTTTGGTGTGTATTCTCGCACGTTCTCAACCCGTGTGCGCTTCTCGATGGTGATGAGCTCCTTGGGCACTTCGACCTTGCCGTCACCAACGCCAGGTACGTCGATGACGACCTTACCCTCCTTATCCAGGTCCAGCGATAGCTTCTCGCGCAGGTCTTGTGACAGCGCCTCGATAGCAGCTTCAACAGTCTTGCCATCCTTCTTAAACTTGGGGCCAAACTTCTTCTTGTCCAGCTCGCATGCCCACTCCTCGATCTTGAGCGGCTCTTTTCGCGGCTCGCGTACCACCAGAGGGGCACCAGTCTTCTTCATGTGTACTGTCAAGTCGTATGCGCTCCGGTCAGCACAGCCAACACATTCTATCCATCCGAAAGACGTGAGCAGCTCAGCGTCCCAGCAGTCTGCCGCATAATGTGCCATCTCGTTCGCCATGTGTTGCCTGAAGCGGATCTTCTTGGGGTCGATGCCGATCTTGAGGAGGAACTGCTGGATGCGAGCAATGAAGTAACCCAGTGTCTCGTTGTCCACAAGACCAGTCTCAACAGCCTTGCCAATCTTTGTAGTCTCGACTGTTGTTTTGCCAGCTAGCTGTACCTCGCGGTTCAGGAGCTCGAGCTCAACGTCCTTGACCTCATCGAAGCGAGGGTGCTTCTTGCCGCCTTCAGGGTCGACGAAGTGTTCAATCTCGGCCATCAGGAATTCTCGCACTCGCAGGAGGCCGGATCGCGGGGAGATCTCGTTTCGGAAAGACTTGCCAATTGAGGCGGAGGCGAAGGGCATCTGCTGCTGGTTGAATTCGAGCAGCTTCTGGAAGTTGAGGAACTGGCCCTGGGCGGTCTCTGGGCGCAGGTAGCCGGGCATGTTTGAGGAGGGGCCGATAGATGTCTGGAACATCAGATTGAAGGCGACTGGTGGGTGCAGCTCGCCGTTGGTGGCCGGGTTCTTGATGTCGTACTTCTTCATGAGCTCACCCAGCTCCTCGCCGCCGTAGTTGTCGATCTTCGCCAGCACCTCCTCGATTTCTTGCACCATGGCGTCGTCGAGCTTGATGGCCTGGATGTTCTTGACCTTCTTCTTCTTCTTCTTCGGGTCGTCCTCCTCCACCTCCACTTTCTGGCCACGTGCCTCCTTGTTGCCCTTCAGTCTGGCCTCGAGCACCTCCTCCACCAGGTGGTCGGCGCGGAATATCTCACCGGTCTTGGGGTCCTTGCACATCCAGTCGGCGAACTTGTCGACGTGGCCGGAGGTCTTGAGGACCTCATGGGGCGTGAGCATGGTGCAGTCCACCTCGAGCATGTTCTCCTTGAGCACGAAGTGTTTCCGCCAGACGTCGACGATGTTGTTTGTGAGGGCGCAGCCGGCGGGGCCATAGTCGTAGAGACCGGAGACACCGCCGTAGATGTCGAAGGCGGGTGTGTAGAAGAGTCGTCGCTATAAATGTTAGTGTGACTGCTGTCCTCCCACACAATTCATGGTGCACACCTTCATGAGCGACTCGAGCGCCGCCCGGTCGAAGGGCTTGCCCTTGAATGTGGTCATATCGCCAGCCATGATTACAGTGTCTTTTCTGCGCTGTGAGACTACGTAGCGACGTTGTGCGGGCGTTGTCGCAAAAGTCCTGGTGGGATGGACAAGGGCGGGCGGGGCACTAAATTGAGGTCTGCGAGAGAGCAGCGGAGAAGAGAGGAAATTGGCGCGCAACAGTCGCGTCAGCTGGCGCATACACTTGACTTAATCTCCTGCAATTATATAGCAGGAGAGTTGAACGAGTGACTGGATCAAATGCAATATATACAGATGAGGCTACGTCAATGCGATGACTCTGGACTGTGTGACTTGCGGCGCGCCAAGATTTCTCGGAGGAAAAGTCGCCGATGTCCAAAAAGTTTCGAGATGCGATGAGGCCGGACACGACTTCAACTTCAACACACAGTTACATGTACAAGTCGCTCGTACTCCACTGCAAAGTCTATGGTCGCATAGCAGTAGAAATACAGCTTACGTAATTCTGAGAGCCATACATCACCATGGCATTCTCTTCTGTCCCCACTGGCTTCAAGCCAAAGAACAAGCTGCGCCGGCAAGCCGCATACCTCAACATCAAGAAGAACCGCGAGGCCGAGAAGCGAGACAACAGACACCGCCGCAAGCGAGAAGAGGACAAGGACACGTCACTACGGGAAGAGCGCCTTGCGAACAACGTGCCAGTTACAATCGACAGCAAGCGAGTATGGGACGACGATGCGGTGGGCGATGAGGAGGATGCGTTGGGCTGGGCGGTAGATGTTGAGCGACTAGCAAAGAGGAGGAAGCTGGAAGCTGAACAGGCCGAAGCTGACGGCGGAGAGGAGGGCGTACTGGCAAAACTCAAAAAGCTGGAACAAGAAGAAGCAGCTGGCAGCGACGACGAGGAGAAAGATGAAGACGCCGACAGCATGCTAGAAAGCGACTCCGAGCTCGAAGACTCCGACTCCGACTCCGACTCCTCCTCCAGCACATCAAGAAAGAAGCCCACAAAACGCGCCACAAGTCCCTCAGGCTCAGTCGCAACCACAAACGCCACAAACCTAGAACTAAGCCCCGAATTCCTCAAAACCAAGTTCCCGTACGCCCTTCCCACCCCCCTTTCCACTCTACCCACCTACTAACTCCTCCCTCAGACAGCTCTTCGACCCCCCAGCCGAGCCCAAAGTCCTAATCACCACCTCCCTCAACTCCACGCTCCACGCCCACGCCGAAGTCCTCACCTCCCTCTTCCCGAACTCCGAATACGTGCGCCGCACCGCAAACTTCAAAGCGCACAAGTACTCTGTGCGCGAAATTGCTAGCTTCGCATCTAACCGCGGGTACACCGCGCTCGTCATCCTCATGCAAGCCGAGCACGAGAAGAAGCCAGATGGCCTGGATATCATACACCTCCCCAACGGGCCTCATTTCCACTTCAGCGTAACGAATTGGATCGATGGGAAGAAATTGCCACGACATGCAAACGACACTGGTACACACACCCCCTACTCCCAACTAGACCAACACAAAACACAAGCACAGTACTAATAAATCACCACAGGCCACTACCCCGAGCTAATCCTAAACAACTTCAAAACCCCCCTCGGAATCCTAACCGCCCACCTTTTCAAAAACCTGTTCCCGCCCGCCCCCGAACTCGAGGGGCGCCAAGTCCTCACGCTGCACAATCAGCGCGACTACATCTTCGTGCGGCGCCACAGGTACGTCTTCCGCGACAAGCGCGAGACGGAGAAGCCCATCTTGGGGAATGATGGGAAGCCGATGAGGGGTGTGGAGGATGTTAAGGTGGGTATGCAGGAGATTGGGCCGAGGTTTACGTTGAAACTCAGGAGGGTGGATCGCGGGGTGCAGTGGGGGAGTGGGCAGGAGTGGGAGTGGAAGGGGAGGATGGAGAAGAAGAGGACAAGGTTTAATATGTAGGAGATGGGGGAGGAGAGGGATATGGGGCG